>WNGJ01023139.1_pt1 | contig 11217 bp, 9 predicted proteins | sample 5400611 | NCBI WGS metagenome assembly WNGJ01 (sample SAMN13153375, study PRJNA577476) | soil metagenome | isolation source: 40 cm soil or saprolite under Garry oak tree replicate 1 | place: USA:California | collected 2016-06-15 | reverse complement strand
GTCTCCATGGTGCCCGAGGTTGTCGATACCAGCGGGAGTGTCGGGTTTGACCGGGGTTGTGACGGGTTCCATGCTCAATCTCTTTCGCCGACTTTCCTTGCTGTAGCGGCGGTCTGTGACCGCCGGTCGGCGCTCATAGAGCGCCGCTACAGTTTATGTGGCTCTGCTTAAGTGGCTACCACCTTCTCCGAAGAATCCTGCATCACGTAATCCTTCGCCGCGCCCGGCACGGCGTACTCGTAGGGGCCGTGATAGACCACCGGGTGCTTGCCGGCAAAGTTATCCCACGGCGGCGGCGAGGGGACGGTCCATTCGAGCGACGTCCCCTCCCAGGGATTCACCGACGCCTTCTCGCCCTTGAACATGCTCCAGAAGACGTTGATCAGGAAAATGAACTGGGCCGCTCCGGTGATGAGCGCCCACAGGGTCATGAACTTGTGGACCGGGATCATGGGAATCAGGTAATTGTCCGTCCAGGTCGAGTATCGGCGTATGGCCCCTTGGATGCCGATAAAATGCATCGGCATGAAGATGCAGTAGACGCCGACGAACGTAAACCAGAAGTGGACCTTGCCCCAGGTCTCGTTCATCATCCGGCCGAACATCTTGGGGAACCAGAAGTAGGTGCCGGCAAACATCCCAAAGATGGCGGCGACGCCCATGACCATGTGGAAGTGCGCCACCACGAAGTAAGTAGCGTGTAAACTGGTATCCACGGCGGGCTGGGCGAGGAAGAGCCCGCTGAGTCCTCCAGTCACAAAGAGCGAAACAAAACCGATCGAGAACAGCATCGCGGTCGTGAAGCGCAGCCTGCCTCCCCAAAGCGTCCCGAGCCAGTTGAAGGTCTTGATGGCGGAGGGCACCCCGATGGCCATGGTGAAGATCGAGAAGCTGAAGCCCGTGTAGGGACTCATGCCGCTCAGGAACATGTGGTGTCCCCAGACGGTGAAGCTCAGGAACCCGATTGCCATCAGGGAGTAAGCCATAGCGCGATAGCCGAAAATCGGCTTGCGGGAAAAACACGAGAGGACGTGCGAAGTGACGCCCATGCCGGGCAGGATGGCGATGTAGACCTCCGGATGACCGAAGAACCAGAAGAGGTGCTGCCACAGGAGCGGCGACCCGCCGGCGTGATTGCTGATGACCTTGTCACTGACGACCAATCCGGCTGGGATAAAAAAACTCGTCCCGCCCACGCGGTCGAGCAGCAACAGGACGCAGGCGCCGAACAGCACGGCGAAAGAGAGCAAGCCCAGGACCGCCGTCACGAACCACGCCCAGCAGGTCAGCGGCAGGCGCATGAGCGTCATGCCTCGCGTCCGCAGGTCGAGCGTCGTAACGATGAAATTCAGCGCCCCCAGGAGCGAGCCAATGCAGAAGATGGCGATCGAGACCACCCACAGGTCCTGCCCCAATCCCTCGCCGGGGCCTGCGGCCGGGCCCACCGCGCTCAAGGGCGGGTAGGTGGTCCACCCAGAGATCGGCGGACCGTCCGTGACGAAGAACGTCGCGAGCAGCACGACCAGCCCGACAAATGTGGTCCAGAACGAGAGCATGTTGAGCCGCGGGAAAGCCATATCTTCTGCGCCGATCTGGATGGGTAGGAAATAGTTGCCGAACCCGCTCTGGGGGGCGGTGGTGAGAACGAAGAAGATCATGAGGGTGCCGTGCAGCGTCAACAGCGACAGGTAATACTCCGGCGTCATCACTCCGCCGGGCGCGCCGGTCGCAGAGAGCTTATCGAGGCCGGGGATGCTGGCGTTCGGCCAGACAAGGTGGATGCGGATCAGCCAGGAGAGCGCCATGCCTACGACGACCGAAAAAAGCGCCAGAAAGTAATACTGCTTTCCGATCACCTTGTGATCGAGGCTGAAGATGTACTTCCAGATGAACCCCTGCGGCGGCTGGTGCTGGTGGGCCCCTTCCGCGTGCATCTCTGCCATGAACTCCTCCAGTTAGCATTCAGAGGTCAGAAGTGTTCTCAGTTATCAGTCCTCAGTTTTCAGTAAGAACCGCCCCAGATGGGATTTTCGGTTTTGTCTTTACTGATAACTGACAACTGAGAACTGACAACTGACTACTGTTATTGCGCCCCTGCCTGGCTTTGCAGCCACTTCCCGAAATCCGCTTCGGTCATCACCTGCAAGAAAGCCCGCATCTTGTAATGGCCCAGACCGCAGAGCTGCGTGCACACAATTTCGTACTTGCCGCCATTGTACTTGAGCGCGTCCTCGGTGGTGGTGAAATGAATGGGGATCTCGATTCCGGGGAGTATGTCCTGGTGTAGGCGCAGCTCCCGCACGTAAAACGAATGCCCGACGTCCTTCGAGCGCAGGACGAGCTCGATGGGGCGGTTCACCGGAATGCCCATGGTGGCCGTGACGACGTCGTCTTTGGAATCCGGGTCGTGCTCCCGATCGAGGCCATAGAAGTTGCCCGTAGCGTCGTCGATTTTCTCGACGTGAGTGGGACCGAACTTGCCGTCCGGGCCGGGGTAGCGAAAGTAGTAGGCGAACTGCTGCCCCTGGACCTCGATCTGTAAAGCGCCGGGCGCCGCAGGGGTAAAGTACATGTTCGCCCAGATGCGATACCCGATCAGATTGAGCCCGATGAACACGATCGCCGCCGCCGAGGTCCAGACCACCTCGAGCGCGTTGTTCCCGTGCGAGTAGGTCGCCTTGCGTCCGTCGCCCCGCTCACGGTACTTCCAGACGAAGTAGGCGAGCCCGAGTTGCGCCAGGACGAAAACGACCCCGGTCACGATGAGCGTCAAGTTGAACTGGTGGTCCACGGCCGGCCCGTGCGTCGAAATGCTAGGCGGCATCCACCACACTTTCGCGCCGAAAATGTAGACCGAGATCAGCGTGATCAGCGCGATCACGACCGCTATCGCCAGGGCCATGCTTCGCTCCTCCTAGGTGGTAGGTAGCATGTGGTAGGTGGGGAAAAAACCAAAAAGCGACTTTCTGGTCTTGCGTTTGACCGTTGCCTCCACCGATTGCCGTCCAAGCCCCGATGGTGTAGTCGCCCGGCGGAAGCCCCTTGATGGTGAACGTCCCGTCGCTCCCGGTCACAGCGTAGAACGGGTTCTTGGTCACGCCGATGTACGCCCGCATCCACGGATGCTGGTTGCACTTCACGGGGATCATCACCTCCTGGCGCGTAAACTTCTTGTCCAGCGGAGCGGCCCCGGGAGGTTGGGACTCATTCCACTCGCGGTTGTCCTTGGGCATCGGGTGGATATTGTGCGTGGTCGGGTCGCTCGAGACGATATGCAGGTCCTGCCCGACCATGATTCCGAAGACGTGCGGCTTATAGGCGCATCCGTTCTGGTCCAGCGTCAGCGGCTCCGTTGGAGCCGGGAACGTATACTTGTCGGCGCCCTCCTTCACGTAGACGAAGACGTTGGGCAGCGTCCCGTTGGCGTTCACTTCACCATCTTCCACGTGGACCGTCTGCCCTTGGTGCTTCTCGACGCACACCGGGTCCTGGTCCATGTGGATCACCGACAGTTTGGGCTTATCGCCCTGGAAGCCGACCTTGCCGGTGAGCTCGCCCACCGTGGACTGGTCGATCGGGGTGGCCTGCTGTTCAGTCGTAGTCGCGGGCTGTTCGGTGGTCTCAGTCTCTTTCTTGCCGCAGCCTGCGAGAAAGAAGGCCGCGATGACAGCGAATGTCCAGACTATTCTATGCTTGGTCATATTTTAAACCTTTCTTGAGGAGTCAGAAGTCAGGAGTCAGAAGCCAGAATGAAACTGATTTCCATTCTGGCTTCTGACTCCTGCCTTCCGGCTCCTGACTTCGGATTTCGCGGCTGGGTTCAAACTGCCGCCACTCATCTGAATCAGGCGTTGCTGTTCCGCAGGGGTCAACTCGAACAGATACCTCATCAGCAAATTCGCGTGGTCGCCTTCGTAGCCGTGGAAAACCGGCGGCGTAGGCCCGTTAAACACCCAGTGGCCTTCAGCCTGCTTGAACAAACCCGAGGGCATGGCCGTGCCCGGGTCGATCATCGCCGGGTCCAGAATCCAGTGCGTCACCCAGTCCGGCTTCAGCCGGTCGGGCGCCAGCAGGAAGTTCGGCGCTGAGGCGAACCTGTCGTGTGCGGCGACGCCGATGGCATGGCACTTCAAGCACGGCGCTCCCTTGCTCGTGAACAGCGCGCGCGCCATGGCTGTCTCCTGGGTAGTGAGGGGCTCGAGTTTCGGCGGTATGTACGGCATCGGCTGCGTCGACAGCGCCTGGAAAAACCTGACCAATTTCTGAATCTCGATGGGCGAGAAGTAGAAAGTCGGCATTCGGACCTTGAGATACCCGCGCACGCCGTCCCGGTCGGCATCCTTCTCGCTCAGCGCAGGGTTCGCCAGGAACCGCGCCAGCCATTCCGGGCTGACGCGCGCGCCTTCCGTCACCAGCCGAGGCGGCAACTGGCCCTTGCCGTCGGGAGTCTGGTACTGCGGCAGCGCCACCAACACCGAGTCCTGGTCGAGCGTGAACTGGTGGCACCCCATGCAATTGTACTTCTTAACGATCCACCACCCTTCCTGGACGTCGTGCTTCTGACCTTCCGGAAGGTAAAAGTATCGCGGCGGATACTGAGAGCTGACGCTGCCCATCAGGAACGTGGTCAGCTCGGAGACCTGCTGGCGCGACTCGGGGGAGAGGTCCTTCGGCGACCACTTCCCGCTAATGTCACCGTTCTGCGGCTCAAAGAAGTCAGGCATCTTGAGCTCTTCGCCTTCAGCCTTCACCATGCCGTCGTCGTAGATTTCCGGCCGGGCGAGCTTGTGCTCGAAGAATCCCTTATGGTCCCACCAGCCCTCGTCTTTGGCTTGCCGGATGTACAGGGCGAAGTCGAGCTGTTCGAGCGGCTTCGAGCCCTCGACGGTGAGCTCGGTGCCGATCCTCCCCTCGTCTTCCATACCCCGGATTTCGTGGCAGCCCGCGCAGCCGTAGCGCCGGACGATGGCCTCACCCTGGGCCCGCAGCTTGGGATCGTTCAGGTACGGAGCGGCAGGGTAAGAGGAGGCGTCCTTCTTCTTCAGCGTCATCAGGTAGCTGGCAACGTCGCGCGATTCTTCCCAAGAGAGGCGCAGGTTGGGCATCGGCGTCATCTGCTCGACCGCGAGCTCCTGGCCGTCGTTCGGGCACTTCGAGTGGTCGATGTCGAAGACGTAGGGCAGGTTGTGCTTCTTGTAGTCGTCCGGCGTCAGGTCGCGCTTCTCAACCGGACAATAGGGGGCCGAGCGCTCGCGCGGGTTATGGATCCAGCGCACCAGGTAGTCGTAGCCCACCTTCTCACCCATGCGGCTCAGGTTCGCTCCGAACCAGCCGCCCACCGCGTTCGCGCCTTCGCCGACCGCGTGACATCCCATGCAGCCGCGCGACTCAAAGCTCTCCTTGCCCTTGACGGGGTCTCCAGGCGGTTGCGAGGGAGCTTTGACGTCGAGCCCGCTTTGCCAGATAAAAGCGGCGACGGCGGGGAGCTCGTCCTCGTCCAGACGGAAGCGCGGCATGCGCGTGGCAGGTCGGAAGGCGTGCGGGTTCTTCAGCCAGACCGGAACCCACTCCGGCCGGAGTTTCGCCCGCACTTCCTTGAGGTCCGGCCCGACCTTCTTCCTGTCCATCAGCAGGAACTTGGTGCGCGTCTTGAGCTGGTCCGTCTGCAAATCAATCTTGCTGACCTCGAGGCGAAGGTCGTTCGCCTGGGCGTAAAACTTGCGCGCCGCCTCGTTGTCAGGTGCGTTGTCCCCGGCTTGGTTGGCCTTCGCCACGTCCGCCAGATCCTGAACGCGCTGCTGCGCCATTTGCTGGAGGGACTGCTGGGCCGAGACCAGTTCTTCGGGCTCGGAGTCGTAATGCTGGAAGCGGTGGCAACCGACGCACCCGCGCCACTGGAACAGGTCTTTACCGGCGGTGAGCACCGGGGCGCGGTCCACCATCATGTCATTCGCGTGGCACTGCTGGCAACCCCCTTCCATGTACACACCGGCAGAAGCTGCCTTGGGATCGGCCCGGTGGTAGAGCGGCGCCAGCCAGTGCTCGTACTCGCCGTGCGCCTGTTCCACGCTGTCGAGCTGCATGCCGTTGCCGTTGTGGCATGGAGTACAGCCGAACTTATCAGGATCATGAATCCTGAGCAGCTCTGGGTCGGGGTGGCTCACAAACGCACGCTCACCGCCCATGTCCTTTGCCGTGATCTGAATCGGCTCGCGGATACCGAGATGGCAGGACTCGCAGCGGTCCACCACCCCAAGGTCAGGATTGTTGATCTGCTTGATGGCGATGTCCATGGTCCGAGTCTTGTCAATCAGACCCTGGATCTGCTCCGACGTAAGGCCGTTCAGGTGCTGCTGAAAGTAGGAATCCTGCTTGGCCCGAAGCTCGGAAACGGGACGAAGAATCTCGCCCTTGCGCACGAGCAGCTCACCCTTCTTCGCCTGCAGCGCCTTGAATTCGCCTTCCAGATAGTCGTAGTTGACGCTCTCTGCCTTGCTCTTGCCGCTGTCCAGTGAAACTGCCTCATACTGGAAAGGCCCTTTTTTGAAGCCGTCGAGGTCGGATTGCCACGACTTTTTCGAGCCTCCCGAGCTGTGCTCCACCCGCCAGATCATGTCGGTGACGTGCGCGTGCGCATCCGTATACTTGAGGGTGATGACCGCCAGGCGCTCATCGACCAGGGCCGCCTGCTCGTCGAGCTGCTGGAGCTGAGGCTGGACGGATTTCTGCAGGCTGTCGAGCTGCTGCTGAAGCGCCTGATACTCCGGCGAAGCCTTGATGGCCTTCTCGGCGGCCTCCTGCTTGGGCTTCTGCTTCCTGAGAAACGCCGTATACCTCCGGACAAAGTCAGTCTGGTAATTCTTCCACGGCCTCAGGCCAAAGAACTCGTCATACAGCGCCCAGCCGAGCGCGGCCACCAGAAGGAGCGCGCTGATGAGAAGAAGCCGGGAAAGTGATTGCGACGTAACCGGATCGCGGTCCGGAGTGTCAGGAGGCATATTCCCTTGGGGAGAAGCGCCTTCAGCCATCAGTCCTCAGCCCCCGGGCCTCAGCGGCCGGCGCCCAGTTTTGCGCATCCGCTCTCCAGCCTCTTCGGCGGTAATCGGGCAAGGTCTCCCGGGAGCGGAACTCCGCTCCGCCTAAATGTTGAACCACGGAGTAATCCAAACGTAGTGGATGTTGAATAGCAAACGGATGAGGATCTTGATCGGCAGCGCGATCATCGAAACGAGAAAGAACTGCATGGTCAGATACTGGATCAGGCTCATCCGCTGATAAATCGTCGCGTTCAGCCCCTTCCGGGTGACGAGCTTGTGCAGCGCCGCGCCCGTCCCCAGGAAATAGAGTCCCACCGCGATGGCGCCAAGAATGGACTTGCCCACCATGGAAGTGATGTGAAACAGATCGGGTAAGTCCCGGTTGACGGCGTAAGGCTGATAGGTGGGGTCCCACGTCTTGCCCAGCGGGAACAGCACCCATCCCGGCCCGCGCAGGAAAGTGCCGATGAACACCATCAGGACCCACAGGACGATGAAGCCAAAGCAGAAGGTGGCGATCGCCCATTTCCGCTGCTTCAGCGTGTAGTAGCCGGCCCCCAGCGGGTTGGCGTCGATATAAGGAATCACCATCAGACCCACGATAATCAGGGTCGGGAATACAACGCCGGCGAGCCAGGGGTCGAAGTACACCAGCATTTCCTGCAGGCCGAGGAAATACCAGGGGGCCTTGGCCGGATTCATAGTCAGGTTGGGGTTGGACAATTCCTCGAGCGGCGCGTTGAGTGTGATCGACCAGACCGTGAGGATAACTGTGACAATCAACGCCGCCAGAAACTCAATCCGCATGAGATACGGCCAGGTGTGGACTTCCTTCAGCCAGCCCGGCTTCCACGGCCACGTCTTGCGATGGTGGGTCTTGGCCAGTTGCGGGTCCGCCCCGAGCTGGGCGATCAGCCGGTCGTTGGCTCGAGCCTGACGATAAGCCAGCCAGGAGTAGAAGGGGATCAGGAAAGCGATGGCGGCAATCGGAACGTTATCCGGCGCCGACATGATGTCCCAGAGCTGTTTCCAGTCCATAGTGACCCTTCATTTGGAAACGCGAGGGCCTTGCCTCCCGGCTAGATTTTCCTCTCCGGCTTTATCTCCGACTCGAGCTGCACCGGCGCCGGCCCCGAGATGCCTCCGTCTTTTCTCACGCGCCAGAAGTGCACCACCAGCAGAATTATCAGAATCGTGGGAATGGCGATGCAGTGCCAGATATAGGCGCGCAGCAGCGCATTCGAATCCACAATCGATCCGCCCAGCAAGGCGAAACGGACGTCGTTGTACGGCGTCATGCCGAGCTGCGCCCCAAGGGGACCCTCGGTGCCCAGCAGGGGAGTAGCCTTCGCCATGCCAGTGCCGACCGTGACCGCCCAGAAGCCCAACTGGTCATCGGGAAGCAGATAGCCGGTGAACGAGAGGAGCAGCGTAAACACCAGCAACACCACGCCCACGCACCAGTTGAACTCACGCGGCTTCTTGTACGACCCCGTCAGGAAGACGCGAAACATGTGCAGCCACACGGTAATCACCATCAGGTGCGCGGCCCAGCGGTGCATGTTCCGGAGCAGCTTCCCGAAGGGCACGTCGCTCATCAAGTAAATGATGTCTCGATACGCCTGAACTTTGGTGGGGTGGTAGTAGAACATCAGCAGGATGCCGGTGAAGGTCAGAACGATAAACAGGTAGAAGCTGATGCCGCCCATGCCCCAGGTGTAGCTGTAGCGCACGGCGTCGCGATTGATTTTAGCGGGATGGAGGTGAAAGAAAACGTTGGTGAGTACGCTCAAGGCGCGGCTGCGCTCGCTGTCGTCGTGCTTCACCCGGAACATCGACTTGAAGAGCTGGGTCTTCTCCGGTTTCTTGAGGCTTTGGAGGTTCTCCTTGGCCTTCTCGCGAAGGACCTTGAATTCATCGCGGACTTTCGAGCGCACTAGGCCCGAGTCCCGCTTTTCTGGTCCGACTGTTTCCTTGTCTCCCATCGAACCCCCTCGTCAGGTTGACGATTGATGATCGGCGACGCAAAAGCTTCGAGATCGCATCGTTCTCGCGGCCGGCGCGCGGCCGGAAGCGGTCCGTCCTCAGTAACCAATCTTCGATCTCAGGTTAGAGCGGAATGTACGCGCCGGGATCGTTAAACTGGTCCCGGCCCCCCTTGGCGCGATCCCACATGAAAAGCCGGCTGCTGTCCGCCACGATCTGGCCGGTGGCGTCGAGCTCCACGTGAGCGCGGTCCATGGGGCGCGGAGCCGGGCCTTCAAAATTGATCCCTTCCGGTGTGTAGCCGCTGCCGTGGCACGGGCATTTGAACTTGTTCTCGTTGGGCTTCCAGTCCGGCGTGCAACCCAGATGGACGCAGCGCGCGTAGATCACGAACAGCCTGTCGGGCTCCTTCACCACCCAAATGCGGTAAGCCTGTTTATACTTCTCGTTAACTCCAAGCGAGAAGTCCGAAGGGTAGCCGATGGTGTGAACCGTGCTCGGCTCAAAGAGGGCGCGGGGGAAGAAGAACCGCAGAAACATGAAGAAATTGGAACATGAAAAAGTTGGCCGCCAGATACCCCCAGACAGCAGTCCAGATCAGCCGCCGGCGCAGCTTGTTGGGTTCCGGCTTCGCCCCTGTGGCAGCTGGGGCGGCAACGGGCTTCGCCGCCGCGGGCGGCCTGGGGGGCTTGGCTTCAGTTACCGCCCCGGCGCCCGGCGATTTTACCGGCGCGGCGGGACGGGCGTCCTCCGGATTCGCCATCACTTATAACCCCTTCTGAGTCGGAGCTGACCTTACTGTGTGCGGTGAAGTGCGATTGAGATATCACTCTAGATCATGGCTCGCAAATCTGTCCAGCAACCCGCGCTTGAAGTCCGTTGCGATTCGACGTCGTTCGCTCGCCACACTGAGGCAGCTTCCGCGTAACCAGAATTACTATCACCAGAAACTCGCATTGTCAATCCATTCTGGCGTGCGTGTCGTCGGGCTGACGGCGCTCGTTGCCTTCTCAACCTTGTCCCTTTCACTCCGCATGAAGCTTGTAACCCGCTTGCTTGATCGCTTTGCGATAATCGTCCGAGCTCATCTCCACCAGCTTGCACATTTCGTACAGACGCGAGCGCAGCGTGACGCCGAACTGGTTGAGCGACTTTTCCACGTCGGGAACGGCTTCTCCCGAGGGCATGCGCACCTCGGGCCGCCTCGATGCTTCGCCAAAGGGAAGCGTGGTGGTAATCAGAGTGACCTTCTTCTGGTTGTAGCGCGAGTTGATGACGTAGGCCAGAGTCTCCTTGACCCAGTCGCTGGGATTCGAGGCGGCCAGTTCGTCGAGGGCCAGGACCTCGACGTCGAGCACAGGCTGGAGGACGCGCAGCTCCGACGTTTGGGAGACGGGGTTGTAGCTGTCCTGGATCTCCTTCAGAAGGTCGCGGAAATCGTAGAACAGGCACTCGACGCCCTTGGCCGTGATCAGCTCGCGCAGTACGGCCACCGCCAGGTGCGTCTTGCCGACTCCCGTGGGCCCGACGAACAGCAGGCCGAAGTCCGTCGGGTATTCCTCGACAAAGCGCTCGGCCCAGAGCTTGGCCGCCTCCAGGCTGCGGTTGGCTGTTCCCTTCTTATCCTTGCGGATGTCGAAGTTCTCCAAGGCGCAGTGCTCGTAGCGGCGCGGGATGCGGGCCTGCGCGAGCAGTTGCGCGGCGCGCTCCGCTTCGCGGCACGTGCACCGGGCCACGCGGCGGACGCCGTCAGTTTCGACAGGTTTCCATCCTGTGCCCTGGCATTCAGTACAGTCATTCTTGGCCATGTCGAACCCAAGGCCAGAATTCTAAATCAGGCGGAGCAGCTTGTCGAAGGAATATTGGGCGGCCTCACGGCCTGAAACGTTTGCAGGAACGGAAATTCGCATCTACTATGCATGGGATTGGAGCATCAATAATAATGGCGGACGGTGTTATGGTCGAAATCGCGATCGAAAACGTCAGGAAGGGGAATTCCGAAGATGCGCAAAGTTCTTCTTTTCGCGGTCTTGGTATGTCTGATTTCGCAGGCGACGCTGGGCCAAAACACCCCTCCGGTCGTCGACGCGCACGCCTTGCTCTCGACTGACGCCGCGCACCCGGGCTCGACCGTGAAAGCCGCCGTCGAGGCCCGCATCGCCTCGGGCTATCACATCAACGATCACCACCCGAG
>WNGJ01008074.1_pt1 | contig 11217 bp, 9 predicted proteins | sample 5400611 | NCBI WGS metagenome assembly WNGJ01 (sample SAMN13153375, study PRJNA577476) | soil metagenome | isolation source: 40 cm soil or saprolite under Garry oak tree replicate 1 | place: USA:California | collected 2016-06-15 | reverse complement strand
AAGGCGAAGACGATCGCCGCGCATCTGCTCGAAGCCGCCGAGGCCGACATCGATTTCAAGGAGGGCGTCTTTGCGATCGCCGGCACCGATCGCACGCTGTCGCTCGCCGATATCGCCGGCGCGGCTTGGGAACCGCAGAGCCTCCCCGATGGCATGGAGCCCGGTCTTGTCGCGAGCGCCGCTTTTGCCGCCAAGCAGCAGAATTTTCCGAACGGCGTCCATATCTGCGAACTCGAAATCGACCCCGAGACCGGTGAGGTCGAGATCCTTAATTACAGCGTCGTCGACGATGTCGGCACGGTGTTGAACCCGCTTCTGCTCGAAGGCCAGATCCGCGGCGGCATCGCACAGGGCGCGGGACAGATCCTGATGGAAGACATCGTCTTCGATCCGGACTCAGGGCAGCTGCTGACCGGCTCCTTTATGGACTACGCGATGCCGCGCGCCGGCGATCTGTCATTGATGCATTGCGAGACAAACCCGGTTCCGACGAAGACAAATCCGCTCGGCGTCAAGGGCGCGGGCGAAGCGGGCGCGGTCGGCGCGATGCCGGCAATCGGCAACGCCCTCGTCGATGCGCTGAAGCCGCTCGGCATCCGCGACGTGCCCATGCCGGCAACCCCCGAGCGCCTCTGGCGCGCGATCCGCGCTGCGCAGGGGTAACAAACCCGGTCTCCGGGCGATCGAATTCAACCGAGCACGATGTCGAAATTGGCGGCGAGTGCGTCCGGCGCAATATCGGGCGCCGGCTGCACTAACACGATGAGCCGCGCCCGCGCCGCCGGGTCGCGCACATCGCGCAGCACCGGGTCGCGCTCGTTCTGCGGCTCGCCCGCGACATACATTTGCGTGACAAACCGCCGCTGCCCGGGCGCGGCGACCACAAAATGAATGTGCGGTGTCCGGCCGGTATAGGCGACCGGTCGGATCGTCAAAAACTTGTACCCGCCCTCTCCATCGCTGGTGGTCTGCCCGAAACCCTGGAAATTCTCGTCGCGCGACCGGCCGGCATCGCCGTCCCGCACATTGTGATAGCGTCCATTGGCGTCACATTGCCAGATCTCGACCCGCGCGCCGGCGACCGGTCGTCCGGCGGCATCGAGAATGCGCCCGGCAACCCGGGTCGGGGTTCCCTTCGCCGCCTCGCCATGCCCCGCGACATGCACGAGATCGTTGTCGGAATCGGCTGGGTAATTGAGCGGATAGAACGGCCCTTCGGTCTGCGCCGGGGTCGGCAGCAATGCCGCAGCCCGCAGGATCGCGGGTAGGCTCAGCACGGCAGCGCCGGCGATCGACGCGGCGATGATGCGGCGGCGCGGAAGAAAGATATGCTGCATGTCACTGGACCCGATAATGCTCGACAAATTTCCAATCCGGTTCGAGCCCAAAGCCGGGCTGTTCGCCGAAATGCAAATGCCCGTCGCGCAGTTCGGGGTGCTCCTGGAATAGGCCGAAGGCAAGCGGGTCGCTCTCCGCCCTGCCATGCGACTCCATGCCGAAGGCGCAGCGCGGCAGCCCCAGCACGAGATGGCCGTGGATCTCCGGCGCGCTGTGCGGCGCGATCATGACGCCATGCTGCTCGGCGAGCGCTGCGATGCGCAATGCCTCGGTGAAGCCAGCGGCCCGCGTCGCGTCGAACTGCACGTAGCGGATGCCGCCCTGCACGATAAAATCGCGCACCGTAAATCGGGTCAATTCGCGCTCGCCATGCGCCAACGCGATCGGCGTCGCCGCCGCGAGGCGCGCGAAATCGGCCGGCTGCAAATACCAGTGCAGCGGTTCTTGGAGCCAGAAGATGCGGTGCGGCTCTACGCGATGGGAAAACTCGATGCACTCCGGCAGATCGTAGGGTGCGTTCATGTCGAGCATCAGCTCCGGCTGCTCGCCGATGGCGGCGCGCACCGCGCCGACCCGCTCGACATCGGCGGCGATGCCGCCGAGCCCCGTCTTCAACTTGACGGCGCGATAACCCAGCTCGATGAGCTTCGCCATCTCTTCGGCATAGGCGGAGTTCGGCGCGCCCGGCCGGTAATAGCCGCCGGTCGCATAGGTGACGAGCGGCCGGTTCTCGCCGCCGAGCAATCGCCAGACCGGCAGGCCCGCGGCCTTTCCCTTCAGATCCCACAGCGCGATATCGATCCCGGCGATTGCTGCCATAACCGCGGTGCGCTCGCTGCGCGGCACCGGCGGCGGCAACCCGTCCTTGCCCTCGATGACGCCGGCCCTCGGCGACGTCAACGCGAAGAGCCGAGCCCACACCGCTTCATGCGCCAGCGCGTCCATGCCATGCACGATCTCAGCGAAACGCGCGACCCAGTCGCAGATGCGCGGTATCGGCGCGCCATGGATTTCACCATACCCGGTGAGCCCGTCATCGGTTTTGATCGCAACGAGAATGACCGACCACGCCTTCAATTCCTCATGCGCGGTCCACACCGGCTCCGGCCGCGGCACCGAGACAGGATACGTCGCAATCGACGAGATCCGCGTCATTGAGCGGCGTGTTGCAATGCGGCGCTCGTCTGAGCGCCGAGCGCGGCGCCAACCTCAGTCAGCGCGACCGCAACCGCGTCGGCCTTATACGGGCCCGGGCCAGTTTCGTGCAATCGGCGATAGACATCCGCCTGGGCGTAGCGGCGCACCGCGACCGGCAGACTCGGCAGCCAGGCGGCGATGCGTTCTGCCGCCAGCCCGTGCACTCGCTCCCATTCCGTTCGCGCTAGTCCGAAATCGAAGCCCCCCAGGGAATCGCCTCCGATGTCGCGTTGCGGCCCGCGCAACGTCGCCGTGGCTTTTGCATCGACCGCGCCATTCGCGACGGCGACGCCATAGATCTCCCGCGCCCGTTCGGGCGAGACGAGACCGGCCGCGACATCGGCCGCGACCATCTCCGGATCGCGCTCGAACGGCTCGCCAAAGCCACCCCCACCGCCGCCCCACAACCGGATGACCTCGCCCAATTCGGCGCGGTAGACCGTGCGCTTGCCGATATCGTGCGATTGGCTGTTGCGCCGCGTCCCGATATTGCCGCTTGTCGTGCTGGCCAGACCGCCGCCCGCGCCCCAGGCACAGAAGCGCTGCCGGTCCTTGCCGCGCATGACGACGACGGCGCTCGGATGCTTGATCTCGAGTTCGTAAGCGACGCCGAACCCGCCGCGGTATTTGCCCGGCCCCTCGCTGTCCGGCGCCAGACTAAAGCGGCGCACGACGACCGGCGCCTCGGCTTCCAGCACCTCGACCGGCACATTGCGCAAAAACGCGACGCTCATCTCGGCCCCCGAGATGCCGTCGCGCTCGCCGCTCGCGCCGGAGCCGCCCGAGACCGGGTTCGCGACGACGACCCGCCCGGCGCCGCCCAATTCCGAGGTCGAGATATAGGTGACCACGAGGACGCCCGATCCCGCGACCGGCACCTTGCCCGGGATCGCCTTTGTCAACGCGCCCAGCACGAGATCGTGCACCCGCATCGCCGTCGTGAAGCGCATGCCGCACGCCGCCGGGAAGCTGGCATTGACGACAGACGCTTCCGGCAGCACGAGGTCGATGCAGCGCAAAATGCCGGCATTGATGTGGATCGCCTCGGATTTTGTCACCACATAATTCACTGCCGACATCGCGAGGAACGGGTGGTGATTCATATTGCCGGTCGGCAGGTTCAAAGCGGCGCGCACCTGCGGGTCCGAGCCGGTGTAGTCGAGCTCGATCGTCCCATCGCCTCGCACCGTCAGCTTGACGACGATGCGGACCGGTACATCGCTGACGTAATCGTCCTCGAAATATTCGGTGAAGGTGTAGGATCCTTGCGGGAGTTGCGACAGCACCGTGCGGGTCAGCGCCTCGGTGCGGTCCAGGGTCGCATACATTGCGCGCCGAACCTCTCCCCGCCCATAGCGCTCGGCCAGCCGCTGCATCCTCGTCTCAGCCTTCGTCAATGCCGCGATGCAGGCGGTCATATCGCCCCAATTCAGCGAGGGGATGCGGCAATTGTCCGCAAACAGGTTCCACACTTCCTCGTTCAGCACGCCTCGCTTGAACAGCTTGACGGGACGCATGCGCAGGCCTTCTTGGAACACCTCCGAGTTCTGCATGTCGATGCTTCCGGGCGCATAGCCGCCGACATCGGTACAATGGATAAAGGTCCAGGCGAGACACAACAGCTCGCCATCGACGAACACCGGCCGGAACGCGTAGATGTCGTTCAAATGCATGACCATGCCGCGCGTCGCGTACGGATCATTTGTGATGACGACATCGCCCTCCTCCCAGGCGATCCCTTGTGTTACCGAATCCATCGCGACGCCCATCAGCACCGTCGCGCCGCTGCCATAGGGATAGGCGAACATCTCGCCCTCGGGCGTGACGAGCGCGACACCGAAATCCTGCGTCTCTTTGACAAAGGTCGTGTGTGACGAGCGCAGCACGACCCACGCCATCTCGTCGACGACTGCCTTGAACAGATTGGCAAAGACCTCGACCCCGATCGCGTCCTGCGCTTTGGTTCGAGCACTTGCGATATCATTGGCCATTTCGGGCCCCCTCTAACGCCGTTCCAGGACCAGCGCGCCGGAAGGCACGACCTGCGAGCTCCAGCCTGCGGGGATCCAGGTTGTCGTATCCATCTGGTTGACGACCGCCGGCCCGGCAATGCGCTGGCCGATTCCGAGCCCGGCGCGTTCATGCACGCGGGCGCTCACCTCGCGCCGGAACAATCGCACGGTGCGCGTACCTTCCGAGATGCCGGCCGCCTCGCTGCGCAGCGGCAAGACGCGCGGCTTCGGTGTCCGGCCGGTGATATGCGCGCGCAGTTCCTTGAGCCAGATCTCGGCATTCTCGTTGGCGTGGCCGTAGGTCGCGCGGTGCGCCGCATGGAATGCCGTGCGAAGGCACGTGAAATCGCCGCTGGTCAACCACGCTTGGTCGAGCGCCACGGTAACATCGTAGCCCTGACCATCATAACGCATGTCGGCCGCTAGCTCGACACTCACGCCGGTCACGGGAAGTGCGCGGGTCTGCTCCTCGATCCATGCCGTGGCGCGCGCCTGAAGCCCCGCGGTGATCCCGGCCAACCCGTCCTTGTCGAGCGCGCCCAATCTTTCATACACCGGCTCGACGAGATCGCCCTCGAGATCGGCGCGCGCCGCACCGAGCGCACTCAAGCCGCCGGAGAATGGTGGGATCAGGATCGCGTCGATGCCGATCTCGTCGCCGAGCAAGGCCGCGACGAGCGGCCCCGCGCCGCCAAACGCCACCATACGAAACCGCGGCGCATCGACACCGCGCCGCGCCAAGACGTTCGAGGCTTCCGCCGCCATCAGCGCATTGGCGACGCGGATCGCGCCATCCGCCACCTCTTCGATAGACATCCCGAGCGGCCCGGCCAATGTGTCGAGCGCCTCGCGCGCCGGCGCCATCCGCAATGGCAACCTGCCGCCGAGCCGCTGCCCCGGCGCGAGCAGCCCCGCGACCAAAAATGCATCGGTCAACGCCGGGGTTCGCGAGCCCGAGGTCCCATAGCAGGCCGGGCCCGGATCGGCGCCGACACTCCTCGGCCCGACCTTCAGCGATCCCGTCGGGTCGAGCCACAAGATCGAGCCGCCGCCGGCGCCGATACTGGAGACCGCGATCGTCGGGATCAGCAGCGGAAAGTCCGCGATGTGCTCCTCGCTCGACAATACCGGCCGGCCGCTGCGGATGACGCCGATATCGGCCGAGGTGCCGCCGACATCGAGCGTCATTAGATCGGCCGCCTCCCAGCCGGCATCGGCCGCCGCCGCCGCGGCGCCCGCGACACCCGCGGCCGGCCCCGACAGCAAGGCGACGACCGGCCGCTGGCGCATCGTCTCGGCCAGTTCGGCGCCGCCATTCGAGCGCGCGACCCGCGCCGGGGTCCCGATGGCGCGCTCGGCGAGACCGCGGTCAAGCCGCTCGATATAGCCTTCGACGATCGGCCGAATGCTGGCATTGACCGCCGTCAAGACGCCGCGCTCGTATTCGCGCGCCTGCGCCCACACCTCGCTCGACAGTTCGAGGCGGAGCGGAATCCCGTGCCGCTCGACGATGTCGCGCACCGCTTGCTCATGCGCCGGGTTGCGATAGCTGTGCAAGAGCACGACGATCGCGATCTCGGCACCGGCCGCGACCAGTTCCTGGGCCGCCGCGACGGCATCCGCTTCGGGCAGCGGATCGAGCTCGCCGCCATCCGCGGCGATGCGGCCGCCGACCTCGCGCACCAGCGCGCGCGGGATCAGCGGCAGCGGACGCCGCGAGTCGAACCGCATCGGATGCGGGATCGCGAGACGCTGCAACTCGAAGAGGTCGCGGAAGCCGCGCGTCACGATCATGCCGGCGCGCGCGCCCTTGCGCTCGATCAGCGCGTTTGTCGCGACCGTGCTGCTGTGCGTGTGCGCCATGTCACGCCACGCCGCCGCGTCGAGGCGGAGCGCGGTTCTGATCTCGTCGATCCCTTCAAGAATGCTCGCGCCCGGCCGCGCCGGTGTGCTCGGCACCTTGAAGCAATGCACCTCGCCGCTACCGGTGTAAAACACCAGATCGGTGAAGGTGCCGCCGACATCGGTGCCGAGATAGCAGGCCTCGCTCACGCTAAAAGTCCCGCGTCACAGCCGGGTATCTACGATGCGGCCCGATGCAGTAAAGGCGCGGTTCCACGGCGGCGTTAGCGGCACGCCGGGCGGCGTGGCCTCGGCGAAGGGCGGCTCGATGCGCCGCCAGCACACATCCGAGCCCGCCGGCGTATCGATGACGCGGGTGCCGTTCAACGGCAATTCGAAGCTCGTCGCGGTCATGCCGACGCGCAATTCGCAATCCGGGAAGGATGTGACAAACGTCTCGACGCGCGCCCGGTCGTAAACGAAATTGCTGAGCGTCACCCGGCCCGAGCCCGGCGCCGCACAGGCCACGAGCGTCAGCAGCGCCGCCGAAATAAGAAGCCTGCGCATGTCTCATTCCCCGCCGAGAAAGTCGCGCGTCCATTGCCGGTAGTCGCCGGCGCGCGTGACTTTCTGCATCAGCTCGGATGAGGCGATGCCGGTGAGATCGCTCGGCTTTGTCCCCTCCCGCAACGCCTTCAGCGTGTTGTAGACGGCCTGCACGGCGGCGCTGAACGGCGCATGTGTCTGCAGCGCGACCCGCACCCGGTGCGCGCCAAGCCAGTCGAGATCACCGAGCGGCCCCCCGCCCGCGCCGCCGGTGATGATCGGAATGCGGATCGCCTCCGACACCGCCTCGATCGCCTCGGCGGTGACACCGCCGGCGAGAAAGACCGCATCGACCCCGGCGGCCTCATAGGCCCGGGCGCGCTTGATCGCCTCATCGACCCCGGCGATCGCGAGCGCGCTGGTGCGGCCGGCGATGACAAGCCGCTTGTCCTGCCGCGCCGAGAGCGCCGCCTTCATCTTGCCGACGCCCTCCTCGATCGAGCTCAGCGTCGGCTTGCCCGAGGGGCCATAGGGCCGGGGCAGGACGGTGTCCTCGATCGACATCGCGCAGATGCCGGCGGTCTCCAATTCCTCGACGGTGCGCCGCACGTTCAGCGCATTGCCATACCCGTGATCGGCATCGACCAGGAGCGCGAGATTGCCGGCGCGGCAGATGCGGTAGGCCTGAGCGGCGAATTCGGAGAGGGTCAGCACGACGAGATCGGGGGCCCCCAATACCGCCATCGAGCCGACCGAGCCCGAAAACATGCCGACCTCGAAACCGAGATCCTCGGCGATCCGCGCCGAGATCGCATCGTAAACAGAACCGGGATGCACGCAGCTTTTGCCGGCCAATAGCGCCCGGAAGCGCTCGCGTCGTTCGGTCCAGTTCATGGCGGTCTCCCTTTTTCGTCTGTGTTCGCAGCTGAGGCTCAGCTTATCATGCCGCCCATCGGGTCGGAGAGGGAGCAGGAATAATGGATAAGCGGATCGTCGTCGTCGGCGCCGGGGCTATCGGCGGCTATACCGGCGGGAACCTCGCCCATAATGGGTTCGACGTCACGCTGGTCGACCCCTGGCCCGAGCATATCGAGGCGATCCGCCGCGACGGCCTGGCGCTCGAGGGCGTCACCCCCGACGAATTCGTGCTCGCCCGGCCGAAGACCTTGCACCTGACCGAGATCCAGCATCTCGCCAAGGAGCGGCCGATCGACATCGCCTTCATCTCGATGAAATCTTACGATACCGAATGGGCGACGATGATGATCCGCCAGTATCTGGCGCCCTTGGGCTATGTCGTCTCATTGCAGAACTGCATCAACGAAGAGCGCATCGCCCAGATCGTCGGCTGGGGCAAGACGGTCGGCGCGATCGCCGCGATCCTGTCGGCGGAGCTCTATGCGCCGGGCAAGATCCGCCGCACCGGCGCCAAGAACCCGCCGGGCCACGAGGTCTATCGCGTCGGCGAGGTGCATGGCCGCCTGACAAAGCGCATCGAGGAACTGGGGACGATGATCCGCACCGTCGACACCTGCAAGGTGACCGACAACCTCTGGGGCGAACGCTGGTCGAAGCTCTGCGTCAATGGGATGCATAACGGCGTCTCGGCGGCGAGCGGCCTGTCGGGCAACGACATCCGACAGGATGAGCGCATCCGCCGCGTGATTATCAAGCTCGGCGGCGAAGGCGTCAGGGTGGGCCAGGCGCTCGGCTACAAGCTCGAGGACATTGCCGGCCAGGATGCCGAAAAGCTGGCGCGCGCCGCGGAAGGCGACCGCGCCGCCCTCGACGAGGTCGAGTCGCTGATGCTGGCGCTGCGCAATTCGCAGCAGCGCAGCGAGCACCAACGCCCGTCGATGGGCCAGGACATGCTGAAGGGCCGCCGCACCGAGATCGACTTCATTAATGGGGTCATCGTCGAGCGCGGTCGCGCGATCGGCAAGCCGGTCTCAACCCATGAGAAGCTGATCGCCGCGGTCAAGAAGGTCGAGCTGGGCCACGCGCCGCCCTCGCCCGAGCACCTCTACGCGATCTAGCTCGCACCAAGAACGGTGTCCCGGCGAAAGCCGGGACGCACTCTCGGGAACCGCAGCCGAGTTCCCAAACCGCGTCCCAAAACTGTCTCTTGACCGGGCTTAACCCGATCATCCAGTTCTTCAACATCCCGAAGTTCGGGAGAAAAACACGGGGCTGGGGGAAAGCCGGATGCCGTTCACGACCAGGATCACGATCGCGAGCCTCTTGACCGGCGCTCTCGCCGGCTGCGTCGTGGCGCCGCCGTCGATGGGCGACCTGAAGGCCGCGCGCGAGGCATGCAATCGTGACTACCCCGCGCGCCTCGGCAACTACCTGCCGCATGCCCGCTGCGTCAACGCGGCGATCGAGAGTTATGCCCTGCCGACCGCGCGGCATCCCGATCTGATCCGGCTGCAAGCGGAGATCAGGGCGTCTCTGTCCGAGAAGATCGATCACCGGCGCCTCAGCGTCCAGGCCGGCGAGCGCCGTATGGCGGAAGCCGATCGGCTCGTCGCCGCCGCCCAGCACGACCGCGAGGCCGGCAATGAAAAAGCCGCGTCCAGGCGGATCGCGGCGATCGAACAAATGCTGAAATGAGCTGGGCTAATCGTAACGGGAGCTAGTCGCTGCTGCCAGGGCGTCCGGCACCGAGACTATGCCCGATGACCGCGTAGAGCGGCTGACCTCCGCCGGGCGGCGTTCGGTCGAGACATCGGATGTCGGCCCAATTGCCGGCCTCGGCGAAATGCTGGGCAATGAGACAGAGATGCCCGGCCTCGTCGAGCAGGCACCAGCAGGCGATCGCTTTTGTCGCGAGACAGCGGTTCGAGAACGTGACGATCAGCGGCGCCCCCGGCTTTAAGACGCGTGCCACTTCGCGGATGACCTCGCCGGGTCGCGCCAGATACTGGATCGCGCCGCACAACGTCGCGCCGTCGAATTCGCTATTGGCGAAGGGCAATACCGGGTCGCGGTTCAGATCCTGGGCTCGCCATTCATCAAGGAACGGGTTCTCGGCCAAGGCCCGGCGATCGACGCCAACGCCGACGACGCGGCGGAAAGGCGCTTCGGGCGGCAGATGCGATATCCAGCCCGACATGACATCGAGGATCGCGCCGCCCGGCGGCAGCATTTCGCGATAAAGGTCAGTGACCGCGGCGATCGCCGCCCCATCGATGCGGCCGGCCGGCGCCTCGCGCGCGAAGATGGGGTCAGGTATCTGGTCGACCGCCGGAAGGGCGGTCGTCGGGAGGAACGCCATGATGCCATTGCGACCCATCATTGGCTGACATAGGAAATCGCGCCGATCCGCGCAAGACTAGAACGCGCAAGCCCGACCGAAACAAAACATTCGCGCGAACCCCACCTTCTTTGTACCTGCGCCGATTTCATGTTGGCCCCATCATGAGGCGAGAGCCCGCTCGGGCGCGGTCAGCGTAAGCCCCAAATCATGCGCCACCGCCGGATGGGTCAGCTGGCCGCGGCAGGTATTGAGGCCGTTGCGCAAATGCGGGTCGTCGGACAAGGCGCGCCGCCAGCCGCGGTCGGCGATCGCCAGCACAAAGGGCAAGGTCGCGTTGTTGAGCGCCACCGCCGAGGTCCGCGCCACCGCGCCCGGCATGTTCGTCACGCAATAATGCACAACGCCTTCGTCGATGTAGGTCGGGTCGGCATGTGTCGTCGGTCGGCTCGTCTCGATGCAGCCGCCCTGGTCAATCGAGATGTCGACGATGACCGAGCCCGGCTTCATCGCCCGCACCAATTGGCGGCGGACGAGTTTCGGCGCCGCCGCGCCCGGCACCAGTACGGCGCCGATCAGGAGATCCGCCGAGACAACCTCGCGCTCGATGTTTTCGACCGTCGAGAACAGCGTGTGCAGTTGCGAGCCAAACTGCATGTCGAGCTCGTACAGGCGCGGCAGTGAGCGGTCGATGACCGTGACATGCGCCTCCAGGCCCATCGCCATCCGTGCCGCATTGGTCCCCGAGACGCCGCCGCCCAAAATGACGACCTTGGCCGCCGCGACCCCCGGCACGCCGCCCAGCAGGATCCCGAGCCCGCCCTGCTCTTTTTCGAGACAATGCGCCCCGACCTGTACCGACATCCGCCCCGCGACTTCGCTCATCGGGGCGAGGAGCGGCAGCCCGCCCTGGCGGTCGGTCACGGTTTCATAGGCGATACCAACTGCGCCCGACCGCAGTAAGGCCTCGGTCAGTTTGCGATCTGCGGCGAGGTGCAGATAGGTGAACAGGACCTGATCCTCGCG
>WNGJ01008073.1_pt1 | contig 11218 bp, 9 predicted proteins | sample 5400611 | NCBI WGS metagenome assembly WNGJ01 (sample SAMN13153375, study PRJNA577476) | soil metagenome | isolation source: 40 cm soil or saprolite under Garry oak tree replicate 1 | place: USA:California | collected 2016-06-15 | reverse complement strand
CTTCAGATACTGTCCATCGTTGTCTCCGTTGCCGCCGACCCAGACGAAGCCAGATGCATCGATGGAGATGCCGTGCTCGCTTTGCGGCCAGTCATAGCCCTCGCCGGAACCACCCCAAGCCTGGATCAGGTTGCCTTCGCCATCGAACTCCATGACCGCAGGCGCCGGGCGGCAGCATTTAGAGAGCGGCGGATTGAGCGTGAGCGCCTTCTCGTCATCGGTGAGCGTTCGCGGGCGTTGTATCACCCAGATATGATCCTGCGCGTCCACTGCGACGCCCGCGGCCTGACCCATGATCCAGTCGTTCGGCAGCGGCTTGGGCCACGCAGCGTCGACCTGAAAGCGGGGAATGTCATCGGCGAAAGCCGGCATTGCGACGACGGCGGCCACAAGCGACGAAAAAAACAACCTCACGGCATCCTCCCTGCGCTGGCTGCGAACGGCTTTATAATGCGGCGCCGTGCTTTGCCCGCTTCGCCTCCTCCACCCGGGCGATGTGACAGCGTCCTTCCCCGGGTCTCGGACCCAGGCCAATCATATTGCAGAGCCTCACGGTCGCGCTATGGCCGTCAGCAAAGCGGCGGAAACGATCAGGGCGGATCGCCGCTCCATGACCGCAGCTCCCCCCGCAAGCGCACATGCGCCGATGCTGGGATCGCCGCGCGCCATTGGCAGGTCCCCGCGACCGTCGAGAGCCGCTATAATGTTCCGAGGCAACGCAAGGGAAGGAAACGATCATGCCCGTGATCTCCGGCTTCGGCGCGCTCGAGAAGCTGCCGTGGGAGCGTATCAACGACAAAATCGAGCGCCGCGTTCTCGCGGGCAAGCATGGAATGATCGTGTGGTGGAAAATCAAGGCGGGCGCGCATGCCGGTGCGCATCAGCATCCGCACGAGCAGATCGTTTGGATGCTCAAGGGTAAGATGGATTTCCGCCTCGGCAACGAGCGGCGTTCGATGGTCGCAGGCGATGTTGCAGTCATTCCCGGCGATACCGAGCACGAAGGTTTTTTCCCCGAAGACACCGAGGTCGTGGACATTTTCGCGCCGCCGCGTGAAGATTTTCTCGCCGGGGGCACGCCGGCTTATATGCGCGCGCCGTAATCAGGCCGCCCGCCGGCGCCCGCCGCCCAGCGGCTCGAATGCGCTAGCGAACGAACGATCCCGAGCAAGAGAACCCTTCCGGTTGCAAACTCCAGATGCTAGAGGATTCACCGCGTATCGACATACCCAGAGGAGCTTCCATGAATCGGTCGGTCATTCGCCACCTCGCAATCGCCGCGCTCGTTGCGTATCCGGTGTCCGCGCTCGGCGAGGGTCAAGCGCCGGACGTCAAGGGCAAATGGATCGGGAAGACTCACACGATCCTCGTGGGCAAGGGCGGGGCCGAAGGGCCGTGGGACCTGGGCCAGCCCGGCCCTGCTCGAGAAGGACCTAGCGTTCGACATTAGGGGGCAGGACGGCCGCCGGTTCTGGGGCGTGACGACGCTCTCGGGCGGCGGGGAGAAGACCGACGAACCGTTCATCGGCGAGCTTACCGGCAAGGACTACAGGAGCTTTGTCTTCGCCGATACGGATGGCTTCTGGAACGGACAACTCGACGGCGACGACACGCTCTCGTTCTGCTACATGCATACCCACAGCAAGTCCACCGTGGTCAGCTGCTCGCAGGTCAAGCGAACGCGCTGAGCCGCGAGCACTTGCCTGCACGTGCCGAGCGTCGACGGCGTGCGCGCCGATCGAGACGCCCTGCATTTCGAAGCTAGCCGCGAGCTCTTCGTGCTGTGGCGGAGAGCCGCGCGGTCAAGTCTTCAATCCTCGAGAGAAAGGTCTTCAAGATCGGTGACGCGTTCGCCTTGTGATATCCGATCACCAGGTCGATCGTCGGCACCTCGCCTTTGAGCGGGCGGCTGACGACCGACCACGGCAAGAAATTTTCAGCGGAAATCGGCAGAAGTGCCACGCCACGCCTCGACGCGACCAAAGAAATCGCCATGGCGTAGTTGTCGATCTCAAGCGTGGGCACGATCTCGATTCCACGTCGCTTGAAATAGTCGCCGATAATGGCGCGCAGCACCCGCGGCGTGTTCGAGATGCCGACGTATGTTTCACCGACAAAATCCTGCGGATCGACGGCTTTCTGCTTCGCAAGTCGATGATCGCTCGGCAGGATGGCGACGAGCGGCTCTTTCGCGACCGGCTTGAATTCGAGATCGAGCACCGGCTCGGCGCGCAGGAACGCGATGTCGAGTTTCCCGCGCAGAAGTTCGTCGGCGAGCATCGTCGAATGGTCGCTCGAGACTCTGATTTCGATGTTGCACAGCTCGTCCCGAAGAATGTTGGTGGCCCGCGGCAGCCACTCGACTTCCTGTCCGGTGAGGAAGCCGATCGCGAAAATCTGTCTGGTCGGCTGTGCGGCGCGGCGCGCCGCTTCACCGGCAGCCTCGGCTTGCGTGAGCGCGAGCCGCGCATGGTCGAGGAAGGCGCGGCCGGCAGCGGTCAGCTCCACGCCGTGCACGCTGCGGGTCAAGAGCGCAACGCCGACTTCGTATTCGAGATCGCGGATTTGGCGGCTCAGCGAAGGCTGCGCCGTGTGCAGCCGTTTCTCCGCCGCCAGCGTCAGGCTGCCCTCCTCGGCGACCGCGACGAAATAGCGAAGGTGCCGTAGCTCCATTGCGGCCTTCCATATCTTCAAGGCATGCCCCTCAACTTACAAAGTCTTTGGCGCAGACGCCAGGGGTACTTACTTGCCCCACAGCGGAAGCGCTCTTGGGAGACAGCCGTGGGCCTTTATCAGCTTCCCGGTGTTACGACCCATACTCCGCCGGTATGGCACTAGATTGCGAGGATCACAAAATGAGCAACCCAGTCGTCTTGATCACTGGCGCTTTGACCGGCATCGGCCGAGCCACCGCGCTCGCCTTTGCCAAGGACGGCGCACAGATCGTCGCGTCTGGCCGCCGGGAAACCGAAGGCAAGGCGCTGGAAGCCGAACTCCGCAGCCTCGGCGCGCAAGCGGCGTTCGTGCGTGCCGACGTGCGCCACGAGGACGAGGTCCGCAGTCTCGTGGACCAGACTGTTGCGCGCTTCGGCCGGATCGACGTCGCCGTCAATGCCGCGGGCACCGAAGGTGAGCCTGGCCCGGTCATTGACCAGAGCGCCGAAAGCTACGCAGCCACCTTCGACACCAATGTGCTCGGCACGCTGCTCAGCATGAAGCACGAGCTTCGCGTGATGCAGGCGCAGGGTCGCGGCAGCATTGTCAACATATCCTCGACGTATGGTCACGAAGGGGCAGCCGGAGCCTCGGTCTATGTCGCGAGCAAGCACGCCGTGGAAGGCATGACAAAGTCCGCAGCGCTCGAAGCAGCAAGTTCAGGCGTGCGCGTCAACGCCGTGGCTCCTGGTCCGATTGAGACCGGCATGCTCAACCGTTTTACGCGAACCGCGGACAGAAAAGCAGCGCTCCTGAAGACAGTGCCGCTCGGGCGCGTTGGCGAACCCAGCGAGATTGCCCGCGCCGTCGTCTTCCTCGGTTCCGACAATGCTTCGTTCGTAACCGGCCAGATCCTTACCGCCGACGGCGGCAAGACCGCCGGCTAACAGCCGACGTTCAATGGCGTAGGCTCAAGGCTGCGCGGCTCGAACCGCTGGAGAACGCTCATGTTCAATCTTGCCGGAAAAACCGCCCTCGTCACCGGCGCGTCACGCGGCATCGGGCGCGCCAGCGCGGTGGCGCTCGCCGAGGCCGGCGCCCAGGTCCTCGTTCACTATGGCCGCGGAGCGAAAGAGGCTGACAACGTGGTCTGCGAGATCCGCAAGGCCGGCGGCCGCGCCGATGCGATAGCAGTCGATCTCGCCGCCGCCGACGGTCCGCATAAGCTTGCCAAGCAAGTTCGCGCCATTGTCGGCGATCGACTCGACATCCTGGTCGCCAATGCCGGAGTGTCAAAGGCTGCCGGCATCGAAGAAACGACGGTCGAAGATTTCAACGCGCTGTTCGCCGTGAATGTCCGCGCGCCGTTCTTTCTGGTGCAGCAATTACTGCCGATCATGCGCGAGGGCAGCAGCATCGTGCTCGTCTCCTCGCTGGCGGCGCACGCCGTCGTCGGCACGCTCCCGGCCTACGCTGCGAGCAAAGGTGCGATAGACACGCTGGTGAAGCACTTCGCCGCGGCGCTCGGCCAGCGCGGCATTCGCGTCAACGCCGTGGCGCCGGGGGTGGTCGCAACCGAGATGTCGAATTTCACGAAGACGGATGCCGGACGGGATTACGTGCTCGGTCTGCAGACACTCAAGCGGCTCGCCCAGCCCGACGATCTCGGCGACGTGGTCGCATTCCTCGCCTCGAGCGAGGCACGCTGGATCACGGGCGACACCATCCATGTCGACGGCGGTTCAAAGCTTTGAGACCAAACGCCGACAGTTTGGAGACCTAGAGCGGGCGTGCGGCGGCAACCATTGGCTTGTCCGGACGGTGGAAGTCACACCGCTTGGCCTTGCCGGATCTTCGCAAGTCGATGCTCTTGCGTGAGATAGGCTTGCGCCGCCGCGGTGCGGAACAATGCACGCGTCTCGGCCTCGTCTTCTGCGACCGCGGCCATGGCGAAGTCGGTGTACCGCGACCGCTCCGGATCATGTTTGATGCGCAGATAGAGGCGCCGCAGCCGCAGATACAGCCAAATCCAGCGCACCTGATTCACGGCGGTCTCGGTGAGATACTTCGGATAGAAGCGCCAGGCCGGCTCGATCAGGAAGCCAGGTCGTCGATCGCGGCGGAACTTGCGTCGCAGAAACCCGCATTCGAGCGGGTGCATCTTCTCGAAATCGATGCTGCCCTTGAACCAAGTGAGCAAGAACAACGCGTTGCCCGCGTTGGCTCCCACCGAAGCTAGGCGGCGAAGCACGGTCTTGATATGATCGATCGTGTAGTAGCGTTGCCATGCGCTCTGATAGGTGTGCTCCCACTCCTCCCGCGACATCCGAGGGTGAGCGGTGGTCACGTGATTGAGGTCGTACCTGTTCAGGTCGGAATCGAGCGGGGTGCCGGCCTTCACCAGCCTGCGGTGGTCCTCGCAGCCCGGCAGCGGCGTGAGATAGAAAAATTCCAGCAAGTCGACCGGCAGTTCCCGCTTGATGACGTCGATGTCGTGCGCGATCGACGCCGGGGTGTCGTTTGGGAATCCGAGAATGTAGCCGGCATAGGTGACGACACGGGCGGCTTTCCAGGCGAGCAGCATCTCGCGATATTCGGTGATCTTGTTCTGGCGTTTCTTCGCGCCGAGCAGATTGTCGGGATTGATGTTTTCCAGTCCGATGAACACCCGTCGCACGCCCGCTCGCGCGCATTTCTCGATGAAATTGGGAAGTCTGTGGCAGAGCGTATCCACCTGGATGATGAAGCCGATATTGAGCTTCTCGACTTCGCGCAGGTCTATCAGGCGGTCGAGGATCGGCTCCCAGTCTTTGTTGCGGGCAAAATTGTCGTCGGTGATGAAGAAACTGCGCATGCCTTCGGCGTAATTGAGGCGCACGATCTTCTCGACATCGGCGGGCGAGCGCCGCCGTGACTTGCGCCCCTGCACGTTGATGATCGTGCAAAACGAACATTGAAAGGGACAGCCGCGGCCGGCGTCGAAGCTGGTCACGCCTCCTGCCGTGCGGCGCACGGTTTCGGCGGCCAGCAGCGGGATTGGGGTTCCCTCGATCCCGGGCAAATCATCCATGAAGTTGTAGAGCGGCGCGAGCGCCCCCGCGTCGGCGTCCTGCAGGACCCGCTCCAGCCGGCCTTCGGCCTCGCCGGCGAACAGCGACACTCCCATCGCCGTGGCGCACTTGAGATCGGGGTCGGCGTCATCGAGCATGCTGAGCGTGCCGGAGACATGAAAGCCGCCGATCGCCACCGGGATGTCTCGCTTACGCAGCGTCGTGGCGAGGTCGAGCGCGCGCGGGAACTGGTTCGACTGAACACCGACCAGCATCACCATGCCGGCGCCGGCGGCGTCGATCATCGCGGCAAGACGATCGCAGCGGATGCGCGTATTGGTCTCGTCAAACGCATGAACGTCGATCTCGACATCAGGCCCGAGCACGCGCCGATCGGCGCAATCTTGCGCGAGACCATAGAGCGCGGCCAGCGAGGTAGACGGTATCGGCGAGCGAAACCACTGGATGACGTAGCCGTCGTCGTCGTAATGCGACGGCTTCACCAGCACGAGGCAAAAGCGCTTCTTACCGCCGCTTTCCACTGAGAGCTCCCTCGCGCGCCAAGGCGTATGTTTCGGGCGGCTCAAATCGCCCGCGATCAGCATCCGGTCCTAGGGCGGAAACTTGAAATTGAGCCCGACCTTAACGACGTTGATGCCTTTTTCCTCCGATCCCCCATTCGGCCGCGAAGTAGTAAGGTCCCTTGCGGCCCTTGCCGGCAGCTCGTGACCCTCATGTTCACACTGTATTCGTAGCGGCATGGCCGAAAAGTTACAACTACGCAAGAATGAGATTGTTCAGCGCGCTGTTGCTTTTTTGCCAAGATAGCCCTTACGCAACGAACCGACACTCGGAGGCGGGTGTGCGCGTATCCATGTTGCGACCGCGGTTGAGGTGATCGTCGATCTCCGCGGCGCAGCCGATCATTCGGCCATAGAGGAATACCGTGAATGCCGCCGTCTCGAGATCACGCTCCCCGAGCGCTCCGCTCTTGTAGTCCTTCCACAGCAGCGCAAGCAGGAGCGCCGCTATCACGGCGTCGACATTGACACAGAACACATAAGGAGACGCGCCGACGTCGTAAAGCGCTTGCACCAGCTGCCGGTAAAAGTCGTGAAAGATGTTGTAGTCGCCGCGTTCTTCCATGATCTTGGCGATGAACCGCTCGCGCGGATCGTGATTGATCGGGTTGCCTTTGAACACGGGATGATGCACTCCCGGCAGCGCGCGCGGGCCTCCGGTGCCGAGTTCCTTTCCTTCTGCTTTCTCGCGCACGTAAGCCTTGGCAAAATCGGTCGCCATCGCCTTGAGATCGAGGCCGTGCTTCGGATCGGTCGGATCCTCGAGGTTCTTGTCCTTGAACTGGTCGAGCAGGAAAGCCATGCCTTCGAATCCGTTGCCGCCGTGGCTGTAGCCGGTGTGGGTCAGGAATCCGACCATGGCCTTGTTGAGCTGCACGCGGCCCGGCGTCTGTGGGCCGTCGGCTGCGACCGCGCCCTTGGCGCCCTGCGCTGAAATTGCACCCGGACCGTTCGAGATCAACAAGCCGATCAGGATTTGCAACGGCCGCGCCTCCGCCTCCGTCGGCTTTTTGCCGGTCATTGCCAGGAAGGCCAGATCCGCCATGGTCCACGTCTCGAACCGCTCGTCGCGCGGGATGCCGCAGAGCGAACCGCGCTGATGCTGCGCGCCCGGAATGGAGGCGCCGATCATCACGCCGTAAAGCCGTAGATACCAAGGCAGCGTGCGCGCGGTGATCCTCGAGATGCGTTTGCGCATCAAAGGGCCCCAAGCAATCGTCGTAGCAAGCGCGGCTAGAACGGCATCTCGATGAACCGGCGCGGAAAAACTCTCCAGGAGCTTGAGGAACAGCGACTTTGCGCCTCGCGCGCGGACCGCCTTGATCATGAGGGCGGGCCGAACGTCCCGATCCGTTTCGGTTGCGAGGAACAAGGCCTTGGTTTTATCGGTCACATCGACCTTGCGCAAATCGAAGCTCTCGTCGCGCGCGTCGGTGAGACCGCTGTGGGCGAAGAGGTCGATGAGGGCGTCGGTGCAGGCAAGCGCTCGCTCGACCCTTTTTGGCCCGATGATGCTCGCCGCCGCGGCCATGACCGTGTTCGGCGCATTGCCCGCCTCGCGCGCCGCGTCGGCGGCAACGAGCGCCGGATCGCCTACCAAATTGACCTCGGCGGCGACCGCGACATCGAGTAGCGCACGGTCGTTCGCATCCGCGATCTCGTGCACGAGCGGAAGCGCGAAGTTCGCCTCCAGCGGTTCGCGGGCGAGATCGAGCACCGGGACGCCGTGCACGCTCGTCACCTGCGTCTTGTCATCCATGACCGAAGCGCCGGAGCAATCCTTCATGGTTTGCCGCGGGATGACGGCACCGATCTGCCTGTTCAGCGCCGCGATCTGGGCATCGTATGGGGGCATCGCCGCGACGACGCCGAGATCGAGCTGCTGCGGCAACTTGATTCCCAGGTTCGAGCCGAACCACGGCTTGAGCGCCAGGTTTCCCTCCGGGGCGAAGTCAGGCCGGGTGGCGTTCTCGCGCATGACCGCGGTCAGCGCCGCCGGGATATGAGCGATGTTGGTGACGACGGCTCCTTTCGCCGACAACACCGGCTTCTCGGGCGTAAAGATGCCGTCGACGCCGAACATCTCCATGAACCAGCGTTCCTTGGCGACGGCATCGTCGGCGCCGCCCGACATCGCGCCGGCATGACCGACGGCGCGGGTCAGCTTGCTCTTCCAGCGTCCAACCACGCAGGCCACGAGCGGCTTGGTGAAGTGGGCGTCGAGTTCGTAGTAGCCGCCCGGCTCCACGTAAAGCACCGCCGCCTTGCTGCGCGCGTCGTTGGCGAGCGCGAAAGCGAACTCGGGTGCGGCATAGTGGATGTAGACATCCTTGCCGCTCGAGATCAGCGTGGTGGTGCCCCAGCCGGCCATGCGAAGGTAGGTGGCAATGGTCGTGGTGAAATTGCCGGAGTTCGAGAGGATCGCGATCGATCCCTTCCTGAGCGCCTCGTCGGGACTATCGCCGCCCAGCGCGCCGCCGATGCGCACTTCGTTCCAAGCATCCGCCACGCCCAGGCTGTTGCCGCCGAAAATATCGATGCCGTTCATCTGCCCCATGGCGCGGATCTCGCGCGCGTCATGCACCGACATCTTCTCGGTGACGATAAAGACCTTCTCGAGCGCCGGATTCACCCGGATCAACTCGGCCACGCCATCGCGCGCCGCGGCGGGCGGGAGATAGATCACGCCGCAATTGAACCGATGGCCCGCCTCGAGCCCTTCGAGCACGCTGTTGTAGACGGGAATGTTCCCTTTCGCCGTCTGCATGAACTGCCCGCGCCGACCGGGCGAAGTGCCGAATACGACATTGCCGCCGGAATAGGCGTGACCGATCGGTGTAACGCTGCTCGACTCGCCGCCAAGGATGTTGAGCACGCACACGCGGTCCTGGCGGGTGGCAATCTCGGCGAGCGAGCCGATGCCGACGAAGTATCTGAAGCTGCCGACGCCCCGCTTCTGCATGATACGCTCCTGGGAACGAAAACCGTTGCGAATGCGCTGAGCAAAACTCGCCGCCGTTCACGCCGCCATTACCTTGGCCGGCTCGGCGATCCTGAGATGCTTGGCGATCTCGGCGCGGGCGCCCGCTCTCATCCACGTGTCGACTGCGCGCGCGTAGTTGATCACCTCGCTCATGTCCGAATCGAAGCCGAAGATGCGGTACGGCAGGCCAAGCGCCTCCATGGTGTCGCGCATGGCGCCCATGCCGCGCACGAGATTGGGCCCGCCGCGGCCGATGACGACGAAGAGCGGGGTCGGGCCGTTGCGGCTGTAGTACTCGCGCAGCGCATCCGCCATGGCGCGGAATGTCTCGAAGATATCGGTATTGTTGGACTTGCCGCCGATGATGAACAGCACATTCGTCTGCTTGAGCCAGTGCTTGAAACAGATCTCGGCGACCGCCTTCATCTTGGCGTAGGGCGGATTGCCGCCGAAGTCCGACGAGATGATCGCATTGTCGCCGAGAAGCTCGGTGACCAACGAGTTGGCGCCGCCGCCGAAGGTGGGCGCCAGAATGGTCCCCTCGGCGTTGATGACGTAAACGTCGCTTTGGCCCTGGTAGGTTCGCAGCTGATTGATCTCGTGCTCGAAATCGGAATAGTCCACCGCAAACAGATGTTGAGGGAGTTGAAGGCGCTGCCAGCGAGGATCATCGCGGTCGAAGCCGCACTTGAAGTCGCAGGCGACCGGCGTAAGCCTGCCCGAACGGTCGGGGCGCATGCGGATCGGGTTCAGCTCGAGCGTCGTCATCCCGTAGTCGTGGAAGAGCTCCCAGAGCTTCGGCAGATGCTGCACCAGCGGCGAGATGATTTCTTTCGGCGCCTTCAGATTGGACAGTGCGTTGGCTACGACAAAGGCCTTGAAGCCGGTCAGCGGATCGAACGGAACCTGCGCAACCTGGGATTTATCGAGCTCTTCAATGTCCATACCGCCGTGGTGGGTCAACGTCATGGTCGGCGCGCGGAAGTGCGTCGAGTCCGTCAGTGAGAAGTACACCTCGTGCTCGGCCGGTACCGCGCCTTCGAAGGTGACGCCGTTCGCCTTGGCGAACTGATTGCCGTGTCGATGCTCGACGAAGTAGAGCCGCTCCTTCTCCTTGAGCGCGGTCTTGAGATCCTTGGCCCGGCCCAACAAGCCTGCCTTGCCCTTCTTGCCCACCCCGCCCTTGAATACGGGCTTGATGAACACCGAGCCATGGCGCTCGATCAGCGCTTTGATCTCGTCCTCGCTCGCGTCCGAGCCCAGCACCTCGGCAGCCGGGAAGCCGACGAATTGCAGCATTCGGCTGCCGTAGAGCATGCCCGTCACTTGCATGTTTGCGCTCCTTCCTCGGCCCCGCCTGCGCCCCACCCTCGAAGTCGGTGATCGAAACGTCGAGCCCATAATCCTTGAAGTGACCGCGACGCTCGGCCAGAGTCAGAGGAAGATAATAGAGATGCGGCTTGTTGCCCACGCCGAGCCTGAGCGAAGGTTTTTCGAGCTGCTGCGCGCGACTCACCCCTGCGAAAGCGGTGAAGAATGCCGCGCCAGCCAAGCCAGCCGTAAAGGTTCGGCGGTCCAAATCCATGACGTCCGTGCTGCCCGTTCGTTCTCGCCAGCATAGCGCAACGCAAACCGCATTTCATCTCGGACCCATCGTACCCGTTGCCTTTGTCCTGCAACGGGCCTGTCTCTTCCCTTTGGCTCAATGGCCGCGGGAATAGTTCGGTTACGACATAGGAGGCGATGAATGGACCTGCTGACACGACTGAGGGCGCAACCGCTGCCTTTCGCCGCTCTTCTCGGCATCGAGCTCCTCAGCGCCGAGCCCGAGAAGATCGTCGGCGAAATGACCGTTCGGCCCGAGTTCTGTACGCGCCCGGCGGTTCTCCATGGCGGCGCCATCATGGCCTTTGCCGATACGCTCGGCGCGCTCGCGACCATCGCGAATT
>WNGJ01009981.1_pt1 | contig 11219 bp, 9 predicted proteins | sample 5400611 | NCBI WGS metagenome assembly WNGJ01 (sample SAMN13153375, study PRJNA577476) | soil metagenome | isolation source: 40 cm soil or saprolite under Garry oak tree replicate 1 | place: USA:California | collected 2016-06-15 | reverse complement strand
TCTCGACCCAGATGGGCTTGTATACTACGGGGAAGACAAAACCAAAGTCTTCCAACTAACTTGGCCGACAATCGAGGAAATTTCGAAGCGGAACAACTCGGAAGTACTCGTCAATCTCCAAACACCAGGAATCATTCGTACTATGGGAGCAATCGAAGCGGAACCGGAAAGGGCGACCAAGTTAGCTGAAGACATAACCGCCTTAATCGGTAATAATTCGTGGTCGTCGAAACGCACTCGCTTCGAGCTGCGAGACTTGTTTCTCGACAGGTTGCAAGCTATTGGTTTCACTTTCGTTGGGGCAGTAAATGTCAAGACCGAAGACAATACTCATGTCTACTATCTCGTCTACGCTTCGCACAACGAAATAGGAGCGAAGATAATGAACAGCAACTTTAGAATCGAATTTGGATTCGATCCTCTGATCGAGCCGAACCTTCACAGATTCATCTACGATGACATACCGTACGCAAAGCCAGGGATACCAGAAAGCACTCAGACGACTCTATTCTGACCTAATGAGATCGCGTCCTATTTTCGATATCCTCATTGCTTCGCCTTTTCAATCGACTTTGGTGTCCTTGGCTATAGCTTCAGAGAGTCTTCGGCAAAGCTCACGGAGTTTGGGACTTGGCTCCACGGTATACGGAGCTTGTTGAGCCATGACCTTCCGCGTTGCCGTCATTGAGAGAGCTACTTGAATCGAACTTCGGAGTGCCTGGGAATCAGATCTCCACTGACAAGGCCTCAAACTGTCATGCCTAAGAGGTGTCACGTTTCCATCGCCACGAGCTTTAGGCTATTCAAGTTCCGTTGCCCGCGGTCCGTCCATTCAGCGACTCGATCCTTGCCCCTGGACCCTTATGCCCCATTAGAAGTATAGTAGATAGCCCGATCAGCTTCCTAGCGATTTCTATTGAAACAGGTGGTTCATCAGTTCCATCACCGTAAATTAGCATGATTCCTCTGTGATAGGATGCCTTTGTTTTGAAACAACGTAGTGTCTTGATATCTTTCTTCAGTCCGTCGAGTGAAGCCGTCGACGGCTTGACTTCGATTACAGCCAAATTGTGCTCCATTTCTCCGGGAACGTGAACAAGAAGGTCCGGTATCTTCCTACCACATTTCTTGGCAATAATGGGATGTTTCTCCTTGTCGACTTCTCCATGCAAGGCATAACGAAACTCCTGTTTCCCTTCGAGTACTTGACGAAGGCGATGATACAATTCGTAGCAGTAGACTCGCTCTCTGAATATTGGATCCCTCTTGCCCTTCACGGGGAGTCTGAAATGGCGTTCATCCTCCATCAATTCGCCCGCTCTTTGTATAGACTGAACCAATTCCCGAAAGTCCGTTTCCTTTTCGGCAAAAGCGTTCATAGAGGCAAACCTGGCCTCGAGGCCCAACTGGATTTATAGCATGAAGAGAAAGACAAACCATCCTAGGAAGACCAAGAATCCCAAGGCGAGACAAGTTTCAGCCATGCTCTTGTCCTTATCTTTCACCACCACGTAGGCAACAAGGCCGCCCACGATGCTGAAGAATAGTGGGGCGAGATACCACAGCCTGTCCGGACGAGCGGTTTCGAGATCTATCGTTTGAGGAATCGGGGATTCGACGAATTCGTTCCATTGTTGTTTCAATTCCGGTTCGTCGCGCAGCATGACTTCGACCTTCTCTCTGCCAAACTGTTTCGTGACTTCATCCAGTAGTTGGAGACGCCATGCCTCTTTCAGCGCGGGATCATCCTCGAGAAGCTCCTCAACCTTCGCCTTCCCAAACTGCTGGCTTACCTGATTCAAGAGTTGTAGGCGTTTAGTCAGGTCAGGTCCTTGAGAAATGTTCTTCCCTGTGAGCTGCTCCCTAGGCTTGTTGCTCGAAATGAAGCCACAGTAGACGCATACCCATTCTCCGGTCTCTCGGTCCTGCACCACTCTTAGACCGCATCTCGGGCACAGGGAGCGAGTTTCGGACATTTGCCCGGACACCTGAGGGTTGGCGACACTCAGGCGTAGGAGTTCGTATAATGGTTGTGGCACCAATATGGTAGCCTATTTTGTGAGCCGGAAAGCGATAGCCACCAATGGTGGCACCAAAAAGAGCTACCATGGTTACGAGGGCTAGAGGACGGTTCATCAATAGACCCACGAAGACCGGTCGGGGGGTCTATGACAAGTTTTTCGTCTACATACCCACGGAGCTGGCACGGGACAGTAGCTTTCCATTCAAGCCGGGCCAAGAAGTGGAAGCTCAGATAGATTCACTGAAGGGGGGCCTCGTGGTCGAACCAATACAAACTAAGCCGAGGGGAAGACAGCCCGCCAAAAAGGAAAAGTGAGCTCCGGACCTTGAGCCGACTTCGCCTTTTCACGAGAATGTATCAGCATTTCGTGAAGAGTCAGGACTCCCCGGGAAAACCCAGATTTTCCTACTTCGGGATTACGGGTTACTTTTCATCCACTACGGTGGGCTAAAACTCACCCTGGAGAAGGGTCAAAAAAGCGCGGTTTTGGGGTGAAAAAGTGGGGTGAAAATCACCCAGACGGAAAATCACCCAAAGCACTTTTGGGTTTGGGACAGCAGGGGTCTTTGCGCCAAACTGTTTGCGGGGAGGTCTCGATCGTTGCCCAGGCACTGCCGAAGACTTGTGAGTCGACCGTTAGCCTTCGCTGTAGGCCCCCCGGGTAGGGGGGTAGGGGTCTAAAGCGTGTCCCTTAGGGGTGGTGGACCGAGTTGCTGGACGGCCCTCCTCATTTGAGATACTTCAGCTCTGAGAAACCTGCTGGGTTTCAATCGGAGTTTTCTGTTTAGTCGTCCTATCTCAGCTTTGGACTTGTGTAATTCAAGCCAGTCTTTCACCATTCGTCTCTTTCGTCTGAGATGCGGTAGCAGTCTTGCCAAGATGCTTTCGACACGGTAGTAGCCTGTGACTGTGAGCCGATAATAGGAACCCTTCGGGCGGGGCTCAGCCGTAATGGATCCTCCACCCACAAGATCCCGGACATGTTCCAGGAAGCATCGGTCGTAGCTCGAGAATCTGAGTCTTGCCTCCAACGCAAAGCGCTGAGCTTTTCTGATTTCGTAAATGGAACCACTACTATCAAACCAGCCCGCCATGTAGTTCCAGTCCAGAGGATGTTTCAGCGGGTCCATCGGTCCCAATCCTCGCTGCGACAATATAGCTGATGTCGTACCCGGCTGTATTGGCATCCTTTTTCGAACGACGAAGTCGAAGATGGGCCCGGGTACCCTCATAGGAATCCGCAAATACATGAGAGTTTGAATATTGTACATCAGAATGAGATCATCCCAAGAGATCCAAGGACGCTCAGAAAGCCATGAGTGACAGCAACAACAACCAACAATGGATTGCAAATTTCATCTGGGGAATTGCGGATGATGTGTTGCGAGATGTGTACGTACGCGGCAAATATCGAGACGTGATCTTGCCAATGATCGTTATTCGCCGATTAGACGCAGTACTCGAGCCAACGAAGGAGAAAGTTCTGAGCATGAAGACACTGCTCGATGCTGCTGGCAGCGTCGATCAGCACGCAGCCCTTTGTCATGCTTCAGGAGAGGCGTTCTACAACACGTCCAAGTTCACGCTGCGAGATCTACATTCTCGCGCAAAGCAGCAACAGCTAAGGTCCGACTTCGAGGCCTACCTTAATGGTTTTTCCGCAAATGTTCAGGAAATCCTCGATAAGTTCCAGTTTCGCAACCAAATCGACAAGTTGGTCGAGGCGGACATTCTAGGTAGCCTGATTGAAAAGTTCCTTGACTCTTCAGTAAACCTCAGCCCGAAACCAATTCTTGACCCCAAGGGTGAGGTGAAGATTCCGGGGCTCGACAACCATGGGATGGGAACGATTTTCGAAGAACTGATTCGCCGATTCAATGAAGAAAACAACGAGGAGGCCGGCGAGCACTTCACGCCGCGGGACGTAGTTAAGCTGATGGCAGACCTCGTCTTTTTCCCCATTGCCGATCAAATTAGTTCCGGCACTTATCTTGTGTACGACGGGGCGTGTGGCACAGGGGGCATGCTTACGGTTGCAGAGGAACGACTAGCAGAACTGGCTCGGACCAATGGAAAAGAAGTGTCCATCCATCTGTTTGGACAAGAAGTCAATCCCGAGACCTATGCCATTACAAAGTCAGACCTGCTCCTCAAGGGAGACGGCACCGAAGCGGAGAACATGAGAAGTAACTCTACTCTCTCTTCGGATGGCTTCCCAACGCAAGAGTTTGATTTCATGCTATCAAATCCTCCCTACGGTAAGAGCTGGAAAACTGACCTGGAGCGCATGGGCGGAAAAGAAGGTATCAAGGATCCTCGTTTCATGATTAGCTACGCGGGAGAACCTGAGTATAGCCTTCTGACCCGTTCTTCTGACGGTCAGCTGCTATTCCTCGTGAACATGATCACGAAGATGAAACGCGGCTCGAAGTTGGGTAGCCGCATCGCAGAAGTCCATAACGGTTCGTCGCTCTTCACGGGCGACGCAGGTCAAGGCGAGAGCAATATTCGCCGCTGGATCATGGAGAACGATTGGCTCGAAGCGATCATAGCACTACCGCTGAACATGTTCTACAATACAGGAATACAGACCTACATTTGGGTGCTTACCAATCATAAAGGTGAACGCCGACGTGGAAAGGTGCAACTTATCGACGCAACCGCCTGGTTCAAAATTCTTCGTAAGAACCTAGGCATGAAGAACTGCGAACTGTCGGAAGATGACAGGCGTCGGATCGTCGAAAATCTATTGGATTTCAAGGAAACCGAGTATTCCAAGATTTTTCTCAACGAGACGTTCGGATACGAGAAGGTCATTGTCGAACGTCCCCTTCGCGTACGTAATATCAATCCAAACCGAGCTTACACGCCTAGCGAGATTAAGGCATTGAAGGCAAAGGGTATCGTCGATCAAACCTCACCACCCGTCATCAAGACAATTCACAAAACTGGTAATGTCAAAGCTGATCCGTTACGGGGCTTGTTCGAGACGACCATCGACGGCGATCGATGCATTGTGGAATACGAGCCTGACATCGAATTGCGTGACACCGAACATGTACGACTGCTTGAGCCTGGAGGTATTGAATCATTTTTCCGGCGGGAGGTGCTTCCGTACGCTCCGGACGCTTGGATTGATGAGGCCAGTACTAAAGTAGGGTACGAGATTAGTTTCACTCGTTACTTCTACAAACCACACGCATTACGCTCCCTAGAAGAGATCCGTAACGATATCCTGGCGACCGAGAAGGAAGTGGGAGGGATGCTTGATGAGCTCCTCGGAAGGGGCAATTGAGGATCTAACGACGTCCTGTCCCCTTAGGCCAAACGCAGTTATGAAGGATTCGGGCCTCGAATGGCTGGGCACGATTCCAGAAAACTGGCATGTTATCCGCAGCGGTCGTTTGTTTAGAGAGGTGGTGGATACTGGCCACCCTAGCCTCAAGCTATTATCTATTGATCGTTTTCGCGGAGTAATTCCTCAAAGTGATCTCGGCCGCAAAGAGAGAGCACCTGAAGATCGCTCTGCGTACAAGCACATTCGTAAAGGAGAACTCGGCTATAATCTAATGAATGCGTTCATGGGATCGATCGGAGTTTCTCCATTCGAAGGCATACTAAGTCCTGCATACGCGGTTGGTCGGCCTGCACGCCCCCTGAATCCTTGGTACTTTCACTACTTGTATCGATCACCCATCTACCTGATACAATTTGGTCGCTGGTCATATGGCATTATGTACGAACGCAATCGGCTCTATTTTGATCGGTTTCGCGTCATACCTGTACCCTATCCTCCTATCGACGAACAGAACCGAATAGTAGCTTTCTTGAAGAGTCAGGATACAGCCTTTCGAATTCTACTCTCCAATAAGCGGACCCTCATCAGCTTGCTGAATGATGAGAAGCGTGCAATAACCGACAGAGCAATGACAATAGGCGTCGAGCCACGAGTTTCACTCAAACGTTCAACGATCAGATATCTGGGAGATATTCCAGAGCACTGGGAACTCCGTAGACTCAAGTATCTTGTCCGCAACGTGAACGATCAATCCGAAACAAAACACCCTGATGAAATCTATGTAGCACTTGAGAACATCGAGAGCTGGACGGGTGTGCTCAGGCTCCCTGAAATGGAGGTGAAATTCGAGAGCCAAGTCAAGCGGTTCAGACCGGGCGACATCCTCTTCGGTAAGCTTCGCCCTTATCTCGCCAAGGTGGCTCGTCCCCAGAAGCCGGGCGTTTGCGTAGGGGAAGTGTTGGTTCTCCGTCCGGAGAATGATGCGGTATTGCCTGAGTTCATCGAGGTTAAGTTGCGATCAACTCAATTCGTGGATCTGGTAACCAGTTCAACATTCGGGGCCAAAATGCCTCGTGCCGATTGGGATTTCATAGGAAATATGATAATTGCATTCCCACGTGATAAGGCTGAACAATCGTGCATTATCTCTTCGATTCATCAGCACACATCTCGGCTTGACAAAGTCGCAGCGCAGATCATTCGTGAAATTGAACTTCTGAACGAGCTCCGCACCCGCCTCATAGCGGACGTAGTGACTGGCAAGCGGGACGTAGACGGTGTCCTGCTGCCTAAGCAGCAAGAGGTGGATGAATCTCCACTTGAGAGTGAGACTGACAGAATGATCGACGACTCGGAGTTAGAACCGGATGAGGAGAACCTGGATGCCGCCGAGTGACACAAGTGAAAGAGGGCTTGAAGCCCTTATCGTCCATTCGCTCGTCAATGAGTCCAAGTACTCAGAAGGTGAGCCAGCTGATTACGACCGCGATTATGCGCTAGACACGGAGAAACTATTCGCATTTCTGCGAGCTACCCAGCCTCAAATGGTTCTTCAGCTTGAACTGAGCGAAGCGGGATCGCACAGGCAGCAGTTCCTGAGCCGTTTGCAAGGGGAAATTACGAAACGCGGAGTGATCGATGTTATCCGGAAAGGCATCAAGCATGGCCCTGCGTCGATCGATCTATTCTATGCTACTCCATCACCGGAGAATCTGAAAGCTGTTGAGCGCTTCGCAGCCAACATATTCAGCATCACTCGCCAGCTTCGTTACAGTAAGGACGAGACCCAACTCGCTCTCGACATTTGTCTATTCATCAACGGCCTTCCCGTCGCAACGTTTGAGCTGAAGAACAGCTTGACGAAGCAAACAGTGGAAGATGCGGTACAGCAATACAAACGGGACCGTGATCCCCGCGAATTATTGTTCCAGTTCGGCCGCTGTGTGGTGCATTTTGCCGTCGATGACCAAGAATTGCGCTTCTGCACTGAGCTTACGGGCGAAGCATCTTGGTTTCTTCCATTCAACAAGGGATACAATGACGGAGCGGGTAACCCACCCAACCCCAACGGACTAAAGACGGATTTCCTATGGAAAGAAGTGTTAAGCAAGTCTGGACTCGCTGACATCTTAGAAAACTATGCTCAAGTCGTTGTAGAGGTAGACGATCGCGGTCGAAAGACGGCTCGGCAAGCCTTTCCCCGGTATCATCAATTAAGCGTCGTCCGTAAACTCCTAGCCGATGTACGTCTGAATGGAGTGGGCAAACGATACCTTCTTCAGCATTCCAACGGTAGCGGCAAGAGTAATTCCATTGCTTGGTTGGCCTACCAGCTTATCGGATTGGAGAAGAACCGCGCCCAACTGTACGATTCTATAGTTGTGGTGACTGATAGGAGGATTCTTGACAGACAGATCAAAGACACGGTCAAACAGTTCGTTCAGGTTTCAGCGACCGTTGGTCACGCTGAGCATTCGGTCGACCTCCGTAAGTTGCTGCAGGAAGGCAAGAAAATCATCATTACGACTATTCAGAAGTTCCCGTTCATAGTTGATGCAATAGAAAAAGAGCATCGAGGGCGGAAGTTCGCTATCATTGTCGACGAGGCACACTCTAGCCAAGGTGGACGCACAGCAGCCAAGATGAACATCGCGCTTTCCGGTCATGGCGATGAGGAAGAAGAATCGACCGAAGACGCGATCAATCGAATCATGGAATCCCGCAAGATGCTGTCAAATGCAAGCTATTTCGCTTTCACGGCCACACCCAAGAACAAGACTCTGGAGGTCTTCGGGGAACCGGTATCGGAACCAGGGGTGGTTAAACATCGTCCATTCCACACTTACACGATGAAACAGGCGATCCAAGAACGTTTCATTTTGGATGTGCTTCAGAGCTATACTCCAGTGAAAAGTTACTATCGCCTCCTGAAGATGATTGAAGATGATCCAGAGTTTGATGCGAAGAAGGCTCAGAAGAGACTTCGCCGCTATGTCGAGTCGCACGATTATGCGATAAGCCAGAAGACAGAGATCATGGTGGACCATTTCAACGAACAGGTTCTGACCAAACACAAGCTGGGCGGTCAAGCACGGGCCATGGTGGTAACCAGTGGTATCCAGCGGGCTATCCAGTATTTCCATGCCTTTCGAGATGACTTGATCGCCCGCAAGAGTCCATACAAAGCAATCGTCGCGTTCTCGGGTGAATCCGAGTATGGAGGCCAGAAAATAACCGAAGCCTCACTCAACGGTTTTCCCAGTAACAAGATTCCGGAGAAGTTCCGTGAGGATCCTTACCGCTTCTTAATCGTTGCCGAGAAATTCCAGACTGGGTACGACGAGCCTTTACTCCACACAATGTATGTGGACAAGGTTCTCTTGGACATCAAGGCAGTGCAGACCCTTTCCCGTTTGAATCGTGCTCACCCGGATAAGTATGACACCTTCGTGCTGGACTTTGTCAACGATGCAGACACAATCCAGGCAGCGTTTGCCCCCTATTACAAGACCACTATCCTTAGCGGCGAGACGGACCCGAACACTCTGCACGATTTGAGAGGGACCTTAGACGCCTATCAAGTCTACAACTTCAACCAGGTCGAGGAGCTAGTTTCCCTTTATCTGGGTGGAGCCGACCGTGACAAGCTGGACCCCATCCTAGATGTCTGTGTGGCTGCATACATTGTACAACTAAACGACAAGGACAAGGTCGACTTCAAAGCAAAGGCGAAGAGCTATGTTCGCATCTATACGTATCTTGCTTCAATACTGCCCTACAATGTCGCCGATTGGGAAAAGCTATCGATCTTTCTGAACTTTCTGATCCCAAAAATCCCAGCGCCAAAGGAAGAGGATCTTTCCCGTGGCATCCTCGAGGCTATCAACATGGACAGCTATCGCACGGAGATCAAGACATCCATTCAGATAACCCTCCCAGAGGTGAGTTCCGAAATTGGTCCGCCGGGCACTGAAAGCGAACGGAGAGTTCCCGAAGCAAAGCTGGATCGGCTCTCCAATATTCTCAAGCTGTTCAACGAGCAGTTCGGCAATATTGACTGGAAGGATATAGATAAGATCCGGAAGCTCATCGGTGAGGAGATCCCCGCGAAGGTGTCAGCTGATCGAGCATATCAGAACGCGATGAAGAACTCCGACAAACAGAACGCTCGTATCGAACATGACATTGCACTTCAACGCGTGATTATCGAACTTTTGAAGGACCACACCGAACTCTACAAGCAATTTAGCGAAAATCCCGCGTTCAAGAAATGGCTCAGCGACTCTACTTTCGCCTCTACTTATCAGGCAACAGGTTGAATGCTCTGCGTGGAACCTCAAGAGACAATTCTGCCCCTTGGAGGTACCAAGGGCAAGTGCACCAATGAGGGCCATCACCAATAACGTGAATAGATAGCCATCAGGAAGGACTCCGTGACTGGGCAGCCAAGCCTATGACAGCCGAGAAAAATCCCGATCTCCAGATTTCTGATGAAAAACGCTTGGAACTTCTTTTCGACGAATGGAAAGTCGTCATCGAAACGCAAATGCACTTCAACGACATGATTATGCGAGTCAGAGCTACAGGCGTAACTCTTGGAGAACCAAAGGTGCTTGGAATGACGACCCTCATTCGCGATTCAGTGGGAAAGCCCGGGAGAGCAAAGCGCTATCTCTGGTTTTTTTACGGGCTGGTATTCTTTGTAGGGGCTATCTTCCTGGTCTCGATCTTATTGGGCTTCGTGCCGCCGCCTTCCTAATCTCTTTACGGGGGCTAGATGCGCTTTGATCATCACAGTAGACATAGATGGCGTCATCGCCGACTTTGTGGGGACGTTCAAGAAAGTAGTCAAGAAAAGGTACGGTGTCAGTCTCAAGGAGCGAGAAATCCGTGTCCACGACCTGTTTCAGGTCTTAGGTATACCTGAGGAGGAAGCCTATCAACTGATCTTGACGACGTTGCGGCAGGACCTTGGGTTGATTCCGGGCGCTCGAATAGCCTTGAATAAACTCAAAGCATCGGGCCATACCATTGTTATCGTAACATCGAGACCGGTCAAAGTCGCTGCTACAACTAGGCGTTGGCTACACCTCCATGGAATTCCATACGACCGCTTGATGTTCCAGAGTGAAGGACAAAAACACAATTCAAGGCGCGCTTGAGTCGAGTGTCGAATTGGAACGAGGCCGTCCTCGCCATAAAGGGAGTTCGCAAGAGTGTCCGCCCACGCTCTTCGAAGCTGACTCGCAATCGAGTCACCCCATAGCTGGCATAATGTCTGGAGCGTCAACTCAACCGAGTCTGCCCGTGTCGATGACCTACCAGAGGCTTACTTGTTTACAAACTTCGCGATGGCAATCGTGCGAAAGCTAAGATATCAGAATCAAGGGTCCTACGGTTTCTTCCACCCTAGCTCGGGCAACAGTTTCTCGGCCTCGTCTACGTCTTCTCGGGACAGTCCGTATTCCCCTGCCCGATCCCTCAACCAAGAAAGGTCCTGTGTCCAGGAATGCTCATTTCTGACCATCCAGACAATGGCAGCTGTCTGTAACATCTTTCTTACCTGCTCGGGAGAAATCCCGTTGACTGTAGCGATTTGCTGTTCTGCCTCTTCGCCCCGACCGATCTCGTGAGCGCGTCCATATGCTGAGTTAGGCTGCAAAGTTCGCAGAACCGGTTTAGGTATAGACCTCCCTTCCGTTCTCGAGGGTTGTAGACTCGGATAATGGTTTATCTGAGTACCTCCTAGCCCTCTAGCTAGAAACCCGCGAAACTTTCCCTGGCCCGAAAACTCGTGGAAATGCTGGACGTGCCGAAGGAACCCGCGCTGATTCGTAGTATTGTCCTTTCTCTTTCTCTCTGGTCTCAGACTGAACCCTCTAATGCTTCTGCCTGGCA
>WNGJ01008071.1_pt1 | contig 11219 bp, 8 predicted proteins | sample 5400611 | NCBI WGS metagenome assembly WNGJ01 (sample SAMN13153375, study PRJNA577476) | soil metagenome | isolation source: 40 cm soil or saprolite under Garry oak tree replicate 1 | place: USA:California | collected 2016-06-15 | reverse complement strand
GTTCCACCCGTTTCCCCGGGCGCTGATGGGCCCGGGTGCACACGAGATGATCGGGCCGGAAGCCAAGAAACTGGGCTTCAAGAAGATCCTGGTGATGACCACCGGCCTGCGGGGCAGCGACACCGTCCACAAGATCGTCGAGTCGCTGAAGTATCACGGCCTGGAGGTCGTGGTCTACGACAAGGTTGAGTCCAACCCCAAGGACTACAACGTGATGGACGCCGTGGCGATGTACCAGCAGAACAAGTGCGACTCGTTCGTCTCGATCGGCGGCGGCTCGTCGCACGATGCGTGCAAGGGCGCCCGGATCTCGGTGGCGCACGACGGGCGCAGCATCAACGAGTTCGAGGGCTTCAACAAGTCGGAGAACCCGAAGAACCCGCCGCACATCGCCGTATCCACGACGGCGGGCACCGGATCGGAGACCTCCTGGGCGTATGTCATCACCGACACCACCACCGACCCCGATAACCCGCACAAATACGTCGCGTTCGACGACGCCAGCGTGACCAGCCTGGCCGTCGACGACCCGGTGCTGTACTACGACTGCCCGCTTGACTACACGGCCCAGTGCGGCTTCGACGTGCTCGCGCACGCCTCCGAGCCGTATGTGTCCCGGCTGAACTTCGCGCCGTCGCTGGGAAACGCGCTGTACGCCATCAAGCTGACCTCCGAGAACCTGCGCCCCGCGGTGTGGAACGGCGTGGACCTGCCCGGCCGCGAGGGCATGATGTACGCCCAGTACATCGCCGCGCAGGCGTTCAACTCCGGCGGCCTGGGCGTCATCCACTCCATCTCGCATGCGGTCAGTGCCTTCTACGACCTCCACCACGGGCTGAACAACGCGGTCGCCCTGCCGCGGGTGTGGGCGTTCAACATGCCGGTGGCCTACCAGCGGTTCGCCGACATCGCCTATCAGATGGGCGTGGACACGCACGGCATGACGGCCGTGCAGGCCGCCGAGGCGGCACTGGCCGCGGCCATCCGGCTGCTGCGGGACGTGGGCATCCCGGAGAAGTTCACCGACGTGACCCAGGACAGCTACTCCAAGAACCGGCTCGGCAAGGGGCCGACGAAGTTCTACGAGAATGCCAAGACGGTCAGCGGTGATGCGGCCGATCTCGACCGGGTTACCCACCACGTGCTCGGCGACGCCTGTACGCCGGGCAACCCCAAGGAATGTACATTCGAAACGGTCCGTCCGGTCGTCGATCACTGTTTCAACGGTGACCTGGACGACCTGCTCAGCTGACCCCAGCTGCGGTGATACCCCGGCCCGGGCGAACCGGAGGACGCGTGTCCCAGTCGACCGATGATCGCAGGCCCTTCCTGTCGATCGAGGACGTCGTCAGCCGGTTCGCCGCGGCCGGGTACATCACCGACCGGCGGCTGGCCACCACGGTTTTCCTGGTAACACGGCTGAACAAGCCGGTCCTGCTGGAAGGCCCGGCCGGCGTCGGCAAGACCGAGCTCGCCAAGACACTGGCGGCCGTGACCGGCCGCCGGCTGCTCCGGCTGCAATGCTACGAGGGACAGGACGAGACCCGGGCGCTGTATGAATGGGACTACGGCAAGCAGTTGCTGTACACCCAGATGCTGCGCGAGAAGATCAACGACATCATCGCCGACGCCCCGGACATTCCCGCAGCGGTCGCCCGGATCGAGGCCCACGACGGTGTGTTCTTCTCCGACCACTTCCTGGTCGCCCGCCCCATATTGGACGCCATCCGCGGCGATCAGCCCGCTGTCCTGCTGATCGACGAGGTAGACCGTGCCGACGAGGCCCTGGAAGCGGTGTTCCTGGAATGCCTCGGCGAGTATCAGGTTTCGGTTCCGGAGATCGGCACCTACACGGCGAAGGTGCCACCGTATGTGGTGCTCACCTCGAACAACACCCGTGACCTCTCAGCCGCGCTGAAACGCCGCTGCCTGCACTTGTTCCTCGACTACCCGGACGCGGAACGGGAGCTGGAAATCGTGCGGTCCAAAAAGACCGGGCTGCCCGAGGCGGCTGCCCGGCAGCTGGTGCAGGTGGTACGCGGACTGCGGGAGCTGCCGCTGCGCAAGAGCCCGAGCATCTCCGAGACGATCGACTGGGCCCGCACGCTGACCGTGCTCGGTGTGGACGAACTCGACGCGGCTGTGCTCGCCGACACGCTCAACATCGTGCTGAAGTACGAACGGGACATGCAGCGCGCTGTGGAGGTGCTGCCCCGCCTGGTCGACCCCAACCGCAAGCTGCCCGCCGCGAGCCATGCCCACGGGCACGGGCACGATCATGATCACGGCGACGAGCGCGGGCGTGATCCGCAAGAGCCGTCCGGCGACCGGGCCGCCCGCGCGGCAAAGGACCGGCCGGGCCGCCACGACGAGGGTTATTACGGCGCCCCCGGTCCCGGCCCCAGCCGCCGCGCGGCAGCCGGTCAGGGCCAGGGCAGCCGGTCGTTCGCTGCGCTCACCCGGCGACGGTCCGGCTGAGCGGAGCGGCACGTGGAAAGCGGTCTGCATCGGTTCGTCCGCCTGCTGAGGCTGTTCGGCGTGCGCGCGTCGGTCGCCGAGGCTGCCGACGCCATGCTGGCCGCCGCCCAGCCTGGAGTCCTCGCTGACCGCCAGACACTGCGGGCGGCGCTGCGCGTGACCCTGATCAAGGACCGGCGCGACGACGAGCTGTTCGACGAGCTGTTCACGTTGTTCTTCTCCCTGCGCCCGGTAACCGGCCCGCTCGGCGAGCACGATCACAGTCACGAGCACGACGACCTTGCCGACACGGGCGAGCTAAAGTCGTTCACGGTCTCCGAAGAGCCCTCGGAGCTCCCGCAGCAGGGGCACAGCCACGGCAAGCCGGCCGACATCAGGGACTACTTCCGGCAGGAGGATCTCGCCCAGCAGTACAACCTGCATCAGGAAGCCAACAAGATCGACCTGGCGTCGGTGACGGACGAGATCGTGCTGTCCCGCGACGGCGCCGACGGCGCGCGGGACGCCGGCGCGTCCGTGCAGCTGGAAACCGGCCGGCTGCACAACCCTGGCCTGCCGGGCCAGCTCGCCCCGGCGACCGGGCACCGCGTCGACACGGCGCTGAGCGTGGCGCAGCAGGAGGTGCTGCTCGGCTGGCTGGAGGCGGCCGACAAGGATATTGACGAGCAGGCCCTGGCGATGCTGCGGCAGCAGCTGGCCGGTGTCATCGCGGATCTGCCCGAGTTGCTGCGGCGCTACCTGGACAAGCTCGCCGGCACGGTCGTAGAGTCGCGGGTCGCCGAGCGCGGGCGGATCGAGTCCGTTGACGAGCAGGAGCGGGCCCAGCTGGAGGAGGCGCTGCGGCGGCTGGCCCGCCAGCTGCACGGCGCCCGGACCAGCCGTCAGCGCAACACGCTCCGCGGCCGGGTCAACCCGGGCCGCACCATGCGCACAAACATGCGCTACGAGGGCGTCCCGTTCCAGCCGGTCACCACCAGCCGTGCCGCGGACAAGCCCCGGCTGGTGCTGCTGACCGACGTGTCGCTGTCGGTGCGCGCGACCGCACGGTTCACGCTGCACCTGGTGTACGGCATGCAGTCGCTGTTCACCCAGGCTCGCTCGTTCGCGTTCGTCGACGCGCCGGTCGAGATCACGGAGCTGTTCGCCGAGTACCCGCTCGAACGGGCACTCGGGCTGGTCTTCGACGGGCTGCCCGCGGGCGGGCTGCTCGACGTGGACGCCAGCTCCGATTACGGCGCGACACTCACCCAGCTACTGGCGGAACACTCCGCCGCGCTGGACCGCCGGACCACGCTCATCGTGCTCGGGGACGGGCGCGGCAACGGCAACGACGCCCGGCTGGACACCTTCCAGGAGATCACCCGCAGGGTCCGCGAGACGATCTGGCTGACCCCGGAACCCCGGTACTCCTGGTGGCTCGGGGCGTGCGACCTGCCGCGCTACGCGGAGTTCTGCGACCGCGTCCAGGTGGTCGCCGATCTGACCGGGCTGCAGCGCGCAGCCCAGCAGATCTCGGCGGAGGCGACCGGGCGATGAGCGAGCCGCAGCCGATCCAGTCGCTCCCGCAGCCCATCGACCCGCTCGCGCCGTGCCCGTCAGGCCGCTACGACGACCATCTCGTCAGCGTGCTCCGGGCCGAGGGGCCGGATGGCCGCGCCGGGGGCGCCGGCCCCGTGGTATGCACCGACCATTTCTGCCTGCGGGACCGCGGCCGCCGGATCGAGGTGAGCCACTGGCTGCGCCCCGACCAGCTCGACAACGACGTGACCGGGCTGCTGGCGGAAGAGCTGTTCGCGCCGGGCTGGCTGTCCGGGGTGGAAATCTTCGAGCGGGTATTCACCGGCCTCGTGCGGTCCTGCATTGATGACCCGATGCTGGCCTGGGGCACGTTCTACGGCAACACCCTCGCCCGGATCCGGCAGTGCTGGCGGGCGCCAGCCGCGGCGAATGGCCTCGGGCGCACGCCGATCAGCGAGTTCGCACCCGTGTATGCGCACGCTCTGCAGCTCATTCAGGCCGGCCGGGTGCTCGATGTTGGCTCCTGCCTCGGCTTCCTGCCGCTGCTGCTGGCCGAGCGGCCGGCGAATACGGTGACCGCCTCGGACCTGGCCGGCGGCACCATGTGCCTGCTGGCGGCGGTGGCCGCGGCGCGCGGTCTGCAGGTGAGCACCCTGGTGTGCGGTGCGGCGCGGATCCCGGTGCCCGATGACTGGGCCGAGACGGTGAGCGTGATCCACCTGCTGGAGCACATGAGCCCCGAGCACGGCAGCGCCGTGCTCGGCGAGGCGCTGCGGGTTGCCCGCCGTCAGGTGATGGTCGCCGTGCCGTTTGAAGCGGAGCCCGCCGCCGTCTACGGCCATGTCCGCACCTTTGACCTCCGCCAGCTCGGCGAGCTGGGCGACAGCACCGGCCACCGCTACTCGGTGCACGAGCACCACGGCGGCTGGCTGGTGCTCAACGTCGGGTAGGCCGAACGGGGATACGTTGCTCAGCTGGACGTCAGGTCCAGGCCGTTCTTGGCGGCCTTGTAGACCGCTTCGGCGCGGCTGGTCGCGTCCAGCTTGCGCATGATGTTGCGGACGTGGAACTTCACCGTGGTCTCCGACAGGTGCAGGTGCGCCCCGATGCCCCGGTTACTCAGCCCGTTCGCGACCAGCCTCAGCACGTTCAGCTCACGGTCGGTCAGCGGTGAGCGTGCCTGCGGGGCGTGGATCGAGCGCACCATGGCCGCGGCCGAGCGGGAGTCGAACGCGCTCCCATTCCGGGCGACCAGGCGGATTGACCGCACCAGCTCCACGGTGTCAACGTCCTTGACCACGTAGCCGCTCGCCCCGTGCTCGATGGCGCTGACCACCAGCGCGTCGTCCACGAACGTGGAGAGTACCAGCACGCTGAGGCCGGGATACCGCTTGGTCAGCCGAGCGCACAGGCCAAGCCCGTCGTTGTCCGATGCAGGGGACAGCTTCATGTCGAGCACCACGATCGTCGGCCGGGTGCGCTCGACGACGGCCAGCGCCTCACCGGCCGAACTGGCCTCGCCCACGACCTGCAGGTCGTGCTCGCGTTCCAGCAGCGAGCGCAGGCCCTGCCGGAGGATCGCGTGATCGTCGACGAGCACGATCCTGACCGGAACCTCGTCAGCCGGCTCCGCCCGCCCCGGCTGTGCCTCACGCATCGCCACCGCAGCCCTCCGCCACCGGCCGGCTATCGGCATCGCTGCGCCCGAGCGGGGGCCGGGGTATGACCATGCGGAGAAGGATGCCGTCGGACCGGGAACGGCGGATGGACAATATGCCGCCCAGTTCCTCCGTCATGGCCAGCATGTTCGCCAGCCCGCGGTGGCGTCCGGACAGGTCTTCTGCGCGCGACAGCCGCAGGGCGCGACGCAGCTGCGCCGGGTCACCGGTCCCGTTGTCGGAGACGCTGAGGGCCACCGCGTCGGCCCGGTAATGCAGCCGGACCTGCGCGCGTGTGGCTTTGCCGTGCGCCGCCGCGTTGAACAACGCTTCCCCGGTCCACCGCAGTATCGACTGCTCGATTTCGGGGGGCAGCGGGCCTGGATGTCCTTCCAGCACCACCTTCACGTGCAGGTTGGTGGGCCGGTGCACCGTGGACAGCCGCTGCAGCATGACAGGCAGCGGACCGGCCGTCTCGTCGTCGGTGCGGTGCAGTGCGTAGATCGCGGCGCGCAACTGCGCGGCGGCGTGCCGCGAGAGGTCCCTGGCCGGCACCAGGCGCTCGGCGATCTGGCTGGCCGGGCCGCCCATGCTCTCCAGCTCGGCCCGGCACACCTCGATGGTCATGCCGATGGACAGCACGGACTGCGTCACGCTGTCGTGCAGTTCGCGTGCGATGCGGTGCCGCTCGTCGTCCAGCGCCTGTCGCTGCATCGCCGCGACGAGCTGCCGCTGCGTCTCGGCCAGCTCGGCGCTGCGGGCGGCCAGGTCCCTGGCGTGCCTTGTGGTCGCGTCGTAGAGCTGATCGCTGCGGCCGCGCAACTGGGTAGTCGCGTGGAACAGGAATGAGTTGTGCAGCGCCACGGCGGCCTGGTTGGCCAGCACCCTCAAGATGGCGCGATCGGTGGCGGCCACCTCCAGCCCGGCGCCCGGCTGCGCTGCGATCCCGCCGACCGGTTCGTCATCCAGGGTCATCGACACCCGGACCCATCCCTGGCCGCTGGCCGGCGACTCGACCTCCCACGGACGGCTGCGCAGCACGGCCAGGTGTTCGCGTATGCCGGCCGTCAGCCTGCTCTCGTCGTCGACCAGCTCGCCGCCAATCACTGCGAGAAACCGGGGACGCGCGGCGGGCAGGACCCCGTCGGCCACGACGAACAGCAGCCAGTCGGCCCGCAGGTGCACCGTCGCCGTCCGCACCACCCACTCGACCAGCGCGCGGGGACCGGCTGCGGTGCGCACCAGGGCACGGGAGATGCCGTCCAGCGCCTGCATGGCGTGCTCGAGGCGCTCGGCGGAGCGAACGTACTCGGGGTAGTACGAGCGCTTGCCGGAGTGAAGGCCGGTCAGGATCTCCAGATCGCCGTCCGGACGAGCATCGGGTCCTGATCCGGTCACCGGCGGCCCCGTCACAAGGCCGCCCGGAACAGCACCTCGATGTCCCGGGCATCCGCTTCGCGGGGATTGGTGGCCAGGCAGGCGTCCTTCAAGGTGGTCCGGGCCATCTGGGGCAGCACATCCTCCGTGACACCGAGCGCGGCCAGTCCCTTCGGCACGCCTGCCTCGTCGGCCAGCTCGCGTACCCGTTCGGCGAGGAGCAGCGCAACCTCGCCGGCCGGCACGCCCTCGGTGCGGATGCCGCCGGCCGCGGCCAGCGGGACGAAGCGCTCTGGCGAGACCTGGGCGTTGAACCTGATGACGTGGGGCAGCAGCACGGCGTTCACCACTCCGTGCGGGGCGTCCAATAGGCCGCCGACCTGGTGGCTCATCGCGTGCGTGGCACCCAGGATGGCATTGGTGAACGCCATGCCCGCCTCCAGCGATCCCAGGGCCATGGCCAGGCGCGGGATGGTCTCGTTCGGCCGCAGCTGGGTGCGCAGCAGGTGGCGGGTGATCAGCGCGACGGCATGCAGCGCATGGCTGTCGGTCAGCACGTTGTGCGCACGGGACACGAACGCCTCGATCCCGTGCGTCAGCGCATCCAGCCCGGTGGAGGCGTTGAGCCAGTCCGGCATGGTGGTGAGCAGGCGCGGGTCGATCACCGAGATCTCCGGCACCAGCGTCCGGCTGATGATGGTGATCTTGATGCGGGCCGCCGTGTCGGTGATGACAGCGAACTGCGACACATCCGCGCCCGTGCCCGACGTGGACGGCACCATCACGGTCGGCGGGATCGGGCGTACGACCTTGTCCACCCCCTCGTAGCCAAGGATCCGGCCGCCGTTGCCCGACAGAATCGCTACGCCCTTCGCCGCGTCGATGCACGAGCCGCCGCCCAGCCCGATGATCACATCGCTGCCGCTCTCGGCGTACACCTGGAAGGCAGCTTCGATCTCGTGGTCCTTGGGATTGGGGGTAACGTCATGCCACACCGGCGGGTGCAGCCCGCTCTGCCGCAGGCAGGCGACGGCCTCATCCACCCAGCCCGCCTCGATCAGCCCGGGGTCGGTGACAAGGAACGGCCGGCGCGCACCGAGCCGCGCCGCGCACTGACCGAGTTCCGCCAGCGCACCCGGCCCGAAGACGATCTCCGGAGCATAAAACTTCGCCAGCCGGCCGCGGGCGTGGGCGCTGAGCGCCTCGCCCCGTCGCGGGCCGACCAGCTGGCCGGTGCCCATTTCGGAATCCCAGTCGGCACCGGGCCAGTCGCTCTCGACCATCGCGAGGTTTTCCGGTGGATCGGGCATGAGAACTCCTGCCCTGTTAGGCCCGCTATGACCCAGGTTACGCCGCTGTCAAGGGTCTGTTACATAGGCATTTGCGGCCCGGTAGCCGCGACTGGGTAGTCACGGCGCCGTCCTCCTGGGCGCACTGGCCCGTCCGATTGGGTAGCTGTCGTGGCGCCTGGCCTGCCGGACAATGAGCAGTGTCAGAGGTGCCCCGGCCGGCAGGCCGAGGCACCGCACGGCGATAACAGGCTGGCCGCGACCGCGTGGCTGCCGGCGCCGGCGGCAGTGGGAGATGAGCATTCATGACAGTGACCCTGGACCGGAGCGTCGAGGAGTTCATCGGGGCTCCGCGTCAGCTGTTCATCAACGGGCAATGGAGCGATGCGGCGTCGGGCCGGACCTTCGAAACCCCTAACCCGGCGACAGGCGAGACCCTCGCCCGGGTCGCCGAAGGGGATGCGGAGGACATCGACCGGGCCGTGCGGGCCGCGCGCAGGGCATTCGACGAAGGCCCGTGGAGCAGGATGACCCCGTCCGAGCGCGGGCGCCTCATCTGGCGGATCGGCGACCTGATCCTCGAGCACCTCGACGAGCTCGCCCAGCTCGAGTCGCTGGACAACGGCAAGCCCTTCGCCGTGGCGCGGGCTGCCGACGTGACGCTGGCCGCGGACATGTTCCACTACATGGCCGGGTGGGCCACCAAGATCGAGGGCAACACGATCAACATCTCGGTGCCCTACATGCCGGGCGCCAACTTCCACGCCTACACGCTGCGCGAGCCGGTCGGGGTGTGCGGCCAGATCATCCCGTGGAACTTCCCGCTGCTCATGGCCGCCTGGAAGCTGGCACCGGCGCTGGCCACCGGCAACTGCGTGGTCCTCAAGCCGGCCGAGCAGACCCCGCTGACCGCGCTGCGGCTCGCCGGGCTCATCGCCGAGGCCGGCATCCCCGACGGCGTGGTGAACGTGGTGCCCGGCTTCGGCGAGACCGCCGGCGCGGCGCTGGCCGCGCATAACGACGTGGACAAGGTCGCGTTCACCGGTTCCACCGATGTAGGCAAGCTGATCGCCAATGCGGCGACAGGGAACCTGAAGAAGGTGAGCCTGGAACTGGGCGGGAAGAGCCCCAATGTTGTCTTCGATGATGCCGACCCCGGCGCGATCGAGGGCGCGGCCAACGCGATCTTCTTCAACCACGGACAGTGCTGCTGCGCCGGGTCGCGCCTGTACGTCCAGCAAGGCCGCTTCGACGAGGTGGTCGACGGCGTAGCAGAGATCGCGAAGTCCATCAAGCTCGGCCCGGGCATCGAGCCGGGGACGCAGATGGGCCCAATGGTCTCCGACGAGCAGCTGCGCCGGGTTACCGGCTTCCTCGACTCCGGCAAGGCGGAAGGCGCCACGGCCCTGTCCGGCGGCGGGCGCCACGGCGACCACGGCTATTTCGTCGAGCCCACCGTGCTCACCAACACCCGCCCCGACATGAAGGTCGTGCGCGAGGAGATCTTCGGGCCGGTCGTGGTCGCGGCCCCGTTCAGCGACCTAGACGAGGTCGCTGCCGCCGCCAACGACACCCCGTACGGCCTCGGCGCGGGCATCTGGACCAAGGACATCTCCAAGGCCCACGCGCTGGCGAAGAAGATCAAAGCCGGCAGCGTCTGGATCAACTGCTACAACGTGTTCGACGCGGCGCTGCCGTTCGGCGGGTACAAGCAGTCCGGCTGGGGACGCGAGATGGGCCACGAGGTGCTCGAGGCCTACACCGAGGTCAAGGCCGTCACCACCCTGCTGTAACACGGCCGACTCATGCTGGGGTCGGCTGTGGCCTTGATTCACTCCCGGAGCCCTGGGAGGCGGCTCGAAATGGACAGCAGAAATGCGATAGGGACCGGTGCGCGCCCCATCCGCGGGGTACGGCGGCACGCGCCAGCGGGCTGGCGATGGGAATGACGCGGCAGTACGTGGCGGGAGAGTTGTCGGTGCTGCTCGCGCATGTGCAGGCGGTGACCACTACCGAGGCAGCCGGACGTGACGCGTGGTTCCTGCGGCACGCGGCTGAGTCGGAGCCGATCCCGGCACTGGGCTCGGTGGCCGTGCGCGCACTGGCACTGACGGATGGCCTGTGCTGGGATTCGCTGAACCGAGGTGACACAGCGGCGTTCACCCGCCAGGCGGCGGTCTGCGCCGAGCTGCACGAGTTCGGCGTGTGCGCCGGCCTCCTCGAGGCTTAGGCAGGCCTGCCCTCCGTGCTCCGATAGTTATCTTCCGGCGAGAGGATCAAGACAATGGCAGAGAGCCAGCAGCCGCAGGGTCTTGAGGCGCAGGTCTCCGAGACGCAGGTCTCCGAGGCGCAGATCGCGGTGCACTGGCGCGAGGAGGAGGTCTACTACCCGCCCGAGAAGTTCGTCGAGCAGGCCAATGCGAAGGACGCGGCCATCTTTGACCGGTTCAGCGAGGAGCACTTCCCCGACTGCTTCAAGGAGTACGCGGACTTGCTCACCTGGGATGAGACCTGGCACACGACACTGGACACCAGCAATCCCCCGTTCTGGAAGTGGTTCGTTGGCGGCAAGCTCAATGCCTCATACAACTGCGTGGACCGGCACGCCGAGGCTAGCCCGGACAAAACCGCGATCATCTTCGTGCCGGAGCTGGAGTCCGACGACCATGTCGAGATCAGCTACTCGGAACTGCACCGCCAGGTGAACGAGTTCGCTGCGGTGCTGCGCGACTCCCTTGGCCTGACGACCGGCGACCGGGTGACACTGCACATGCCGATGGTGCCCGAGTTGGCAGTCACCATGCTGGCCTGCGCCCGGCTCGGCGTCATCCACTCGCAGGTGTTCGGCGGGTTCAGCGGCACCGCCTGCGGTCACCGGATCGCCGACTCCGGCAGCCGC
>WNGJ01008070.1_pt1 | contig 11219 bp, 9 predicted proteins | sample 5400611 | NCBI WGS metagenome assembly WNGJ01 (sample SAMN13153375, study PRJNA577476) | soil metagenome | isolation source: 40 cm soil or saprolite under Garry oak tree replicate 1 | place: USA:California | collected 2016-06-15 | reverse complement strand
GCCCAGCCCATTCTGGCCGAGGCAGATCTGCAGCCAGGCACAGTTGCATGCGATGTTGGCTATCCAAAAAACCTGTCGTACGCACCCAACCCACGCCCAGACGTGCTGGCTATCTCGGGCGGTCTCGCCCAGATGCCATATGAGCTGGAGATCACTTACTATACACGTCTGCCAGCCGCCAATATCATGTATGGCTGCTTCAGCGAGGCTATGATCCTGGCGATAGCCGGCCGCTACGAGAGCTACTCCACTGGGCAGGGCCGCATCACGCAGGAGAAAATGGACAACATCCTCGCCCTGGCGCATGCCCATGGCTTTCGACCCGCGCCGCTCTACCGGGGGAAAAACCTGGTTACCGACGAAACATTGTCCACTTTCCTGGAACATAGCAAGGGCACGCTGTATCGTGCCCATCCTGTTAGCTATCGATCGAAAGAGGTTCAATGATGACCACCCCCACCGAACAAAAACTACAGGCCATCGTCGCCCCGAGACTTAAGCTACTTCCCGAGCAGGTGGCTCTGGATCAATCGCTGGTTGAAGACTTGAGCCTGGATTCGTTTGATGTCATGGAGGTTATTTTAGAGATCGAGGAGACTTTCGCCCCGGTCTCCATTGCCGACAAGTCGGCTGAGGAGCTGATGACGCTGCGCGATGTGGCACATTATATCGACAGCGAACTTGGCCGGGCATAATGAAGAAGCATGCATATAACTCTTGTAACACTGGGATCGCTGGGTGATGTATACCCCTTTGTCGCTCTTGGCCTGGGATTGAAGGCAGCAGGGCACGAAGTTCTGGTAGTGACACATACCCCTTTTGAGCAGATTGTGCGCGAGCGGGGGCTATGCTTCGCGCCTGTGGATATTGATCCGCGCACCCTGTTGGAAAACGAGGAGGGACAGAGCTGGCTGAACAGCGGCGGTAACGCGCTCCTCTTCTTCCGCCGGTTTTCCCGTATCGCGGAGTTATTGATCCGGCAGGCTCTGGTCGATTGCTGGTATGCCTGCCAGGGCACTGAAGCGATTGTATTCTCAACAATCGGGTTCTGCATTGCGCACCCAATTGCTGAGAAGCTGGGCGTGCCATCCTTTATGGCCGCTCCATATCCGATAACGCCCTCTCGTGCTTTTGCCAGCCCGTACTTCCCGGCGGCACCAACCTGGCTCCCTTTCGGTAGAAGCTATTATAATCGGCAAACCCATGTGCTGGCGATGTTTGCCTTCTGGCAGCTCGTGCGGTCGGCGGTGAATAGGGCACTGTGCAAGGAGCTGGAAATGCTGCCACTTCCTCCGGGGTGGCTCCTCAGCCAGGTGCGGCAGGGACGCATTACCGTTCTGTATGCTTACAGCCCCAGCGTCGTTCCGCGACCTCCCGATTGGGGTGACTGGAATCACCTCAGCGGTTACTGGTTCCTGGATCATCAACCGCACTGGCAACCTCCCACTGACCTGGTGGACTTCCTGGCCTCGGGTCCACCGCCGGTATACATCGGTTTTGGCAGTATGAACAGCCGCAAGCCACAAGAGATGACGGAGATAGTATTGAAAGCGCTGGCGCATTCCAGACAGCGCGGCATCCTGCTGACGGGCTGGGGAGGTTTGAGCAAGGCCGATTTGCCCGACGATGTATTCAAGATCGAAGCCGTACCTCATGATTGGCTGTTTCCGCAGGTGGCAGCGGTCGTCCATCACGGCGGCTCCGGCACAACAGGAGCAGGACTGCGCGCAGGCATTCCTACCGTGATTATCCCTTTTTTTGGCGATCAACCGTTCTGGGGACACCGCGTTTACGAACTGGGTGTTGGACCCAGGCCTATCCCGCGCAAACGGATTTCGGTGGAACGGCTGGCAGATGCTATCTCTACGGCCGTTAGCGATGCAAGCATGCGCACACGAGCAGTGGCCCTTGGCGAGTATATCAGGACAGAGGATGGCGTGGCACGGGCGGTTGAGATTCTGGAACAGTATCTGAGAGTTAGGGTATGAAAATTGAGTTAGCTCTCCATCCTTGCCAAAACCTTCGCTGTATGCTCGGCCCTGGATCACCTTCATCTACTGAAAGAGGTTCATAACATACCCCATCACTTCATACCCACGCCCCAGCTTGTTCTTCTCCGGTAAATCGGTCAGCCAATCCCAGTGGGCCTCCTCGATTACTGTAAAATTTTCTCGCACGAGGTCAGGGAGGGTACGAGGCACGATGGGGATCGTACGGCGGTGCTCAGCGTCGTGATCGGTGCCATAGACATTGAAGACGAAGCCGCGTACGTCGCTGAGTAATACAACGACGCTCCCTATGTCGAGCAGTTCACGCAGCAGGTGCAGGTGCGCCGAGATGATGCGGATGCGAAATGCCTGCGCCGCTTCCTGGTAGCGTCGATGGTGCTCCTGCTCGCCAAGGTAGTTGGGGGCAATATGCTGCACATGGTCCAGCATATCGAGCAGGGGATAGCTGAAGAGCTGCGAGAGAAGCAGCGAGCTGATAACGACGCCACATCCGCCTGCATCCAGGCCTTCTACCCGCGGCGGATCGGGTACTGGACACTGCTCCAGGCAGTGAGCGGCGGCATCAAAAATGGCCTGGGGACCCTGTGGAACAAGCGATGTCCATGGCTGGCGCTCAACGAGGCGGTTCAAGCTGGTGCTGACGCCCCCGCTGATGTCACACTGCAACAAACGTACTCGTTTACGCAGCGCGGACGAAGCAAGTTCGTCGCGCCCCTGCCGGATGGCCGCGAGGTCAAAATCAGCAAGTACAGTCTCGTCAGAAGCGCGAACGAGATCGTCCAGGGGAACTTCAGTACAGGCACCCGCGCCCAAAACGAGGATGCTCTGTGATGCAGATAGTTGGCGCAATCTGAGTGCCTGCAGCATGAGCGTTGCACATTGCTCCAGGTGCTGTGGCGAGTGCTGGTGTAACCATGCTCGTTGCTGCGCGCCCTGTGTCTGGACATTATTGTACGTCAGAGTGTCGATACGCACCTAACTTATTTTCCAGAAAATTGCGCGGCCCGCTTTTCGAGGAACGCAGTCACGCCCTCGCGATGATCCGCTGTCTCGAAGGCCTCATCCTGCAGTTCGCCTTCAAGTTTGAGCGTTGTCTCCAGGTCGCTATCCACCGAGGTATAGATCAGTTGTTTAATGAGGGCATAGGTGCGCGTAGGACCTCTGGCCAGTCTGTAGGCCAGAGCCTTCGTAGTTGCTTCAAATTCTGCCAGGGGCACGCATTTATTCACCAGGCCGATACGCTCAGCCTCGGGCCCGCTCACTTCCTCAGCCAGCATTGACATTTCCAGGGCTTTGCCCATGCCTACCAGACGCGGCAGGAAGAAGCCGCCACCACCATCAGGAACGAGCCCGATGCGTGCAAATGCCTCGAGGAAGCGGGCATTGTCGGCCGCGATGCGCAGATCACATGCCAGGGCGATATTGCATGATATCCCTGCCGCGACTCCCTGAACCGCCGCTATCACGGGTTTGGGCATGGCACGAAGGGCAAGCACCAGGCGATGATATTTCGTCAGATGCTCACTCACCTTGAGTGCGTCGCCGGTATTACTCCTCTGCGCAAAGCTCGTGAGGTCCTGCCCTGAACCGAACGCCCTACCGGCACCGGTGATGACGACGCAGCGTATGGTGTCATCCTGCGCTACCGCTTCAACGACTTCTGTCATTTCTTGCAGCACGACGTCGTTAAAGGCATTGAGCTTTTCAGGGCGATTCATGGTGATGGTGAGTACTGCACCATCTTGCTCTACGAGCAGGTGCTGGAAATCGGTTCGCATCGGGGTCTCCTTACTTGATCACTGGCATATCCAGCATTAGCACTTCTAAAGCCACGCGTGCATTGACGTTCTGCTCGAGGGCTTCCATAGTACTCAGGATTGCGCGCACCATATGCTCCGCCTCGGCTGGGCCAACCTGCGCGGCCTGTTTTGCCATGGTGCTCCGCATGTCAACGTTCACGACCAAATCAAGGCTGTTGTGCGCTGCCAGTACTATATCACGCCACCAGAGCAGCCACAACTCTAGTATAGCATGTAACTTGCCGGCGTTCTCACTGAGACGCTGTGCCGCCGCAAAGCGTTCTACCCTATTTGCCGACAGCAATTGTGTCAACGTGTCTAGTTGTTCCTTACGCTCGGCCAGCAGGTTCTCATCTTCTACAGCCTGTACCGCCCAGCCTATACGCCCGGCTGCCAGGGCAGCTATCACATCCGCCTCACCGGGTTTCACTTCCCAGCGCTGCTCGAGGGCTCCTCTAATCTGTGCCGGGGTCAACAGGTGCATAGAGACCTGCTGTACACGCGAGAGGATGGTGGGCAGCAGCAGACCTGGATCGGGGACAGTCAGTAGCAACACAACATCGGGTTCCGGCTCTTCCAGGGTTTTCAGCAGGCAGTTCGCCGCCTGAGTATTCATTTCGTGCATACCCTGGATGATAAAGATGTTGCGTCGCCCTTCCAATGTCCTGCGTGCAGAGTCGCTTTGTAAGGCGCGAACCTGTTCGATAAGGATAAACTGCTTATCGAGCGCCCTGGAGATAAAATGCACATCGGGGTGATTACCATGCATGACTTTGCGACAGGCAAGACAAGTGCCGCAGGGGTTTAACGGAGCAATACGCAGGTCTGGCCCTCCGGTGCAGAGGAGGGTCTGGGCAAAACGCTGGGCGAGGAGGGACTTTCCAATATGTTCCGGGCCGGTAAACAGATAGGCATGGCGTACGCGCTGTGCTGCCAGGGCACGACGCAACAGATCAATAGCGTGATCATGGCCGACGATACCCCATTTATGGGGCTTTGCCTGCAAGAGTGCTTCATTCATGAGGACATGGTAGCAGAAACGCCGGGGAAAGACAAGGTGGGGAGACCGAGCCGAGTCACCTATGAAATTGGACAGAGCGTGATATACTTACTTAGGGAATGAGGATGTTGGGTACAATCATCTATGTGGGAAATATTCCCTATGGTGTATGGTAGATCACAGCTTGCATTCCACAAATGTGTTATGCTAAAAAAGAATGGAAATAGTTAAAAGTCATTACCTCTACTATATAAGGTTGATGTAACCAATGGATACCTCTATCCGTCTCTACAATACGAATAGCGGTTCGCAGTCTATAATGAATGCTGAATGGAGAGGTCATCCGACGGCTCCATTGCCAGCAGAGAGAGACGGCAGCATAGAAGCACTGATCGATGGGGATGACGCAGGACCCGATGCGCTCGACTCAGAGGTTATAGCTGCCCCGACGCAGGTAGATGTGGCTAACTTTGAGGTGATTTTTCTGCGCTACCAGACGCCTCTCACGAACTTCATTTATCACCTGATCGGCAACCGCGAACAGGCTTATGATCTTACACAAGATGTTTTTGTTAAGGCATATAAAGCACTGTTATCAGGAACAGTGGTACAACCTGGCGCGCTCTCTGCGTGGCTCTATCGCATAGCTGCCAATACGACGACCGATACACTGCGGCGGCGGCGCTTGATTTCCTGGTTGCCACTTTCGTTGTTTCACGAAGATCGGGGCATCGGCGCAGGTGTTACTTCTGATGCAGGAGGTAATGCATCAGATGGCTTTAGCACTAATGGCGAGGATGGTGCAGATGGGCGGATAAGCTCGATTAGTACGGTGTATGAACGCGGTGGTTACGATGGCGGGCGTTTCGAGAATAGAGTAGCAGATCAAGAGATTGTCAAACGGGTATTTGAGCAGTTGCCGCAGAAGTATGCCAGTTGTCTCTGGCTATACGAAGCAGAAGGATTTTCTTGTGCGGAGATTGCTGGCGTGCTCAATATCAGTGCTTCAGCCGTGAAGATGCGTTTAATGCGGGCGCGCGAGCGCTTTATTACCCTGTATAAGCAAGAGGTGGGTGAAGAGTGAACTGTATCCAGGCGCAGGCAATGCTTGCAGCATATCGTGAATTGAGAGATAGCAAGGCGGACACAGCCGAACTGGAAGTGCACCTGGAACACTGTGCTTCCTGCAGGCAGGTACTGGCTAGCTACAGCCTGATCGGCGAACAGATTCGTTCGCTACCTGCCATTGCCCCTCTTCCTGATGCGCATGCCAAACTTATGAATGCACTTGCCGCCGAGCATATACGCTATATGCAGCAGACCACCCCTGGTACACAGCGCACACCGGAATTTCTCAAGCCCTACGTGGAAGAACAAGTACAGCACAAGCGCGCAACAGATCCCCTCGTGGCGTTCTCTACAGCGAAAACCGGTCCACTCGCTCCCGTTCATACATCGCACAAACGCCAGCGCCGTCGTTATGTGGGTCAGTTTGCCGTGATCGGCATGGCAGCGGCGTTTTTGATGGTAGTGATGATGAGCGGTATAACGACGTTGCTCGTATTATCGCACGGTAACCCCCGGGGGGCAGTGAGCGGCAACAATAGCAGCAGTATCAACCAGCCAGCTGGTGTCCAAGGAATACCCTATAAAACGATTACACCTTATCAACATATAATCAGCGCGGTGGCTGATCGCACTGCTATCTACTACACGGCGTACGGAGATAAAACCAATGATGGGTGGATGCTGGAGCAGCTAGACCGCAAGACCAGGATGAGCACGCCATTGCTTGCTACAGCCAGCACAAGCCCATTAATTTTACTGGGCAGTTCCGATGATTGGCTGGTATGGCTGCAATTCGATCCTCCCAAACCAGGGAATAACCGCAGGAGTCTAACCAATCACGAGCCGCTGCTCCTTACACGAACGTGGAGCCTGCGCTATCTCTCACTGCTCACGCCGGGGAAGCCGCTAACGCTTACGTCTGGCACGTTTAATCAGGGCACGAGTCCCAGTTGGGCTTATACACCTGTACAGGGTACCTGGTTTATGCAAAATACACTGCTGGTGGCGACAATCGATGAAAACGGCATTTCGCACCTCTCATCCTACCAGTTGGATACTCCAGGTCGCGCCACTCCAACAGAGATCGCAGCTGCAAGTCTTGATCACGTGTTTACATCACCGACGGCTACCAGCGACGGTACAGAGATATACTGGTCGGACGAGTGGCGTTCCGATGATGGTATACTGCACAGCAATATCTGGACCCAGCAGGTATCCCAGGTTCCGAATCCAAACCACGGCCCCTGGTCAGCATCCACACACACAGTTACGGTAAAGCAAATTTTCCTCTCGGATGGAGCATCATTCCATCCACAAGTAGTTGATGACAGGCTATTCCTGCTGAGAACTGCACCTTACCCACGGGCTGCAACGCTGGGCACGCCTGAAGCGTCTCCTGCAAGCACACCGACGGCTACCGTTGCGCCAACGTCCACACCCAATACCCCTACGACCTCGTGGGCAGATTCTACTATCTACGCTGTACCTTCCGATGCACCGGTACGAGGTATGTTGTTCATGGTGCCGCTGGATGATCCCAATAATCCCCTACCAACACAGGTGAACACGACCGGTCAAGCCTGGGAGCCACAAGCAGGCACAGACTTTGTGCTCTGGCAAAGCGATAATGGCTACGAGATGTACGATGTACATACTGGGACAGTCCAAGTCGGGCATGTCCTGGACGGAGCGCGTTTCCTGGCGGTCAACGAGTCTACCACGGTATGGACGATAGACAATCCTACTACAGGTGCAACCAATAGTGCCAGCTTAACAGCGACACTGCTGGTGTTTAACTGGCCACGTTAATGAATGCGCCATCATGATCGTTTCGTTACATCCATATGTCGTTAGCAACCAGCAACACCAGCCCGAAAAACGAGAACCACGGGGCTACAGCAGCTTTATCTTGCATGAAAAGGCTCTGAACTACTCCTGGAAGGGAGGAAAGCGATGGAAACCAAAGAGGCTTTGTCACCCGAACTGGTGCGAGAGTTCGTGTATTACGCTCACAGTAATCTGAAACGTGTTAAGGAACTACTAGATCAGGGACCCCGGCTCACCAACGCCGCATGGGACTGGGGCGGAGGTGATTGGGAAACGGGACTCGGAGCGGCGGCGCACATGGGCAGGAGAGATATTGCACTCTACCTTCTTGAGAAAGGCGCCAGGATGGATGTTTTTGCAGCAGCTATGCTTGGGCAACTGGAGATCGTCCAGGCCATCCTGAAGGGTTTTCCTGGCACTCGTGAGCTTCAAGGCCCACATGGTATTCCGCTGCTGGATCATGCTAAGGCTGGCGGCGAGGAAGCAGCCGCGGTAGCAGCGTTCCTGCAAGCACCTGACCTTGCATGAGAAGAAGACGGGGGATCTATCCAATACAAGTCATCGTTACATCCACATTATTGGCAGGTCCCGAGAAGGTGACAGTGTATTTGGAACAGCCTACGGTAATTGCCACCCGCACCGATTGTCCCGGGGAAAGCTTTCCACTAGATGGACTAACGGAAGCTCCGTTGCTGGATGCCGACCATTTCAGAGAGACTTTGCCAGTGTTGGTCAGCTTTGTGTAGCATGTCCAACCACCTCCGGTGGGGCTGGCCAGACAGTCTTTGGGTACGGAGAAGCTGGTTGGGTTGGCAGACAGCCTGGGCGTTGGAGTGGGCGTCGGGCTGGGAGTGGGCGTCGGCCTGATGACTGGTTTTGGCGTGGGGGTTGGGCTTGGTGTGGCTGTGGGGGCCGGGGTTGGTAAGGCAGTCACTACGAGCGTAACCCCTACCGGGATATTCTCGCTACCCGCAGTGATAGCCAGTGTGGCGGAGTAGTTCCCTGGCGACAGGCCGCTCGTATCGGCTATTACCTGGATCGCCTGGGAGGCGCCAGGCTGCAGCGTCCCGCTATTTGTGTCCAGTGACACCCAATTCGAGGTCCCGGTACCGGCCGTCCAGTTCAGGGGTTGTTTGCCAGCGTTACTGAGTGTCAGACCCTGGGTTGCTTTACTTCCCTGCTGCAACATACCAAAGTCCAATGCAGGAGGGGCCACTACAAGCTTTGCTGGTCCGGACACAACTTTGAATGCCAGCTCTGCACTGCGCATACCAATGCCAGCGATGCTTTCAGCGGCACGAATGGTATGCGATCCAGGAGACCAGCCCGGGTCCACTACAATTGCCACATCAAAAGCTCCGCTCAGGTTGATGTTGACGGTTTTGCCCGACGCGTTCGATTGCCCGGGAGCCAGGGCCTGGAGCACTGCTGCAGAGCCTGGACCTCCGCTGTAGCGAGGAACGGCAATCACGGGGAGGCCGCGATCGACAAAGAGAAGCGGCACGTGACCATCAAGCGTAAAGGTGACACCCCCGCCGGGGAAGAAGCCTCCGCCGTGGAGATGAAGGATATCTCCCGTGGATACAACGTGGCTTCCGCTCAAGGTAATGGCCGGTGAGGACAAAAAGATGAGTCCACTGATTATGCTGGCGATGACGATAAGAGACGCGAACGTGATCAGCATCCACCTTGAAACACAGCCTCCAGTACGCGGATGAGAATGAGGTGATGGAGTAGTATGATGCGTCGGTGGATGAAGCGGGTGAGTGGGTGATGACCATGAATCGCTATGTACAGGTGGTGTAGCTGGCGCGGCAGGCGGGAAAAGAGGACTGCCTGGCGGCAGATATGGCGAAGGCGCAGGTCCCATCGCACCCTGTGAGATCGCATGGCCCGAGCCCATTGCGCCCTGGGAGATGTCTCCGCCTGAGCCCGCTGCTCCTCCCGAGATAGATTGGCTTGATGCTGCCCCTTGCGAGGCTTCGCCTGAGCCTGCTGCTCCTTGCTGAATAGCCTGGCCTGACGTTGCAGCGCCCTGTGACATGCTGTGCCCAGATCCCACCGCACCCTGCGACATAGCCTGGCCGGATGCAGTAGCGCCCTGTGACATGCTGTGTCCAGATCCCGCCGCACCCTGCGAGGCAGATTCACCTGATGTCACCGCTGGCTGTGCCATGTGACCCGGTGTTATCGATGGGGTACCCCCTACGCTCGGAACTGCACCTGCCTGGGGCATGCCATGTACCACCGGGACATTTGCTGCCGGAACCTGACTCCCAGCTGCCAGTGCACCAAGCCATGGCTGGTCCAGTACGACGGGGCCCTCTCGTTCATCTTCTCCAGCGCCCGGTGGTACAGTTTGCTGCCACTGCCCCGCTGCCCGATCGGGTCTGAGGGTGCTTTTCCTGATAGGTGGCTGGACGGCATGAGACAGTTCGCTGGGAGCGGGAGGGGCACCTGAAGACGACAGGCTGCCCGTGGGCAACTCGCTAATACTCGCCGGCGCATGTGTATCTATAGTATCAGCGACGACATGTCCACAATGCCCACAAAAGCGGGCATCGGCGGGTATCTCGAGTCCACAAGACGTACAACGCTGCATATTAACCTTACTGTTTGACTTGACTATGTGGAGATAGAATAGCATAAACCTCATCAAATGTCTATGTATTGTTTAGCTATTTTTATCCTACCGGAATACATGCAGGAGACTGCCAGGTTACGTTGATGTCACTCGATCCACCAGAGAAGGTAAGGGTAGCTGTTTGACCACACGGAACCTTAGCATTCGTTTGTGTGATTGTTACCTGTACCGATTGGCCCGGCTCCAACACGCCGCTGGCAGAGCTGAAAGTGAAATTCACAGGATAGCCCGAAGTGGTTGTGCTGGGAGCGTTCACTGTCCAGCTTAATTGGCCCTGTGCGTTTGGGTCTTCAGTAAGCGTCACAGTACATGGATAACTAGAATTGCAGTTAGTGACAGTCGTCACATCACTTGTCCAATTGGGAGCGCTACAGCTCCAGGGGAGGGTAATGTCCTTTGGCAATCCCGAGACGGTGATGGTTGCACTCGCTGGGCAGACTGTGTCTGGTATGGAGACGGCAGCAGTTGTTGACTGGCCGGCGGAGAGCGAGCCATTCGCTGGATTGATGCTTATGCCGTTTACCCCGCTGGCGGTGGCGCTCCAGGACCAATCGACCTGATTGTTCGCGTCTGCATTGAGTGTTAGAGGACAGCTCCAGCCAGTACGAGCGGCGTAGGAGCAGGTTCCAAGGCTGGCGCTGCCCCGAGGTGGCTGTGGCGGCGCAGTAATCGTGATGGTGATCGAGACGGTCTGCGAGCTGTTTGCGACGGGATTCCCGCTGGCCGGATCGGTAGCATTGATGACCAGGTTGGATGTAATTGTTTCGGTCCTGGGGACTCCAGGAGCATTGATGGTCACTTTAAGAGTCGTATGTGCACCGCCCGCCAGGCTTCCAGAGGTCGTGGAAAGAGTGATGGTGACGTCGCTCGAT
>WNGJ01012578.1_pt1 | contig 11220 bp, 9 predicted proteins | sample 5400611 | NCBI WGS metagenome assembly WNGJ01 (sample SAMN13153375, study PRJNA577476) | soil metagenome | isolation source: 40 cm soil or saprolite under Garry oak tree replicate 1 | place: USA:California | collected 2016-06-15 | reverse complement strand
CCGAGCTCGTGACCCGCGCCCTGCTGCGCTTGGGCGTGCGCGCCGCGCCGTACCACGCGCGCCTGACCGGGCGCGTGCGGCGTCGCGTCCTGGCCGCTTTTCTCGCAGACCGCATACCGCTGGTGGTGGCGACGAGTGCCTTCGGGATGGGGATCGACAAGCCCGACGTGCGGCGCGTGATCCATTGGGGCCCGCCGCGCACGCTCGAGGCCTATTACCAGGAAGCGGGGCGCGCGGGCCGGGACGGGCGATCCGCACGTTGCGCGCTATTCTGGCGACCCGAGGACTTCGCCCCGGGCGACACGACCCTCGCGGTGCGGCGCTATGTCGAGGCCCGAGGCTGCCGCCGGGCCATGCTGCTCGACTACTTCGGGGAGCGCATGGAGCGGTGCGCGGGATGCGATCGCTGCGGGATCGGGGGACGGGGACGGGGGACGAGCGACGGATCGCTGCGGTGATAGCCCGTTCCGCGTCCCGCGTTCCTCGTCCCCCCGAACCAGGCAGGTAACTCCCACCCGTCCGTGTGGTTGCGGCCTGGGGGGTGCGGAATACCTTAGCCTGAATAGTTTAGAGCGAGAGCCGGCGGTTCTCGCTTTGTTTTTGCTTTTCCCCTCTTTCGAGGACGCCCTATGCCCGGCCGCAATTTTCTGTTCGTCCCCGGCCCCACGAACGTGCCCGAGCGGGTGCTGCGCGCCATGGACCGCGCCATGGAGGACCACCGCTCGTCGGCCTTCCCCGAGCTCGCGAGCGGGGTGCTGCGGGACCTGAAGCAGGTCTTCAAGACGGCCACGGGCCAGGCGCTGATCTTCCCAGCGACGGGGACGGGCGGTTGGGAGGCCGCGCTCGTCAACACGCTGTCGCCCGGAGACCGGGTGCTCGCGCCGCGGTACGGGCAGTTCAGCCATTTGTGGATCGACCTCGCGCAGCGCCACGGGCTCCGCGTGGACATCATCGACGTGGAATGGGGCGAGGGCGCGCCGGCCGAGCGCATCCGCGAGATCCTCGCCGCGGACCAGCAGCACGAGATCAAAGGCGTGCTGGTCGTGCACAACGAGACGGCGACCGGGGTGACGAGCGACGTGGGCGCGGTCCGCCAGGCGATCGACGCCGCCGGACATCCCGCGTTGCTGTACGTGGACGGCGTGAGCTCGATCGGGTCGATCGACTTCCGGATGGACGACTGGAAGGTGGACGTCGCGATCACCGGGTCGCAAAAGGGGTTGATGCTCCCCGCCGGGCTCGGGATCGTGTGCGCGAGCCCCAAGGCGCTTGCCGCCCGCGACCAGGCGAAGTGCCCGCGCGTGTTCTTCGACTTCGGGGACATGCTCAAAGCGAACGCGACGGGCTACTTCCCCTACACGCCGTCGCTCCCGCTCCTCTACGGGCTGCGCGAGTCGCTCGCCATCCTGTCCGAAGAAGGACTCGAGAACGTCTTCGCCCGGCATCACCGCCTGGCGGAGGGTGTGCGCGCCGCGGTGCGCGCCTGGGGCTTGAAGCTGTGCGCCAAAGCCCCCAAGTGGCACTCCGACACGGTGAGCGCGATCATGGTGCCCGAGGGGTTCAGCGGGGCCGACGTGATCGACGTCGCCTACCGGCGTTACAACCTCGCCCTCGGCGCCGGGCTCGCGCGCGTCGCGGGCAAGCTGTTCCGCATCGGGCACCTGGGCGACTTGAACGAGCTGATGCTGCTGGGCGCGATCGCGGGCGCGGAGATGGCGATGCGGGACGTCGGCATCAAGGTCGAGCCCGGCACCGGCGTGGCCGCGGCCGCGGAGCATTACCGCTCAACCGCGGCTCCGCTCGCGCCGCGCGCCGCGGCGCCGCTCTCGCCCGACGCCCAACAGCAGGTCCCGGGCAAGGTGACCTCGCCCCGGGCCCGCGTGAGGGCATGAGCCACACCCAGTACGAGCCGGCGACTCCCCCCCCCCGACTGCAGCGGAGCGAGCTCGCGGTCCCGGGCACGCAGCCCGCCCTGTTCAAGAAGGCGCTGGAGAGCGAGGCGGACTGCGTCTTCCTCGACCTCGAGGACGCGGTCGCTCCCGCCGACAAGGAGCAGGCCCGCAAGCACGTCGTCGCCGGGCTGCTGGAGCACGACTGGAAGGCCCGCGGCCAGACGGTGTGCGTGCGCATCAACGGCATCGACACGCACTACATGTACCGCGACGTCGTGGACGTCGTGGAGGAGGCCGGGCATCGCCTCGACGTGGTACTGGTCCCGAAGGTGGGTGTCCCGGCGGACGTGTACCTCGTCGACGCCCTGCTCACGCAGATCGAGGCCGCACGGCGGATCCCCCATCGCATCGGCATCGAGGTGCTGATCGAGACCGCGCTGGGCATGGCGAACGTCGAGGCGATCGCGCAGGCGAGCCGGCGCCTCGAAGCGATGCACTTCGGAGTCGCCGACCTCGCCGCGAGCCTGCGCGCCCGCACCGTGAGCATCGGAGGCCTCAATCCCGACTACCCGGGCGACCAGTGGCACGCCGCGCTGTCGCGGATGGTGACGGCGTGCCGCGCCTACGGCCTGCGCGCGATCGACGGGCCGTACGGCGACTTCAAAGACCCGGAAGGCTACCTCGCGGCGGCGCGCCGCGCGGCGGCCCTCGGCTACGAGGGGAAGTGGGCGATCCATCCCTCGCAGATCGCGCTCGCCAACGAGGTGTTCACGCCTCCGCCCGCGGAGGTCGAGCGGGCGCGGCGCATCCTCGGCGCGCTCGACGAGGCCGCCCGGGCCGGCCGCGGCGCCGCCCAGCTCGACGGGCGCATGATCGACGCCGCGTCCGCGCGCCTGGCGCAGAACATCGTGCAGATCGCCGCCGCGATCGCCGCGCACCGGGCGACGGCTCCCACCATGGCCACCACGCGAGCGTAACTCGTGGACATCCACGAATACCAGGCGAAAGAGCTGCTCGCCGGTTTCGGCGTGGCGGTGCCCAAGGGAGGCGTGGCGTACAGCGCGGACCAGGCCGTCTATCGAGCGACCGAGATCGGCGCCGGCCGCTGGGTCGTCAAGGCACAGATCCATTCGGGGGCGCGCGGCAAGGCCGGCGGCATCAAGCTGTGCACCAGCGACCTCGAGGTGCGCCAGGCGGCCAAGGAGCTGCTCGGGAAGACGCTGGTCACCACCCAGACCGGCCCCGAGGGGCTGCCGGTGCACCGGTTGCTGGTCGAGGAGGCGCTGCCGATCGAGCGGGAACTGTACGTCGGGCTCGTGCTCGACCGGCGGCACGAGCGCATCGTCGTCGTGGCCCACCCGCACGGCGGGATGGAGATCGAGGAGATCGCGCAACGCGAGCCCGCGGCCATCCTGCGCGAAGTCGTCGAGCCCGCCGTCGGCATGCGGGCGTTCCAGGCGCGCGAGCTGGCGTTCGGGCTCGGCCTCGGCCCGGCGCAGGTGAGCCAGGCGGTCACGATCATCCTCGGCGCGTACCGCGCCTTCCGCGATCTCGACGCCACCATGGTCGAGATCAATCCGCTCGTCGTCACGAAGGACCGCCAGGTGCTGGCCCTCGACGTGAAGATGAGCTTCGACGACAACGCCATGTTCCGGCGCCCCAACGTGGCGGAGCTGCGGGACTCAGCCCAGGAAGACCCCCGGGAGGCCGAGGCAGCCGAGCATGGGCTCAACTACGTGGCCCTGGACGGCGACATCGGCTGCATCATCAACGGCGCCGGGCTGGCGATGGCCACGATGGACATGATCAAACACGCGGGGGGCGAGCCCGCGAACTTCCTCGACATCGGCGGCGGTGCCGGCCCGGATCGCGTGGCCGCCGCGTTCCGGCTGGTGCTCTCCGACCGCAACGTCAAAGCGATCCTCGTGAACGTATTCGCGGGGATCAACCGCTGCGACTGGGTGGCGCAGGGGGTGGTCCAGGCGGTGCGGGAGGTGCGGGTGCCGGTCCCGCTCGTCGTCCGGCTGGCGGGCACCAACGTCGAGGACGGCCGCCGGATCCTGAAGGAGAGCGGGCTCAAGATCCTGACCGCCGATACGCTGTCCGAGGCAGCGGAGCGCGTCGTGGCGGCGCGCGATGCCGCTCGGGCGGGGGCCGCATGAGTATCCTGCTCGACGAGAAAACCCGCGTCATCGTACAGGGCTTCACGGGCGACAAGGGGACGTTCCACGCGAAGGAAATGATCGCGTACGGCACGAACGTCGTGGGTGGCGTCACCCCCGGGAAGGGCGGCAGCACCCATCTCGGCCGGCCGGTGTTCGACACCGCGAAAGAAGCGGTGGCGAACACCGGCGCCGTGGCGAGCCTCATCCTCGTGCCCGCGCCGTTCTGCGCCGACGCCATCATGGAAGCCGCGGACGCGGGGATCCGGCTGGTCGTGACCATCACGGACGGTGTCCCCGCGCAGGACATGATGACTGTGAAGCGGTACCTGTGGCGCTACTCGAAGGAACGGCGCACGACGCTGATCGGGCCGAACTGCGCCGGGGTGATCAGCGCGGGCCGGGCGATGATGGGGATCATGCCGGGCCACATCTACGCCCGCGGCGCGGTCGGCGTGGTCACGCGCTCCGGCACGCTCGGCTACGAGGCGGCGTCCCAGATGCAAGCGCTCGGCATCGGCATCACGACCAGCGTCGGCATCGGCGGTGATCCGATCAACGGCAGCTCGTTCGTCGACATGCTGGCCCTGTTCGAGCAGGACCCGGAGACCGAAGCGGTCATGATGATCGGCGAGATCGGCGGGCCACAGGAAGCGGACGCCGCCGTATTCGTGAAGGAGCACATGACGAAGCCGGTGATCGGCTACGTGGCCGGGCTCACCGCGCCCAAGGGCCGCCGCATGGGGCACGCCGGCGCGATCATCTCCGCGTTCGGCGACACGGCGGCGGAGAAGGCCGAGATCATGCGGTCCGCCGGCCTCGTCGTCGCGCCGAGCCCGGCGGCGCTCGGGAGGGCGGTGGCGGAGGCGCTGGCGCACCAGCCGTCACGCCGCGTGATGGTCCAGCAGTGACGCGTCCGACCGTCATCGTGACTCGCCGGCTGCCGGTGCCCGTCGAGGAGCGGCTGGCGGCACAGTTCGACGCCCGCCTCAACCGAGACGATCACCCGTTCACCGCGGCCGAGCTGCAGGATGCGTTGCGCGGCGCGGACGCCCTGCTCCCGACCGTCACCGACCGGCTGAACGCCGCCGTGCTCGCCACCGAGCCGCTGCGGGCCAAGATCATCGCGAACTACGGCGTGGGATTCAATCACATCGACGTGAACGCCGCCAAGACCCGCGGCCTGGTGGTCACGAACACGCCCGACGTGCTGACCGACGACACGGCGGACGACGCGGTCATGCTCATGCTGATGGTGGCGCGCCGCGCCGGGGAAGGGGAGCGCCAGGTCCGGGCCGGCGCGTGGACCGGCTGGGGTCCGACCCACATGCTGGGCACGAAGGTGAGCGGCAAGACGCTCGGCCTCGTCGGTCTGGGGCGGATCGGGCGGGCGGTGGCGCGCCGCGCGCATCACGGCTTCGGGATGCGGGTGATCTTCCACGACCCGTACCCCCCGCCGCCCACCATGGCGGCCGAGCTCGGCGCGGAGCCGAAGGGGAGCGTCGACGAGGTGCTGCGCGAGGCCGACTTCGTGTCGCTGCATTCTCCCGCGACGCCCGAGACGCGCCACCTCATCGACGCCCGTCGCCTCGCCCTCATGAAGCGCGGCGCGTTTCTCATCAACACGGCGCGCGGCGACATCGTCGACGAAGCCGCCCTGGTCGAGGCGCTCAAGCGCGGCACGATCGCCGGCGCGGCGCTGGACGTCTTCGAGCGGGAGCCGCAGGTGCCCCCGGAGCTCCGGACGCTCGAGAACGTGGTGCTGCTCCCCCACCTGGGCAGCGCCACCGCGGAGACCCGCGCCGCCATGGGCCTCCGGGCGCTCGAGAACCTGACGGCCTTCTTCGCCGGCGCGCCGCCGCGCGACCGCGTGGTGTGACCCAGCCGCCTGATTACCTGAAGAGCACGGCGGGCCTGCTCTTCGACTGCTTCGTCGACGTGATTCGCGCGCACCAGCCCGAGCTGGAGCGCGTGTTGCGGGGCGAGCAGCTCGACGCCGGCGCGTCGCCCGAGCTCGTGGCCCGCGCGATCCAGGCGCAGGGCATGTGGTTCCAGCTCCTCTCCATCGCCGAGCAGAACGCCGCGATGCGCCAGCGGCGCCAGAGCGAGGTCGACCGCGGCTACGACCAGCTCCGCGGCACGTTCGCCCAGGTGATCGCCGCCGCGGCGGCCGCGGGCATCCCGGCGGACGAGGTCCGGGCGACGGTCGCGAGCCTCCGGGTCCGGCCCGTGATCACCGCCCATCCGACCGAGGCGAAGCGGGTCACCGTGCTCGAGAAGCACCGCCGCATTTATCGACGGCTGGTGGACCTCGAGGCGCCGCGCTGGACGCCCCGCGAGCGCGACGCCCTGATCGACAACCTCCGCACGGAGATCGAGCTGTTGTGGCTCACCGGCGAGCTGCGCCTCGAGAAGCCGACGGTGGAGCAGGAGCTCGCCTGGGGGCTGTACTTCGTCACCGAGAACCTGTTCGACGTCGTGCCCGAGCTGGGGGACAAGCTGGAGCGGGCGCTGGCGCGGGCCTATCCGGACGCGACGTTCGCCGTGCCGCCCTTCTTCCAGTTCGGCTCCTGGATCGGCGGGGATCGCGACGGCAATCCCTTCGTCACGAACGACGTGACCCGTCGCACGCTGCACGACAACCGCCTCGCCAGCCTACGCCGGTACCGGCAGCGGCTCGGCGATCTGCTGCGGGGGCTCAGCGTCACGGAGCGCGCCGCGCCGATCTCGCCCGACTTCCGCGCGGCGCTGGCGCGACAGCTCGAGCGCGCGGGGGACGGCGCGCGCATCGCGCAGCGGAACCGCGGCGAGGTGTTCCGCCAGTTCGTGGCCTGCATGCTGCGCCGGCTCGACCGCTCGATCGCAAGCGCGGAGGGAAAGGGAGGGGGGGCGGACGCCAGTCCGTCGGACGACGGCTATGCCACGGCGGACGATCTCATCGGTGACCTGCGCACGCTCGAGGCGGGCCTCGCCGCCGCACGCTGTCGCGACGCGGCCGATCTGCTCGTGCGCCCGGTGCGGCGCGAGGTCGAGGCCTTCCGCTTCAGCACCTTCCGGCTCGACATCCGCGATAACTCTCCGCGCCTCAGCGCAGCCCTGGCGGCCCTGTGGCGCGCGCGGAACGACGGCGATCCGCCGGCACCGGTGTCCGCGGCGTGGCGGAGCTGGCTGCAGGCGGAGCTGGCGCGACCGCTGCGACCGGGCCGGACGCCACCGGACCCGCCGGCCGAGGCCCGGGAAACGCTGGAGCTGTTCCGGCTGATCTGTGAGATGCGCGAGCAACTCGATCGCGAGGCGATCGGCAGCTTCATCCTCAGCATGACCCACGACGTGCAGGACGTGCTCGGCGCCTACCTGTTCGCCAAGGAGGCGGGGCTGTTCGCAGACGCCGCCGGGACCGAGAGCTGCACGTTACCGATCGTCCCGTTGTTCGAGTCCATCGACGATCTGCGACGGGCGCCGGACATCGTGCGCGAGCTGCTGCAGGTGCCGCTGGTGCGGCGCAGCGTGCGCGCGCAGGGCGGCGTGTTCGAGGTCATGATCGGGTATTCCGACTCGAACAAGGACGGCGGCTTCCTGCCCGCCAACTGGGAGCTCGCGAAGACTCAACTCCGGCTCACGCGCCTGGGACGGGAGTGCGGCGTGTCGATTGCCTTCTTCCACGGACGCGGCGGCTCGGTCAGCCGCGGCGGCGCCCCCACCGGCCGCGCCATCGCGGCGCAGCCCGCCGGCTCGATCCAGGGCCGACTCCGCATGACGGAGCAGGGCGAGGTCGTGTCGTTCAAGTACGCGAACCGCGGCACCGCCGCGTACCAGACGGAGCTGCTCGCGGCCAGCGTGCTCGAGCACTCGCTCAAGTCCGAGCGGGAGCAGGCGCTGGTTCCCACGGCCGAATTCGACGAGGCGATGGAAGCGCTGTCGGGGGCAGCGCACGCCGCGTATCGTCGGCTGGTCGAGCATCCCGGCCTGGTCGGCTACTTTCAGGCGGCGAGCCCCCTCGAGGAAATCGCCCTGCTGAACATCGGGTCCCGCCCGGCTCGGCGTTTCGGCGCCAAGACGCTGGCGGACCTGCGGGCGATCCCCTGGGTGTTCGCCTGGTCGCAGAACCGCCACTTTCTGCCGGGGTGGTACGGCGTGGGCACCGGCCTCGCGACCTTCCTGGAAGTGCGGGGCGGCCGCGGGGCGGCGTTGCTCCAGCGCATGTTCGCCGAGTTCCGCTTGTTTCGCCTGATCCTGGACGAGGTCGAGAAGACGCTCGCGTACGTCGATCTCGACATCGCCCGCGAGTACGCCGGCCTGGTCGCGGACGACTGGGTGCGCGCCGAGATCTTCACGCTCGTAGCGGACGAGTATCACCGCACGGTGGACGCCGTGCGGCGCGTCGCCGGCTGCACCGAGCTCGCAGAGCGGTTCCCGCAGTTCCGGCGGCGACTCGCGAGCCGACTGCCGATGCTCAACCAAGTGAACCGCCAGCAGGCCGAGCTGCTGCGACGCTACCGGGCTGGACAGGACGACGCGTTGGCGGCGCTGCTGCTCTCGATCAACTGCATCGCGGCGGGGTTCGGGACGACGGGGTGAGGCAGCGGTTGGGTTTTTGCCGATGTTGGGGGTTGCGAAACCCACGTGTCGCAAAAACGCCCTAGCGTGCCGTAAAAACGCCCTAGCGGAGAGTGACTCGCGTCACAATACTGATGGTCGGTTGTCGAGCCCGGGCCCTGCCGGCTCAATGCCGGCCGTGCTCGGACCCGTGGTCGTGCGGCGGGTAAGCGCCCTGGATGAGAACTGTTAGGAAAGCGCGCCGCGAAGAGGCGCTTGCCTCCCTGCCTGCGGTCCAACCTGATGTCGTTCTTGTGGATATGGCCATACCCGACAGCTGCGGCGTGGTGCGTGCGATCCTGGCGCGCGTCTCGCTCGCTCGCGTCGTGGCGCTCGGCGTGGTCGAGGATAACGACGACGTGCTGGGCTGCGCCGAAGCAGGCGTAGCCGGCTACGTCCAGCGGGAGGCGTCCATCGAAGACTTGGTGACGGTGATCGAGAGTGTGGCGCGCGGCGAGGCGATCTGCTCGCCGCGTGTTGCGGCGAGCTTGCTGCGGCGGGTCGCTGCGCTCGCCGCGGGAAATGGCAGTGGAGCGCCCCCAGCCCGCCTCACGAGCAGGGAGCGGGAGATCGTCCGCCTCATCGATGACGGGCTGTCCAACAAGGAGATCGCCCGCGACCTCGGGATCGAGGTCGCGACGGTGAAGAATCACGTCCACAACATCCTCGAGAAGCTCCAGGTGCACCGGCGGGGAGAGGCGGCGGCACGGCTGCGGTGGGCGTCGCGGGGACGACTTTCGGGCCAGGTAGGCTAACCAGTAGCGCAACGATCTCAGGAGGCGGCCGTGCCAAAAACGAAGCGACGGGCAGCCCCGCGTAAGCCCACGCAACCCGGGTTCGGTTGGGTCCCAGACCTGCCGGATCAAAGGGACATCCTCTACGGCGCGGTCCAGGCGGTGCCAGCGAGACTACCGCCGAGCACGGACCTGCGACCACTCTGCTCGCCGGTCGAGAACCAGGGCCAACTGGGCAGCTGCACGGGCAACGCGATTGCGGGCGCCGTCGAGCTCCTGGAGCGGAAGAACAAGGTGCGCTTCGTCAACGTGAGCCGCCTCTTTATTTACTACAACGAGCGAGCGATCGAACACACGACCAAGTTCGACTCGGGTGCGATGATCCGCGACGGCATCAAGACGGTCGTGAAGCAGGGCGTCTGCTCGGAGCGGAAATGGCCCTACGTGATCTCCAGGTTCGCCGTCAAGCCAACGGCGCTGTGCTATAAGGACGCTCTACAGCACCAAGTGACCTCGTACCAGCGGATTCTCACTGTCGACGAGATGCGCGGCTGTCTCGCTCAAGGCTTTCCGTTTGTGTTCGGGTTCACCGTGTATGAGAGCTTCGAGTCACAGCAGGTGGCGCAGACGGGCGTGGTGCCGTTGCCCCAGCCCGGTGAGCGCGTGGCCGGTGGCCACGCTGTACTCGCGGTGGGCTATAACGATGCGGAGCGGCGCTTCATCGTGCGCAACTCGTGGGGCGCGTCCTGGGGAATGAAGGGCTACTGCACAATGGCGTACGAGTATCTCGCCAACCGGAATCTCGCCGACGACATGTGGACGATCCGGCGGGGGGAGGCCATGTAACGCGAGGGAGGAATGGCTATTGGCGTCAGCGGCCTCCTTGAAGAACGGCTGCCAGGAGCGTTTCGACATCGCGCGGCGATAGCACTCGTCTCGGGAATCGTGCTGGTCATCATCGCGATGCTCGTCCAGGGACTGAAGCATCTTCGCCACCAACCACCGGAGCCAGCATGGCGCAGCGATACGTGATCCAGCGCGGCGATACGTTGGGCAAGATCGCTAAGACGTTCTACGGGGATGCCAGTCTCTACCAGAAGCTGGCGTCGTACAATGGCCTGACAGATCCCAACGTGGTGGTCGTAGGTCAAAGCATCGAGATCCCGGCGCGTCGCGAGCTGGACGGCCCGCCGGCTCCCCCAGCCCTACCACCCGTCGTGCCCCCCGGCCTGACCCCGCCGAACGGGCTCGATCACATCCTCGCCACCTTCGGCAACATCTACGATTACATCGCGGAGGACGGCACGCTCGACCCGCGGTGGCAGGCCGAGTTCCTGACGCGCACCCCGCTGCCGTTCGCGATCCCGCTGTCCTGGGACCGGTCCAAGGTCGTCAGCCAGTTGCAGTGCCACGTGAAGCTGCGGGACGTCTTTCCAGCCGTCTTCGCGGCCATCGCACAGCAGGGCTTCCAGCCGCAGATCAAGACCTTCGGGGGCTGCTTCAACTTTCGCAGCAAGCGCACCGCCGGCAAGCTCTCCACGCACAGCTGGGGAATTGCGATCGACTTGAACCCGGAGACGAACGCGCAGGGAAGCCCTGGGGACATGGACTCCGACGTGGTCGAGACGTTTCGCGGATTCGGCTTCAAATGGGGCGGCGACTGGTCCGCGAAGAGCAAGGACCCGATGCACTTCCAGTTCTGCACGGGTTACTGACGGGGAGATTCGAATCTCTTCCATCTGGGAATCTCCCACGACTACATTCCCCCCCATGCACGACTCCCTCTACTTCACCGCCGACCACCTCCAGGTCCGCGACATGGTGCGCGACTTCGCC
>WNGJ01013288.1_pt1 | contig 11221 bp, 15 predicted proteins | sample 5400611 | NCBI WGS metagenome assembly WNGJ01 (sample SAMN13153375, study PRJNA577476) | soil metagenome | isolation source: 40 cm soil or saprolite under Garry oak tree replicate 1 | place: USA:California | collected 2016-06-15 | reverse complement strand
CCTGGCATACCTGCTCAGGAGCCATCCCTAATTCCTGGGCGGCCATCTGCAGCGTTATTTGACCATCGGCGCACGTGAAGAGCCGCCATTGTTGAGGCGTCAGCTGGATTTGCGGATTCTCCTGGCGATAGCCCGAAAGATCTGCCGGCGTCAGCACCATGTAAGGCTGCATATAGGCTGTATTGACGCGAATTGGAGGAATAGGCGCGGTCACCGGCTGCGGAATGAATAAGGACCCTGTTGTAGGTCGTGCCAGCGCATCAGTGTTGCGTTCTGTTTGAAGAGTTGCATTCGAAAATATTGAAGCTGAGATAGATGAAATAGCTGTGGTATTGTCAAAGAATGCGGGTTCTTCACCGTGTAAGGTTGGCATTTCGGACACGTAGGATGGGCGCGCCCCTGATGGCTGTTGTTGATGGGCGGCAACAGTTCCCACCTTGACCGGCTGTAGAGTATCGCCAGAAGTTTGTCCAGGTAAGAGTGAAGTAACGGAGAGCGCAATCAAAAGACGATTTGCAGGCGGTTGTTGATTTTCCTCAAAATAGAGTTCGCCGCTTGTCCACTTGAGCAGGGCTTCGATTACCCGAGAAGTCTCCGACATGGCCCAGCGATACAGGCTCTCCTGGTTGACATATCCCATGTCAATGAAAGCCAGGGCCGAGCCAATCTCACGATATTGATCTGCGCCGAGCGAGAAAGCAACTGCTTGACAGGCTTCTCGCGAAATAACTCCGGCTTGTAGCAGCCGCTCCCCCAACGAAACATTTGGCCTGACCGGGCCGACGCACATTAATTGTCCCTGCCGAAACGAGAGTTCTACCGAACGCTCCCCCTGCTTTACGGTCAGTAATCCAGTCTTTCTATACGCCTCTATTCTCTGCAAGACAATCGACAGGTCAAACTTATCTAACGAACCTATGAATGACACTAATTCACCGCCCGTCCAAAAACGGCTCCTGACACAAGCACATATCGCCCGCTTATCGCGGCGTCATATACCCGTGCAAGAAACTACTACGAAACGTTGCGATAGCTTTACGATGATATTGAAGGCATAAATGCTATGCCTGCATAACCGACACCATTGTCAGAATCACCGTAAATAGTGTGAGATACACACCCCAGTATCTCTTCGCTTTTTCATTCGGCCAGCGGCCGAATGCTGCAGAACCCAGGAGTCGAAAAGGCCTCGTTGCCCCCTCGGCGGAGGGAGAGGGATTCGAACCCCCGGGGCTGTTCACCCAACTGTTTTCAAGACAGTCGCAATAGACCACTCTGCCATCCCTCCAAAAGACACTATACCATATGCCCGTCCGATTTGAAAAGGGGACGGGAAAAAAGGTCTAGGATAGCGTTTATTTTAACCACATCTAAGACCTTCTGGTAGCAAAATAACCGGCTTTCCAGGCTGCTTGAGGCATTATTCGGCTCTTAACGACGATAGAGCCATGTAGGGTCGTAGGACTTTTGGGATAATGACCGAGCCATCGGCCTGTTGATACGCCTCCAGAATTGCGGCCATGGTACGGCCCACTGCTAAGCCGGAGGCGTTGAGGGTATGCACATAGTCGGAACGGCTCCCACTGGTCAGGCGATATTTGATATTGGCGCGCTGGGCCTGGAACGCTTCGCAATTGCTGATTGAGGAGACTTCGATATAGCGTTCCTGCCCTGGCATCCATACCTCCAGATCAACTGTTTTGGCAGCGGAAAATGGCAGGTTTCTGGCACAGAGCGTCACAACACGGTAGGGCAATTCCAACAGACGCAAGACTCTCTCGGCATGCGCCACCATCTGCTCGAACGCCTCGTAGGAACGCTGCGGCTCGACCAGTTGAAACAGTTCCACTTTGTTGAACTGGTGCAGGCGCAGTAATCCGCGACTCTGCCGCGATGCTGAACCCGCTTCGCGTCGAAAAGCAGTCGTCCAGGCAACGTAACGCAGCGGCAGCGCGCCTTTGGGGAGGATGGAGTCGCTGTGCAGCCCCACAAGCGGTACCTCAGCCGTAGGATTCAAATATAGTTCATCCTCGGTACAGACGTAGACCTGGTCTTCAAACTTTGGCAGCTGTCCCGCTCCCAGCATCATCGAACGTTTCACCAGGTAGGGCGGCATGATCTCGGTGTAGCCGTGCTCACGGGTATGCAGGTCCAGCATGAACGTGATGAGCGCGCGTTCCAGCCGCGCCCCATGGCCTTTCAGGACAACAAAGCGGCTGCCGCTCAGCTTTGCGCCCGCCTCAAAGTCTGTCAGGTGTAAGCGTTCGCTCAAATCCCAGTGCTTTTGCGGCACGAAATGGAAGCTCAGCGGCGTACCCCAACGGCTCAGTTCGCAATCATCATCCTCGCTTTCTCCCGAGGGTACGCTGGCATGGGGTATGTTGGGCAGCGCGAGCATCAGCGGCTGCAAATGAATGTCAACATCGTCACACTGCACTTCAAGCTGCCGGATATCATGCGACTTGGCCTTGATCTGCTTATTTATCGCTTCACGCCGCGCTTCTGGTGCCACGCGCACCTGCTCGCGCAGTGGTTTCAGTTCAGCATATAGCCCATCACAGCGTGTGACAAGCCCACGACGCTGCTCGATCAAGCGCAATATTTCATCGATGTCCTGCGCGTCACCTCTGCGGCGTAATCCTTCACGCACGACATCGGGATGTAGTCGAATAAAATCTAGGCTCAACATATCGGTCACAGTATAGCATAGGTATGAGCAATCGTCCTGGCATTTGTTTTCAAGTGGTATCATCCCCTACAATAGAAAAAACGCGGGTGCGTGTCAGATTTATTAGGAGACAGATTTTTACGAGCAGGATGGTATACAAGACAGATTTTTTCAAGCAGGATGGTGATGGCATGGATGGGGCAAGCCCATCCACTACTATATACGCTTTGCCTGCTGAACCATTCGTGTATAGTAGTGGATGGGCTTGCCCCATCCATGCTAACATGGAAACAAATCCCATCCATGCTAACATGGAAACAAATCCCAAAAACGATCTGCCAGAGTGAATCGAAAGGGAAATGAACATTGTGGTTTTCAAACGGGGCTGGGAGGTATTATCGAGGAATGAATGGAGGCATGCAACTTCTCTGTTCAACGGGCGCGTTCAGCCGTTTTCCGGATATCACCGATTACCAGTCGATCTTACGCTATGGGCCAGAGCTTGGGGCGGGCGGAGTAGATGGTTTAGAGGTAATGTACTTTCCAGACTGGACACCGTATATCGAACGTATTGCCGCGGAATTAGGCGCATCGGGTCTGCGTTTTCCGGCTGTTCACGCCGAAAAGGGGATCGGCCCGGCGTTAATCAGTGAACAGGCTGAAGAGCGGGAGCGTGGGTGGCAGTGGCTCGAAGCCGGTTGTCGATTGGGGCAGGTGCTGGCATCACGCGTGCTGGTATTTCACCTGTGGGGCTATCCAGAATTCGATGAGAAGCTGGAACGCAACCTGGCGGTACTCGGTGATTGCGTGTCGATGGCAGCTCAGTATGGCCTTGAGCTGTCCCTGGAAACTGTGCCCTGTACTTCTGCCGATCCACTTCGCAATGTCCGCCAGGCCATCGAGCAGGATGACCGTTGTCTTGTAACGCTGGACACGGAATTTTTAGCGCTGCATGCGCAAGTCGAAGCAGCCCTGCAGGCCGATTGGTTATGGCAAGAGCATCGCGTTCAACACATCCATATCAAAGACTATGACGCCATGTTGTATGCTGCTGATAACTCCCGCCGCTATCTGCATCCAGGTGAAGGTACCATCGATTTTTCGCACTTCTTTGCCGCGCTGAAAGAACGTGGCTTTGATGGATATATCAGCCTGGAATCCTCGGTGGTTGGAACGGATGGGACGAGAGATATCGATAAGTTGCAGCGGAGTTTGGAGCGGCTGCGGCAATATATTTTGTAGGTGGAGGTTGCAACGAGACGCGTCCGAAATTTGCATATTAGGTGTAAATATTGTACACTAATCTCTGGTTGTCCCGGAGCAGAAGGCATGATAACGGTAGTCAAACTCAATCCTCTTGGCGAAACAAGAATTCAGTACTCGGGAGAAATTGTAGAGCGCTTATCGGATGGCGTCGTTATAGAGGCGTATTGGAGACATGCGCCCAAAGAGCTTGGTTACGCCCGTTTCGAGCCAGGAGACCGCTTTACCGAATATTATTATACGGACCGGTGGTTTAATATTTTTGACATTGCCACAGCCGCTGGGCGGCGCAAAGGCTGGTATTGCAACGTTGCACAGCCAGCTTCGATTTCCAAAGATTATATCGAGCAGGTTGACCTGCTGCTTGATGTATGGGTTGACCCGGATGGCACGCCGCTCGTCTTAGATGAGGACGAATTTGAAGCCGACACCACGCTCAGTGAAGAGCAGCGTGCAGGTGCGCATCAAGGACTGCAAGATCTGTTACAGATGATCGCCGCGCAAGCGGAACCGTTTACGTATTAGTCCCTACCTGAAATGGGGAGGTAGAGCATACCCGGTGTGTTGAAATAACACTGTGTCAGAGCCACATACGACTCTGGAAGGACAAATCTTGATGGAGAAAAAAGGCGCCAGGCTGTTCCAGCAGGACGTGGAAGCGTTCGAGTGCGGCTGGAACATTATGGAGCTTGATTCACGCAGACAACTTCGTCTGAAAGTAAACGAGCTACTTCGACTTTCTCATGATCCCACGCTTACCACCAGCGAAATGCAGCAGCATCTCCTCCACGGTGTAGAGACGTTTGGGAAACAACTGGCTACACAGCTTGTGCGTTCGCTTCAACGCGACGACCACCAGGAACGCCAAACAATCGTCTGGCTATTGACCCTACTAAACGATACCGAATCAGTAGCACCACTCCGGCACATGTCACGCAATCCGAAATTGCCTCGCCCTGTGCGGCTCTCGGCCTCGCTCGCGCTCGCAGGCATGGGCATGACACCAGAGATGATCGATAGCCACAGGCAGCCACGCCTGTATGCTATCAGTTGACTTGCAATCATGATACGTATAGAGATACCGCAACGAGGGTTGTTCGAGCTTCAACACGCGGTCTTTGACGTCAATGGAACGCTTGCCGTCGATGGTAAGCCCATTCCAGGAGTCGCAGAACGATTGAAGTCTCTAGCAATCCTTCTTACTGTCCACGCATTAACCGCTGGCACACATGGCAACATAGCAGAGCTTGAACGTTCTTTAGGTATGCCATTGCAGATTATTCGCACCGGGGAGGACAAAGAGCGTTTCGTGCAGCAACTTGGACCCGACAGCGTGATTGCCTTTGGTAACGGCACAAACGATGCACCTATGCTGCGCCTGGCTGCTATTGGCGTGGCTGTGCTGGCGGCAGAGGGCGTATCCATTGCGGCGCTGCAGGCTGCCGATGTGCTGGCTCACGGCCCGATTGACGCGATTGATCTCTTGCTGAACCCCAAACGCCTGATAGCTACCTTGAGGGGATGATTAGACGGCATAATGGAACAAATTGAACAACCCGTAGCAACCACCTCCGAAACACGTGTCAAACAATCAAAGTTCGGCCTGCTATATGTGTGTGTGGCCGTTTTCTTCTTCTCCACCAGCCCAATTTTCGTGCGCTGGTCAAGTCCGTTCAATTCGGTTGAAGTTGCCTTCTGGCGTTTAGCAATCGCCACCGCACTGGTAGCGATCATGGGTTTGCTCACACATCAACGCTTACTGCTAAAACGACGCGAACTCCCCCGTTTCCTATTTTATGGGCTGGTGACGGCACTTCACTTTATTTTCTACATCGGCTCGCTCAGTTTCACCACCATCACCCACTCGCTTGCGCTTGCCTACACCTCGCCCATCTTTGTCACGCTATTTTCAGCATTCATCCTGCACGAACCACTTCCTGCCCGCAAATACATTGGTATTGCGGTTGCCGTTATTGGTATCGCGATCCTGGCTGGCTTCGAGCCACACTACACCGCCTGCTCCCTCTCCGGCACCGGTCATTGTATGGCACTCGGTGACGCAATGGCCCTCCTATCTGGTCTATGCTTCGCCATCTACTCAGTCGCGGGGCGAGGTGAACGCGACCGCCATCCACTTTTCCGCTATACGACCAACGTCTATGGACTGGCGGCGTTGTGGCTGTTGCCGGTGACTCTCTATTTCGCGTTTACTCACGCCTATCCATTGGGAGCGGTCGGCGCAGTTGTGGCGTTAGGGGTTTTCCCGTTGGGTCTGGGGCATACGCTTTATAATGCCGCGATACGTAAGGTGCATGCGACGTATGCGAATTTGATTGCTACACAGGAGGTGACGGGGGGGATTATACTGGGTATTTTCCTGCTGGGGGAGATACCGTCGGTGACGGCGATCGTTGGGGTGGGGGTCACGCTGGTAGGGATTGCGGGGGTGCTCGTTTAACCCATAGAGGATAAGTCTGAGAGATGTTTACACTCTATATAAGTAAATAGGGCAAAGGAAGCGAAGGAATGAATAAGCCAGAATTAGAGGCTTTGCTGGAAGAACTCGATGAGGCATTGGTGAAAGCTTTCCCCGGTCCAGAGCCGATGAGTGTGCTCGTGGTTGGAGGTGCGTGCCTACTCTTTCAGAATGTCACCACTCGGCCCACTGAAGATGTGGATGTGATTATCTTTGACATGATGGGGAGTGAGGAAAGCACCCTCATTTTCAATGCCCCGGTCGCCGACAAGATTCGGCGGATCATTAAACGCATTGGGAAACGCCACGGACTCAAGGGGCAACAGCAGCTCTTTTTTAATGATGATTGTTCGCCCTTTTTACTTGAGCTGAGCGGAAACGAGTTGCCGCCTATGCACTTGTTCAAAGCCTGTCAAAAGTTGCACCTGTATGTCCCAAGTGACCTCAGATACATCCTGGCTTGCAAGCTCATGGCAGGCAGAGCAACAAAAGACTTTGCCGATATCAACGTCCTGTGCCAAAGGCTCGGCATCCGAAACCGGGTCCAGGCACAATCCGTGGTGGATCAATACTTCCCCTCTCCAGTTCATCAAGCCATCCATTTGTTGTCTCAAACACTGGAAACGCTGTTTGGGGAATGACGAGTCTCCTCGTTCTCACCGAAAAGGCTAGTCAGGCAGCTCTCTCTGTGGTATGCTTGATATATGTTAGGAACAGCTATGCTATGCGTGAGGATGCACTGATGACTTTTCGGTTGAAATTGCAAACATTGGCGAGGGCCTACGACGAACTCGCTTCGGGCAAAGAAGGCTTTCGCGTGGCTGTGGGCAATTTCATGAACGCCTTCTTCTTGTATGCCGTCGAGAGCCGTCAGCGTCTCATCGACGATCCGATCCAGATGCCGGAGAACCCCACTGAGGACCAGCGCGGCTGGGCAGCGTTTTGCGCGGGCGCGGCGGAATACTTAGCCTCACGCTATGACTTGCAGTATCCGGCCTGGGCGCATGATCCCACTTATTGCATGCCAGAGCCGTGGTATACCGTTCCCAACGCCAACCCGGCGATGCGCAAACACTTCCAGAAAACGGCTCCCGAAGCGTTCCGTCGCCGCAACGTGTTTTGCGACGATCATGTGTTCAGCAATGCCCATCCATCATCACGCGAACCGGGAAACCTTGAAGACCTGCAGCGCAGGCGCAGGGAGGTCCTGGACGCGCTGCCACAAGCGGAGCGTGAGGCCTACCTCGCGGCCCATAACGCGAAGATGTCAGGGAAGCCGCGTATCCGTATCGTCACGTAACTGCACAAGCAAGAAAGCTTTCATATCGACCACATAACACCAACCTCCTGTCGCTCTCTGGAGTTTCACTTGTCTTGCCTTGCTTGCCATCTTCTCTCGAATTCAGCCAATTCTTCTCGTAATAGGGCTTCATCGCTGGTGTCGCCGTCCAATCTGTAGAGTATGACCAATATACACACAAAATAAGGCATAAGCCCTCCGAGAGAGGATAAGAGAAACGTTATCCAGCCTCTGGCTTGCTTTCTTCGACTTTCTGCTGCTCTTGTTGAAGCCGATGGTGGAAGCAGTAGAGTTCACCACAAACTTCCAAACGTTGTCTGTCTAGACAAGACAGTCAAGAAGGCCATAGACTCACTTGCCCACGCTCCTCAAAAGCCGCAATCATCACCACTAAAATATCATAATGTGGATGAGTTACAAGGTTGTTGATTAACAATAGAACCAACTATAGTGAAGCTACGAGATAAACGGATCAACAATCCACCCCTCTCCCCCGTCACACTCTACAGGCACCCCATACCCATTCTCTCGCTCCAAATACGCCCATCCCGCCTGAACCGCACACAACACCGCGTCCAACTCATCGCCCATCGCATCCTCTACCAACCTCTCCGCCATTTCATCAGTCATCAGCACCGCCAACCCATACCCTTTCACCAACTTACCCGAACACAACCCATCCACAATCTCCCGTCTTGCCATCGCTCTATCAATGGTCTGCTTACCACGTTCATCGCTTTTATAGCTGCATTTGCCGATCAATTTGCGGGCTACGAGCGCGGGATAGCCTTCGACCACTATTCTGCCGTCCCCGGTTGGCCTACAAGGAAGAATGCTCATTTCTGATTTGAACAGGCGCGTTGCTCCCTGGAAAAACATTTTGCCTACCGGGATTGTTTGCTCATGGATGAGATGAGGTGCATATAGCCTTCCCAGGTTTCGGGCCAGCCGAGATTGGTGATGAGTTTGCGGGGTTGACCAAAGGGGAAATCGAGGGCGGCGAGCCAGGGGCCTTCTGTGCGGAGGAAGGTTTCAAAATCTTCGAAGGTGGTGAGTTTGAGGAGGGTTTTGATGAGTAGCGTGGTTTTTTCGAGTTCGCACGCGGCGCAGGTGATGGGTTTTCTTCGGGAGGGTGCGGAGGTGAAGTCGAGGCCATAGATGTTCATTTATAACTGGGCCATGACTCGTTTGCTGATGGCGCGCAGGGTGGAGTAAACACCGGTGCCGGAGCAGGCGACGGCTTCGAAGCTGGGGACGCGGCGGCGGTTGAGGTAGCGTTCGAGGACGTTCACGGGGAGCGCTGAGGGCATATCGCGTTTGTTCCACTGCATGACGAAGGGGAAGTTGCCCAGTTCTTTGTCCAGGCGGCGCAGGTTCATCTCGAGTTCGGTGATACTCTGGACGTTTTCTTCAAACTTTTCGGCCTGCGAATCTACTACGAAGACGATGCCGTCCGCACCGTTGAGGACGGCCAGGCGCGTGCGTTCGTAGAGAATCTGTCCTGGCACGGTGTAGAGGTGAAAGCGCGTGCGAAAGCCTTGCACTGTGCCCAGGTCTAGCGGGAGGAAGTCAAAAAATAGGGTGCGCTCGGTTTCCGTCGCGATACTGAGCATCTCGCCGCGAACCGATGGATTGATGCTCTTGAAAACGTATTGCAGGTTGGTGGTTTTCCCGCAATAGCCGATGCCGTAGTAGACGATCTTGCAGTGGATCTCGTGAGTAGCTATATTTATGAGCGCCAAGGGCCAGGTTCTCCTAATCGCGGAAAAGCAGATCGATGGTGTCCTCAACGGAGGAGCGGAATTGGATATTGAGTACCGAGGACTTCTGGCGCGTTGTATCGGCTTTCACACGCTCCAGAGCTCGGCTCAAATCATCCGAAGCTTTTTTTGAAAGCACTTTGACCAGGCCAATATGGGTGAGTTTGTCGAAGACGATCACCAGCAGCCATTGATCTTCGATCATGGTCGTATAGATATTTTCATGCACGCCCTGCTGAAAAATGGTGCGGAAATCCTTCTCGCCAAGCAACTCGGCAACATGACGCGAAGAGGAGAATGCGCCCGCCAGTAATGCGCCAAGCGATGTAGCAATATGCTTCGTACTCATACCCTGTGTTGTGATGACCTGGCCGCTCTTATCAAGCAACATGACGGAGGAGGCGCTGGTATCATTCATAAGTTTAAGTAAAGTATTGGAAATAAGAACAAGCTCACGATCTGAGACAATAAGATTGGTCAATTGTTCCATGTACGGTCGCCCTCTGTACACTTTTTCGTCTGGCTAAAATGTGATTTTTACGGATGCCCCTGCTAGGTGATATCGAGTGCCTCAAGAATTTCATTACGGCTGGTTTTGGTCAGGTGTCGTACCCGGCCAATACTGGCGGCATTATCAAACAGCGTGACCATCAGCGCGAAATCGCCCATGGGTTCAACGCTCACCAGTCCATGCTCGTACTCGTTTAAGACCCCCACCACATTTCCACGCGAAATTTCTTGACCAAGCGCTTCTGCCGTGTTCAGGCCGGTCGTCATCATCGCTCCAACCGCCTCCATATCCTCCTTACCGGCCGTACCCCAGGAATCGACAAAAAGCGACTCAGTGTTTGCTTTAGATCAACCATTCGTTCCTCCCCGTACATTTCAGTACACACCGGACCGGGTGATACCATTGTTGAGTTGCTTAGACTCCCGCTATTTTACCTCGATGCGGGCATCCGGCGCAAGCAAATGAGACATCTTGGCTAATAGGTAGACAAGCGTCTCTCTGCTTCCTCTATAGAAGAAAACGTATAGCGACCTAGAATATATGTTTTTCATCCTTTTGGGTGATTACCGCCCATCACCGATTGCGTTGGTGATGCGTACGAAACGCGTTTTATCTTGCATGTCGGCGATGGTGGCACAGCCTGCATAGCCCATGGACTGGCGCAGGCCACCGACCAGTTGGTAAATCAGAGGACCCAGCATGCCCTTGTAGGGGACACGCGCCTCGATGCCCTCGGCGATCAGGCTGGATTCGTCGAGGATATCGGTCTGGAAGTAGCGATCCTTACTATAGCTGCGCTGCTTCATCGCGGCGATTGACCCCATCCCCCGGTAATCCTTGAAGCGTTCGCCGCGCGAGATGATGAGCTCACCAGGACTCTCATCCACACCGGCGAGCAGGCTTCCCAGCATGACGCTGTCCGCTCCTGCCGCGATGGCTTTGGCGATATCGCCGGAATACTGGATGCCGCCATCGGCAATTACCGGCACGCCGTATCGACGGGCAGCGCGCGCGCAGTCATAAATCGCGGTAATCTGCGGCATTCCGATACCGGCAATCACACGCGTGGTGCAGATCGAGTTGTGAACAATAGCATTATCGGCAATGAAGCTGTGGGTCGGACAATCAACCTCAATGTCATACACCGGCACTGCGATGCCAGGACGATCTGTGCCAAGCCGCTTCACAACCTGATACTTTGAAAGTAAACGCTGCTCATGTGAGACATTGAGACGAGAACTGT
>WNGJ01017867.1_pt1 | contig 11222 bp, 9 predicted proteins | sample 5400611 | NCBI WGS metagenome assembly WNGJ01 (sample SAMN13153375, study PRJNA577476) | soil metagenome | isolation source: 40 cm soil or saprolite under Garry oak tree replicate 1 | place: USA:California | collected 2016-06-15 | reverse complement strand
GTGCTGGCCGCGACCGCCAGGCCGCGGGAGCGCCCCGGCTATCCCGAGGTCGCCGTCGAGTACGGGCTGGTCGTCGAGGATCGGGCCGCGGAGTTCTGCGGGGCTGTCGTGGGCTGGGAGAAGGACGCCGTCCTCCTCGAGGACGCCCGCGGCAAGCAGCGGGCGTTCCCGTTCGGGCCAGGGTCGTTCCTGCTCGAGGGCAAGCCGGTCACGCTGGTCCGGCCGGCATCGGCGGTGCCGTCTGGACCAGGGGGGCCGGCCGGGCCTGGACTGGCCGGGCAGCCTGGCCGGACGGCGTCCGGCTCGGTCGCGGCCCCGGTCCGCCGGGCCAGGGTCGCGAGGGCGAGCCGGATCTACGTCGAGGGCCGGCACGACGCCGAGCTCGTCGAGAAGATCTGGGGGGACGACCTGCGGGACGTCGGCGTCGTGGTGGAGTACCTGGGCGGCATCGACGACCTGCCCGCGATCGTGGCGGAGTTCGCCCCTGTGCCGGGCCGCAGGCTCGGCGTGCTGGTCGATCACCTGGTGAAAGGGTCTCGGCCTGCGCGCCTGGCCCGAGGTTCCGCGCGGCATCCCGTGGAAGGATGGCGTGCTCGCGGCTATCGGCTGGCCCGCCGACACGGCCGCGGCGTGGCAGCGGATCCTGCGCGCGGTCAGCAGCTTCACCGACCTGGAACCGGCGTTTCTCGGCCGGGTCGAGGAGCTGATCGACTTCGTCACCGAGCCGGGCGCCGGCTAGACCGCGCACCCCGGCTGGCGCGAAGGCCGCGGCGTGGCCAATGATGGTGCGGTGACGCTGCATGACGTGGCCGAACGAACGCTGCCAGTCGCCAGGCTGGAGCCTGTCATCGGCCAGGAACGACACGACCGGCTTATCTCAGTGGCGACCGGGCTGCGGAGCCAGCTGGGCGCGCGCACGATCTGGAACATCAACTCCACCGCCGTCGGCGGCGGGGTCGCTGAGATGCTCCAGGTCATCGTCGGCTACGTGGCGGGCTTCGGTATCGCGATCCGGTGGAGCACGATCAGCGGAGACCCCGCGTTCTTCGCGATCACTAAGCGTCTGCACAACCAGCTGCACGGAGCGGGCGGCGAAGGCGGGCCGCTCGGCCCGGCGGACGCGCGGCACTACGAGGAGATACTCGCCGCCAACGCCGCCGAGCTACTCACGAAGGTCAAGCGCGGCGACATCGCGATCCTGCATGACCCGCAGACCGCGGGCCTGACCGAGCCTCTGGTGCACGCCGGCGTCAAGGTGGTGTGGCGCTGCCACATCGGCATCGACGACCAGAACGACACGTCGCGAGCGGCGTGGGAGTTCCTGCGCCCGTATCTCGCCGCGGCGCACGGCTACGTCTTCACCAGGCGCCAGTTCGCGCCGCTGTGGGTGCCGCAGGCCAGGATCTGGGTCGTACCGCCGTCGATCGACCCGTTCTCTCCGAAGAACGCCGCGCTCGCGCCCGACGACATCGATGCCATCCTGGCGACCATCGGGGTGGCCGAGGGCGCCGCGCCGGGGAAGCGGGGTCACTTCCCCCGCAGCGACGGCACGGCCGGCGAGGTGACCAGGCCCGCGATGGTGGCCGGAGCGGGCAGGCCGGGGCCGGGGGACAGGGTCGTGGTCCAGGTGTCGCGGTGGGACAAGCTCAAGGACATGGTGGGCGTCATGAAGGGGTTCGCCCGCTACGTGCCGCCTCAGGCCGATACCTACCTCATGCTGGTCGGGCCGTCGGTGAGCGGGGTGACCGACGACCCGGAGGGCGCGATGGTCTTCGCCGAGTGCCACGCCCGCTGGCGGCGGCTGCCGCGGCAGGCCCGCGACCGGGTGCTGCTGGTGACGCTGCCGCTGGACGACGTCGAGGAGAACGCGGCGATGGTGAACGCGATCCAGCGCCGGGCCACGGTGATCGTGCAGAAGAGCCTGGCCGAGGGGTTCGGCCTCACCGTCGCCGAGGGGATGTGGAAGGGCCGGCCGGTGATCGGCTCGGCCGTCGGCGGGATCGCGGATCAGATCGCGGACGGCACCGGCGTTCTGCTGCCAGACCCCGCGGACCTGGCCGCCTTCGGGGCGGACGTCACCTGGCTGCTCGAGCATCGCGACGAGGCCGAGAACTTGGGCGCCGCCGGCCAGGCGTACACGAGGGAGCACTTCGTGGGTGACGTCCACCTGCTCAGGTTCGCCGAGGTGATCGAGTCCATGATCGCCGACTAGCCGCGAGCCCTCTGGTCAGGGGCCCTGTGGTCAGGGGCTGGGTGCCTGTTCAGGCTGGCTGAACCGCTCCATCATGATCGACTGGCCGCGGAAGTTCGGGTTCCTGCGGACCCGGCGCTCGATCGACGAGGCCGACAGCGTGTAGCCGAGGAACAGCAGCAGCGACACGGCCTGGACCAGGACGCCGACCCAGACAGTGCTGAAGATCGTCAGCGTGTAGTCGTTGAGCGCGTGCAGGACGGCGGGGATGCTGATGCCCAGCACCAGCAGCGGGATCCGGCGCCGGCGGTAGTTGACAGCGATGCCGATGAAGAAGCCAGAGACGCCAGCCCAGACCGCGTGCTGGAAGCCGTCAACGAAGACGCGGAACGCGAACGACAGCGCGCCGACGTCGGCCTCGCTGACCGCGTGCGCGCCGTGGATCTGGACGAGCGCGAGCGGTGTGTAGATCGACTGCTCGACGATGCCGAAGGTGAGCCCGGCGACGGTGCCCATGAGGAACCAGGTGCGCGGGTCGAGCTTCTGCTTCCTGATCCGCAGTACCAGGATCGCGGCCACCAGGACGGGCAGGGCCTTCGTGACCTCCTCGTTATAGCCGACGACGAGCGAGCCGAGGATGTTGTGTGTATTCGCGTAGTTGTTGTTGACGAAGATCGTGACGACGTGCAGCCAGATGACGGTCCAGATGATGATGCCGACGCCGATGATTACCTCGAGCTTGCCTACTTGCGGCGGCCTGATCAGGTACCAGAACGTCAGCAGCCACAGCGGCGCGACGTACAGGCTGTACGCCCAGCCCGGTGAGCTGAGCGAGGTCGACGTCGAGAACAGCTGCAGGAAGATCAGCGGCAGCAGCGCGTAGGGGATGATCAGCAGCCGGATGCCCTGCCGCCAGCCGCGGTCGTGCAGCCAGCTCTTGACCGGGATGAGGATCTCGAAGAACGACCCCATGTCCAGCTGCGACAGCGGGATGCCAGCCTGGCCGGGGACCGCGGGGCCGCCGGCGTAGTTGGGTGCCCCTTGCTGGTAGCCAGCCCCGGCCTGGCGGCCAGGGAAACCCGGCATTCCGGGGGGAGCCGCACCTGGCTGGCCCTGGTACCCCTGGGGGGCGCCGTAGTTCTGCTGCTGGGCGCCGGGCGCGCCCGCGTAGTTCTGCTGGCCGTAGTTCTGCTGGGCGGCATAGTCCTGCTGCGGGTAGTTCGGCTGGCCGGCCCCGGTGGCGTAGTCCTGGGGCGGGGCGCCGTAGCCGGCCGGAGCGCCCTGGCCGGGGCCCGCATAGGCGGCAGCGCCGACCGCCGCTGCGTCGCCCGCGAAGCCAGGCGCCTGAACGCCTGCGCCGCCAGGCGGTTGACCAGCGACGTTCGTCTGGCCAGCGGCCGCGGCGCCGCCAGCTCGATCCCGCCAGGGGCGCCAGCGCCGTAGTCCGCCGCGGTGGCGAGGCGCAGGGCCGGGCCCTGCGGCGAGGCGAGGTTGACGTCGACCTGCTGACCGACGGCGAACTGCGCGACCGGCTGGCCGGCCAGGAAGGTCGGCGCCTGCCCGGCATTCTGCCAGACCCAGCCGGCGGCTTCCCAGGCCAGCTGCGCGTGCCTGCGTGAAACGGTCGGCTCGTTGACGACGATGTCGTTTTCTGAGCTGCGTCCGATCCGGACGACGGTACCCGGGGCAAAAATAAAGTTCTGGCCATTAAAGGTGACCTGCAGTGTGCTCATCCGCGGTGCCCTTTCCGGGTCATCTAGCTCACGATCCTGCCATGGGCGGACCCGAAGTCAATCGTCATCGGACGGATGCCAAGCCGCCGCTGCGGGTCGACGGTCTTCGCGGTCTCTCCGACTGGTGTCATCGTCCACGCCTTCGTGCTCACGTTGCGCAGCACGAGCTCGCCCGGGCGAGCGGGGTGGTTCTCGACAAGGGCGATCACGGTGTCGTGATCGCGATTGCGGGACAGGTGATGCGGCGTGATGACCGCGCCCTGGGACAGGGCGATCGTGCCGCCAGGCAGTTCGATCAGCGTGGGCCCCGGCGGCACCTGGTTGCAGTTCCAGCAGCGCAGGCCGGGGTCATCGGGGTCGTAGAAGACCGAAGCCTGGCAGGAGCACACCGAGACGCAGTCAGCGAGCCTGACCAGCGCGCGCCGCCAGACGCCCTCCGCGACCCGGCCGAGGCCGGACGGGTCACGCAGGCCCGAGGAGAACGCCCGCTCGAAGACGGCGCGGAAGAACCTGGGGTACAGCCGCCACCAGACGCTGACCGGGTCGCCCGGCCGTGGCGGGTTGGAGTGGTCGTCGGGGTCGAAGATGAACACCGGCTCGGTGCCGAAGTGGCGCAGCGCCAGGTCGGTCTCTGACCGGTGGCTGGAGTCTGCCCAGGAGTACGACTCGTCGGTCTTGACGCCTTCGAGCGGATGGCCGTGCATGAACAGGTAGAACATGAAGACCGCCAGCGAGTGCAGGTCGGTCAGGCTGGACGGGGCTGCCTCGCGCCGCACCACCTCTGGCGCCATGAAGCGCAGCGTTCCCCAGACGAAGACCTCGCCGCCGTCCAGGCCGACGTTGTCGTTGTCAATGATCGCGACCTCGGACGCGTCGGCGTCCACCCACAGGTTGCCGAAGCTGATATCCCGGTAGCACAACCCGGCCGAGTGCAGCGCCTCGAACGCCGTGACCAGGTGCCTGCCGATGGTGGAGACGACGCGGAACGGCGGCTGATCGGACCTGGAGACGAGCTGGGCAAAGGACGAGAAGCGCGGATCGAGGCGCGGCATCACGTAGCCGAAGCCGGACAGCTCATTGCTGATCACCAGGTCGATCGGCCAGATGAAGTCGCGGTGCGGCCGGCCGCGCTCGACCAGCGCGGCGATCGACTTGCGCAGCTCACCCGACGGCGCGTAGCGGTACCACTTGACGGCATAGGGCGCGCCGCCGATGGTCACCGCGTGCACGACGCCCTGACCGCCTTCGCCGAGGCGCTCGCCGACCGTCACCGCGCTTCCGGCGCGCAGCATCCGCAGGGCCCTGCCCTGCAGCGATATCTGCTGGCTCATCGAGCACCGGTCCCCGGCGGCCGCCACTCGGTCGTCGGTGGCTCGTCCCCGCCTGGGCCAGCACCGCCCGGGCCAGCACCGCCTAGGCCAGCACCGCCTAGGCCAGCACCACCCAGGTCACCGCCGTGGCCGGAGTCGCGCTTGCGGTCATCGCCGGCCTGACCCTGCCGCACCTTCGGGATCTCGGTGGTGGCTGGTTCGTGGCTGACCGCTTGCTCGCCGGCCGGCGTCGTCTTGCGCCGCGGCGTGGATCGCTCGAGCATGACAGGCTCGGGGGCCGGCCGGTGGGCGAGCTGGCGCATCGTGACCGGCTCCGTGGACGGCGGCGCGGCCGGCACCTGGACCGGCACGGTTCCGGCGTGCGGCACCGCCGGAATGGTCGTCTCCTCCGACCCGACGTCGGAATCCTGGCCCGCGCGCTGGCCGGCCTTCGCGGCTGAGATCAGCAGGGCCACCGTCGTATCGTCGGCACTGCCGTCGGACGACGCGCACCTGGCAGCCCATGACGGCAGCTGGCTGGCCAGCCAGTTCACGTCCCGGTCCTTGAGCATCCAGGCCAGGTCTTCGCTGAACGCGCTCGCCCACCTGTCAACCACCTGCGCGTTGCCGTAACCGTCGGTGGCGAGCAGCACGGCGAGGAGCGGGTGCTGCGTCGTGTCGACGGCTGCCACCCTGAAGTCCGAGCGCGGATCGGCGCCGCACAGGCTGGTGGTCACCAGGCCGTCCAGCTGCGGGTCGGCCGGGACCGGCTCGATCGCCCGCCCGTCGGCCTGAACGCCGACCACGTCGCCGTCGCCGATCTGGGCCAGGATCAGCCAGCCGCGCAGCACCATGGCCAGGAGCAGCGTCGAGCCGTAGGCGATGCCGGCGTCGTCACCGGCGTGCCTGAGCGCCTGCTCGGCCTCGGTGAACGGTTCGGCCTTGACATCGGCGAGTACGGCGTCCCGCCACCGGCTCACGACGGCAGGCACGAGGAACTCCTCGGCCAGCTTCGTGAGCTCCTCGGCCGTCGCCGCGGGAGTTCCGGCTGCGTCCGGTTGCGCGAAAATGGCATCAGCCGACCCGAGCCGGTCGGCGAGTTCCTGGGCGACCTGGCAGCCGATCTTGACGGCGAGCCTGGAGCCGCGGGCGCTGCGCAGGTGCCTGGAGTGGCCGTGCCCGTCGGCGACGGCCGCTACGGCGCCCTCGGCGCCGGCTCGCTCGGCGGCGACCGCGTCCTGGTTCGGCGCCTTGCTGGCGACGTGCGACGCGCCGCGCTCGGACGCGGTGAGAACAAGCCAGCTGTGGGTGCGCCGCGGCTGATCTGGTGGTGCCGCCGCTGGCAAATTTGTCACAGGATGTCCTCGAAATAACCGCCCTGGCTGGCCTGCCTGGTGGGAACCTCCGGCTGAGAGCGCCTGGCCGGGTCGGCGATGTTGAGCTGCTCGGCGAGCGCGCCGCGGTTGACGCCGACCTCGGACATCCGCGACACCGCGATCGACGCGGTGACCAGCCGGTCGGCGATCTCGTCGGTGCCGTCGGCGACGAGCACCGGCACCTCAGGACTGCGGAACCTGTCGAGCGGCTCGGAGTTGGCGTCGCGCCCGATCGCGACGGCTAGCCGGAGGGCTGAGCGGCCGGCGGCCATCTCGAGCAGCGAGGCGAGCCCTGACTCGAATGCGCCAGGCGGATCGGTTGGCAGCCCGTCGGTGACGAGCAAGATGGCCGGCCGCAGGGCACGTCGTTCCAGCCGGTCGGGCGAGAGCGCCTCGCCGACGGCGCGAAAGGCCGGGCCCATGTTGCTCCGGCCCATCGGCACGTACTCCAGGTTCCGCCAGTGCGCGCTGAGCTGGCCGACAGGAACGGGGTCTGCCACGTACCACTGCGGCGCCGAGGCGAACGACAGGATCCTGATCAGCAGTTGCGCCTGCAGCTGGTCCCGCTCCCAGTCGACGAGGTGGGGCAGCATGGACCTGAGCGCGTAGTTCAGGGCCTGCATCTTCTCGCCCTTCATCGAGCCCGAGCAATCGGCCATCACGATGAAGTGCAGCGGGCGCCGCGCCACCCCGCCGCCTGGCATCAGCGTCTCGGTCATCAGGCTTCCGCGCGCGCCCTCCGGGCCGGCTCTGCCGTCCAGGTGGCTAGGTCACTGGCCATAGTCGAGGGTCTCCCACCACTTAAGGATCGCATGAATCGAGGTGCCCTTGACATTGTCCTGGCCGATAAAGAACACATCCTGGGTGGGCATGGTCCAGATCAGAACGGGCTTATTCCCGTCGATCAGGCACTCGATGTCCTGGCCGGTCTTTGACTTGTACTTCGGGTTCTTATTAGCATGCCAGCCGACCTTGCCCTCCGCGGTATTCGAGGGCGGGGGGCAGGTACTGCCTGCCGCGACCTTGTCGAAGCCCACGAAGTGGTTGATGTGGGCGAGACCCGCCTGATAGTGGGCGGCGCTGTCGAACTGGTAGCCCCAGACGACGATGTTCGCCCGCGTGGTCTTCGAGCAGAACGTCCTGGCGTCCAGGGTCGACTTGTCGAGACCGAACAGCTTGGCGGTGATGCAGTCCCTGCCGACCGCGCTCAGCCCGACCGGGTTCATGATCGACTGCAGCGAGTCGGTGCCCGGCGGATGTGGTAGGGCCACCGGAGACGATGCGGCCGGGCTGGAAGGCGTCGGGCTCGTCACCGGGGTGGTCTTGTGCTTGTGGTGCGTCCCGCCACCGCCGCCGCCGCCGCTGAGGCTCGCGGCGATGACGACGGCCACGACCACGACGGCGGCGATGCCGCCGCCGATGATCAGGCCGCGCTTGCTACCGCGCCGCTTGATCGGGCCGCCAGGGCCGCCTGGGATGACTGGCCCCAGCGGGCCTGTGGGAGCGGCCGGGCCGTAGCCCGGCTGGCCATATCCGGCTGGCTGGCCACCACCAGGCGGGGCATAGCCGCCGCCCTGCCACCCGCCGCCTGGCTGGCCGCCGTAGCCGCCTGGCTGGCCTGGCTGGCCGTAGCCGCCTGGCTGGCCTGGCTGACCGTAGCCACCGCCACCTGGCTGACCTGGCTGGCCTGGCTGGCCGTAGCCGCCCGCCTGCGCGCCGCCGCCCTGCCACGGCCCGGGCGCTGTCGGCTGGCCCCCGGCGTATCCGCCGCCCTGACCTGGCGTCTGCCCGAACCCCCGGGTGGGCTGCTGACCTGGCGGGTAGCCGGGCCTGGGAATGGGCGCGACCTGGGTCGGCATGCCCTGCTGGCCCTGGTCGAACCCGGAAGGCGCGCCGCCGCCAGGTTGCCCGCCACCATGGCTGATGCCCATGGCCGTCGCGATTTCCCCGGTCACCCAGGTGCAGGCATCAGGGGTAAAGGGCGTCGTCGAGGAGAATGACGAGGCGGTCAGCCTGATCGCGGTATTCGAGTCCATTCCCTGGTCGACGTGCTGGCGCAGGCTGTTCGCGAGGCCGGCCTCCGCGGCCGCGACAAGGATGCTCTTCTCCCGCGGCGCGTCAGGCAGCAGGTCCTTCAGGAGGTTCGACATCGTCTGCGCGCTCGACAGCGCGGGCACCCCGTGCTCAGGGTCGGTGACGATGGCGTTGAGCGCCGCCCTTGCCTCGGCGGCGTGCTCCCATGACATGTCGGTCAATCCGACTCCCCTCCGCATGGTCAGCTCAGTGACCAGTGAAGACGTCTATAGCCCGGCGACACGGCCGATGACGTCGGCCTGCCGAAATGACAGAAAACCGCATTCGGCAGTGACGGCATGCTAACCGGACGAGCCAGGCAATGTCACGCGGTACCAATGCCTGGCGGTTACGCACTCGGAACGAAGCCGAGGGGTGCGCGCGACCGTGCGCACGAGGGGTGCCGCGCCGCCTGACATGTCCACGCCATATTCCGCGGCTCCCGCGTCGCGCGGGTTCGGCGCTGCGTCACCGAGGACGGAGCGCGCTGAGCCTGGACAGTGCCTCTTTGAGTACCTCTTCCTTCTTGCAGAACGCGAACCGAACCTGGAACTGGCCGGCCGCGGTGTTGTCGTAGAAGACAACGCTCGGGATCGCGACCACCCCGGCCTCGTACGGCAGCTTCCTGCAGAAGTCCAGGCCGCTCACCTCGCCAAAGGGCCTGATGTCGGTCGTGATGAAGTACGTGCCCGCCGGGCGGTACACCTCGAAGCCCGCTTCGGCCAGCCCGTCGCACATGAGATCACGTCTGCCGAGCAGCCCGCTGGCGACCGAGCGGAAGTAGTCGCCGGGCAGCGCGAGCGCCTCGGCGATGGCGTACTGGAACGGCCCGCCGTTCACGAACGTCAGGAACTGCTTGACGGTGCGCGCGGCGGCGACGAGTTCCCTGCTCGCCGTGATCCAGCCGATCTTCCAGCCGGTGAACGAGAACGTCTTGGCTGCCGAGCTGATCGACACGGTCCGCTCGCGCATCCCGGGCAGCGACCCGATCGGGATGTGCTCGCCGGCGAAGACCATGTGCTCGTAGACCTCGTCGCTGATCACAAGCAGATCGTGTTCGCAGGCTAGCCCGGCGATCGCTTCGAGCTCGGCGCGGGTGAAGACGGCGCCCGTCGGATTGTGTGGCGAGTTCAGAAGGATCAGCCTGGTCCGGCTCGTGATCGCGGCCCTGACCGCGTCCAGATCGGGACGGAAGTCCGGCGCCCGCAGCGTGACCGGCACCCGGACGCCGCCGGCCATGGCGATGCACGCGACATAGGAGTCGTAGTACGGCTCGAACGCGATCACCTCGTCGCCAGGCTCCACGAGCGCGATCAGCGAAGCGGCGATCGCCTCGGTGGCGCCGGCGGTCACCAGGACCTCGGCATCGGGGTCGACTGGCGAGTCGTAGAACCTGCGCTGGTGGGCGGCGATCGCGGCCCGCAGCTCGGGGATGCCCGCACCAGGCGGGTACTGATTACCGCGGCCGCTCATAATCGCATCGGCCGCCGCCCTGGCTATCTCGGCCGGACCGTCGGTGTCAGGAAAGCCCTGGCCGAGGTTGACCGAGCCGGTCGCGACCGCGAGCTCGGACATCTCGGCGAAGATCGTGGTACCCAGGCCAGCCAGCCTGCGGTTGAGCAGCGGACGATTCATGTGGCTATGACATCACGTCTGGTCCTGGTCCGCGCCCGGTCGGCGGTTCCGCGAAGTCACCGGCCCAGGGGCCCGGGAACGGGAGGTGCGGCCGCCGCCAGCCGCGACCGGATTCTTCATCGTACCTTCATACGGAAATCATTGCCGTCGCACGCTGGTCGTGTCTGCTGTAGTCATCGCATCGGAGCCGACGGTTTCGTTCGCTCGGTTGTGGTGGTCACGATGATCATGATGTTCATGATGTTCGAAGTTGATCGCTGATGTCGCTGATATCGGTCTAGGGAAACTTGGAAGGGTATTAGCTGTACTGGCGTATTGACCGCTTTGGGTTGACGGAGTTGCCGGCTCATGAGACGCTGCTACTCAACGTCATTGAACGGTGACTCAATGTCGACTACTACGGGGGAGTCGAGGTATCTCGGGGGGATACATGAGAGCCCGCGAAACGATGTCGCGCTGGGTGATCGGCGTGGTGGTGGCGGTCGCTATGGCAGGGGCCGTGCTCGCCGTCGCTGAGGTACAGACGCCCGCGCGGTTGCCGCTGGCCCTGGTGTTCCTGCTCGCGGTGCCCGGCTTCGCGGTCGCCAGCCTGTTCGGCGGCATCGACCCGCTCGGCCGGGTAGTCATCGCCGGCTCGGCGGCCCTCGTGATCGACATGGCGATCGCCGAATCGATGATCGCCACGGGCACCTGGTCCGTGCGCCTGGGCATCGCCCTCGTCGCGCTGGTCAGCGTCGTGATTGCGGCAACACGACCGCTGATCGCCAGATGGTCATCCCGTCGGCCCGCCCGTTCCTCAGGCGCGGCCACATCCGGGCACCCTCGGCGCTAGCCGCCGCGACCCGGACACAGCCGATCAACTAGATCCCGCGGCGATGTCGCCGCTGTCCAAGGCCCCTGAACA
>WNGJ01008061.1_pt1 | contig 11223 bp, 10 predicted proteins | sample 5400611 | NCBI WGS metagenome assembly WNGJ01 (sample SAMN13153375, study PRJNA577476) | soil metagenome | isolation source: 40 cm soil or saprolite under Garry oak tree replicate 1 | place: USA:California | collected 2016-06-15 | reverse complement strand
GGCCTTTGGAAGGGCATCCCCGTCGTGGCGGGGAAGGTCGGCGGCATCGTGATCCAGATCGAGGACGGTGTTTCCGGCTACCTCGTCACGAGTCCGGAGGAGTGCGCGGCGCGGTCCCTCGACCTGCTGCGCGATCCCGCACTCCGCAAGCGCATGGCTCAGGCGGGGCGGGAGCACGTTCGACAGAACTTCCTCATCACGCGCGACCTTCGCGATCAGCTCCAGCTTGTCGCGCCTGTCGCGAAGGCGTCGTACGCCGGTCGCTAGCCGGCAAACGCCAGAGTGGCCGATGCGCTCTTCGAGATAGACCCGGACATCCGCGTCGCGCGAACCCTTCCCGCTCGTGTCTACTCGGACCCCGAGATCTTCCGGCTGCAGCGGGACCGTCTCTTCGCGCGCACGTGGCACTACGCCGGGCACGACGATCTCGTGAAGGTCGCCGGGCAGGTGCATCCCTTCACGCTCTTGCCCGGCGCGCTCGACGAGCCCCTCCTTTTGACGCGCGACCAGAAGGACCAGCTCCACTGCATGTCGAATGTCTGCACCCACCGCGGCACGGTCGTCGTCGAGGGCCCGGGCCACGAGCAGCAGCTGCGCTGCCGGTATCACGGCCGGCGCTTCACGCTCGACGGTCGTTTCCACTCGATGCCGGAATTCGAGGAGACCGCGAACTTTCCCTCGCCGGCGGACGACCTGCCGCCGGTCCCGCTCGGAACGTGGACGCGTTTCCTGATGGTGTCGCTCGCTCCGGCAATGCCGTTCGACGATCTCGTGTCCGCGATGCGCCGCCGGCTCGAAGGGCTCCCGTTCCACGAGCTTTCATTCGACGCGGCAAGCGCGCGGGACTACCTGGTGGACGCGAACTGGGCCTTGTATCTCGACAACTACCTCGAGGGCTTCCACATCCCGTACGTCCACTCGAGCCTCGCGACGACGCTCGACTACGGCGAGTACGCGGTCGAGCTCGATCGCTTCTCGGTCCTGCAGGTCGGCGTGGCGAAGGCCGGCGAGCCCGCGTTCGCGCTCCCTCGAACGCACCGCGACCACGGACGCGCGGTCGCCGCGTACTACTACTGGCTCTTTCCCACGACGATGTTCAACGTGTACCCGTGGGGCGTGTCGGTGAACGTCGTCACGCCCCTCGCCGTCGATCGGACGCGCATCGCGTTTCTGCCATTCGTGTGGGATGCGAGCAAGCGCGACACCGGGGCGGGCGCGGGGCTCGATCGCGTCGAGCGCGAGGACGAGGCGGTCGTCGAATCGGTTCAGCGGGGCGTGCGCTCGCGTCTATACGACCGAGGGCGTTATTCGCCCGCCCGCGAAGGCGGCGTGCACCACTTCCACCGGCTCCTCGCCGAGTTCATGCGGCCGGGCTAGAGCAGCGCCGCGAGCGACTGAGCGGTCAGGCCGAGACCGACACTGAGCACGACAAGCGCGGTCGCTAGGGGTACAAGCCTCATCAGTCGCGCGGCCGGCGCTCGGACAAGGAAGCGGCCTGCCGCGACGAGCGCGACTCCCGCACCGACGAGCGTGGCGGCCATGCCGACACCGAAGCCCAGGACCAGAAGCACACCGAGCTCGGGCTGGTGCGCGGCGACCGCTCCCAGGAGCAGGACGAGCGCTGAGGCCGACGGCACCAGTCCACCGGCGAGACCGAGAGCGAGAAGAGTGCTCGTGGCCGGAGCGGCCCCGTGGGTGTGGTCGTGGGCATGATGGTGCGCGACGCGGTGGACCAGCTCCCGCCGCAGCATCCCGAGACCGAGCGCGACAACGACGAGGGCCGAGATCGCCGACAGCAGCGGATAGATCCGCTCGGCCGGGAACACGGTTGCGCCGCCCACGACGATGACCGAAAGCGTCAGTACGCCGGCCGTGTGCGCGAGCGCGACAGTGAGGCCGAGGGTAGCCGCGTCACGTACCGACCGCCGCGTGCCGACGAGATACGCGGCCATGATCGTTTTGCCATGCCCGGGCGTCGCGGCGTGCAGCGCGCCAAGAGCGACCGCGACGGCGACCGCAAGCAGCGCGGGCAACGAGGCGACGTCGAGACGACCGAACAGTCCGGAGAGAGCGTCGGTCGATGCGAGCGGTGCCCCCGTTGACACCGGTCGCTTTGTACTCGGCGCGCCCGCCGCGATGCGGACCTCTCCGGTACGCGCATCCGGCGACGAGGCGAAAGCATCCTGCGGGTATGTCATGAGGCGCCCCGTCACGGTCGACTCCGGGAGACGCGTGTCGATCGCCATACCCTCGGCGCGGGCCGTGATCTCTCGCCACCCGATGCGGTCGGGATAGGACCCATCCGCGAACGTCAGGTCGTGGGGCGAGGCGCCGAGGTTCCACGGCGCGCCGAACGCGCACTCTAAGCGCAGCGTGTCGAGCCCGGCCTGCCCCGGCCGAAAGGAGACCGATCCTGTCGCCGCCGAAACCATGACCGGTGCGCTGTCGAGCGTGACGACGAGGTCGTGCGCGATGACACTGCACGCCGCGCCAGGTTCCGGGGCGATCGTGTCGCGGAACTGGAAGGTCGGGATCTCCGCGAGGTCGAGCACGTAGTCGATTGCCAGGCGATCGGCGCTGATGTCGAGCCCGGCATAGTGATTCACCGTGAAATTGCCGAGGGGGTGGGCCGACGCGGAGCCGGTCCAAACGACCATGAGCCCGAGGACGAGCGCGGCGACCCGCGCAACGAGCTTCATCGCCCGGCGCCCAAAGCCGCTCGCGCACGAATCGCCTGGAGTGGGTCGAACCCGGGAGCTCTGGTGAGCGCCGCGTCGAGCTCGGCCCGACCGCGATCAGATTCGCCGAGCGCGATCGAGATGAGTCCGGCGTGATAGAGAAGCCGGGCATCCGGGGTGCCCAACGCGCGAGCCCGGTCAGATGCCGCGCGTGCGTCGGCGAACGATCCATTCTTGTAGAGCGCCCACGCGAGCGTGTCCTCGCCGTAGATATCAGGCCGGGCCGCTTCGGACGCTCGAGCGATATCGAGAGCGGTGCCGAGATTCTGATCGTGGTCCAGATAAAAGAGCGCGAGCTGACGGTCATAGAGCCGGCGACCGAGTGGAGACAGCCTCGCGATGACATCGACGGTGGCGTACGCCTGATCGGCGCCAACTGTGTCGCCACGGAGGGTCCGAAGGTCACCGAGCGCCGCAAGGTATTCGGGCAACGGGACGACGGCGATGGCCTTCTCGTATTCGCCGATCGCTCCGTCGATGTCGCCGAGCGCCGCCAAGGCGCGGCCGACGCCCGCGTGGGCGACGTGATAGCCAGGCGCGATCTCCACCGCATGGCGCTCCTGATCGAGCGATCCCTGGTAATCGCCGGAATCGAAGGCGATCTGGGCACGAAGGTGCGCGTACCAGGCGAGGCTTGGCCCGAACGCGCCTTGCTTCAGAGCATCCGCCTGCGCGATCGCGGCGAGACTTTCGGCGTCGGGAGCGCCCGAAAGGAAGGCGAGACGCGCCAGTCGCGCTTCGATCGCGCCGGTGCCCGGAAGCTTCTTCGCGAGTGACGCGTACGCCGCCTGCGCCTCCGAGTAGCGGCCAAGCTCGAGCTCAGCGTCGGCGACCAACAGGAGGGCCACGAGCTCCGAAGAGTCGCGCGCATACACGCCTGCGGCGAGATCGAGGGCGCCGGCAAAGTCGTGGGTCGCATAACGGACCGTCCCTAGGAGAACGAGCGCCTCGGCGTCCGGGGCGAGCTCGACGGCTCGCGCGAACGCGGACTCCGCGCTTGCGTAAGACGCCACGTCGCCGGTCGAACGAGCCCGCTCGAGATAGAGACGCCCGAGGAACTTGTAGTCGATGGGATCGGTGTGGTCGCGGATGCGGGCCTCGAACGCACGTATGAGCCTCTCGACCTCGGCGCTCTCAGCCCGGCCGACGGGCTCCGCGACCGCGGAGGACGAAACGCGCGCCTCCGCAGCCACAAGATCGGGCGCCGGACGCGGTTCCGGCCGCACGAGAAGGTAGGAAGCACCGGCAACGAGAGCCGCGGCAATCAACAGTGCGGGCAACCGGATCATGGCCTTCCTCCTTTTCGTTGTGTTGGCGCGTGGCCGCGGAGCGGCATTCGCCGCTCCGCGGCTCGACCTGTTAGCGGTGGGGTGTACCGAGGTACGGGAACGTGGTGCTGTAGTCGGTGTGCGGGCCGACACAGTCGCTCGTGAGGGCGCCCTTCGTCACGATCCCGAGCTCCGCGTCGATCACGTCGTCCGCGAGTGCGCGTCCGTTGAGAGCGGCACCGTTCGCCGCGCTGCCGACGCTGTACGTGATGACGTCCGGGAGCAAGATCTCGGCGATCGCTTTCGCGGTGGGCACGTCGTAGCCGAAGTGCTGGAGCGTTGCGCGGAAGGAGGTCTCGAAGTTCGCGCGGTCGTCTGTGGGGGTCTCCTGATTGAAGGTCGTCTTCGCCGCACCCTTGTTAAAGACGGTGTTGATGGCGGGCCGACCCATCCGATCGATCTGGCCGCGCGCCGTCGTGCCGCTAGGGCCGATCGTCCGGGCCCAGACACCGATCGAGCCAGTGCCATCGTCGGTCAGGATGTCGTTCGACACCTCGAGGACGATCGCGTTGGTGTTGAGGACTGAGAAGAAGTCGTTCGTGTTCGCGTCGCAGAACATTCGGCCGGTCGTGTCCAGGACGCCGGGGATGAGGTTGCCCTGGACGCCTGCGACCTGTGAAAGAAATGCGCCGAGGTCGAAGAAGAAAGGATCCGACCGCAGCCCAGCGAAAGACCTGGCGGTTCCCTTGAGATCCCCGGTCGTCCCGGTCATCCCTCCGCCCAGGTCGACGCCGTGCACGAGCGAGCGTGCGTTGGCGCCGGCGTAGCGCGTTACCGTGTACGGCTGGGCGCCGGAAGACATCGCCCCGAAGCGGGTTACGTAGGCGACGTCCTCGACTCCGTCTCCATCGCGGTCGATGTCGATGACGTAGTCGACGTCGGTCGCGTAGTCGAGCGGCGAGATGAAGCCAGCCGCGGGATGCGTCGTCAACGCGAAGGCCGTTCGGCCCGGCGAGGTCCGGAAGACAAAGAGATCGTTGATGTCGGCTCTGAGGTTTCCGCCGGGTGGCGTCAGAAGCGATGGTCCGTCGAGATGATCGGCCGCCCTCGTGCCGAGCGGCGCGGTCGCCACGATGGCGATCGCCCCGGCGGCGCCGACGGCGCCGAGTACGCGAAGCGCGCGCTGTAGAAACATTTCTGGTCCCTCCCGTCCGCTCTGCGCGGAACTGTCGCGGCGGACTACGAGGGTCCGAGCCGATCGGATGGGTCGAAACACCATAGGCTGACGCCGGTGGCCCGAAGGATCCGGTTCTCGACACAGAGCGGAAGCCAGCCGACGGGCCAGGACTGGTTGGCGCGCGCGAAGCGGCTCGAAGCGATCGGTTACGAAACGCTCTCGATGCCGGATCACATGGTGGGCGGCGCGTGGAGCAACATGCCGGCGCTCGGCGCGGCGGCGGCGGTCACGACGAAGCTCCGTCTCGGCAACCTCGTGCTCGACAACGATTTCCGCAACCCCGTGGTCCTCGCACGCGAGTTCGCGACCCTCGACGTCATCTCGAACGGTCGCGTCGAGATCGGGCTCGGCGCCGGATGGTTCGACCGCGACTACCAGAGCACCGGCATTCCGTTCGACCGCGGCCGGGTCCGCGTGGCGCGTCTGGCCGAGGCGGTCATGCTGATGAAGCGGGTCTTCACCGAGGACGAGGTGACTTTCGAGGGCACGTACTACCGGACCACGAAGTCGGAGTGCCGGCCCAAGACCGTGCAGCAGCCACGCCCGCCGATCCTCATCGCCGCGGGTGGGCCCGAGATTCTTGCGCTCGCGGGCCGTGAAGCCGACATCGTCGCGGTCATCCCACCCGGCGCCGGCGTCCAGCCTCCGGCGCCTGATGATGTCGCTGCGACGGGCGTTCGACGGCAGATCGACGTGGTCCGCGAGGCCGCCGGGTCACGCTTCGAGGAGATCGAGCTGAGCTGCTTTGTGGACGTCACGCTTACCGACGATCGCGAGAAAACGATCGCCGAGCTCGCCGATAAGGCGAAGGTCGATCCGGCCGTGCTCGGATCGTCGGTCTATCGGGGCATCGGAACGCTCGACCAGGTCCGCGAGCACATCGTGCGCGTGCGGCGCGATACCGGGATCACCTATTTCTGCCTGCGCGGACCGCACGCCGAGGAGCTCGCGCCCGTCGTGAAGGACCTGTCCGGCACCTAGCGCTCTTTCGGTCGCTCCCTAGACTTCGGGAATGGTCGACCTCGCGATCGTCGCGTTCATCGTGCTCGGAGCGGTCGCCGGATTCGGCAAAGGATTCGTGGTCCCGCTTGCCGCCGCGGGTGGCGCGGTCCTGACCCTCGCCGCGCTGTACGCGGGTCCGCTCACCGGCGCGCTGCCCTCCGGAACCGCGGGCCTCGGCGTTGGCGCGATCGCCCTCTTCGTAGGCGGCACGGTGTTCTCTGCGGTCGCGACATTCGTCGTCGGCATCGCCCACCGAGTTGGCATCCTCAGGCGGTTCGACAAGGTCCTCGGGGTCCCGCTCGGGATGGTCACGGCCGCCGTGACCCTCTACGTCGCCGTGCTCGCGACGCTGGTGCTCGACGGCTGGCTCGATCCGCTGCACGGAAAGACGGCGTTCGGACCGCAGGACATCGCCGCGCTGCAAAGCGTGGCCGGCGCGAATCCGGCCTTCGCCACGTTCGCCGATCCGCAGATGCTGAAGGTCCTCGCGCAGAGCGCCGCAAAGGCGCCCGTCGCGAGTGCCGACCTGCAAAAGGTCGACAGCGCGATCGCCTTCTACGAGGAGAAGGTCCGGCCCGAGCTGCTCTCGAGCCGGATCGTGCCCGTTCTGCTCGCGATCGGAGAAAAGCTGCCGTACATCGGGCGCCCCGCGATGCTCCCGGCCCGCTAGGGCTCGGTCTCGAAGTCCCACTCGTCGAGCGTGTCTGCCCCGGCCACGGAGAGGGCCAGCCGGACGTGGTATTTCGTACCGGCGGAAAGCGGCGCCACAGGGACGATCGCAACGTAGTCGCGCTCGTAGATCTGCGGGACGACCGATAGCGCCACGTCGTGACCGTCGACGTCGGTGATCTGCGCGACCCGAAGGTCGATCGGGCGCGCGCCCGAGTAGACGACCATCACGGGATAGCCGACCGGCCGGCTCGCGCCGGCGGGCAGGGCGTCAGGCGATTCCTGTCCCGGCCACGAACCGGCGACGCGCTGACCGGCTGCGGGCGAGCGCACGCGGTCCGGCGCGGTGGCCGTGAAGTCGAACACGATCACACCGACGGTCGCGGTGTGCCCAGCGATGTCGGCGTGCCCCCATCCCGCGACGACCGCATGCGGGTGCATGAGACCCAGGCGGTGATAGGGAAGGTCCCACAAGAACCGCACGTCCTCGGTTCCCGTATCGGACGACGCCGCCACTTCGCTCGCCGTCGCGTCGGTGTAGCCCTGGGCCGCAAGGCGATCGCGGACGGTCGCGCCGGTGAACCCGGGGTCGCCCGGCGTTTCGTCGTGGCCGATCGCGCCGGCCCGCGCGAGGTATTCGGCATGGTGCTGCGCGGCCGCGGTGACCCGATCGTCGCCCCGGACCGCGGGCGCGCCGACCGCGGCGCGGAGCTCGTTGTGCACCCGAAGCATCTCGACGGCGTCATTCGATCCCGCGGCCTTCGTCGGTGCGGCAGTTGACGCCGCAGGGGACGCCGTTGCGTCGGCGGCGATCGGCGCAGGGGAGGGCGGAGTCGAGGCGTTGGCCCGAGTCGGATCCGCAATCGGATATGGGTGAGCGATGAAACCCGCGAGAGCGATGCCTGCCGCGAGCGCGGCGACAAGTGCGAACGGCGCGGCGGTGAAGAGCGTTCCGCGTGGCATCGATCGCATTTTCATCGAAGGGCTCTCTATGTCGGCATCAAACGGCGCGCAAAGACGTGCAGAGACAGAACCCCCGTTTGACGACGGACCCCGCGCGCCCCGATGCTGATGTTTCCCAGCACGCGTCGGTGGCATCTCGCGCGCAAACAAAGTCGAGGTGAACTGCGATCAGGGAGCCAAGGGGCAAATCCTTCAGGGCCGCTGGCGATCGCATCGTCCGTCAAGAGTCGGCCTTGCCATCGATGGCGAGCCGTCTTCTCACCACACCGACGGTCGCACGACGTCGGATCGGAAGCGACGCCGACGAGTGGTCGATACGACTCGCCGCGCTCGCGGCTCTCGGCCACTACGACGCCCTGACATTCATCGTCGATGGACCCGCACGCACCCGCTACGGGCATAACGTGGCGGACGATCCGCTCGCTGACGCGGCAACTCAGACCGCATTCGAAGAAGCACGGCGAACCGGGTCGACGGTGCAGACGCAAACGGCGATCCGTCTCGCGGACGATCGTGTCGCAAGTGCCGCGATGGTCGCTCCCCTCGTCGCGACCGAGGACGTGAGCGGTCTGCTGATCGCACTGCGTGTCGGACGTTCGTTCGCGGCAACGGATGCGCTCACCGCGTCGCGCATCTCCGAGCTCCTCGCGCTCGAGGTCGCGCGCGAGGGATTCGCGGATCGTGACCAGAAGCACCGCCGCCAGGCGTTCGCTCTCTACGAGCTCTCACGCCTCGCCCTCTTCGGTGAGCGGATGTCGGAGACCCTCCAGGACGTGACCGCCCTCATCACCAGCGCGTTCGAAAACGACGTCGCGCAGATCTGGTTGCTCGGGCCGGACGATGTTCTGGAGCTCCGCGCGGCACATCCGCAGGAGGAGCTCCATTTCGAGCGGACGCTTCCGTCGGAGCACGACGCGCTCGCCGAGGCGCTTCACCAGCGGCGGCTCGTGCGCATCGGTCAAGGCGCTCTCCGTCCGTGGGTCCCCGCCGAGACGCGGGAGCTCTTCGTCGTACCGCTCACCGATGGAGCACGAAGCCTCGGTGTCCTCGTGCTCGGCCGCACGGAGGAGCGCTACGAGGACGCGGACGAGGAGCTCGCCGGCGTGCTTGGCAGGTTCATCGCGCGACTTATCGCGCGAGCGGCGACGAAAGACCGCGTGGACGAGCGACGAAGTCAGGTGGTGGTTCCGGAGCCAGAAGCCGACCGTGAATGGGCGGAGGAGCCGCAGCTCACCAGGAACTGATTAGCTCACGGTGCGCAGTCACCCGGTTTGCCAGGGCCTGGAGCCGGCCCCAAGAGCGGCGGCCCCGACCAGATGTCCAGACGTCCGCAGGAGAGATCGACACGGTTCGCATCGCCGTTCAGCTCGTGACTGCCGTCTGGTCCTGTCGTTTCCCAGACGTCGCCGGCCCGCACGCTCATCGACAACAGAGCCCGACCGGTTGACGTGCGCGCCTCCACCGCCCACGGAAGCGGGGGGAGGTCCTTCACCAGGATGGTGTCCTGCGTCTGCGGCTGAATCGTTCGGAGAGCGGTGCCGTTCACAGCGATGGTGACGAGGAGCGTCGTGCCATTCGAGACCCCGAGATCGTGAGGCTCGCCGGTAGGTGCTGGCGTACATGTCGCGACTAGCAGGAGTGCGAGCATCGCCGGCGCACATGCGTGGACCCAAAACCGACTCGGGCGATTCATCCGAGTGTTGTAACGGTCGTCGCATGCAGGAGAGTTGGCTCGAGGTTCGGCGTGGCCATATTGGGATCGAACGGATAGATCGGGCGCTCCAGATGCCGGTGGCCGAGGCGAACGATGTCCTGATCGACGCCGCCTGGCGTCAGCGCGAGCACCCATCCTTTGGCCGCGGCGAAGAGATCCGGGACGAGGTAGCCGATCTTCACGATCGTGAGGTCATGACGCGCCGGGTCGAGACCAAGTGCCTGAAGATCGTGAACGTAGTGGTACGGCTTGCGGCGAGTCGTGAGGATCGCCCGGATTCCGCCCGACGCGACGACCGCGATGTCGCCGCCGATCGGATCATCGCGTACGACACGAGTGACCATTCCGCGAAGAGGCACGTTCCCGTCGGGCGAACCGAAAGCGCCGCCGACGGCGAGCTGCACGCCGCGCCCCTCGCCCGCTGCGACGCAGCGCGCCACCGCGGCCGGATCGACGACGCTCGCCCAGATCGCGGTCGCGCGTCCCGATGCGAGGTCCGGATTCGCGAGAAGACGTTCGAGCATGAACGCGACGTCGCCCGCGCCGCCAGCCGTCGGGTTATCGCCCGAGTCGCTGATGACATAGGGACGTGCGCTCGCGGCGAGGCCCGTTTCGATGCACCAGTCCGCCTCGCGGGCGGGCACGCTGAACGAAAAGTCCACACGCGCGTCCCAGTAGGTCTTAGCGAGGCCACGCGCTTCGCGCAGGATCGCGCCCGGATCGGTGCCCGTCACGACGACCGCGGCGCCGCACCGTGGCTCGTCCGCCCACGCGTATCCGATCCACACGGCCGCGTCCACGATTCCGGACTTCTCTTCTATCTCCGCGAGATGGCCGTAGATCCCGCGCGCCGGCTCGTCGCGCGTGCAGGCCCGTTCGCCCGGCAGGAGCACCGGCACGCGCACCCACGCTTTGAGCGGATGCACGCCGTCGTTCACGCAACGGACGAGATTCGCGATCGCACGCATCTTGGTAAGGGGCGCATCCTCGTGCGGCGACATCCGGTGTGCCGTAGCGAGATCGAGTGCCTCGATGAGAGAGCGCGACATGTTGCCATGGGGATCCATCGCGGCGGAGAGGAGCGGACCGGCCCCCACCAGGTCTCGAACCGCGCCAGCAAGATCGGCCTCGGCGTCGGTCATACCGACGACGCTCATGGCGCCATGGATGTCGAGGAAGACGCCGTCGACCGGCATGGCCGCGCGAAGCTCTTCGAGAAGCTCTGCCTTGATCGACTCGTAGAAGGCTCGCTCGACCGCCCCGCCAGGGAGTGCTCGCGCGTGCACAAGCGGGAACCAGTCGACACCGTCCGGGAGCTCGCCGTAGCGGTCAAGGACCTCGTCGCCGCGAAGAACGGTGAAGTCGTCGGATCCACTGCGGTGTGGCGAGAAGGTGCTCGACTCGATGTGAATGCCGCCGACCGCGAGCCTAGGCGGCGTGCGTGGGCCCTTTCGCGGCGGGTTCGTCTTCCGCGGCGTCCGACGAGGTCACGATCAGACGGCACACGCCGATGTCGATGGTCTGGCCGGTCGCGACCCGTCGCGGCGCCGCGAGCTTCGTCCCGTCGACCCAGGTGCCGCCCATGCTTCCGAGGTCGCTCAACCAGTACGCCCCTTGCTTGTAGGTGATCCG
>WNGJ01008060.1_pt1 | contig 11224 bp, 10 predicted proteins | sample 5400611 | NCBI WGS metagenome assembly WNGJ01 (sample SAMN13153375, study PRJNA577476) | soil metagenome | isolation source: 40 cm soil or saprolite under Garry oak tree replicate 1 | place: USA:California | collected 2016-06-15 | reverse complement strand
CCAAGCAGGGCAAATTCGTAAAGCAATTTTGGGTTCACCCGTCAACGCAGTCCCGCGGCCCACACTGCGGAGGCCCCTGGAGCATGACTGATCCCCCTTGCGGAACCACATTCAATCTGGCTCTTTCCACGGACCCGCAGGAGAAGTACATCTTTGTTGCCGACGGCACGAACGATATGGTCTGGATCCTTAATCGCGACGACGGCGCTCAGGTGGGCTCATTCGGAGGCAACGGGCGTTATGCGGGTCAACTCCATTTTATTGACGGGATTGCTGTAGACTCCAAAGGAAATGTCTACACCGGGGAAGTGGAAGACGGCAAACGGATTCAGAAATTTGTCCCCACAAAGTGAGACGGGAAGGCCAACGTTTTCAGCCTCGGAAGTAATTCCAGCGCGTTCGTAGCGATGATGCAAACCACCGATTCTTGGGAGCGCGATGACCCAACTGCGTTTCGTCGCCGGAGATCCCTGGCCTGGTGTTTGCTTCGCTAAGCCAAGGTGGATCCAAAAACCCTTGACTTGGCGCGCCCGGCGCAATATACGGACATGCAAGCTGTGGAGCGAAATCTCATAGTGGCTGAAGCGCTTGCAACCTGTGATACAGTCACTCAAAATATCGTCCTTCGCCGGTTGGAAGGTTTTTCGTGGAAGGAAATTGAGGTGCTTTGCGGTGTTTCCGGCCATGCGGCGCGGCAAAGATTCAGCGCGACGGTCCACTCGAAAGACTATCCTAACCCCCGACGAGAAGGGTGTCCGCCAAAGTTGACACTAGAACGGCTGGCCAAACAACCCCAGCAAGCCGATTCTTCCGTTGCCTTCCACGTTTTTCATCGCTCCCCCAGTTACAAGGAGTGCCGCCGTTTGCTTGCTCGTCTAAAAGCAAAGACAAAGGGAAGCAGGTAGTGGGATATCAGTTCGAACCGATTGAGGCGACGTTTCCTATAATGGGACCTGGCCCTGAATAACTTCCAGTTAGCCCGTTTGAACGAAGCCGCTGGCGCGGCAGACGCTTCGCGTGCTACACTCCGCGAGTCATGCCGCAACGTGACGTCTTGGTTCAGCGTTTCTGTTTTCACTTCATTTTGGCAACTGCCTTTAATTCAGTCGATTACAGCCAAAAGTCGATTGAAATCCCATAGGGCCGCGTCCGCCGCAAACGCCAGCGGCTTCCTTCAAACGGTTTTATCGAAAGCGCGCCAGAGCATCGTGCTCCCGCGCACTTTTTCTCAAATGCGCGCTTCCGATAAAACACTAACGTTTATCAGGCGGAACCCACGAGAGGACTGTTGCCAAAGCGCGAGGTCTGGGAGACCCGGCTCCCATGTGCGCATAACCTCTGCCTTGATGGTAGCGTCTCGCAGACACATGGACGTCAGTGGGTCATTGGGTAAACGATGTAGTTGATTCCGATGCGGTAGGCCAGCGATGCAAAGCGCTCTGGATACCTGGGATCGTCCGCCCACTCCCAGGCATCTCCAAGGTCCATGTTATGGCAGATGGCGACTTGCACCCGACCCCTCTGGTCGAAGATAGCAAGCCAGCGTGGCTGCACTCCGTCCTGCTCATAGGTCCTTCCAGACCGGACATATTGAAAACCCGGAACCTGAACCCGCTCGCTAAGGTCATAGAGCACATGGAAAATCTCGTTCTCGTTAGCCACCTCGACTACTGGCCTGTCCGGAAAAACCTTCCGCAGGCCCTCTAAGAAGACACTCCACTCATAGCTGCCGTGGAAGTCGTCCACCATCAGAAAGCCGCCACGGTCCAGATAATCGCGCAGGCGTTTGGCCTGGGAGTCGCTCAGCTGCCAGTGCCCAACTTCAACGGCGTAAATCCACGGCCAATTGAAGATCTCATCGCTATCAACATCAATGATTTCTTCGACAGATCTTGCGTGGATTCGCGTCAGCCGCCGAACGCCTCGAACGAATTGGCGCTCGGCCTTATTAGAGTCCGTACCCCAACTGCCACGGCCGCGGCTACGTTGAGGGGAACGGTAACGGAGCCTAGCAAAGGCAAACTCTGCCTCCTGGTACGCGTCGGGTGGATCTTCGGCGGGGTTCTGCATCTCGCGCTCGTATGCTGCAGAGCGCCTCATTCCTTGCCCGAACTGCGCTGCGTTGAGCAGGGTCAGAGCGGATGCTACTGTGAGACCTAGGGCAAGCATCCGCTGCGAAGTCATAGTTTTATTCTACACCACACCCATTCTTCCATGATCGCACTCCGCACTCGGAGCCGGTTGCAAACCCAACCTTCCACACATGCAAAAAGAGAACTTGCGACAATCCCCTTCAATGCCCGCGATCGGATTTGGCCCATCTGCGTAAATCCCGAGAACTCTGCTTGTCGGACGTGGCTTTCTACAGCTGGGAGAAATTGGCCACCTTCCGATAATCCCTGCCGGCTCAACCGGTCGTTGCAACACCATATAACCAGTTGATCTGACAATACTTCCCATCGAGAATCAACCAGAACGGCACCGCACAATCAGAACCTAAACAGGGCATTTGTTTTGTTTGAATTGAATTCCGCGCACGCAATCAGCATTCTAGGCTCAGACAAGAAGACTATGAGCTAGTGTTGCAACGACCCATTGAGACCACCCCGTTTCTCAGGACTTGGCACAGCGACAGCGAGAAAATCAGGCGCTACGCACCGGAGATGCATCCTCGATAAGTCCGATAGACCTGAAGTTGTCCGACCGTAAAGGGGTGCAATGTGTCCACGTCGCATCAAAACATGTTCCCTTGTATGAAATCGACTGAAAATGGCTGGTAATCAGATGAATCCATACTATTCCTAGTCACTCAAATCGTACGGTGGTATCGTGTCACCCATCTACGTCAGGGGAAGGAAGCTCGTTGCCACCAATTCGCGTTCTCGTAGTAGAAGATCACAGGGATTGGCGAAACCTAGTCCGCTTGCTGTTTCAAATGCGGCCAGAATGGCAAGTCATCTGCGAAGTGTCGGATGGATTGGAAGCCGTTCTGAAGGCCCAAGAACTGAAACCGGATTTGATTTTGTTGGACATTGGCCTCCCCAAACTAAATGGAATCGAAGCTGCCCGGCGGATACGACAACACTCTCCCAACTCCAAGATAATTTTCCTGAGTATGAACAATTCTCTAGACGTAGTACAGGTAGCTTTGAGCGCGGGCGGTCACGGTTATGTCTATAAGGCAAGCGCCCAGAGTGACCTTCTGCCTGCTATCGACGCGGTTCTGCGAGGTGAACAATTTGTCAGCAGCACATTGAGAGTGTACAAGTTGACCGATACCCCAGGACAGAAGGCCCCTCACTGCCATGAGGTTCTATTCTATTCTGATGACGCGGTTTTTCTAGACAGCTTTGCTCGTTTTATTGCTGCCGCTCTAAAGGCCGGCGATGTGGCTGTTGTTCTTGCCACCGAATCACATCGAGATAGTCTTATCCACAGATTGAAAGCACGGGGTTTTGATATCGATGCAGCCATTCGACACGGGACATACATTTCGTTGGATGTTGCCGAGAGTCTCTCCGCATTCATGATCAATGACATGCCCGACTCGGATCGTTTTTTCGAGGTTGTGGGTGCTTTCATTAGGGCGGCCGCCAAAGCAGGAAAGCGAGAGCACTCTCGGGTTGCAGCTTGTGGAGAATGTGCACCTCTTTTATGGGCGCAAGGTAAAGTGGACGCCGCGATTCGGCTCGAACAACTCTGGGACCAGATAGCGTCAACCTATCAAGTTGACTCTCTTTGCGGATATGCGTTGAGCAGCTTTCACGGCGAGAAAGACCAAGACGTTTTCCAGAGCATCTGTGCGGAACACTCAGCTGCATACTCCCAGGGAAATAGTTAAACGCTCGTCTCGAGCATCGAACCATACCGCTTTTCTAGGCTCCTGCTGCCTCAGCCTGTTCCCCTGACTCGCCGGCTGACAGAGGAACGCGAACGTTTATCTCAGTGCCAGACTGCGGCCTCGATGTGATCGAAATCGTGCCCTTCACCAGTCTAACCCGCTCCTGCATGCTGATAAGTCCCAGTCCTTGAGTGTCTCTTGCCAATTCGGGGTCAAAGCCCACCCCTGAGTCCCGAACGATGAGATGAATCTCCGCAGGCGATCCGTGCAGCTTCACTTCGAAAACCCGCACCCCGCTATGCTTGGCAGCATTGTGTAATCCTTCCTGCATAACTCGAAACAAGCAGAGTGAAATGTCCTGCGGCACAGTAGGTGGAATGCCCTCGTCATCAAAGTCAACCGTCACTTTGTGCTTGTCCCCAAACTCCTTGCAGAAGCCTCTTATAGCCGAGACTATGCCAAGATATTCCAGCCTTGAGGAGTGCAACTCATGCGACAAGGATTCGACACTAGTCGAGATCTCGGAGGCTTGTTTCTCCAGTTCATCCATTCGACTTCGAAGATTTCCAACCGAAGTGGGGGGAACTTCCTTTGTCCGTTGAATTTCGATGGACAACAATGCAAACCGTTGACTGATATCGTCGTGAAGTTCGCGGGCGATCCTACGCCTTTCGCCCTCCTGCGCGCCGACTAGCCGACCAACCAGGTTGCGGATTTCCTCGAAGTGTTCTCCCACCTTCTTCTGGCTCCGTCGAAGCTCCTCTTGAATGGCCTGCCGCTCCTCCACGAGGACAGCCAGGAAAAGTAAGGGAACTGATACGAGTAGGAGAAAGAGCTGCAGCGATAATACATTCTGAGCCCGTGAGCCGACTGAGAAAACCCCCTTGCCCAGAGCAGAACTCAGGGTTGAGACAATTGACAACACCGAAAGTGCAGTAGAGGTTCCAACTGGTCCGGTCCGCACAACCGCCCAAATGAGAAAGGGAAGGGGGACGTAAAGAAGCAAGGGAAAATACAGCGTGTGAGGGATTACAAACGCGTAATACGAGACCACTGCAAGCCCCGATACCAATAGAGCGAGTTCCTTTGGTCGGCGCTTCGCCGATTGACCACCTACGAACCAATAGAGGAGCGTGGGCGTGATCAGAAGGCTTGCCAACGAATTCCCCAGGAACCATTGGTACCATGACGGCCAGAAACTATAGCCAAGCCCATGACGCGCAGCAGCTCCGCCCAACGCGGAGAGGATCGGAGCAGCTGTAGCTGCCGTGGCAACAAATATGGCAAACGCGCGCATTGTATCGAGGCGAATCGGACGACCCAAAACACGCCGCAACACGTATCCTGAGAACAATCCTTTCAACGAGTCATTTGCGAAGGTAATAAGCAAGAACCAAAGAGGAATAGTCGACGGGGGCGTTATGGTCAGGCGAATCGGCAATGGCGCAACTAAGTAGATCCACCATTCCGTACTGGGACTTGCCAGAAGCCAGCACAGTAGAACAGAGTCGGGGGACCACAAAGGTGACGCAGAAGTTTGGCTAAACAGCGATCCATACTTGTAGGCTACCAAGTAGGCTGGAAGAAAAAGGAGAAACCTTATGGCGCTGCCATTTTTGAGGTTGCGAAACAGTGCAGCTCGACCAGACATCTCCCGCCCCCAGTCCCTAGGTTAGTCTCTGTCGCTCCCTCTTTGCATCAGCCATCATCGTCGTATTGTGCGCAATATATGTGAAATAACGTTCCAATCCAAGCAAAACATAAGGTGGTTCGGAAACCACTCTGGCCAAGTCCGTTTCACAGGACTTGGGCAATATTTTTCTTCTTACCGGGCCGCCGAGCACGTACGCTTAACAGTTTGTTACGAGACTCCGAATAGCCGCGCCGCCTCTGTAGCAGGCAGGTTATCCGCAACCTTATGTGTATTGTTCCGTTTCGCCTCTCGATTTTTCACCATTTGCCTGCCCAGTTTGTCCAAGTTCGTTGGCGCTAGGGACGAACCTGCAATTCGAGAAGGTTTGTCGCTTCCTCTGTGCTCTCCCAACTGTTAATTCTGACAGTTAGCTTTTCAGCGGCTAGAAGGCAAGATTCATTGTCAGTTTTGTGGTTGTGTCAACCACCAAGCGGCGACGAATAGAGACATCGCGGACTGAAGGAAATTTTACGACGGACAAAGGAACCGTCAGAGAATTGTTTGCACGAAGCGAAAAGGAGAATGAGATGAAGAGGAAATGGATTGAAAAGATAGCATGCCTTGTATTGTTATGTTGCATGACTGCAACACTAGCTTACGGCCAAAGCAACGCTGACAAGGTCAAGATCAAAGGATTAATCACGGAACGAACTGGAGATTCAATGGTCTTGAAAACCTTCGGCGGCCCAAATGTCGTTGTTGTTCTCACGGATGACACCAAGGTGCAAAAACCAAAGGGTCTTGGCCTCCGCCGCACGCAGATGTCGGCAGCGGTTCTAATTCCTGGACTCAAGGTCGAGGTAAACGGCGTTGGAGAAGCGCAGAACAAGGTAGTGGCCAATACCATTAACTATTCCCAGGACGACCTGGAAACCGCCGAAACCATTCAAGCTGGCTTGGTTCCGACACAACGAGCTGTGAACGCTAACGCGCAAGACATTCAGGCGAATAGGGAGAAAATTCAAACAAACGCTCTGGGCATTTCGGCCAATCAGGCGCAGACCGCAGCCAATAAACAGCAGATTGCGGTCAACCAAAAACAAATCGAAAGCAATCAGCAGGAAATCGCGGACACCACGAAGCGGTTCAACGACCTTACGGATTATGCCACCAAGGGCGACATTAAAGTCAATTTCGCAATTGGTAGCTCCGTAATTTCGGAGCAAGGCCGGGCCGCTCTTAAGAGTTTGGCGCATGATGCAGTGAACCTCACAGGTTATATTGTCCAGGTGCAAGGCTACGCGGATGCATCGGGCAATGCTGCAATGAACCAGCAGTTGAGCATGGCGCGGGCCGACGCCGTAATCGCGTACCTGATCCAGAATTGCAACATACCCGTGAGGCACATTGTGGCTCCAGGAGCAATGGGCACTTTCGACCCGACTGCACCAAACGAAACCGCACAAGGGCGGGCAGAAAACCGCCGCGTCGAGGTCAAGGTACTGGTGAACAAGGGCCTAGCTGGAAGCTAGTTTAGCGATCCGTCAGTGGCGACGCGTTCTTGACGCGAAGTCTTCTCGGCACATTGTTGGGCGCGCCCTTTCGTGAACCGTTACCTATCATAGGTGCACTTCATTGTGCGACGGAGGTTAGTAGTCATGAAGGGGAAGGCGCTCGGCGCAAATGGGCTTCGGTTGAGGAAGGGAGAGTGGCTACTGGTCGCATTGTTCTTCAGTGTCGTTTCAGCTTATGGACAAACGTCGTTTGAAGTTACTCCGCTGATTGGCGGCATGTACGGCGGTAGCATCAAGTTGCAGCAAGATGTGCAACCCAATTACCACGCCAAACTGGACAATGCTGTCATTTTTGGCGTGGCTGGAGGATTCCGATTTGATGGAGATGACTGTGCGAGCTGTAATCTGGTCGAGTTCAGGTGGATGAGACAGAAGACATACCTCAATTTAAAAGCAAACGCTGCGAATATAAGCGTCTCCCGTCTCTCTGTTGCCATAAATCATTTCCTGGCCGATTTCACTCACGAGTGGCCAATCGAGGAGACTCATGATCGGGTAAGACCATTCCTCACCGGAAGTTTAGGTGTAGCCAGCATGTCGACACCGGCCGAGACCGGCGCAAGGTTTGAATTCGGCATCGGAGGCGGCGTCAAAGTATTCCTCAAACGGCGGTGGGGATTTCGGTTTCAAGCGGAGTACCTGCCGATGTTGATGGAGGCTGAAGTTCAGAATGTAGTCTGTGCGGCAGGTTGCATCGTCGTGTTGAACGGTGGGTTGATGAATCAGTTTGCGGTGACTGCCGGGCCGATTTTCCGATTCTGAGCGGGCCAGCATAATTGAATCCCGATGTGAGGGGGATAGCCATTTCGACTCACGTAGTATAGCCAAGTCTTGATAAGTCTTCTGTCATGAAAATGACCTTCCTCTATGCTGCTTTTTCCTGAGGCGTCAAGGTCACGGCGTAACCCAGACGTTCCAAGCGATGCACCAGATTTCGAGTGAGGTGGTGTTTGTTCCGCTTGTCCAGGTAAGCGTCCCCGAGTTCGTTGTAGCAGACTTGGTGGGAGAACATGTGATAGGTGGCCACCAAGATTTTATGGGCCACCGCCACGGCCGCGCGCTTGTACCCACGCCGAGCTTTGAGACGGTAGAATTTGTCTCGCAGGTAAGTGCCCTTGGCTTTGGCTGCGGCGTTGGCCGCCTCCACCAGAGCCGCCTTCAAGTAGATATTGCCCTTGGGGATGCGGCTGCTCTTGCGCTTGCCGGCAGATTCGTTGTTGCCCGGACATAGGCCCGCCCAAGAAGCCAACTGCGAAACACTCCCGAACACGCTCATGTCCACGCCCAATTCAGCGATGATCGCTGCAGCTAGTGTCCAGTCCACGCCCGGGATCTCATCCAGCAAGTTGACTTGCGCCTCATACGGCTGCAGCTTCTCCTCGAGGCGTTGCTCGAGGAGGGCCAGATCTTTTTCCACCGTCTGCAGCCGATCGAGTTGCAACTTCAACAGGAAACGATGGTGTTCTTCCACCTTTCCCTCCAGCGCCAGCTCCAGTTCGGGAATCTTCTTACGCAGTTTCTGTTTGGCCAGTTCGGCCATCTCTTGCGGAGTGGCTTTGCCTTCTACTAGGGCTTGCAGCATGAGTAGACCGGAGACCCCGAACACATCGCTGGCCACGCTGGCCAACTTGATATTGGCGCTCTCCAGCAGTTTCAGCAGACGGTTGCGCTCCGCTGACCGGCTTTCCACCAGCTTGCGGCGGTAACGCGTCAAGTCGCGCAGTTCGCGGATGGGTTTGGGTGGAACGAAACTGGAGCGCAGCAGACCGTGGCAGAGCAAGTCCGCAATCCATTCCGCATCCTTCACGTCGGTCTTGCGTCCGGGCACCTTCTTGACGTGTTGCGCGTTGGCCACCACAATCTCCAACGCTCCTTCCAGAATGGCGTACACCGGCTTCCAATAGACACCTGTGCTTTCCATCGCCACATGGGTGCAGTTTTCCGAAAGCAACCATTCGCGCAGGGTCACCAGCTCCCGCGTGGTCGTGCCGAAGGTCCGCATCTGCTTCTGCACTCTTCCGTCTTTCCGAACGATCAATAAGCAGGCCACGACCGTGGCCTGATGCACATCCAATCCACAACCGCGTTCCACCAAGGTTTGCATAGCGCCTCCGTTAGAGGCGATTGCTGCACCGCAGGTTTGTTACAGACACTGTCATGCGTCCTTCCCGATCTTCTGGGTACGACAAAAGGTGGTACCTTTACCGGTGCGGGTCAGCCTGCTAGGCGGGATCTTTGTCACCACAGAGAAACCGACCTCCAAGCAATCGCCTCACGATGCTTTTACCACAGACTGGCCCGCTGCCTGCTGCGTAGACCCTATTTTCATTCCACGTGGTGCGCCGGGGGCGCATGAGGCCTGCTATGAAAATGGCCCCACGCCGACTGAAAATAAACAATTTACAGAGCGACTTGATGCAGACCCCATTTTCATGCAAGGTGGAGCGCCAACGGCGCATGAAGTCTTATCAGAAACTGGCTTTTTTGCCCAGATTCCCAGTTACAAATGGCCCCGTTTCACAGGACTTGGCCCTTCCTCAAGTGCTGTTATTGGGGCCCGCTCTGCTGGCGAATATTTTGTGTCGAGGGCAGGAGATGTGTACGATCAGCAAATTAGAGGTCCGAATCGGAGATTTCGGCTAAACGCAACGCACAGAGAGTTGACGATCATGCGAAAAAAGCGCCAGTTCGGTCGTCTTCTCGCGGTCTTCTTGTTCGGCGCTTCTGCTTGGGCGACAGCACAAGCGATTTACAGGGCGGCCGAAGTGGCTGCCGCCGATAATTTTCAGCCGCCTTGGAACAGTAATGCTTCGGGCATCGTCGTCCTCGACGTGTTGTTGGACGCGACGGGGGCCCTGGTCGGCGCCAATGTCCTACGCGACCTTCAACCCCTGACCAATTCGGCGAAATCGGCCGTCCAATCTTGGCAATTCAAACCTGCCTCGGTGGGAAGTGGTCCGAAACCATCTGATATGCTCGCCATTTTTGTGATGCCTCCAGCTGTCAATTTCCCCGCCCATCCGAATTTCCCGTCCCTTCCGCCCAAAGCTGGCAGCATCTCAGTTAGCCCAAGTTCCGCAGTTTGAGAAATAAATACCTGTGGCTGAAACAAAATACAGCTCTAGTTTTGGAGGCGCGGGTCGGATTTGAACCGACGAATGGAGGTTTTGCAGACCTCTCCCTTAGGCCTCTTGGGTACCGCGCCGGACGCAAGGAGTATAACGAAACGGCCATCAAGTTGTCAGTTGGCAACGCGGCAGGTGAATTCGCGTGACTCCAAGACAACAGATTCATCCGGCAGCGAAACAGAGCAGGGCGATGACGCGCGCATCGTCATCGCGGCGGCGCGGGGACAACCTGCGCTTCACGAATGAACCGCGCGGATTCTTCAGGAGATGTTGGACAGATATAGAAACCCGTGCCCCACTCGAATCCAGCCACCTTGGTCAGCTTCGGGATGATTTCGATGTGCCAGTGGTAGTGCTCGTTAACTTCTTCACTTATTGGCGACGTATGAATCATCAGGTTGTACGCCGGCCGGTCGAGGACCGCATCCAGCCGCGCCAGATTGTCCTTCAAAACTTTGGCGAGCCCCGCATACAACGCGGCCTGGTTACTTTCAAAGGAGGAACTGTGCTGTTTCGGGAGAATCCACATCTCGAACGGAAACCGCGGCGCGTAAGGGGCGAGCGTAACGAACATTTGAGTTTCGCCGATCACACGCACTCCAGAATCCAGCTCCTGGCGGATCATGTCACAGAAGATGCACCGCTCTTTGTCGTAATAGTAGTGCCGGGAGCTGTCCACTTCCTCGCGCACGCGTTTGGGAACGATGGGCAATGCGATCAGCTGTGAATGGGGGTGCTCGAGCGATGCCCCGGCCGCCTCGCCATGATTCTTGAAAATCAGGACGTACCGGAAGCGCTTATCGTTTTTCAGGTCGAGCATGCGGTCCCGGAATGCCCACAGGACATCCTCGATCTGCTTTTCCGCCATCGTCGCGAGAGTGCTGCGGTGGTCAGGAGTTTCAATAATAACTTCGTGAGCGCCAACACCGTTCATCCGGTCGAACAGACCTTCGCCTTCCCGATCGAGATCGCCCTCAATCCCCAGCGCGGGAAATTTGTTCGGGACCACGCGCACCTGCCAACCCGATGTATTCGCGCAGCCGCCATT
>WNGJ01012198.1_pt1 | contig 11226 bp, 9 predicted proteins | sample 5400611 | NCBI WGS metagenome assembly WNGJ01 (sample SAMN13153375, study PRJNA577476) | soil metagenome | isolation source: 40 cm soil or saprolite under Garry oak tree replicate 1 | place: USA:California | collected 2016-06-15 | reverse complement strand
CCGCGCCGCTCTATCTCACGCAGAACGACGGCACCGTGATGCTGGCCTCGCTCGCTCAACGCTACCCGGTCTACTCCTTCGCCTCCGGGCCGACCAACAGCATGCGCGGCGCCGCCTTTCTCTCACGGCTGTCGGACGCGATCGTGATCGACGTGGGCGGGACCACCACCGACATCGGCTGCCTGCGCCAGGGGTTCCCGCGCGAGGCCAACAACGCCGTGGAGGTGGGCGGCGTGCGCACGCTGTTCCGGATGCCCGACCTGCTCTCGCTCGGGCTCGGCGGCGGCAGTCACGTGAGCACCAACCCGCTGGCCGTCGGACCACTGAGCGTCGGCTATCAGCTCACCGAGCGGGCGCGCGTCTTCGGCGGCGCCGAGCTCACCGCGACCGACGTCGCCGTCGCCGCCGGCCTCGTCGACCTCGGCGACCGCACGCGCGTGGCCGACGTGCCGGCCGATCTCGTGAAGCGCGCCCTGGCCTCGATCCACGCGACGATCGAGGAGGGCGTCGACCGCATGAAGACGGACGCGCGCGCGGTTCCGCTCGTCGCCGTGGGCGGCGGGTCCTTTCTCGTTCCGGCCGCGATCGACGGTGTTTCCGAGGTGGTCCACGTCCCCCACCGCGCGGTGGCCAACGCCGTTGGCGCCGCCATCGCCCAGGTGTCGGGCGAGGTCGATCAGATCTTCCAGAACCGGAGCCGCGAGGAGGCGATCGCCGAGGCTCGCCGACTCGCCGAGGCCAAGGCGGTGAGCGCGGGGGCCGATCCGGCCACGTTGACGGTGGTCGAGGTGGAGGACATCCCGATTGCCTACCTGCCCGGAAACTCGCTGCGGACACGCGTCCGGGTCATCGGCGACATCGCCGGGCACGGCGCGCGGGTCTAGGTCGAGAGCAGCTCGGCGACGACGCGGGCCACGAGCAGATTGGCGACGATCACCGGAACGTCGAGCGCGGCCTGCAACGCGTCGCGCTGCGATCGTTGAAAGCCGATGCAGTCGAGGACGACGAAGCCGACTCCGCCCGCGCGCAGGCGATCCGCCACGACGGAGATGGGAGCGGCGTGACGGTAGGGCGACGCCGCGACGACGACGGGATCGAAGCCGTGCTCGCGCCAGCGTCGAGTCGTCGGCTCGACGTGGCGCTCCGACGGCGTCAGCACGCCCAGCCGTCCCTCGAAGCTGACCCCGCGCAGCACGCCGAGCAGGATCTTGTCGGGCTCGACGAGCGGGCGGCGGGCCCGCAGACCGCTGAAGTGCCCCGTGCACAGGACCACGGTCATGCTCACGCCGAGCGCGTCGAGCTCGGCGATCATCCGCTGGACTCGGGGCGTGACGCTGCGCTTGCCGACGAAGACCGACGAGCCGTCGGTCAGGCGCGTCACCAGCACCTCGTCGTCGGACTCCGGCGCCAGCTGCGCAATCTCGTCACCGCCCAGGCCGTCGAGGGCGCCGCGCTCGATGATCTCGACGTCGGGGCCCAGCACGTCGGCCATCGCCGGGACGACGTCGACTCGCGGAGCCTGGCCGATCGTCACCATGCCGACCCTCGGCTTCATCGGCCGGCATGATAGCATCGGCCTCCACATCGCCCCGAGAGGTGACGTCGATGAAGCCGACATCCCAACTCCTCGAGCATCTCTACCGGACCATGGTGCGGATCCGCCGCTTCGACGAGAAGACGACGGAGCTGTTCCAGGCCGGCCTCGTCAAAGGCACCGCGCATTCCTACGTCGGTCAGGAGGCGGTCGCTACCGGGGCGTGCGCGGCGCTGAGCGAGCAGGACGCCATCGTCGGCAACCATCGCGGCCATGGCCACTGCATCGCCAAGGGCGCGCGCATCGACCGGATGATGGCGGAGCTGATGGGACGCGAGACCGGCTACTGCCGTGGCCTGGGCGGCTCGATGCACATCGCGGCGCTCGATCTCAACATCCTCGGCTGTAACGGGATCGTGGCCGCCGGCCTGCCCATCGGCACGGGCGCCGCGCTGGCCGCGCGCCTGCGCAAGAGCGACGTCGTGGTCACGATCTTCTTCGGCGACGGCGGCGCCAATCAGGGCACGGTCCACGAGTCGATGAACCTGGCGGCCATCTGGAATCTGCCCGTCGTGTTCCTGTGCGAGAACAACCACTACGCGCTCTCGACGTCGTCCAAGCGGACGACGGCCGGCGAGGGCATTGCCGCCCGCTCGGGGGCCTACGGCTTCCCGGGGGTTCGCGTCGACGGCAACGACGTGCTCGAGGTGTACCAGGCCATGCGGCACGCCGTCGCACGGGCCCGCAGCGGCAAGGGGCCGACGCTGCTGGAAGCAGTGACCTACCGCTGGGGCGACCACAGCATGCGCGCGAACCTGCCCGGCTATCGGACGAAGGACGAGGAGCTCGAGTGGCAGCGGCGCGATCCCCTCGCGCGGTTCGAGATGCGCCTCATCGACGAGAAGCTGGTCGCGGCCGACCGGCTCAAGCAGATCCGCAACGAGGTCGAGCACGAGCTGGAGGAAGCGGTCGCCTTCGGCGTGGCCAGCGCCGAGCCGACGGTCGAGATCATGGAATCGTCGGTGTACGCGCCCCACATCGAGGTGAGCGAGCCCGCCCGCCCCGCCGCGGGAACGCGCGAGATCACCTTCGTGCAGGCCCTGAACGAGGCGATGCACGGAGAGATGGCGAGGGATCCCCGCGTGTTCGTGATGGGCGAGGACGTGGGATTGATCGGCGGGATCTTTGGAGCGACACGCGGCCTGCGCGAGGCGTTCGGAGAGGAGCGCGTGCGCGACACGCCGATCTCGGAGCCGACCTTCGTGGGCATGGGCGTGGGCGCCGCGGTGAGCGGGCTCCGCCCCATCGTCGAGCTCCAGATCTTCGACTTCGTCGCGATGACGATGGACCAGATCGTGAACCAGGCGGCGAAGTTCCGCTACATGCTGGGCGGCACGCCGACCGTGCCGCTCGTGATCCGCGGCCCGCAGGGCGGCGGCATCCGTCTCGCCGCTCAGCACTCCCAGAGCCTGGAAGCGTGGTTCATTCACGTTCCCGGGCTCGTGGTCGTCGCGCCGTCGACGGCTGCCGACGCCAAAGGCCTGCTGACGTCGGCCATCCGCGACGACAACCCCGTGATCTTCCTCGAGCACAAGGTCCTCTATGCTCTGAAGGGCCCGGTGCCCGAGGCCCCGTACGCGATCCCGCTCGGCAAGGCCGACGTCAAGCGCGCCGGCACCGACGTCACCGTCATCGCCACCCAGGTGATGGTCCAGCGCGCGCTGGCCGCCGCCGAGGAGCTGGCCAGGGACGGGATCAGCGTCGAGGTCATCGACCCGCGGACGCTTGCCCCCCTCGACGAGGCGACGATCCTGTCGTCGGTGGAGAAGACGGGGCGCCTCGTGGTCGCCCACGAAGCGGTCAAGCGCGGCGGCTTCGGCGCCGAGGTCGCGGCGCTCGTCAGCGAGAAGGCGCTCGACTGGCTCGACGCGCCCATCGTGCGCGTCGGCGCCCGTCACGTGCCCATGCCCTACAACGACGCGCTGGAGCGCGCGACCATTCCGACCCAGGAGGACATCGCAGCCGCGGTGCGCTCCCTGGTCTGACCCGGCCACCCGGCGGCCAGCCTGCCGCCGGGGAGTGTCGGAAATTCTTAGGTTGACGAGATGCCTGGAGTTAGGTCACCCTAAGAACTCTAGGGATCCGAACGTGGGCGCCACTTTCCTCATCACCGCGCGCGAAGGCTTCGAGGCCGCGCTGCTCCTCGGCCTCGTGTACGCCTCGCTCAATCGCCTCGGACGCCACGACCAGTTCCGCAACGTGACGATCGGAGCGTGGGTCGGCTTCCTGGCCAGCGTCCTCATGGGCATCGCCGTCACCGTGCTGTCGGGCCCCCTGCTCGACCTCGGCCCCGACGTGATCGCGGCCGCCGTCATCTTCGCGGCGGTCGGCCTGCTCACGTGGCACGGCTGGTGGATGCGCCAGCACGCTCGCGCGCTGCGCGGCGAAGTCGAGCAGCGCGTCGAGGCCGCCGAGGCGAGCCGCCGTCTCTGGGCGGTTGGCCTCATCGCCTTTGCCGGAGTCTTCCGCGAGGGTGCCGAGACCGTCCTCTTCCTGTGGGGCCTGATGACGCAGGTCGGATCGACGCACGGCTGGGACAGCGCCATCGGCGCGGCGCTCGGTCTCGTGGTGGCCGCCGCCCTGGGCTGGGTCGTCTATCACGGCGGGGCCAGGCTGAGCCTGCCGCGCTTCTTCACGGCGACGTCGGTCCTCATCCTCTTCCTGGCCGCCGGGTTGTTCAGCACGGGGTTGGGCCGCCTGCAGGCGCTGGGCGCGCTGCCGCCGGCCGACATCTTGTGGGATACCTCGGCCGTGCTGAGCAACGAGAGCATCGTCGGCTCGTTCCTCAACGGCCTCGTGGGATATCGCGCGCGGCCGTCGACGATCGAAGCGTTCGGATATCTCGCCTACCTGGTCGTGGGGACCGCGCTGTTCTTCGGCTCCGGCGCGCTGACGCCGTGGCGGCGCATCCCGGTCGCGGCGCGCGACTGACGTTCTAGCCGGAGGTTCGCAGCGCCGACTTGAGAACCTTGCCCGTCGCGGCCTTCGGAAGGGCCTCGAGGATCGTGACGTGGCGCGGATACTTGAAGCTGGCCAGGCGCTCGCGACACCAGGCGACGAGAACCTCGGGGGCGACGTCGGCGCCATGGCGCAACGCCACGAACGCCGTGACCTCCTCACCGAGCTCGGGATGGCCGACGCCGATCACCGCCGCCTCGGTCACCGCCGGGTGCGCCATCAGCACCGCTTCGACCTCCTGGGGAAAGATCGAGTAGCCACCTCGCAGGATCCTTTCGCGCTTGCGGCCGTCGATCCGGACGAAGCCGCCGGGATCGATGGTGGCCAGGTCCCCGGTCCTGAACCAGCCGCCGGCGAGCACCGCGCGCGTCTCGTCGGGCGCGCCGAGATATTCGTCCATCGCGGCGGGTGATCGGATGAACAGCTCGCCGCATTCGCCGGCGGCCAGCCCCGCTCCGTCGTCGTCGACGATCTTCAACTCGACACCCGCGACCGCACGGCCGATGGCGTCGGGCCGGTCCTCGGGATCACCGGCGACGTACGAGATGGGCCGGAACAGCTCGGTCATGCCGTAGCCGCGCAGGATTCGCACACCGGTCGCCGCCCGCCACTCGGACGCGAGCGGCCACGGACACGGCGCCGCTCCCGACAACGCGATGCGCAGCCGGCGCAGGTCGCCGAGCCCGGCGTCGGCGTCGAGCAACCGGCGGAACATCGTGGCCACGCCGGGAAAGACGCTGACTCCGAGATCGCGGATCGACCCGAGCACGGCCTCGGGCGAGAACCGCTCGAGGAGACCGACCGTCGCGCCGGTGACGAGGGGCGCGAGCAGCGCGCCGTTCAGCCCGTACGAATGGGACAGCGGCAGGACGGCCAGCACCACGTCGTCCGCGGTGAGCGCCATGACGGGATCGATCCACGACGCGACGCCCGCGGCGACGGCGTGCTGCGAGAGCACGGCGCCCTTCGGGGCGCCGGTCGAGCCCGACGTGTACAGGATCAACGCCGGCGCGTCGCTGCTCGGAGACGGCCAGTCGCACTCGTCGGCGGCGACGTCGTGCACGACGACGGCCGGCGCCAGATCGTCGATGATCCTCGTGCGCTCCTCGTCGATCAGCCGCGGATCCAGCGGGGCCACGGTGGCTCCGAGCTTGAGCGCGCCGAGCAGCGCGACGACGAACTCCGCACGGTTGCCGATGACGAGCGCGACACGGTCGCCGGCCCGGACGCCGCCGTGATGGAGCGCCCGCGCGAATCCTCCGGCGCGCCGATCGAGCTGGCGATAGGTGAGGGCGCCGCCGTCCCAGCGGAGCGCCACCTTCTCGGGCCGGCGGCGCGCCGTGACTTCGAAGCGCGCGACGACCGGGTCAGCCACGCCGCTTACGGAAGGTAGTCCTTGAGATCGAGCCGCTCGAGGACGGCGGGCGGCACGCGGTGGCGGGGCGTGTACGCGGCCAGCGACGGCTTGGCCGTCGCGTCGATGCCCCACTTGGCCGTGTAGCCGTCTTCCTTGGTGGAAGGATCGAGGTCGGAGCCACGGGCGTTCGTGATCACCGTGATGTCGCGATCGGGCTGGCAGCGCGTGGCGATCGCCCAGTTGACCTGGCGGTCGTCGAAGACGTCCACGTCGTGATCGACGACGACGACACGCTTCATGTAGAGGTCGGCGCCCAGCACGGCGAGGATCGCGTTCTTGGCCTGACCGGCGATGCGCTGCTCGAGCGAGACGAAGCAGGTGAAGGGCGCCGGCACGCGCACGGCCTTGACCGACGGCACCATCGCCCGCACCGCGCGGTAGAGGTTCGCCTCGATCGGAATCGTCGAGAGCAGCATGTGATCGAGGTGCGCCACCGAGATGTCCTGGAAGATCGCGTCCCGGCGATGGGTGATCGCCGTGACCTTCACCACCTCGCGCTGGCGCTCGCCCAGGCTATAGCCGGTGAACTCGCCGAACGGCCCTTCCGGCACGCGCTCGTGAGGCCGGATCTCGGCTTCGATCACGAGCTCGGCGTGGGCCGGCACCACCACGTCGCTCGTCTCGCACTTCACCAGCTCGAGCGGCTCGCCGAAGAGTCCGCCCATGATGCCGCGCTCGTCCTCGTCCACAGAGCCGATGGCCAGCGCGCCCAGCGCGATCGCCGGATGGGCGCCGATGACGAAGGCGACCGGCAGCGGCTCGTTGCGCTTCTCGGCCAGGCGGTGGAACTCCCACAGGTGCTTGCCGAGCGTGAGATGGATCGACGTCGTGTCGCGGCCCTTCAGCATCAGACGGTTGTAGGCGCAGTTCCAGATGTCGGCCGTCGGGTCCTTGGCAAACGAGATCGCCGAGGTCAGGAACACGCCGCCGTCGCCCTCGTGATGGATGATCTGCGGCAGGTCGAGGAGGTTCACGTCCTTGCCGGTCCTCACCACGTCCTTCACCGCGCCCGTCCTCACGACGCGAGGTGCGATCGGCCTCTCCATCGCGCGGAGGTACGTCGTGAGCAGCGCGTCGGGCGCGGCGTTCAGCGCCAGCGCGAGCCGAGCCCGGCTGGCGTGGAGATTCGTGAGCACGGGAAACGAGGTGCCGCGGACCTTCTCGAAGAGCAGGACGGGGCGCTTGCGCGCCTCTTTCTCGAGCTTCACCACCAGCGCGGTGATCTCGTACGCCGGATCGACCTCGCGCGAGACGATCAGAAATTCTTCGGGACGCTTGCGCTTGAGGAGATCGAGATAGCTACGCAGATCCTGGGCCATGGCGAGTCCCGATGGTACACGGGGAGGGCCGATCTCGACAAACCTCGCGGGGTCGCGTTAGTCGTTCAGGGGGCTCGCTGACGGCGGTGGGTGGAGCCTCTGCTCGACCTGGGAGATGATCTCGCCGGCGGTCGCCCGATCCTTGCCGATGCCGTGCTGGCTGACGACGAGCTTCATGCGAGTGAGCGCCGGCGTGATCGGATCGAGCTTGACAGTGAACTTTCGGTCGATGGCCGCGCCGTGGATCGTCACGTCGGCGCCGTCGAACGACTCGTTGGTCGGCGTGATTTCCAGCTTTTGAAACGTTTCGCGCACGGCCTCGTACACGTCCTTCACAGGGCTGCTGAACGTCCGGTAGGCGGCGCCGGCCATCGTGTACTCCGTGCCCGCCCTGACGAGGCCCCCGGCGCTTCCGCTGACCGCGGCCGCGCCCACGGCGGCGGGCGGAATCGCGATCGCCGCGCAGCCTGAGCACGAGAGCGCCGACGCGAGCGCCAGGACGAGGAGCGCGACGCGGACCATCCTCCGAGAGCACACGCAACGACGATGCCAGCGTGAAGTAAGCTATGGCCCCATGACGCCGCCACTCGAGGGCATGGTCCCCTGGCCCGCCGACATCACCGAGCGGTATCGCGCTCGCGGCTACTGGACGGGCGAGACCCTCGGCTCCGCGTTCGACCGTTCCGTCGCCGCCCACGCCGACCGCGTCGCCGTGGTCGAGGGCGAGCGCCGGCTGACCTATCGCCAGCTCGGCGGCCTCGTCGATCGCCTCGCTCGTCATCTGGTCGAGCGCGAGATCGTCGGCGGCGCCCGCGTCGTCTTCCAGCTTCCCAACGTCCTCGAGTTCGTCGTCGCCTACTTCGCGTGCCTGAAGGTCGGCGCAATCCCGCTCGCGTGCCTGCCCGCTCATCGCCACGCCGAGATCGGGTATCTCGCCAGGTTCACCGAGGCCAGCGCGTGGTTCCTCCCGTCCACGTTCCGCGGGTTCGACTACGTGGCGATGGCCGAGGAGTTGCGCGCCGGGCTGCCGTCGCTCCGCGAAATCTGGGTGGCCGGCGATCGCGTCGGTTCCGGCATGACGCGCTTTGCCGATCTCCTCGCCGACCCTGGCGCGACGCGCGCCGCGGCGACGACGCGAGCGGTGACGACCGCGCGAGCGCACCCACAGCCGAGCGACGTGGCCGTCTTCCAGCTCTCGGGAGGGACGACGGGCCTTCCCAAGGTGATCCCACGCACCCACGACGACTATCTCTACAACTCCCGCGTCTTCGCGGCGATCACCGGCGTCGACCGCGAGACGGTTCTCCTCGTGACCGTTCCGATCTCGCACAACTTTCCGCTCGCCTGTCCCGGCATCCAGGGCACGCTGCTGGCCGGCGGGCGCGTCGTGCTCGGTCCCTCGCCCGACGCCGAGACCGTCTTCAGCCTGGTCGAGCGCGAGCGAGTGACCTGGCTCCCCGCGGTGCCGGCCAGCGTCATCGGCTGGCTGAACGATCCGCGCATCACGCGCACCGACCTGACGTCCGTGCGTACGCTGGCCGTGGGCGGCTCCCGGCTCAATCCCGAGCCGGCCCGTCGCGTGCTGAGCGAGATGGGCCCGGTGCTGATGCAAGTCTTCGGGATGGCCGAGGGCCTGCTCTGCTCGACACGGGCCGAGCTCCAGTGCCGCGGGCCCTATACGATCCGTGGCTACTACCGGGCCCCCGAGCACAATCGCGCGGCCTTCACCGACGACGGCTTCTACCGCACCGGCGACATGGTGCGCATGCACCCGAGTGGAAATATCGTCGTGGAAGGCCGCAAGAAGGACCTGATCAACCGCGGCGGCGAGAAGATCAGCGCCGAGGAAGTCGAGAACCTGATCCTGAGCCACCCGGCCGTGCTGAACGTGGCGGTCGTCGCCGTCCCCGACGAGGTCCTGGGGGAGCGCGCGTGCGCCTGCGTGATGCTTCGCCCCGGAACGACGCTCACGCTCGCGGACCTCACCGACTTCCTCCTCCGCGAAAAGCGGATCGCCAAGTTCAAGCTGCCCGAGCGGCTGCAAGTTCGCGATCGCTTTCCCACCACGGCTGTCGGTAAAATCTCGAAGAAGGATCTGCGCGAGGAGGTCCGGGGACTCTCATGAGCGACATCGTCGAAGAGATCCGTCGCGCCTACGCGGGCGTCGGCATCCGGCTCGACCAGCCCGCCTCCTACGGAACGTACTATCGGCTGCTCTGCGCCGGCTGCGGCCGGATGCTGGGCAACGTCGGCGACCGCCTGCTGCCCGGCCAGGCCCAGGAGATCGTCGACGCCCAGCGCGAAATGTACGCGAGCGGCCTGCTCGGCTGCGCGTGCGGCCACCAGCAGGAGCGCCTGAAGGGAGCGCGAGCATGAGCGAGATGGACGTCATTCGCGACGCCGAGGAGCGAGGGCGCACCGACCTCTGGCCGCTGTGGCGGCGCGTGTACGCGCAGGGCGACCCGCTGCCGAAGTTCACGCCGCCGGCCCGGCCCGCTCACCGCTTCGACGAGGGCCAGCCGCTGCCCGAGGAGTACAAGAGCCTGCTGTTGAAGATGCTGCGCCACGAGGGCGAGCGCGCCGGCAACAAGTCGTTTCTCGGCTTGATGGGCACGTGCCTCGATCTGGCCGAGGCGCTCTTCCCCACGCGCGAGATGCGGCTGCTCAAGGCCGAATACCTGGCCGAGGAGCTGAAGCACGCGATCATGTTCCATCGCCTGGCCGTCGGGCTCGAGCACGACTTCGCGCTGCGCGACGTCCCCTACGCCCACTACGCGTTCCACCTGCCGCGGGAGTCGTGGGCCGACGACGCGTTCTTCCACTTCTTCGTGGACCTGAACGGCGCCTTCCACGCGCGCGACTGGCGCGAGTCGTCCTACGTCCCGCTCCAGAAGATGTCGGCCACCGTCGAGCGCGACGAGCTGGGCCACTCGGAGATGGGCTACTACTTCCTCCAGGAGATCTGCTCGACGCCGCGCGGGAAGGCGCAGGCCCAGGCGCTGCTCGCCAAGTGGTATCCGGCGACGCTCGACATGTTCGGCCGCTCCGACTCGCCGAACGTGCCGAAGTTCATCCAGTGGGGGCTGAAGTCGGTCGGCAACGCCGAGATCCGTCGAGCGTACAAGGCGTACGTCGATCGCAAGCTGGTCGCGCTGGGCCTCGACCTCCCCGACGAGCGCGCGCGACGCCGCTTCCTCTGAGTGGACGTCCGGCACTTCGAGCTGCAAGACCTGCTCGCCGAGGCGCTGATCGCGCTCGAGGCCGGGAATCATGCGGCGGTGGAGACGGCATTGAAGAAGGCGCTCGCGTGGGTGGAGCACGACTGGCTGGCCACGCCGGGTGAGATCAGGCTCGCGGCCGACGGCCCGGCGATGTCCGACGACGACGAGGACGACTGAATCATGACGTGGCTCACGGTTCCGGTCATCGACATCACGGCGTACTGGACGGGCGTCGACGCCAGCAAGCGTGACGTGGCGCGACAGATCGGCGAGGCCTGCCGCGACATCGGCTTCCTCGTCATCGCCGGCCACCGCGTGCCTCCGGATCTGATCGCCGCCGTCGACGACGTCTCCCGGGAGTTCTTCGATCTGCCGCTGGACGAGAAGATGAAGGTCGTGCGTCCAGCTCCGGATGTCACGCGCGGCTACATTCCCATGGAAGGCGAGAGCGTCGCCCGGAGTCGCGGCGAATATGCGCCGGGGGACCTGAACGAGTCCTTCATGATCGGCCCGGTCGACGCCGCCGAGACGGCCTACTTTCATGGCCCCCCCGCGGGCAAGCACTTCGCGCCCAACCTGTGGCCCGAGCGCCCGGCTCGCCTGCGCGCCATCTACACGCCCTACTATCGGGTCATGGCTGATCTCGCGCGCACGCTGATGCGCCTGTTCGCGCTGGCGCTCGATCAGCCGGAGACGTTCTTCGACGAGAAGATCGAC
>WNGJ01008057.1_pt1 | contig 11227 bp, 8 predicted proteins | sample 5400611 | NCBI WGS metagenome assembly WNGJ01 (sample SAMN13153375, study PRJNA577476) | soil metagenome | isolation source: 40 cm soil or saprolite under Garry oak tree replicate 1 | place: USA:California | collected 2016-06-15 | reverse complement strand
CCGGCCGTACGAGGTGAGCGCGCGCCGGCCGGTGACCCCCAGCTGGTCGGCCTCGCCGAGGACAGCGGCGACCAGGTCGGCGCGCTGGCCGCCCCGGCGCGGCGACCGCCAGGCCAGCTGAGCCGCGACGTCCGCCGCGTCGGCGGCCGAGCCGGCCGGCAGTCCGGCCAGCACTCCGAGGCCACCCCGGCGGGTGCCGGGCGCGGTGGTCCGCTCGACGTCCACCGACAGCGGCGCCACCGCCCGGCCCCGGTCGTCGCGCTCGCCGACCAGCGACGGCAGCCGGGTCATGCCCAGCCAGGCGGCGGCCAGCCGGGTCCAGCGCTGCGCCGGTTCCAGCGTCAGCCACCGGTCGTACTGCGCCGTCGGCAGCCAGACCGGCTCCATCCCGCCGGCGGTCTCCAGCAGGCCGGCCGCTCGAACCACCTCGACCAGCAGCGCCGCGGTGGCCTCGTCGGCGTCGATCGTCCGGGTTGTCCGCCGCAACTCGCGCACGCCGAGGCCGCCGGAGCGCAGCTCCGGCGGCGGCTCGGCCGCGTACGACTCCAGCAGCGTCTCGACCTGCCGGAGCACGGCGAGCACCTGGCCGGCGCCGGCCGCGTCCCCGGCCTGGGGGCCGACGTCCACCGTCGCGACCGGCGGCGGCTCCAGGCGCAGCGGACCCATCGGGGCGTCGCCCCGCACGGCCAGCCCGACCTCGCGCGGCAGCTCGACGGTGTCCGTGTCGATCGCGACCAGCAGGCCGTGCGCGAGCAGCCAGCGCACCGGCGAGTCCGCCCCGGCCGCCGGCACCGGCCGGGTCGCCTCCCGCACACTGCCGATCGGGGGCCCGGCGGCCAGCTGTTCGAGCACCTCCCGCTCCCGGTCCCCGGCCAGGGACAGCAGCCCGGCCAGCCGGGACCGGTCGGCGAGCACCTCGGCCGCCGCCTGACCCGCGGCCGGTTGCCGGAGCTCGCCCAGGTCGAGCGCGGCGAGCACCGCAGCCAGCTGGGGACCGGTGGCGCTGGCCAGCAGGGCGGCCACCGGACGACCGAGGCCGCCGGGATAGGGACTCGCGACGTCACGAACGGTGCTCGGTACGCGCAGCGCGGAGTCGTCCCCCCAGATCAGGGCCAGGCCGCGCAACCGGGCCACCGCCGCGTCCACCGCTTCGGCCGGAGCACCGGCGAGCAGCCCGCGGACGACGGCGAGCGAGCCGTCGTCGGCGGGGCGGTCGAGCAGCGCCGCCGCGTAGCCGACGGCACCCCGCCGGGAGGGGGTCGCCGCGACCTCGTCGCCGGCCAGGATGACCGCGTCCAGGACCTGCACCGTCCAGGCGTCCAGGTCCTCCATCGCGCGCAGCACGGAGAACCGGACGGTGGCCCGGTTGGCCAGCGTGCCGATGTCGCCGGGAGCGGGGACGGCGAGATCGGGGCGGGCGCGCAGCAGCGAGGCCAGCGCCTCGTCGGGCTGCGCGCGCAGCCACTCCGCGAGGCTGCGCGGGCCGGGCGTGCTCATCTGATCCACGGTAGTCGGCGGCGGGCGGACCAGCCCGGTCAACCGCTGGCGAGTATCGCCATGAAGATCACCAGCACCAGCAGGGCGGCACCGACCGCGACGGCGAGCCACACCACCCGGCGCTCCACCTCGATCCGCGGCTTCTGCACGAAGTCGACCCACACGCAGTCGGGCTCGATGTCCTCGCCGCGGATCCCCACCGGCACCCACCAGCGCCGCGGCTCCACGCCGATCAGGTACGGCGGGGGCTCCGCGGCGATGTCGAAGTCGTGCGTCTGGCGGGGGCGCAGCCGCTCCGGCGTGCGCGGGGCGGACCGCTCGGCCAGCACCGCACGTCGGGATGCGAGCCGCTTCTCCTGCATGCGCCGGTCGCGGTCGAGCACCCACAGGTCCGAGTTCACCCGCTGCGCGTCGACCAGGACCGGGACGTTGCCGGAGTTGCGCACGTGCACCCGCAGCATCACGACACTCTGGTTCGTCACGGTGTACGGCGAGGCGCGCTCCGCGCGCGTGGTGACCTGCGGGTAGCGCTCGACGCCGACCCGCGCGGTGCAGGTGTAGACGACCGTCTCCAGCTTGTCGTCCACGACCACCGCGGTCAGGTCGTACGCGTGCCCGCCTTCGGGCCTGGTGTCCTCCGGCCGGACCTCGAGGGTCATCTCCTGCTGGCGCCGGGGCAGCAGGTCAAGCCGGGGCTGGCGGCGCGGCCGGGTGTAGCGGGCGAGCGGCCCGGACAGCTCGATCCGGACCAGCCGTCCGGCCGTGTCGTGGTTGTCCAGGACCAGCGCGAGCCGCGCCGGCTCGTCCGGGGACGAGCGGCGGTTGTCGGGGGCGAACTGGGCGCGCACCAGCGACTCACGCGGGCCAGCCGGCTCCTGCGGGGCGCTCATCCGTGCCTCCGGTGACTCTCTGCTGGACAGATGATCGCAGACCGAGCCGGTGACAGGGACCCGGGCACGCGGGAGACTGCTGACTGTGGAGTCCAGTGCATGTCGACCCGCCGGGTCGATCTTCGGGGAGGTCCGGGATGAGTGACCGAGAATCGCACGAGCGGTCGACCGTGGTGCCGGACGGTCGCCTGCCGATCAGCGAGTTCGCGGCCGAGGTGCAGGGCGGGCTCTCGCCGTTCGGGGAAGACCTGGAGTTCCCGCTGCCGACCGACCGGATCTCCTACCGGCACCCGGGCGCAGCCGACCGGCCGCACCTGGTCGCAGATCAGGTCGGCGAGCGGTAGGGGGTCCCCGGTGAACCCGGTGCCCGCACCGTCGTACGCGAGCGGCACCTCGACCGTGCCGCTGCTCGGCGAGACGATCGGGGAGAACTTCCGCCGCACCGTGTCCCGGCACGGCGGTCGGGAGGTGCTCGTCGACCGGGCCGCCGGCCGCCGGTTCCGCTACGCCGAGCTGGCCGCCGAGGTCGAGGCCCTGGCCCTCGGCCTGATCGACGCCGGCGTCGGGAAGGGCGACCGGGTCGGGATCTGGTCGCCGAACCGCTGGGAATGGGTGGTCGTGCAGTACGCGACCGCCGACATCGGGGCGATCCTGGTCAACATCAACCCGGCGTACCGGACGCACGAGCTGCAGTACGTCCTGAACCAGGCCGGGATCTCGATGCTGGTCTCGGCGCCGGACTTCAAGACCAGCGACTACCGGGCGATGATCGAGGTGGTTCGCCCCGAGTGCCGGGACCTGCGATCGGTCGTCGTCCTCGGCGACACCGCGTGGGAGGACCTGCTCACCCGCGGTCGCGCCACCGACCGGGCGACGCTGGAGGCTCGGCGGGCGAGCCTGTCCTTCGACGACCCGATCAACATCCAGTACACCAGCGGCACGACCGGCTTCCCGAAGGGCGCCACCCTCTCCCACCACAACATCCTCAACAACGGCTTCTTCGTCGGCGAGCTGTGCGGCTACACCGAGGCCGACCGGGTCTGCATTCCGGTGCCCTTCTACCACTGCTTCGGGATGGTGATGGGCAACCTCGGCGCTACCTCGCACGGTGCCGCGATGATCATCCCGGCGCCCGGCTTCGACCCGGCCGCGACGCTGCGGGCGGTGGCCGAGGAGGAGTGCACCTCGCTGTACGGCGTGCCCACCATGTTCATCGCCGAGCTCGCCGACGCCGGCTTCGGCTCGTACGACCTGTCCTCGCTGCGGACCGGCATCATGGCCGGCTCGCCGTGCCCCGTCGAGGTGATGAAGCGCGTGGTCGCCGACATGGGCATGGCCGAGGTGACCATCTGCTACGGGATGACCGAGACGTCTCCGGTATCCACGCAGACCCGGGCCGACGACGACCTGGACCGTCGCGTCTCGACGGTCGGCCAGGTGCACCCGCATGTCGAGGTCAAGGTCGTCGACCCGGCGACCGCCCTGGTGGTGCCGCGCGGCACGCCGGGCGAGCTGTGCACCCGGGGCTATTCGGTGATGCTCGGCTACTGGGAGGAGCCGGAGAAGACCGCCGAGGCGCTGGATGGGGCGCGCTGGATGCACACCGGCGACCTGGCCGTGATGGACGAGGCCGGCTACCTCACCATCGTCGGGCGGATCAAGGACATGGTCATCCGCGGCGGCGAGAACGTGTACCCGCGCGAGGTCGAGGAGTTCCTCTATACCCACCCGGACATCGTGGACGCGCAGGTCGTCGGGGTGCCGGACGCGCGCTACGGCGAGGAGACGGTGGCGTGGGTGCGGCTGCGGCCCGGCGCCGAGCCGCTGACGGCCCAGGCGCTGCGCGAGTTCTGCGCCGGGCAGCTCGCCCACTACAAGATCCCGCGGTACGTGCACGTGGTCGACGAGTTTCCGATGACGGTGACCGGCAAGGTGCGCAAGGTGGAGATGCGGGAGCGGTCGGTCGAGATGCTCGGCCTGCACGACGCGCTCTCACCGCACCATCCGTAGGAGCTGTGCCGCCACGACCATAGTCTGGCTGATCTTCGAGATCTGGACGGCCGAGCTAGCGCTGGCCCGGGACGGGGCAGAGGGCGAAACGGGTCTGCAGGAACACCCAGACGGAGACAGCCTGGCTGCTACGCATCCTCCAGAGTCCGTCGCGTACCAGTGACAGTTCCGCCGCTTTCTAGGCCACTTAGGGTGAAGCGATCGTTGTCGATGTAGGAACCGGTGGTGGGGTATCGCGGACGACGCCGTTCGAGTTCTCGTTCAACCGTATCTCTGATCCAGGAGCTGACAGTTTTCCGATCCTCGCGGGCTACGTCCTTCACCTCTGCAATAACGTCAGGGGCGAACCGGATGGGAACATGGGATGACATTGGCTTTGTGCGGCGGCGCCGGCCCTCGCCGGCCGGCACCCTGTTGTCGGGGTCCGCGTAATGGGCATAGGCCTCGGCGTCTGACACTTCTTTGTCTGGCATCTCGTTCACCTCTTTTGTCGCTCGGTCTCGGCCAGTTTGGAGTAGTAGTCGACCAACGTCTGTGCGGTGGCTCGATATATTCCAATGGGTCGTGCTTTGCGAGAATCGGGCTTCTTGGGCGGCATGAGCGGTACGACGAGGGGCGGCTCGCCCGGCACCTCCCCGACCATCAGCCAGTCGGCCGGGCCATCCTCTCGCGCCTCCAGGAAGACGGGGTCGGATCCGTAGATATCGGCCAGGTCGGCCGTGCTGTAGGGGCGTGTTTGAAGAGGTGCGGTTCGTTGCCGGCATCGATCTCGAACGGGTCCTCGTCGTCGAGGTCGTCTGGGTCCAGCCGCTTGCGCACGTGGTACAGTGTGACACGTGGACGTAACCACGGCAATGGTGGCAGACGCTGCCACGAAGAGCGAGGGCAAGCTCTACATTCATGGTGGCGGCTGGAACACGATTTTCACGGCAGGACTGCCGGCGACTCACCCGGTCCTGGCACTCGTTCTCACGTTCAAACTGTCCTGGCACGAAGCGCACGAGGACTTGCCGTTTGTCATCGAATTGCTCGATGAGGACAACCAGGCGCTCGCCTTGCGCGGAGAAGGCACGTTGCGGATGGCGCCCGCCGCTCATCTGAAGAAGGGCGCCGACATCTACGACAGCTTCGCGCAGACCTTCTACAATCTGACGTTCGAGAGGTACGGCCAGTACCGGTTCCGTATCTCCTCCGGGGACAAAGAGCTAGCGTCGGTACCGATCTCCGTCGTTCCACTGCCGCCTCGGGCAATCGGATAGCATGGCTCGTGGATAGAGCTGCGGGCTGCGGGCATCCCGTCGGCGGACGGCGTGACCCATCCGCGGGCGGATCGCATGGCCGTCCCGCTCGCCGAGCCCACACCTGCGGTTTCGTTGATCCCTCCTCGCACGGGCGCTCATGGCGGCGGGTCCGTGGTCGGGCCGCCGCGAGGCAGTCCTAGGCTGGAGAGGTGGGTCTGGGCGAGCGGCTGACCGAGCTGGACCGCCGGCTGGCCGGGTTGGGCAGCGTGCTGGTCGCGTTCTCCGGCGGAGCCGACTCCGCCTTCCTGCTGGCCCGGGCCGCGCGCATGCTGGGGGCCGACCGGGTGGCGGCGGCGACCGCGGTGTCGGCCTCGTTGCCGGCGGCCGAGCGGGAGGCCGCGGGGCGGTTCGCCGCCGGCCTCGCCGTGATCTGGGTGGCGCCGGAGACCGACGAACTCAACCGTCCCGGCTACCGGGAGAACGGTGCGACCCGCTGTTTCTTCTGCAAGGCCGAGCTGCTCGACGTGCTGGCGCCGCTGGCGACCCGGTTGGGCCTCGCCTGGGTGGCGACCGGCACCAACGCCGACGACGCGGTCGCCGGCTTCCGGCCGGGCATCCGGGCGGCGGCCGAGCGGGGTGCGGCGACCCCGTTGCTCGACGCCGGGCTGACCAAGGCCGACGTGCGGGCCGCGTCGCGCGCGATGGGACTGTCCACGTGGGACAAGCCGGCGGCGGCGTGCCTGTCCAGCCGGATCGCGTACGGGGTGCCGGTGACGCCGGCCCGGCTGGCCCGGGTGGAGCGGGCCGAGGTGGCGCTGCGGGTGGCGCTGGCCGCTGCCGGGCTGCCGGCGCGGGACCTGCGGGTCCGTGACCTCGGCCCGGCCGGGGCGCGGGTCGAGGTCGACGCCGCCCTGGTCCAGGCGCTGGACCGCCGGCCGGACCTGCTCGAGGCCGTGCAGGGATTCGACCGGGTGGTGCTCGACCCGCGAGGGTTCCGGTCCGGCTCGTTGAACGACGCACTGCCGACGGCCGGCGGTGAGGCCGCCGGCGAGCGTGACGCCGCCGGTCGAGGCTCGCGGCGCCGCGACGGGGCAAACCCACTGGGGCTGCTCGGGACGGGCGACTAGCCTGGGTGACCGCGGGCGCTGACCCGGCGCCTGACGACGGAGGAGACAGAGCTCGTGCCCACCGGCAAGGTGAAGTGGTTCAGCCCGGAGAAGGGGTTCGGCTTCCTCTCCAGGGACGACGGCGACGACGTCTTCGTGCACCGGGACGCGCTGCCGGCCGGGGTCACCGAGCTCAAGCCCGGGCAGCGCGTCGAGTTCGGGGTGGCGCAGGGCCGCCGGGGCGAGCAGGCGCTGTCGGTGCGGGTCCTCGACCCGCTGCCGTCGCTGGTCAAGGCGCAGCGCAAGCCGCCGGACGAGCTGGCCGTGATCGTCGAGGACCTGATCAAGCTGCTCGACGGAGTGTCCAACTCGCTCCACCGCGGTCGCCATCCGGACCGGTCCGCGTCCCGCAAGGTCGCGAGCGTGCTGCGTGCGGTCGCCGACGACCTCGAGGCTTAGCCGGGGGAATCACACCCGCTAACTGGGGGATCCGGCTAGCTGTCTCCGTAGTAGCTGCTGGGATATGTATTGAGTGTTTTCTGCGACGTTCTTTGCCTACATTCCGTTGCGCGTCGTGATCGTATCGTGATTACTCCGAACGCCTCATGCCGAATGGTTTGGTGTCACTCGCACTCGGGGTAACCGAGTGGGCGCAAGCACACCCGGGCCCGCCCCGACCGGTCCACTCGACTCGATCGCGGCGGAATTCCATGAAGTCGTTGCCTTTCCGCGCGAAGGCTTGTTCCGCCGTGCCCTTCGGTCCAAGGAGGAAAGAGTCGTGCGAAAGAGATCCGTGCTCGGTGCGGCGCTCGTCCTGGCGGCAGCGGCGCCGCTAGCCCTCAACCCCGCGGCGGCGTCCGCCACCGGCAGCACCGGCAGCACGGGCAGCCAGGTGAGCATCAACCAGTACGCGGACTTCAACTTCAACGGCACCCAGCTCGACGTGGGCCTCCAGGTGGCATGCAGGGGCGGCACCGGCCTCGTCAACGTCTGGGTGGACCAGTACTACCCGGATACGCCCGACCCGCTCGGTGCCCACGGCGGCGGGGTCATGGATGTCGTGTGTGACGGCAAGATGCACAACGTCGGCGTCACCGTAATCGGCGTGATCTTCGATGCCGGCAAGGCGAGGGCGACCGCAACGCTGACCGCACCGTCGGGCGCCGTGACGATCTCGCGGTCGATCGTCGTCCGGGTCGTCTGACCAGGACCTGAGCGACAGACCGGGGGCCCGCGCGACTTGCGGCGAAGGCCCCCGGTCAGGTCCCCTACCGGGACCGGCTCAGCCGGGGGTGCGGCCGTTGATGTAGTCCTGGGCCTTCGAGTAGACGTATGTGGCGACCTGCCGGCCGAGGGCCCGACCGTTCAGGTCCCCGGTCTTGAAGTGGATGCCACCTATGCGGCGGGAGGTGCCGGCGTCCTCACCCGTCTGAGACCACGTCGGCAGCGAGAACGTGATGTCCGCCGCCGGGCCTGATTCGATCTTGAGGGAGCCCGCGGGGATGGTGACGGTCGCCCCGAAGGTGTTGCCGCCGGTCATCCAGGACAGGACCGCCATCCCGGCGCCGCTGAAGGTGGAGTGGCCGGAGACGTACTCCGGGAACGCCGGCGTCACCACGTTGAGCGCCTGGTACGGCATCCACTTCGACCCATCCACCATGCCGAAGCCCTTGTTCGGCCCCAGCCACGAGTTGACGAGTTGACCGGCCTTGCCGTAACGGATCGCGGAGATCGGCCGGACGCAGTCCCATTTGTACTTCTGGTACCAGGCAGCGATTCCTGCGTCCATCATCGCGTTGCCCAGCGTGAAGAACAGCTTGACGTCCTGGTCGAGACTGTAGTCGTACCTGCGGGAGAAGGCCTGCGCGAAGATGAAGTCGTGGCCGGGCGGGAACACCGAGCCCGGTCCGTCCGCCCAGTACTCGGCTTGGGACTTCTTGACGTCGTCCAGGTTCGCGGTGTCCTGTAGCGCTAGGTCGATCTCCGTGGTCGAGTAGGTGCCGTCCGTGTTCATGGGCGGCCCGTATACCTGATACTGCGAGGGCGTCAGCGAGAACGGCTTGACGCCACCCCACTGCGGCGTGAGCGGCTGCTGGATCGTGTAGTTCGGCCCCACGCAGTTGCCGTCCGCAGGCTCGGTTGGTGCCCCCGCCGCGACGCCCGCCGGCGTCAAGACGCACAGCGGCTGCCACTTGCCGGGATAGGCCAGGTTGTTCCACGAGTTGATGGGTGCGTAGCTGCTCGTCGCGGTCGACCCGTCGGTGCTGCGGAAGTCGATGAGCGCCTGGCCCGCGGTGTTGCCGATGCCCTCGGGCGTGCCGCGGTCCATCGTCGGGTCGTTGAGCGGATAGCCCTGCGCGGCCATCTGGGCGGCGTAGAACGACTGCCGCGCGGGGAACAGCCAGACCAGCGTCCGGTACGCGGCATAGCTGATCGCCTTGCTCTTGTTCGCCAGCGTGCGCTCGGCGGCCGGGCGGCGGAGTTGGGAACCGAGCCGGGTGCCCTTGGCCACGCCGTCGTACGCGGCCCAGGCGTCATAGGTGGCGGTGTGCAGGATGCCAAGGGCGCGGGACGTCCGGGTCGGCCCGGTGGCGGCGGGGTTGGCCTCGATGCTCTTCAGCAGCTGCTGGTTCCACAGCAGGACCGCGTTGTCGGTTGCGGGGTTCGGCCCGTAGTCCTCCAGTCGCCACGGGGGCGGCGGCGCGGGCGCGGGGGCCTGAGCTGCACCGGCGGGGTGGTCACCGGTGCGGAACGACAGCGCGGACACGGTGAGGGCCGCCACCAGGGCAGGGACGGTCACGAGCTTGTGCTTCATCAGGCTCCAGGTGTCGTACGAGTGTGGGGCGGTTCAGGGGGTGAAGACCGGCAGCATCGTCGGCGGGGCCGAGCCGGCGTCGCCGGTCGCCTGGACGGTCCCGCCGCCGCACGGGAAGCCCGACGGAACGATGTCCAGCACCGCGAAGCCGCTCGTCGGCGGGCTGCCGGCAGGCCGGTCGACGGAGTTGCCGTACGGCCGCTGGCCGATCGGTTTCGGGGTTGGAGCCAGCTGCACCTGCACCGACTGCACGTTCGGGCCGCCGATCACGTGCAGGATGCCTGCCGTCCCCCCGGGCACCGGGCACCGCAGCACGAACGCCGCCAGCGCCTCCCCGCCGCTGGCCTTGACCGGCGTGACGGTGGTGCAGATCGTGTCGCGGCCCAGCGTGACGACCGAACCGACGTAGAGCTGGGCGCCCCGCCGCACCTCGTACGCCCGGGACTCGACCGTCCGGCCATCGGCGGCGGACACCGGACGCGCGGCCAGCCGCGGCCCGAGGGCGGCGACGACGACCTTGCCGCCCACCTTCTTGGCGAGCTTCGCCCCGTCGTCGAACCAGACCGTCTCCGGCGTTGCGTCATCTGTGGCTGCGAGCGTCGACGAGCCGACCTCCACGTCCATCGTCATCGCCGTAAGCATCTCCGCGGTGACGACCCCGCTCTGCAGGACCCGCGGACCGCGGCCCAGCAGTCCGGGCTGCCCCATGACCACGACCCGGCTGCACGTCGGCACTCCCGGTGGCGAGGGGAGCATCTCGCTGATGCCGTCCCCGTCCAGCGGCACCCTCCGCAGCGGCAACGAGCTCACGTCGCTCGCCAGCAGCCCGTCGGCGGCCTGCGCCTCCGGGGAGACGAGGACCCGGATCGGGCCGGACGGCCCGGCGGCGGGCATGATCGTCACGACGTGGGTGTTGGCGCTGAGCGGTTCCGCGTGGACCAGACCGAAGCCTGCAGAAGTCGCGCCCGAGACCTGGGCCAGTCGCGGCCGGCCGGCCTGGTCGAGCGCCTGCAGCAGCGCGACCTTTCGGCCGTCGAGGCTGCCGGCGTAGAGCAGGCTCACGCCGGTGGTCGGGGCCTGGGTGCCCTTCGCCTTGGCCCGCCAGGCTGCTGTCGCGCTGGAGAGCACCTGCCCGTCCACCGCCTGCGGGCCCCGGGCCGGCCAGTCCAGCAGGCCCCTCGGGACGCTGCCGCTCGAGAGCTGGCTTGCGGCGGCGGTCTCGGCGGCGGGAGTGGTGCCGGATCCCGCCGGCGCGGCCGGCGCCGGCCGCTCACCGCGTTTGTCGATCAGTACGGGCACCGTGACGGCGACGGCGCCGAGCACCAGCGCGGTCAGCGCTGCCGCCGCGATCCCGGCCGGGGCGTGCAGCCGCAGGCGCAACCGCCGCGGGGTGCTCAGCGGGAGGGCCGCGGCGACCGCGCGAGCCGCGGCCCGGTAGGGCGGCAGGCTGGCGGATTCGGCTGGATCGAAGCCTGTTCGCTCCCGCGGGCTCTGCCTGGCGTGCGCGTCAGCGACCGGTCCAACTGCGGCCTGGGCGCCGCCGGGCTGGGCGCTACCGGACCGGGTGCCGCCAGGGTGGGCGCCACGGGCCTGGGTGCCGCCGATCCGGCTATCGCCCGTCTGGCCGCCGGACCGGCCATCGCCGATCTGGGCGCCACCGGACCAGGC
>WNGJ01030698.1_pt1 | contig 11229 bp, 8 predicted proteins | sample 5400611 | NCBI WGS metagenome assembly WNGJ01 (sample SAMN13153375, study PRJNA577476) | soil metagenome | isolation source: 40 cm soil or saprolite under Garry oak tree replicate 1 | place: USA:California | collected 2016-06-15 | reverse complement strand
TGCACAATATTGAATACTACAGGTATTTATGACTTTAGCGGTCTAAATGGCTGTCCCAGGAACGAATCCTTGCCATACCCCGTTAACATCTGCTGGAGATCGCGCAGGCCTGAAAAAACCTATCTCAGCACAACTCTTACGCGATACGTGCGCCGTGCGGCTGTTAAAAAACGGTGAACCAATAGAAACAGTGCTCCGCAAGCTAGGCTTGAGCGAAACTACTTGGGAAGATGCCAAAGAAAAGTACCTCAAATTGACAAGCCGGGCGCTCTAACCCGGTATGCTCTCCTCTCTCTCACGTTTACCCAGATTTGACCCAGAATAGACCCAGATTTTATGCTCTTGTTCCTGTCAAGGCCTGAATTTTGCAACATTTGATTTATATAACAGGGGCAAACACACATTATATTCAACCAATCGTTCAAGGATTAACAGGGAGTTATGACGTTTCTCAGATAACATTTCCCCTTTCTCAAGAAGAATTTCCCCATCACAAACGGAGAGAACGAGCATAACAGGCTCATTTTCTCGCATAACTTTTCCTCTTGCCTCTCCTCTCACAAGACGTTGGCTTTTGAGGATGTTTCCGCTCCCATTTTCGCTCAGTTCAAAAAAGTTATCTGAGAAAAACGAAAAGTTATGCAAGAAATGCTTGCTCTGTGCGAGGCAAACCGATATACTGGAAGCCGGGAAGAGAGCACGAACATGAGCGGAGACCACGAGAAGGGAAAGAACGCGTCGTGTTGACTGACGATGGTTTTCAAGCCTGGTGCTTGCAGAACAGGATTCCAGCGGAGACCAAAGCCTACATTGAGCGTATTCGTTCATCGCAACCCGTGCGAAAGGTACGCAGCCGCACTTCCAACGTCAGCGGGCGTTATCCTTCTGTCAAAATGGGCCGCTCCATCCAATTTGAAAGCCGTCATGTGGAGTTGTGGGGAATCTACGAGATGGAGCGCGATGACGATGTGCTCGAATTCTACGATCAACCCACTCGTATTCAGCTTCAGTATCGCGCCCGCTCTGGCCGCAAAACGACCCAATGGCATACTCCAGATTTCTTCGTCATTCGGCAGAACAAAGCTGGCTTTGAAGAGTGGAAGCCCGTTACAGCCCTGGAGCCCCTTACGGTGACGATGCCGGAGCGGTACCAACGCGAACCATCCGGCGACTGGCGCTGTCCCCCTGGAGAAAGCGCAGCACAGGTGCATGGCTTGTTCTATCGGGTCCGGACCAATGCCCAGGTCCACCCGCTCGTGATCCAAAATCTCAAGTTTCTCCAAGATTTCTGGATTCATGTGTATCCGGTGACGCCTGAGCAAGAAGCTCAAGTACTCACACTGGTCACCACCGCCCCAGGGATCTCTGTCAGACAACTCCAAGATGCCTGCCCTGATCTGCCAGTCGATGTGCTTTGGGCACTGCTGACCGATCAGCGTCTCTTTACCGATTTGTCTGCTTCCTCGCTCATGCAATGGGACCAGGTACGGCTCTTCCGCTCCCAGGCCGAGACTGAGTCGGCTCGGGAGAGGATCGAGAGCATGCCTGCGCCGATCCCGTTGTTTACGCAACTCTCGTTCGATGGGCGACTGTGGGAAGCGGAAAAACAGGGAGATCGGGTCGTCTTGCGCCCAGAAGTTGGCACAGCCTTCACCCTCTCAAGCACCCACTTGCAGCAGCTCCTCGATACCGGCGCCGCCATGCTCGTCGGGGAGGCGGCTCCATCCCCACTTTCCGAGGAGGCCAGAACCCTGCTGCTGGGCGCTGGCCCGACGGCTTTAGCTGCTGCCAATCAACGCCTCAGCACCATTCTGGCATATCTGAGTGGCGAGGCCGTGACAGCCACAAAGCGCTCTGTGCAAAACTGGCTCCGCAACTACCGGGAAGCCGAACGTGCTTACGGCTGCGGGTATCTGGGGTTACTGGACAAGTCGGCGCGCCGCGGCAACCGAGCGCCTCGCGTCGACACGGCATCGAAACAGCTCCTGGAAACTGTTCTTCGTACCCATTACGCGGTCCCCCAAGCGAAACGCCGCTCCGCCGTCTATGCCCTGTACCGTGAGGAATGTGCCAAACAACATCTTTCCCCTGTCAGTCAAGCCACGTTTTATCGGGAATGTGCCCTCTTTACGACACCAGAAGTCACCGCAGCGCGTCACGGGAAGCGTGCCGCCTATCGGGACCACCCCCGCTTTTTCTATCTGGATCGGACCACCCCACGTCATGGCGAACGGCCTTTTGCTGTGGCACATCTCGATCACACGGAATTAGACATTCTGCTCGTCTCCTCCATCACTGGCAAACCGCTGGCCAAGCCCTGGGCGACATTCCTGACCGATGCCTACAGCCGCCGCCTGCTGGCTGTCCATGTCAGTTATGAACCGCCCAGTTATCGGTCAGTGATGATGGCCTTTCGGCTCTGTGTCCAGCGCTACGGTCGTCTTCCTCAGGAAATCGTGGTCGATCATGGCCCCGAGTTTGGCAGCGTGTATTTTGAAGCACTCCTCTCTCAGTGCTTTGTCACGAAAATCAACCGACCCCCCCAGCAGCCCCATTTTGGGTCCGTGATTGAGCGAATCTTCGGGACCACCACCAGCGAATTCCTCAACCAGCTCCGAGGGAACACACAAGCCAGCAAAGCACCGAGCCTGCTGACACGAGAAGTGGACCCGAAACGGCTCGCTGTCTGGACGCTGGAACGCTTTGCAGCCCGCCTCACCGAATATGTCTACGAGGTCTATGATGTGATGGAGCATCCTGCGTTATTCATGAGTCCGCGTGAGGCCTACGCGCAAGGGATGGAGTTGGCGGGGGCGCGGAGCCATCGGGTGATTGCCTATTCGGAAGCGTTCCTGATGCAGACGCGGCCCACGACGCGAACAGGCAGGGCCAAAATTTACCGGGGACGTGGCATCACGATCAACGGATTGCAATACTGGCATGAACGGATGATGGCCTCGGATGTTGCTGGTCAAACCGTGCCGGTGCGGTTCGAGCCCTATGATATGGGCGTGGCCTATGCCTACATCGACGGCCAGTGGCTTGAATGTATTGCCGATACCTACGCGCAGGTGCATGGACGCTCTGAAAAGGAGTGGAACCTGATCCTGGATGAGTGGCGTGAACACCAGCGCCAACATGCATACAAGCGCGTGAGGCTCAATGGCCCGTTGCTCGCCCAATTTTTGCACCAGGTCGAACAGGAAGAAACGTTCTCACTTCAGCACCAACGAGAGTATGAGGAGCAGGCTCTACGACAGGTCAGCCTCGGGCCGTTCCCTCACCTTCCTCGTGCGGAGGAGATCCCTCCAGACATTACTATTGATTTGACCCAACTTCGTCACCTTGAGGAGTATCGCTGATGCGTTCACTTGACCCAGCTCTCCAATCCCGCTTAGCGGCATTGCAGCAGTACAAGATCAAACATGCTTCTTTGGAAAAGATGGATACCCTGCTGAGGAACGCCATTGAGGAACACACCAGTTACAGCATCTTGGCTCTCTATGGACCTAGCGGGGTGGGAAAATCGACCGTGATGAAGCGGATAGCACAACGGTGTCGGGAAGAGGAGCCAGATTCCTCCGTGGTGCCTGTGGTGGTCGTGCAGGCATCTCCAGAAGATGTCGGGAGAGCCTCCCGTCTGGATTTTTACCGCCAGGTGCTTCACCAACTCCGGGGGCATGTTGCGGTACGGGATCGCATCTTGAATCTGCCCCTGGCTCGCGAACGGGGGAAAAAGAGCACCGACCCGGCAGAATGGCTCGAAATGCGTGAGGCGGTGTCGTATGCCCTCGACCTTCTCAGGGTGAAAGCGGTCTGCATTGATGAGGCGCAACATCTCCTGCAAGCCGATGCTGCGCAAAAGCCTTCCATTCAACTGGACTGGCTCAAGTCGCTCACCAACCAAAGTCAACTGCTCTACATCCTGGTTGGAAACTTCTCGCTGTACGATTTCTGCCATCTGAATGGACAGCTCGCCCGGCGCGTGCGCGAAGAGCAATTTTGCCGGTACCACCTGGAGAGCCAGGCCGATGCGGTGGAATTTACGAGCGCGTTGAAAGCGCTGTTAGAGCAGGTCCCACTCCAGGTGGATATCCCAGAGATGCTGACCCATTGGAAATGGTTCGGCGAATGGAGCATCGGCTGCATTGGCATTCTCAGCGATTGGGTGGTGGAAACGGCGGCCACGCTCTGCCGTGCGGGGGAGACCGTGCTCACGCTTGAGTCGCTGGCAAAGCATGCCTTAAAACCAGCACAGCGCCTGAAATTGGAAACGGAAGCACGCACCGGCGAGTTCAAGATTGAAGAGGCCAAGAAAGAAAGCGAACGAGAGCTGCAACGCCTCTTGGGCAGGCCCTCGACGTTCCAGAGGAGTTCACCATCACCTCCCCCATTGTCCAACGGTGCGACGACGAGTCCTTCGCCCTCGAAGTCTCGCTCCTCCTCCCGCATTGAACGGGCAGCTCAGCGCGATCCGGTGGGGGAGCAGGTGTTCACCGGAACGGGCACCAAATGCTCCTATCTAGGCATGATTGCTGTGACCAGCCGCCAATTTCAAGAAACGGGCACGACGTGTGTGGAATGCCCAACCTGTGGCGCACGCCGGACGCTCAAATCGCCCAAAGATCAGCCGCATTTTCCATCGCATCCGAGGCGTTTAAGCCCCCCAGCAAAAGGAGAGCGGCGCTGGGTCTTCCAGCAGCAGAGCTGGAAACTGGTCGAAGGCTGAGGGAAGTTGTGCTCACTTTTTCCCCGAAGGTTTGCTCATTTCCCGGCTGGTGTGAAGAGCCGTGAGCAAGGCTTGACAAAGACGACAGAAGAAGTTAGACTCTCTGCTGGAGGAATATATTTCAATCTTTGTGTCCTGCTCTTTGTCTGGTCGTTGGTTCAGTGCTTATCTCGATGTGATCCGGTGCAGCCGGTTGCGCTCTTGGCTCCCTCCTCCAGCGCCAGTTGCCCAACCGCCAGGGGTGAGGGTGTTCGGGAAGCCCACTCACCTCTGCACGCCCACTGCACGTGTGCGGAACCCCATTCGCTGACCTTGAACGCTATCGTCTGTATGGAACCGCTGTCATGGCTCCTGGTGCCAGGTCGGCACCAGGATGTGTGACCCTTTCCCTTTGAAAGGAGCCAACGGAAATGGAACCGACCAGATTTGACGACCTGACCAAAGCCCTGGCGGCCGCGACCTCACGCCGCCAAGCCCTCAAAACTATTGCTGCCACCACCCTTGGCGGCATTCTCGGACTGAGTGGGATTGGCAATGTCTTTGCCAAACCATGTGCAACGAACGGTAAGCACTGTAACTCGAAAACCGTGTGCTGTAGCGGGTACTGTGACCCCACTACTAGGAAGTGCGCCTGCAAGCCGGGCACCTGCAATAGTTCCTGCCCCTGTGATGCCAGTCAATGCCTCACGTGCGACTCTAGCACCGGCACCTGTGTCTCTAGCTGTGATGCCTGCTCCACCTGCCAGGGTGGTACCTGTGTCTCTAGCTGTGGCTCCGGCCAGGTCTGCCTCAGCAATGGGACATGCGCCGGCACAAATTTGTGTGCTAACGACGGCCAGTGTAACAAAGGGTATTTCTGCTATTTTACCGTTTTTGATCCCAGTCAATCATACTGTCTTCAGGCATGCTAGCAGGTAGCTTTCCCTCGGTAGCGGCTGGAGGGTGTCGTCTTACCGCTACCGGGGGAATTTCGCTCTGGCATTGGTCCCTCACGTGTATGAATGGGTGGTTTGTGGAAATCGATTGGGCTGAGCCCCTTCAGTACTCGTAGAGTCGCGAGGGAGACAGCGGGAGAAGCGTGAAGATATGGAGGAACGTGTATGGCAAGAGCTATGATTCTTCCTCTGCCAGCATCTGGGCATGTGAACCCACGCTTCCGGTTGCCCGGGAGCTGGTGGCCCGCGGTGAGGAAGTCATCTACTGCCTGCCTGATCAGTTCAAACCAAGCATTCAAGCGACGGGAGCCGCTCTTCTGCCATTCACGATCACCGGGAGGGCATTTCGTTGGTCCCCTGTGCCGTGTGCGGACCTTTTGCTCTGGTTGCCCTTGCATACCGCCGTGACGAGCCTGGAAATCCTTCCACACCTGCTCGAACGTGTCCGCGCGGCACAGCCGGACTATCTCATCTATGATGCGTGGTGTCTGTGGGGGCGGCTGGTTGCTCGTATCCTTCATCTTCCTGCCATTCGTTGCCAGCCGACCTTCGTGATGAATGAGCAGCTTGGCCCGACCTTTTGGACGATGCTTGAACAGGCTGATCGGCTGGCGATGTCTCGTGTTTCCCAGGCACAACCCTCTGAGTTCGAGCAGCAGGTCAACTTTGCTGCTGCGCTTGAGGAATTACGCAGCACCTACAATGTGCCGGTGATCGATCTGAAAAGCTTCTTTGACCATGCCGAAGCGCTCAATCTTGTCCCGATTCCGCGCGCGTTCCAACCAGATGGCCAGACCTTTGATGATCGCTTTCAGTTCGTTGGGCCTTCTCTTCTCCCGCAGGAGCAGGGAACGAATTTTCCCCTGGATCGGCTCAAGCAGCAGCCAACGCTCTACATTTCGCTGGGAACGGTCTGCAACGACGAAGAAGCTTTCTACAAGATGTGTTTTGCGGCGTTTGCGGAAGGGAGGCGAGCCGGCGCTGGGGAAGGCTCACGAGCTGGCGAGCAGGCACATCAGCCGCATTGGCAGGTCGTCCTGGCGAGCGGCAAGAGCGATCTCAGCGTCCTTGGCTCGCCCCCGGAGAACTTCCTGGTGCGTCCACGTGTACCCCAGCTCGAAGTGCTCCAACACAGCCGCGTTTTTCTGACGCATGGAGGCATGAATAGTGTCATGGAGGGTTTGTACTATGGAGTCCCTCTGGTGGTCATCCCCCAAATGCTGGAACAAAGGATCACCGCGAAACGGGTGGAAGAGCTTGGACTAGGCATAGCACTGGAGAGTAGCGCCGTCACGGTTGACCTGCTTCAGGAGTCGGTCATGCGCGTAACCAGCGACCGGGAGATTCGCAGGCGTGTGCAGCAAATGCAGGAGACCCTTCGACAGATGGGAGGCGCTCAAAGTGCCGCTGATGCGGTCCTGCGCTTCAGCCGGACAGAGGGCCAGAAAGGCTGGAGCTGGCCCTCCAGGGTGGAACCTGGTTCCTTACTGAAGGCCAGGGCCACACAGGCGAAAGTCTTCGGCATAGGGCTCAGCAGGACGGGAACCACCAGCTTAACACAAGCTTTGCACCTGTTAGGGTATAAGGCCATCCACTTTCCGCATGATAGCGTGACCCGAGCCCAAGTGTATCATTTCTTCGCCTCTGAGCTCCAGTGCCTCTCCCTTGCTCTGTTGCAGGAGGCTGATGCCATCACGGATACCCCGGTGTGTTGTCTCTACCAGGCCTTAGATCAAGCCTATCCCGGCAGCAAATTCATCCTGACCGTCCGAGAGAAGCACTCCTGGCTCAGATCGTGTCGAAGCTTCTGGGTGGAGCAGGTGGAACCCTATTGCCGGGCGATGCCTGCTAGTTGGTTGGCCCAATATAGTCGTGTGCTCCATGAAAGACTCTATGGCACGCAGGAATATGAACAGGAGACCTTCTCCCGAGCCTACGATGCGTATACAGCCGAGGTGAGGGAGTATTTTCGCGAGCGACCACAAGATCTGTTAGTGTTGGATATCTGCGGTGGAGAAGGCTGGAGCAAACTGGCACCCTTCCTGGAGGTGCCCATTCCAGAGGCCCCCTTTCCCTGGGAAAATCGGGGCAACAAGCTCAGTCAATGGCGACAGCAGGAAAGCCTGGCGTACCCAGCTCCGTCATAGAGACACGCTGAGTGAGGCCCTCATCTTCACTGCGTGAGTGAATGGAAGAATTAGAGAGAACATTGCAGAATGGAGAAACAGTTATGACGCTCCTCTTGTTGTGCGTCCGCCTGCTGCTGGCGCTCGTATTCCTCGTAGCCGGCTTGGCGAAGCTGGCCGACTTAGCTGGCTCACAGCAGGCTTTACGCGACTTTGGCGTGCCTGCACGGCTAGCCAACCCGTTTGGAGTGCTCTTGCCCTTGGCCGAACTGGCTATTGCGCTGGTGCTGCTTCTTCCCGTCTCGGCCTGGTGGGGTGCCTTGGGGGCGCTCGCCTTGCTACTGCTCTTTGTGGTCGGCATCGGCTCCAACCTGGCACATGGGCGGCAGCCGGACTGCCACTGTTTCGGGCAGTTGCACTCGGCTCCCGCTGGCTGGCCCACCTTCGTCCGCAACCTGGTGCTGGCCGCCTTGGCCGCAGTCATCCTCGTCTTGGGCAGAAGCACGCCCCAATTGGGTGTGCTGGACTGGTTGGCTCCCCTGAGCGTAAGCCAACGCATCGAGGTGCTAGTCGGCGTGATCGTGCTTGCGCTGCTCATTGGCGAAGGCTGGGTGCTCTTTCAGATCATGAGTCAACAGGGCCGCTTGCTGTTGCGGCTGGAGGCGCTGGAGGCTGGGTTGTCCGAAGCCGGTGGTGCAGCGGTACCACAACCGACAGCAGGAACGGCTGGCCTGGCCATTGGCAGTGCGGCTCCCAACTTTACCCTTCCAACCCTTGCCGGTGAGACGGCGACGCTACACGCCTTACGTGCACTCGGCAAACCAGTCCTGTTGCTGTTCTCCGACCACGGCTGCGGCCCCTGCAACGCCCTCCTGCCAGAGATTGGGCGCTGGCAGCGCGAGCATGCGAGCAAAGTGGTGGTGGCCCTTATTAGCCGGGGGACAGTCCAAGCCAATCGCCCGAAGGCCAGTGAGTATGGCTTGACGCATGTGCTGTTGCAGAAGGATCGTGAGGTGGCCCAAGCCTACCAGGCCTCTGGGACGCCCAGCGCCGTGCTCATCCGTCCAGATGGCATCATTGGCAGCCCTTTGGCTCAGGGAGCCGATGCGATCCGTGCGCTGCTTGACCAGGCACGCTCCCCGGCAGGCCTGGGCACACTCCCGATGGCGGCTGCCCAGGGCAATGGCAATGGGGCAGCCGCACCACGACCGCCTACTGGTCCCAGGATCGGCGAGCCTACCTCGGACTTCAGCTTGCCCGATCTCTCGGGCCAGACAGTGAACCTCTCCGACTTCCGAGGCAGCAGGATGCTGGTACTCTTCTGGCGGCCCAGTTGCGGCTTCTGCCAGCGCATGCTCCCCGACCTCAAAGCCTGGGAGTCCCGGCCACCGAAAGGAGCACCGAAGCTGCTGGTGGTCTCGACCGATAGCGTGGCCGACAACCAGGCGATGGGGCTGCGCTCCCCGGTGCTGCTTGACCAGGACGGCATGCGCGTGGGGAGGCTGTTTGGAGCCACGGGCACGCCAATGGCGGTGCTCGTCGATGTCAAGGGCAAGATCGCCTCGGAACTGGCAGTAGGAGCGCCAGCCGTGCTGGCGCTGGCTGGTCAGGAGCAGGACTCCATTGCATCTACCTAGTAGAGCCTCCAACACCCGCACAGGAGGTGCTCAAGCCTCCTGTGCCTTTCCTCCTGTCCATCAGTGATGGTGTACAATTCGAGCAAACCTTCGGGGAAAATTTTTTTCCTCAATTGTTGCTCGACTTCGGAGGATTTCCGCTCAGTGGGTGGACAAACCTTCGGGTGAACTACCATCAAGAACAGTACCAATGGTTTTATTCTCATCAGTAAACGAAAAGTTATGTGAGAAAAAACAGCCAGGCTGCGCCTTTGTCGAAAACGAAGTGATAGACACGATCTGGAAAAGTTATGCGAGAAAAGGAAATAGGACCGTTCACCAATGATGCCGCTTTTCAGGACGCTATGAAACAATCCTCTGGAAAAGTTATGTGAGAGAAAAACGAAAAGTATTCTGAGAAACGTCAGTTTCTCTCTTTGCTCAATGATGAATTGATAGAACTTGCCCATTGAGGACTATGCATGCTCTATCACCCTGTTGCCACTCTCTCTGTACATCCCAACAGTATTCGGCTCATAGCCAGATTTGAAACGTCATGTGCTGTGGGCCAGCGCACCACTCCGCATGACGACATCGACTCATATGATGGGTGACACCTGTTGAAAGTATCCGTTAGAATAAAAAATTGACTCGCTTGCCATCTCTCCGCGAATGGCTCTCAGGAGGGAAAGAGCAATTTAGGGGTCAGCATATCCCATCTTGCTTTTTGTGCGCGAAGCGTTTTCAGACGGGAAACGGACCCTGCCTGTGCTCGCCACCGCTGAAGGGAAGACACAGCAGGAGGTGCTAGCACCTCCTGTGCGGCGTGCCAGGCCAGGCCCCATCAAGAGGGACCTTGTCTGGCACGCATGTACGTGGGGTCTCGATCACGCAGGCCCCTGCTGGTTTGCGCTGCTTAGGACTCGTAGGCCCCGATGTCGCACGCGCTCTCCTGTGGGCTGTCGGGTCGCTTGTGGCCCCGCTGGTCCGTCGCGGGACAAAGCGAACTCGAAAGCGGGATATAATCACTGGCCGGGCTACCTTTGAGCAAGGCCATCGTCTGAGTCCGCCCGCCATTGCTCGCCAGTGGGCCAAGCTTGGGGTTGGTGTTCTGCACGCTGCCCGTGCCGGCCAAGCCGCAACTGCTATCGCTCGTCAGGTTGTAGCCCTGATCGGTGTAGCTGCCAAAGCCAAGGTCAACGTTGGAGCAGTCGCCGCCCGTGTTTTCGGCGACGATGCTCCCGCCGATATTGACCTCTCCGTAAAAGGTGAAGAGGCCGCCGCCCTGGCCGCTGTCAGCCGAGTTGCCGGAGAAGGTGCTGTTGCTGATCGTCAGTTCGCCATTGCTATTGTTGAAGAGGCCGCCGCCGCCGGAAGCGGAGTTGCCGGAGAAGGTGCTGTTGCTGATGCTCAGCGGGCCACTGTTGCTGAGGCCGCCGCCTTGGCTGCTGGAAGCGGAGTTGCCGGAGAAGGTGCTGTTGCTGATGCTCACGCTGATGCTCGACGGGCCACCGCTGCTGAGGCCGCCGCCGCCATAGGAAGCGGAGTTGCCGGAGAAGGTGCTGTTGCTGATGCTCAGCGGGCCGCCATAGTTGCTGAGGCCGCCGCCTTGGCCGCTGGAAGCGGAGTTGCCGGAGAAGGTGCTGTTGCTGATGCTCAGCGTGCCGCCGAAGTTGTCGAGGCCGCCGCCGCTGGCTAGGGCGGCGGGACCGGGAGCGGAGTTGCCAGAGAAGGTGCTGTTGCTGATGCTCACCGTGCCGTAGCCGTTCTCGAGGCCGCCGCCATAGGAAGCGGAGTTGCCGGAGAAGGTGCTGTTGCTGATG
>WNGJ01023565.1_pt1 | contig 11229 bp, 9 predicted proteins | sample 5400611 | NCBI WGS metagenome assembly WNGJ01 (sample SAMN13153375, study PRJNA577476) | soil metagenome | isolation source: 40 cm soil or saprolite under Garry oak tree replicate 1 | place: USA:California | collected 2016-06-15 | reverse complement strand
GTTCGCGCCGCCTTCCACGGGGCGCTGAGAGAGAGCCGCTCCGGCGATCTCGTCGTCGAGACGTACATCGCGGGCAGCGACTATCGCTGTCTCGTCATCGGCGGCAAGGTCGCGGCGATCGCCGAGCGCGTCCCGGCCAGCGTGGTCGCCGACGGCGAGCACACGGTCCACGAGCTCGTCGAGATCGCCAACCAGGACCCCCGTCGCGGGATCGGCCACGAGAAGGTCCTCACCCGGATCAAGCTCGACGAGGCCGCCGAGGAGCTCGTCCGCGCCCAGGGTTTCGAGCTGGACGGCCGGCCGCCGAAGGACACCCGGATCAAGCTCGCGCTGACCGGCAACATGTCGACGGGCGGGACGTCGATCGACCGGACGATCGAGGCCCATCCGGACAACATCGAGATCGCCGAGACGGCCGCCCAGGTCGTCGGGCTCGACGTCGCCGGGATCGACTTCATCTGCCCGGACATCGCCACACCCGTCCGCGAGACCGGCGGCGCGATCGTCGAGGTCAACGCCGCGCCCGGCTTCCGGATGCACACCCACCCGACCGAGGGCGAGCCCCAGTACGTCGCCCGCCCCGTCATCGACAGCCTCTTCCCGCCCGGCACGCCCGCCCGCATCCCGATCGTCGCCGTGACCGGCACGAACGGCAAGACGACGACCGTCCGGATGATCGCCCACATCATGAAGCTGATGGGCCGGCGGGTCGGGATGACCTCGACCGACGGCATCGTCGTCGACGGCCGGCTGACGAAGAAGGGCGACATGTCCGGCCCGAAGTCGGCCCAGATGGTCCTCCAGAACCCCAAGGTCGACACGGCCGTCTTCGAGGTCGCCCGTGGCGGCATCCTCCGCGAGGGCCTCGGCTATGACCGCAACGACGTCGCCGTCGTGACAAACGTGACCGGCGATCACCTGGGGCTCGGCGGGATCGACTCGATCGGCCAGCTGGCGAACGTGAAGGCGGTCGTCGTCGAGGCGGTGCCGCGATCCGGGACCGCGGTCCTCAACGCCGACGACAGCCACGTCTACCGGATGGGCCGTCACTGCGCGGGCCGGGTCGTCCTGTTCAGCATGTCGACAGAGAAGGGCGAGGACGGCTTCGATCGAGTCGACGGCCATACGTCCCGCGGCAATGCCGCGTTCTGCCTCGAGCCGAGCGCGGCCGGCGAGCTGATCGTCCTCAAGCACGGCCCGCGGACGATGCCGGTGCTGTACACCCACCTCATCCCGGCGACGTTCGGCGGCAAGGCCCGGATGAACGTCGCCAATGCCCTGGCGGCGGCCGCGGCGGCGTGGGCGGCGGGTGCTCACCTGCACGACATCCGGCAGGGCCTGCGGACGTTCTCGACGTCGTTCTTCCAGGCGCCGGGCCGGCTGAATTTGCTCGACGTCGGTGGGATCCGCGTCGTCATCGACTACTGCCACAACGTGGACGGGATGCGCCAGCTCGCGGACTTCGTCAATCGGATGATGGCCGAGCCGGTGTCGGTCGCCGGGCGGGTCGCGGCGGTCTCGGGGCCGGCTCGCGACGGCAAGGACGGCAAGGACGGGACGCGGTTCGTCCGACGCGGGCGGGCCATCGGGGTCATCGGGATCCCGGGCGACCGACGCGACGACGACCAGCGCGAATACGGGTCGATCGCCGCCGGATCGTTCGACGAGATCATCGTGCGCGAGGACAAGAACCTGCGGGGCAGGTCACCGGGCGAGAGCGCCTCGAACGTCATCAACGGTGTCCGCGCCGCACGGGCGACCGGGGCACGCGCCGCCAGGGGCGACAAGATCCTCGACGAGACAGCGGCCGTCCGGACGGCCCTCCGCCGCGCCGCGCCTGGCGATCTCATCGTCTGCTGCGTCGATGACGCTGTGGCCGTCTACCGCGAGGCGATGGCCGCGGCCGGCTCGTCGCGCGGCGGGCAAGCCTTCGCGGATCCCGGCGAGCTCGAGGCGCCCGAGGGGTGAGCGGGTCCGGGGCACCGCGCTACTTCCCGGAGGATTCGCTCCAGAGCCCGCGGTTCACCGGGCCGTCCACCTTCGCCCGGCTGCCCCACGTCCGGACGCTCGAGGATGTCGACCTGGCGATCGTCGGCGTGCCGTTCGACACCGGCGTGACCTATCGCGTTGGCGGGCGCTTCGGCCCGAACGCGGTCCGCGCGGCGAGCGTGATGCTCCGGCCGTACAACGCCAACCTCGACGTGAAGCCCTTCGATGTCCTGTCGTGCATCGACTACGGCGACGTCTCGATCGTGCCCGGCTACATCGAGCGGAGCTACGAGGCGATCAAGGAGACGGTCGGCCCGATCGTCGAGGCGGGTGTCGTCCCGCTGCTCATCGGCGGCGACCATGCGTGCACGCTGCCGCACCTCCGGGCGACCCGGTCGCGCGGTCCCGTGGCCGTGATCGACTTCGATTCCCACACCGACGCCTGGGACAGCTACTTCGGCGAGAAGTACAACCACGGCACGTGGATGCGCCGGGCGATCGAGGAGGGCCTGGTCGACGTCGCCCACTCGATCGAGGTCGGGCTGCGAGGGTCGCTCTACGGGGCGACCGACTGGAGCGGGCTGCGGGACGAGCTCGGCCTGGAGTACCTGACGACCGAGGAGATCTTGGACATCGGGCCCGACGAGACCGCCGCCCGGATCCGGGCGCGAGTCGGCGACGCGATGGCGTTCATCAGCTTCGACATCGATGTCGTCGATCCGGCGTTCGCACCCGGGACCGGGACGCCCGAACCGGGCGGGCCATCCGCCCACGACATGCTGGCGGTCGTCCGGCGCCTGACCGGGATCGACTTTGTCGGCTTCGATGTCGTCGAGGTCATCCCCGCCTACGACCCCGCGGACCAGACGGCGTTCCTCGCGGCGAATCTCGCCTACGAGATGCTGTCCCTGGTCGCCCTCCGCCGCTCGGGGCGTTAGTCGGCGGTTTCGCCCCTCCCGGTTGCGCCAACCCATTGTTCGGGCTTGCCGGGCGGACTACGATGCCTCGGTTCGGATGGAGGAGCAGCCGACAGGGCCGCACGGCGGCCGCGGAGGAGGGTTCGAGCATGCGTCGCTGGACAACGGTCGCCGCGTTCGTAGCACTGACGTCGGTCATGGCGAGCTGTAAGCGCCGCCACATCGTCAGCCGCCTGCAATCCGCCCCGCCAGGACGGCGTGAAGCTGACCTTCGCGTCCTTCGGCGGCGTCTACCAGGATGCCCAGCGCAAGGCCTGGCTCGATCCATACTCGGCCGCGACCGGCGTCGAGTTCACGAACGACGAGAACTCCTCCAACGCCACGATCAAGGCCCAGGTCGAGGCGGGCCAGGTGACGTGGGACGTTGTCGACGTCGGCAACGATTTCGGCCTGGACGCGAACAAGGACCTGCTCGAGCCGCTCGACTACACGCTGATCCCGCGGGACGAGGTTCTCGACGGGTTCGCCGGTGACTATCGCGTCGCCGACATCACCTACGGCGTCGTCCTCGGCTACAACACCGACAAGACGGCCGGGAAGGTGCCCGCCGGCTGGGCCGACTTCTTCGACCTGCAGAAGTTCCCGGGCAAGCGCGGGCTGTGGGATTACTCGGAGGGCGGTCTCCTCGAATTCGCGCTCATGGCCGACGGCGTCAAGCCGGCGGACCTGTACAAGCCATCGCTCGACGTCGCTCGGGCGACGAAGAAGCTCGACACGATCAAGGACAACATCGTCTTCTGGAGCTCCGGCGCCGAGTCCCAGGAGCTGATCGGCTCCGGTGAGGTCGCGATGACGATGATCTGGAACGGCCGGGCCTGGAGCGCGAAGAACACCGACAAGAAGCCGGTCGAGATCCAATGGAACCAGCAGATCGTCACCGCCGACTATCTCGTCGTGCCGAAGGGCTCGCCGAACAAGGACGCTGCCATGAAGTTCATCGCCTATGCGATCTGCGCCGCAAACAACGCCAAGCCGTCGCAGTACATCCCGTACGGGCCGACGAACAAGAACGCGAAGCCGGATCCAGCGAAGGTCGCGGACCTGTCCGTGTCGAACGCCGATGCGAATTCGGCCTACTTCGACGACACGTACCTCATCGACAATTTCAAGGACATCGACGCCGCCTATCAGGCCTGGAAGACGAAGTAGCGAGGGCAAGCCGGGCGGGCTGAGTTGATGACGACCGCCGCCTCCGCCGGTGGCCGCTCCCGGCGGAGCCTGCGCGACCTGACGGGCAATCGCTGGTCGCTCCTGGTGTTGCCGGGGGTCGTCTTCCTCGCCGTGTTCTTCCTCGCCCCGCTCGTGATGATGAGCCTCCGGAGCGTGACCGATCCGCAGGATGCCGGACTGTCGAATTACACGAGGTTCTTCGCCGATGAGGCGTACCTGCGCGTCCTCATCAACACGTTCTGGATCGCGCTCGTCTCGACGGGCACGTGCCTCGTGGTCGGCTATCCGTTCGCGTATTTGATGACGGTCGTTTCCGGGCGGGTCGCCGGGCTCCTCCTCATTGCCGTGCTTCTCCCGTTCTGGTCAAGCCTCCTCGTCCGGACCTTTGCCTGGCAGGTGATCCTCCGGGATACCGGCATCATCAACCGGTTCCTGCTCGATCTCGGGCTGATCTCCTCGCCATTGACCCTCATCCGGACGACGCTCGGCGTGATCCTCGGGATGTCCCACATCCTGCTGCCGTTCATGGTCCTGCCGCTCTACGCGGTCATGCGCCGGATCGACCCGGAGTACGGCCGAGCGGCCGCGAACCTCGGCGCGCCGCCGATGTCCGCATTCCTCCGCGTCTTCGTTCCGCTCAGCCTGCCGGGCGTCGTCGCGGGCTGCCTCCTCGTGTTCGTCCTGGCCCTCGGCTTCTACATCACACCGGCGCTGCTCGGCGGCCTCCACGACCAGATGATCAGCCAGCTCATCGTCCAGCAGATCCAGCAGCGACTCGATTGGGGTTTCGGCACGGCGATGAGCGTGGTCCTCATGGTCATCACGCTCGTCATCCTGTTCGTCGCCTCGCGCCTGGTCCGCCTCCGCGACGTCTTCGGAAGCGCGGTCGAGGAGTGACGCGGTGACCGAATCCTGGCGCGGGCCGCGGCGCCTGCTCATGGCGGCCCTCGGCGGCCTGACCGTGTTCTACCTGCTCGCGCCGACCCTCGTCATCGTTCCGATGAGCTTCACCGAGGCGAAGATCCTCAGCTTCCCGCCGCAGGGCTTCTCGCTCCAGTGGTATCAGCGCATGTTCACGGATCCACAGTGGTCGTCGGGCATGCTCCACAGCGCGCAGGTGGCGGTCCTCACCGCGATTCTCGCGACGGTGCTCGGAACGCTGGCCGCGCTCGGCCTGACCCGTGGGCGCTTTCCGGGCCGGACGGCCGTGAACGCGCTCGCCCTTTCTCCGTTGATCGTGCCGGTCGTGATCATCGCGATCGGGATGTTCTCGCTCTTCGTCCAGTGGCGTATCAGCGGTTCGCTCATCGGGCTCGTGCTGGCACACACCGCGCTCGCGCTGCCCTTCGTGATCGTCAACGTCGGGACGAGCCTGCGGACGATGGATCGGAACCTGGAGCTTGCGGCGGCGAACCTCGGCGCCGATCCACGCCGGACGTTCACGCGGATCACGCTGCCGATCATCCTGCCCGGCGTCCTGGCCGGGGCGATCTTCGCCTTCATCACGTCCTGGGATGAGGTGGTGGTCGCGATCTTCCTGACCTCGGCCCGGTTCCGGACGCTGCCGGTCGAGATGTGGGAGCAGGTCCGCCAGGTCGTGGACCCGACGGTCGCGGCGGTCTCGACGACGCTCCTCGTCGTGACCACGGCCCTGTTGCTCCTGCTATTCGTCGTCCGCCGCCAGTCGCCCGCCCGATGAGCGCTTCGGCTGCCGGAGTCCCGTTGACCGGATCCGGCCCGGCGGGTGAGCGCCCGGCGGGTGAGCGCACGGCGGGGGAGCGGCCGGCACTCGTCCTCCACGACCTGCGGAAGCTGTTCGGCGCCGCGGCCGCGGTCGACGGCGTCGACCTGGAGATCAGACGCGGCGAGTTCGTGACGCTCCTCGGCCCATCGGGCTCCGGCAAGACGACGACCCTCCGGATGGTCGCCGGGTTCATGGCGCCGACGAGCGGCTCGATCGAGATCGACGGCGGCGACATGACGCGCGTGCCGCCGTATCGGCGCGACGTCGGGATGGTCTTCCAGAACTACGCCCTGTTCCCGCACATGACGGCGGCCCAGAACGTCGCCTTCCCATTGCAGATGCGTCGGAAGCCCCGGCGCGAGATCGAGAAACGGGTCGCCGACGCGCTGGCCCTCGTGAAGCTCGCCAAGCTCGGCGATCGGTATCCGCGTCAGCTGTCGGGCGGCCAGCAACAGCGGATCGCGCTTGCCCGCGCGGTCGTCTTCGGACCGCGGCTCCTGCTCATGGACGAGCCGCTCGGCGCCCTCGACAGGAAGCTCCGGGAGGCGCTCCAGCTGGAGATCATTCACGTCAGTCGAGAGCTCGGCGCGACCGTGCTCTACGTGACCCACGACCAGGAAGAGGCGCTCGTCATGAGCGACCGAATCGCCATCTTCAACGCCGGCCGGATCGACCAGCTCGGCAGCGGCGAAGACCTCTACGACCGACCGGCTTCCCTGTTCGTGGCCGACTTCATCGGCGAGTCGAACATCCTGCGCGGACGATACGAACGTGACGGCGCCGGCGGCGGCTGGATGACGCGGGGGCCGTGGCGCTGGCGGGTGGGGCCGGTCTCAGCCGAGCGAGCGGCCCTCGAGGCGGGCGCACCCGCTGCGCTCGTCGTCCGGCCCGAGCGGATCCGGATCGTCGGCAGCGGCAGCGAGATCCCGGCCGGAGCGAACTCGGTGGAGGCCGCGATCACCGACGTCCTGTACCTGGGGTCGGATCGGAAGTACGGCCTCACCCTTCCCGATGGGCAGCGGGCGGTGGTGCGGCAGCAACGCGACGGGGCGGGCGGGCGCGAATGGCCGAGCAGCGAGCGAGTTCAGCTGACCTGGTCGGTCGACGACGGCGTCCTGGTGGCCGATCCGACGGGCTGAGGTCGCGCGGCCTTCTCGCGGCGTTCGCCGCGTGCAACAGGGCGCGACCCAATGGCTTTTAGGGCCGTCCAACGTGCCAAACGTCGAAGGACGACTCCCCAGGGTCGATCTTGGACCGCCCCACGTGCCAAACGGCGAAGGAGGACTCGCCGGGCCGGGCTTTGGACCGCCCCACGTGCCAAACGTCGACTGAAGCGCCGCCCTGTGCCGGCTGCAGCTATCTCACCCGATCATTGGACCGCCCCACGTGCCAATCGGGAGTGCCAGGGTCGTTTGAGCCGTCGGCGGCGCCGGTCAGCCTACGGTTGGCTCACGCCACGAACCAGAGCCGCGGGAATCGCCTCAGCGAGGCGTGTTCGAGATGACCGTGCGGGTGATCCAGGCGATCTCGAGCGCCGAGATGATGATCAGTGCGATGCCGACGACCGTCTCCACGGAATGGCTCCTCCATCACCGGATCCTGATCGGTGGCCCGACCTGCGGGCGATGATGGGGCTCGCCGAACCGGAAATCAAGAAAGGCGCGGGCGCTCCTGGAGGCGTGGGACCAGAGAGGTCAGCTCGGTCGTGACGTCGATCGGCTTCGCGCCCAGCGAGTCGAGCAGGGCGAACACCTCTTCCCGTTCCTCGTGGCAGAGCAGAACGATGATCCGTGGCTTGCCCGACGCATCCGCGAGCTCCGCCCGGAGAGCGGCCGTCTCGGATTCGTAGACAGGGACATCGGCGGTGGATACGCCGGCGGCCCGGATCCCGGCCATCAGCTCCCCGACGATCGACTCTCGCGACCGGCCGCGAAGATATTTCAGGGTCTCCTTGATCGCGACCCGCTGGGCCCGTTCGGCGGCGATCCGAGCGATTCCGCGGAGCGTGTCGTCGGGTCGGTCTCCCGCGGTGCCGACGATCGCCGTGATCGGCGCCGCGCGGCCGGCGGCCCCGCCGGCGATCCCCTCGGCGACGTCGAGGATCGCTGCGACACCAGCCTCGTTATGGGCGAAATCGACGATGACGATCCGGGCCCCTAGTCGGTAGAGGTTGAGCCGGCCCGGCGATCGGTCGGATGTCGGTCGGAAGTCGACCAGGCCCTCGCGAACCTCCTCGAGCGTCGCCCCGAGACCCCGCGCCGCCGCGGACGCCGCCAGTGCGTTCGCGACATTGTGGCGAGCCAGCCCGCCGATCGTGATGGGCACCCGCCCAACCTCGACGATTCGGTGCTCCTTGCCGCCGTCGAGCTCGACAAGCCAGCCGTCGCGAACGACATATCCGCGCCCGCGCCGGCCACCCCGTCCAGATTCGCCGATGACCCGCCGGACTGCGGCGTTGTCACCGTCGCCCAGCGTGAAAAGGGCGACCCGACACGAGACCCGCCGGGCCATCGCCGCGACGAAGGGATCGTCGGCGTTGAGGACCGCCCAACCGTCGGGCTTTGTCACGCGAACGACCGTCGACTTGACCTCGGCCAGCTCCGGCAGGGTATGGATGCCCTGGAGGTCGAGATGATCGGAGCTGACATTTGTGACCACCCCGACCTCGTTCGACTCGTAACCCATGCCGCGCAGGACGAGTCCGCCGCGCGCCGTCTCGAGGACCGCGACGTCGAGATCCGAGCGGGCCAGGATCTGCCAGGCGCCGCCCGGCCCGGTCCAGTCGCCGGGATCGACGAGCCGTTCATTGACGAGCACCCCGTCGGAGGTCGTCGTCCCGACCCGCCGGTCCGCGCGGACCAGGATGTGGGTGACGAGCCTGGTGACAGTGCTCTTGCCGTTCGTCCCGGTGATCGATACGACCGGCAGCCGCCGGTCGGCATTTCGGACCCACGCCGGCGGCGTCGTCCGCGAGGCCTTGATCCGCTCGGTCCAGCGTTCGAGCAGGCGCTCCTGGGCGCCCGTCAGGCGCGTTCGACGAGCGGGGGACACGTCCCGATCGGAGAGGGCGAGGGCCGCCTCGGCGATCGTGTGGGCCCGCTCCGCCCCGATCCATGGGAACGTCACGATCCAGTGCCCCGGATCGGACGAGCGATGGACGACGACCCCGGCCCGGCCCTCGTCGTGGTCGACGCGCAGGCGTCGGATCCAGTCGACGAGGGCGTCGATCTGGGCCGGCCAGTCCCGTCGCGGAACGTCGACGCCGAGATGGACGAGGGCGTGGCGGCCCGGCGCTCGCTGGCCGTACCACGTCCGCCGACGACCTATGGCGACCTCGACCTTTACGACCGGCTCGAGCCGATAGACATTGGGTCCCTCGAGGAGCCGGATCTCGATCTGTCGCACGGTCCGGCGAGGATAACAAGCCCCGGACCGCGCAGGGGCCCCACGGGCCACCTAGACTGGGCCGATGGCCACCATTCACCCGCCCGCGGCCGGGGTAACGGCCGACGACCTGACCGCCATCGAGGCGAGCCTGCAGGCCGACGAGACCGCTTACCTGGCCGATCTCGAGCGCCTCGTCAACATCGACTGCGGCAGCTACACGCCCGCCGGCGTCGACGAGGTCGGCCGGTTCGTGGCCGGTTTCCTGGCCGATCTCGGGGCAACCGTCGAGGTCCGGCCGGACCCGACCGGACGGCTCGGGGCGACGGTCATCGGGACGTTGAGCGGGCCAGCATCGCCCGGCGCGCGGCTCCTGCTGATCGGCCGGCCGTTTGCCATCGCCGAGGGGCTCGCCACCGGTCCCGGTGTGACCGACATGAAGTCGGGCCTCCTGGCCGGCCTATACGCCATCCGGGCGCTGATCCGCCGCGGGTCGCTGCCGTTCGAGCGATTGACGTTCGTTGCGAACCCGGATGAGGAGATCGGCTCGCCGACCTCGACGCCCCACATCATCGAGCTGGCGGCGACCGCCGACGCCTGCCTGGTCCTCGAATGCGCCCGAGCGAACGGCGACATAGTCTCCTCGCGGAAGGGGATCCTCGACGCCCGGATCCAGGTTCGCGGCCGGGCCGCCCACGCTGGCGTCGAGCCGGAGAAAGGGCGTAGCGCGATCCTCGCCGCAGCGGATCTGGTCGGGCGGCTCCACGCGCTGAACGGCCGCTGGGATGGCGTGACCGTCAACGTCGGTGTCATCGCCGGCGGGACGCGGCCAAACGTCGTGCCCGAACGGTGCACGCTGGAGGTCGACGTCCGGGCGGTGCGGCGCGAGGACCTCGAGACGGCCGAGGCGGCGATCGGCGAGCTCCTCAGCCGGCTGGCGGTTCCCGACACGACCGCCGAGCTCGAGCCGATGGCCCACTGGTGGCCGATGGAGAAGCTCGAACGATCTGGACGGCTCGTCGACCACGCTGTCGCCCTCGCCGATCGGCTCGGGTTCAGCGTCCGCGACACGGCGACGGGCGGGGCGTCGGACGCCAATACGACCGCCGGACTCGGGGTGCCGTCGCTCGATGGGCTGGGCCCGATCGGCGGCAACGATCACTCGCCAGTGGAGTACCTCGAAGTCGCCTCGATCGTGCCGCGGACCACGCTCGTGGCCGGACTCGTGCTCGCGATCAGCCGCGACCCCGCCATCGCGGCGTGGCGAGCGGAGCGTGGCTGACATCGTCGTCGTGCCTGAACGTCGCCGCAACATCTCGTCCGGTGGTCCCTTTGAGGCGTCGGTCGGCTACAGCCGGGCGGTCGCGATCGGCGACTCGTGCTGGGTCGCCGGCACGACCGACGCGGGGCCCGACGGCAGATCCGCACACCCCGAAGACGCCGGGGCGCAGGCACGGGCGATCTTCGCCATCGCGGAACGCGCGCTGGGCGAGGCGGGCTTTGGCCTTGGCGACGTCGTGCGGACCCGGATGTTCGTCGTTCGACCGGAGGACGTCGCGGCCGTGACCGCGGCCCATGGCGATGTCTTCCGCTCGATCCGCCCAGTGGCGACGCTCGTCCTCGTCGCGGGGCTCATGGATCCGTCGTTCCTGGTCGAAATCGAGCTGGAGGCGCGGCGCGCCTGAGGGGATTCCCGCGGGCACAAAGTGTCCGGGCGGGCCGAGTTGAACGGCCCTTTAGCCATCCCGCGAGGGGAGGCAGTCCCACCGGGGTTCCCGGACAACCAAAAGGGTACGACTCATGGCGCGTCACGGTCGGACGAGATTTGGGTCGGGGTCCGCCGGATGGCTACCCTCTCCGCAGCACGGGCGGCGACGTCGGCCCGCAACGCCCTCTCAGGCGGCGCCCGCCGCTCGGCCGACGATCGCGATCGCCACGGCCGCGATCAATCCGAGGAACAGGTTG
>WNGJ01019330.1_pt1 | contig 11229 bp, 12 predicted proteins | sample 5400611 | NCBI WGS metagenome assembly WNGJ01 (sample SAMN13153375, study PRJNA577476) | soil metagenome | isolation source: 40 cm soil or saprolite under Garry oak tree replicate 1 | place: USA:California | collected 2016-06-15 | reverse complement strand
CGCCTGCACCGTCGCCCGCGTCGCCAGTTCACTACCGCTGATGCCGTTGGGAAAACCCAGCAGGTTCTCGATCATCGACGTGGTACCGGCCTGGCCACCCGGCGCCACCGCCTCGACCACGACGGTGCGCAGGCCCTCCGATGCCGCGTTGACGGCGGCGGCCAGCCCGGCCGGTCCCGCCCCGACGATCATCAGGTCGTATTCCGGCCGCGACGGGGCCGCGACCATGCCGAGACCTGCGGCGACCTGCTCCACCGTCGCCGGCGCCAGCCGCGACCCGTCCGGCAAGATACACAGCGGCAGCGCCGACGGCTCCACCCCGGCGACCCCCAGCACCGCCCGCACCGCATCGGGCTGGCCCGCGTCGACCCACTCGAACGGGTAACCGTTGCGGCTCAGGAAGTCACGGATCGCGTACCCGCCGCGGGAAGCCCGCGTGCCCACCAGGACCACGCCCGGCGTGACCGGCCGGGCGTCATAGTCGAACATCGACATCGGTACGGCCCGATCGCTCACGGGTGCGACGGTGCCGGCGGGGCACCCTGGAGTTCGAACGCGAACTGGTCGAGGTAACACCAATACCAGTCCTCGCCCGGTTCGTACGACCGGATAACCGGGTGCCCGGCCACGTGGAAGTGTGCGGTCGCGTGCCTGCCCGGAGAGTTGTCACAGCATCCGACGTGACCGCATTCCTGGCAGACCCGCAGGTGCACCCAGTCCCGGCGTCCCCGGGCCAGGCAGTCCTCGCAACCCCAGGACGAGGGCGTGACATCGTGGATCCGGTCAAGATGCGTGCAGCCGCCGTCCATGGTCAAGCGCTCCTGTGCCGGGCGGCCGGTAATGCCTCTGCCGGCTCGAAGGTAGCGGAGAACAGGTAGCTGGTCGCCAGGCTGCGGTAGGGCCGCCACTTCTCGGCGATGGCCAGAACCTCCTGCTGGCTGGGGAGGTGGTCCAGCTGATAGACGGCCTGGACGGCCTTGCGGAGCGCGAGGTCGCCCGGCAGGACGACGTCCTCGCGCTGCAGCGCGATGAGCAGGGCGCCCTGCACGGTCCAGGGGCCGATCCCGGGGATGGCGGTGAGCTCGGCCATGAGCTCGTCGTCCGGCAGGGTGCTCAGCACGTCCGGGTTCAGCCGGCCGTCCGACAGCCGCTCGGCCAGGTCGCGCAGGGTGCTGATCTTCCGCCACGACAGGCCGGCCTGGCGGAGCTGGCCCGGGTCGACGGCCAGCAGTTCGGCGGGTGCGGGGAGGTGGCCGCCGAACAGGGCCTGGATGCGGGCCAGGGTGCGTCGGGTGGCCGGGACCGACAGCTGCTGGCCGGTGACCTGGAACAGCAAGGCGCCGTACAGGTCCATCGGCGGCAGCTGGGTCAGCCACGCCCGGGGGTCGAAGGCCGGCCGGTCGTCGATGAGCCGCGCCAGCACGGGGTCGGCGTTGCGAAGGTAGGAGCGCGCCTGCTGCAGCCACACAGCACGGCTGGAATCCTCGCTCACCGAGCTCGCTCCCTCCCCCGGCGGGTACGCCGGTCATTGTCATCCTGCTTGGGTCTGACGATCTGACGATGGAGATGGACGTTGATTTGGACAAAAGCGGTGTTCTGTTTCGGCTGTTGCCGGGTTGCTAGCCTAGCCGGCCGACCCGGCACACGCGAGCCGCGGCTGCCGCGGGGCGCTACTGCTCCTTCAAGAGGCGGTCGGTGAGGACGATCTCGATGATCGCCTGGACGGTGTCCTGGCGGGCCCAGTCGCGCTGCAGCTCGACCGCAAGAGAGACCCAGCTGATCGGCTGCCCGCCCGCTTGCATCACGCGGTCAAGGCCGGCGCGGTGGGCCTCGGGCGAGGTGCCGCCGATCGCGTCGACGACGGGGTAGACCTCGTACCCTTCGCGCAGCGCGTCGAGCGCGGTGAAGGCCATGCAGATTTCGGTCCACAGGGCGCAGAGGATGAGCTTGCGGCGCCCGGTGGCGTGGACGGCCTGGAGGAATTCGATGTCCTCCCAGGAGTTGGTCGTGGTCCGGTCGAGCGGCTTGTCGTCGGTCAGCAGGTCGGCGAGTTCGGGGAGCGTGGGCTGTCCCCGGCCGGAGGCGACGTTGATGGTCGAGTGCACGACCGGGACGTCGAAGGTTTTGATGGTCCTGACCGTCGAGACGGCGTTCTTGACCAGGAGCGCGCGGTCCATCGAGCGGACCCCGGCCAGCTGGGCGGGCTGGTAGTCGATGAGCAGAAGCGCTGCGTTCTGCGGAGTGAGGAGATGGTCTGCGAGCGGGTCGCGGATTGGCGCGCTGGTCATTGGAGCCTCACCTTCCAGCGAAACGGACGCGCCCGACGGTAGTGGCCATCACGGTGAGCGGCTGTCACCTGATTCTGGTGATTTCCGGTGCCGTGTGAGCTGGCGAACCTCGAGGAGGTCGAGGCCGAGCGCCTCGATCTCAGCCAGGACGCCGTACAGTGCCGACCGGTCCAGCAGGCCGGTGAGCACGGTGTCGGCGCCGTGCTGCTGTGACACCATCGCCGGGAACGCAGACAGCACCGTGGCGCCGAGGTGGCCATGGATCCGGATCGCATACAGGGCGGGTGCTGGGTCCATGACGCCATGGTCGAATGCGGGTAGGTGAACCCGCATCACCAGGACCCGGTGATCGCCGGGCTAGCGCGTGCGGCCCGTCGCTAGGAGCCGCAGCTCCCTTGCGCGCTGCACCGCCGCGGAGCGGTCGCGGGCCTGGAGCTTGGCGTAGATGTTGCGGACGTGGGTGTTGACCGTGTTCACCGAGACGGACAGTTCGCTGGCGATCTCCGGCCTGGACAGGTTGGTCGGGAGATACCGCAGCACCCTGAGCTCGCCTGGGCTGAGCTCCTCTGGCGGCAATGAGGACTGGTCGGTGGCCGCCAGGGACGCGCCGTGCACGACGTCGAGGATGTCGGCGAGCAGCGCGGCATGCGCTGTCTCGTGCCGCGGCAGGGCCTCCAGCAGCTCCCCTGCGCCTGTCATCGCGAACGGCAGGACCAGCCGGTCAGGCTCGGCGAGGGCAAGGGCGCGTTCGGTTGCCGTGTTCGCTGCGCGCTGGTCGCCGAGCTCACGGTGGGCGAGCGCGGCCAGCAGATGGGCTTCAACGACCGTGACGTAACCGATGACCGGTGCCGTGCCGTCGAGGACATCCTGCAGCGCGCCGAGAGCTTCGGCCGGATTGCCCTCCGCGAGGCAGATCACCGCGCGGGCATTGCGGATTTCGCCCGAGTTCGCTCGCTCGTCATCGAGCGCCGCGAGCGAGGCGCGGGCTTCGCCGGGCATCCCGAGGCGGGCTTGGGTGGTCAGCATCCAGCCGGTCACCTGGCTTGCCAGCAGGTGCGAGCCCGCCAGCTGCGATCGCAGGTGTTCGGCCGCGCTGAACTCCTGGAGCGCCTCGTGGTGGCGGCCGCGGCCGGCCTGCAGCATCCCGGTCGCCAGATGCAGCAGCTGCCTGATGCCCGGCCCGGTGTCTGTTTGCAGGGCCTGTGCGGTGCGCTGTACCCATCGCTCGCCTTCGTCAAAGTCACCCGTCCAGATCGTCGCGGCGGCCAGCGTTACGAGCGCGGGCGCGACGATGGGCTCCGCGCCCCAGCCGTGCCGCTCGGCGAGCGTGATCGCCTCTTGGCAGCGCTGCCGGGTGGTGGCGATCGGGCGGATCTTCGACGCGAAACCCAGCTGTGCCAGGCAGCCGACTTCGAGGTAGGGCCGGCCGATCCTCCGGGCCAGGGCGGCGCCCTCCTGGAGGTGGCGTTCAGCGTCTTGCAGCCCTAGAGACCACGCCTCGAGGGTCCCCAGGTTCATCAGCGCCACCGCACGCAGGTCGCTGCCGAGCGCGATGTCCTCGTCGGACTGCCCAGTTACCGGGGAGGCGAGGAAGCTGGCCTGTTCGATGACGCCGGCCAGGTGGCCGCGCCGCCGCGCCAGCCACAGCCTCAGCGACGCGATGGCCACCCGGAGGCGGCGCTGGCGGTCTGGTGGCGCAGTCTCGACGTGCGACTCGGCGACTGCCAGGTGGGCGGCCGCCTCGTCCAGGTGTCCGTGGAGCAGGTCATCCGCGGCGCGCACCAGGGCCAGCTCGGGGTGATCCGCGGCGGCTCCCTGCGGGAAGGCCCGCAACAGCGCCTGGATGGTCTGCGCTTGCCCGTCGAGCGTCAGGCTGAACGAATGGTCGGCGAGCAGCCGGGCCGCGTCGGACCAGTCGCCCGCCGCTTGCGTGTGCCGGATGGCGTCGGCAACCTGGCCATGCTGGGTGAACCATGCAGCGGCCCGCCGGTGCAGCGTCGGCACTTCTTCGGGCCGCGTCCGGCGCAGCTCCAGCCGGAGGAAATCCCCGAGTAGGTGGTGGTAGCGAAACCACGTGCGCTCGGGGTCGAGCGATACCACAAACGCGTTCGCGTCTTCGAGTTCCAGCAGGATCCGTTCCGAGCCAGGGCGCCCGGTCAGCAGATCGGCCAGCTCACCGTTGACGCGATCGAGCAGGGAGGTGCGCAGAAGCAGCTGCTGGACGTCGTCTGGCTGGCGCTCCAGCATCTCGGCGAGCAGGTACTCGGCGACCGTCCGGTCGCTCCCGGAGAACTCCGCGACGAACCGCTCCGGGTCGGGGTGAGCAGCCAGTGAGATCGCCGCAAGCCGCAGGCCCGCGGCCCACCCTTCTGTTCCCTGGTACAGCAGCGCCGCTCCGGCCTCGGACAGCGCGATACCCAAGGCATCGAGAAGCTCGCGTGTTTCGCGCTGGGTGAAGCGCAGATCGGCCGCGCGGATCTCGGCCAGCTCGCCTGCCAGGCGTAGCTGATGCAAGTGCAGCGGGAGATCGCGCCGCGTGGCCAGCATCGCGTGCACGTGGGGGGGAAGGTTCGTCAGCAGGCGCGTGAGCTGCGCGAGGGCCTCCGGCGAGTGCAGCTCGTGCAGATCGTCGATGACCAGGATGATGCGGCCGTGTTGGCCGGCGAGCTCCGCTAGCACCCTTTCGACCATCGCCCGCCCGTTGAAGCCGGGTGTCGCCGCTGGCGCTTCCGCCTGGCTGGCGGTGTCGGAGGCATGACGGACCGCGTTGAGCAGGGCAAGCCAGAACAGCTGGGCGTCGTGCTGGTCGCGTTGCACCTGTACGACGGCGGGCCGGTGCGGCTGGCCCGGACGGTCTGCCCACGCGCGCAGCAGCGATGTCTTCCCGCTGCCAGCGGGAGCCGAGATGATCGTCACCTTCCCCACCGCCGCGCGATCCAGAGCGGCGAGAAGATCGCCCCGGTCGATCAGCCGGGGGATTGTTGGAGCCACCTTCACAGGCCTGCCCTGGTGTCTACGCCTGACGCCCTACCGTCGGCGACACAGTCCTAGCGCCCTACCCTGTCGGCACCAGGCCAGCGTACGTGCTCGGTCGACGGCGCGCGAATGTTCACGCGCCGCCAAGACGTGCCCGGCGGTCGTGGGCTCTCCCGCTTGCGCCTGACCGTCATGCGAAGGCATGAGCCGTCCGCGTGATCGATCTCGTTCTGCGGTGCCCCGGTCTCGCGAATCACCATGATCCGGTGACGACCTCTCACCTGCCTGGTGGCGAGCCTGGGTCCGCCGCGAAGGCTCGCACGGCTGTATAGGGACGTGCCCAAGATTGAAGGGGGGATGCGTCATGAGCGCACAGGTGGCGATCGTGGCCGGCGGGGGCGGTGAGCTTGGCCGCGCGACGGCGATGGCCCTGGCCGCTGGCGGCCGCTCGGTGGTGGCGGTCGACCGGAACGAGCGGGGGCTGCGTGACCTCCCCAGCGGTGTCCGCCGCGAGGTGGCCGACACCACCGACCCCGCGGTGGCGGCGAAGCTCATCGACCGGATCGCCGCCGAGGTTGGGCCCCCTGCGGTGCTGGTGAACACCATCGGTGCGTTCCGCCCCGGGGACGCGCTCAGCACGACTCCTGAGATGCTGCGGCTCATGCTCGACGTCAACCTGGGACCCGCGCTGTGGCTGAGCCAGGCGGTGGTGCCGCACATGCGGCAGCAGGGCTCCGGTGTGATCGTGCACGTGTCCGCCCGCCCGGGGATCGAGCCAGCCGGCGGCATGGCGGCCTACAGCGTGAGCAAGGCCGCCCTGATCCACCTGACCCGGACCCTGGATATCGAGCTCCGCCCGCACGGGATCCGGGTGAACGCGGTCGCGCCGCAACTGCTCGACACCCCCACAAACCGGGCTTTGTTCCCGGCCGAGGTGATGGCCAAGGCGGTCGCGCCCGAGGCGATCGCCGCCGTGATCGCCTTCCTGGTCAGCGACGCCGCCGCGCCGGTGAGCGGAGCAATCCTGCCGGCCTACGGCGGCTGAAGGGCCACTGGGGCGCGAATCGCCATGATCGGGTGAGGACCGCTCACCTGCCTGATGGCCAGCCTCGTCGCAACGCTCGCACGGCCACCAGGGCACGTGCCCGAGATACGAGGGGAGCTACCGTGACCTCACCAGACTCCGGCGCCAGCAGCGCCGCAGCCCTGCCGGACTACGCGCCGATTCCCCGCTCCGCGCTGGGCCCGGCCCTCAACGACCAGGGCTACCACGTCGGCCGCGTGGAGCGGAACCTGTACTGGGTCACCGACGGCGTCTACCAGGCGGCGTTCCTGACCACCCCAGACGGCGTCGTGCTGTTCGACGCACCCCCCACCATCGGCCACAACCTGCAGCGGGCCGTGGACGAGATCGCCGCGGCCGAGGGCGTGCCCAACACGGTGACCCACCTCGTCTACTCACACCACCACGACGACCACACCGGCGCGGCCTCGCTGTTCGACGGGGACGTGGTCCGCATCGGGCACGAGGAAACCCGGCGGCTGCTGCTGCGGGACAACAACCCGGCCCGACCGGCGCCGGAGGTGACCTTTGCCGACCGCTACACCCTGGAGGTGGGCGGTGAGCGCGTCGAGCTGGCCTGGCACGGCCCCAACCACTCGCCGGACAACATCTACATCCACTTCCCTGACCACGACGCCCTGATGATGATCGACGTCGTCAACGCCGGGTGGGTGCCCATCTACAACCTCAAACCCGGTGCCGTACTACATGCACTACGGGGAGAACTTCTGGGCCGGGGTCAAAGCCCACCTCGACACCGTCACCGACCGCGCGGCCGCGCCCATCATCGCCAAGTACACCGGCGTGCTGGCCGCCGCCGACATCGAGATTTTCACCACCACCACCACCACGTTCGCCATCATGCAGTCGCTGCGCCTCGACCGCGGGCCCAGCGGACCAGTCCACCCCTGACCACAACGCGGTGCGCCGCGCATCCTGGCTGGGTGGTGGTCTGGCTGGCCCGACGCCGTCGACCCCACGCCGTACTTCCCGAAGTACGGCGAGAACCGCTAGGCCGCGGTCAGGGGCTACCTGGATGCGGTGGCGGATGGTGCCGCTGCGCCCGTCAAAGCCATCCGAATCTACTGAGAAAGGACACCATCCATCCCGCACCCGGACCAGATGGCCCTGTGCCGGTGCGGCAGTCCGGAAACAAACCGGTCAGCGACGGCACCCCACCTCACCGTCGACTTGGACGGCACGCTCGCCAACTGACCGACACCGAGGCGGCCGGCTCCCACGTGCCCGCGATCGGCGAGCGTCACCTCCCTCGGTTGGCGCGGTTGCGAACCCGGCCACCCACGAACGCAAGGAGATTGTCATGTCTGACCTGGTCGAGACTGCCGACGTGGTTGGGAACCGTCGGCTCCGCGCGCGCGCCGCCGGCGCCGCGCGCGACTTCCAGTCGGTCGGGTTCACTCCCGAGACGAGCACACGGACGCGCACGCAGCCGACGAGATTCGGCGCGTCGCGCCGGACGGCGTCGACCTGATCGTCGACGTCGCGGCTGCCGCGAACGCCGAGCTCGACCAGGCCGTCCTGCGGCCGCGCGGGACGATCAGGTCGACGCCGTCCGGCGGCGGCGCCCCGTTCAACCTCGACGTGCGGCGCAACATGGGCCTCAACGCCCGCTACCAGTTCGTCCTGCTCTACACGCTCGGCTGGCACCGAATCACGGAAGCCGCAGCGGACATCAACCAAGCGACCGAGGACGGCGCCTTCCGAGTCGGAGAGGAACACGGGCTACCGCTTCACCGCTTCCCACTCGAGGACGCGGCGGCCGCGCACGCCGCCGTCGAGAGCGGCGCGGTCGGCAAAGTTCTGATTACCGTCGGAGGAAGCTGAACCAGGCGGACGTTTCACGTAGTCGAGGAGGGGACGCGATGTCGAGACCCGTAGTGAGAACAGACGGAAGGGCTCGGGTGCTCGCAGACGGGAGCCAGATTCCGCTGCTTGGGCTCGGGGTCTGGCAGGTGCCCAACGGGCCTGAGTGCGTCGACGCCGTCCGTTGGGCGCTGGAGCTCGGGTATCGACACATCGACACCGCCCAGGCCTACGGAAACGAGGAGAGCGTGGGCGAGGGACTGCGCGAGAGCGGCGTCCCGCGCGAGGAGGTGTTCGTCACCACCAAGTTCTATCCCGCGCGGAAGGACCCGGCGGCGGAGGCGGAGCGAAGCCTCCGGCGCCTCGGGTTGGACTACGTCGATCTGTACATCGTCCACTGGCCCGAGGGTGGGCCGACCCGGGCATGGCCGGGGATGGAACGGGCTCGTGCGCTCGGGTACGCACGATCGATCGGTGTCTCCAACTTCAGCGTCGCCGAGCTGCAGCAGCTGCTGGCGACCGCGACCGTGCCGCCGGTCGTGAATCAGGTGCAGTTCAGCCCATACGCGTACCGCAAGGTGCTGCTCGACGCATGTGAGCAGAACGAGATCGTGCTGGAGGCCTACAGCCCGCTGGGAACCGGCCGCCATCTCTCGAGCAAAACGGTTGCGCAGATCGCGCAGCGCCACGGGCGCACCCCGGCGCAGGTCCTGCTCCGCTGGTGCATCGAACGGGACATCCCGGTCATCCCGAAGTCAACCCACCGCGAGCGCATCGCCGAGAACGCCCAGATCTTCGACTTCACGCTTACCGACCAGGACATTGCGGAACTCGACGCACTCGACCGTACCAACGGGACCGACCGTGCTCTCGAACGAAAGTGGTGGCGCTAAGAACTCCTAACGAAATGATCTTTGAGGTGGTTGGATCACTCCGGGACTGATGATCCGGGGGTGTTGGGTGGCGCGTCCGAAGCCATGGGACGTTGATGACGAGCTGTGGGCGTTGATCGAGCCGCTGCTGCCCAAGGTGGAGCGTCGGATCCGGCATCCGGGACGCAAGCGGCATCCTGACCGGTTGGTGTTCCAGGGCATCCTGCTCGTCCTGCACACCGGGATCGCCTGGGAGCACCTGCCGCAGGAACTCGGCTTCGGTTCGGGTATGACCTGCTGGCGTCGCCTGGCCGAGTGGACCGAGGCCGGTGTGTGGCCTCGGCTCCACGAGGTTCTGCTCGCCGAACTCCGCAGGGCGAACGTCCTGGACTTCTCCCGGGCGGCGGTCGACGGCTCCCATATCCGGGCGTTAAAGGGGGAGCCAAGACCGGACGAAGCCCCGTCGATCGGGGCAGGACGGGCAGCAAACATCACCTGATCACCGACGCCACCGGCAGCCCGCTCGTCGCCACCTTGACCGGCGGCAACCGCAACGACATCACCCAGCTGATCCCACCGCTTCAGGCGGTACCGCCGGTGCGGGGCAAGCGAGGCCGGCCCCGGCGCCGCCCGGACGTGGTGCTGGGCGACCGCGGCTACGACCACGACAAGTACCGCCGCCTGGTCTGGGATCTCGGCGTGAAGCCGGTCATCGCCCGCCGGGGCACCGAGCACGGCTCCGGACTCGGCACCCAACGCTGGGTCGTGGAACGCGCGTTCGCCCACCTGCACTGGTTCCGCCGCCTGCGGATCCGCTGGGAGATGCGCGACGACATCCACGAAGCCTTCCTCACCCTCGGATGCGCACTCATCTGCTGGGACGCCTGAACTCATTCCGATAAGGAGTTTTACGACGGCGTGCGGTGCAGGGGAGATCCTCCTGGATCGACGTACCGCCGTACGCGGCGCGCTGCCGCTTCGCGAGGAGGTTGTCCGTCCACAGCGGACGACAAAAGAAAAAAGCAAGGAGTTTCGCGCTCCTTGCCACTCCTAATTTATAGCGCACCGGGGGGCTTGCGGCAAGACCCGGGTCGTGTTGCAGAATCTCTGGCCGAAGCCAGAACCTGCGGAAATCAGGGATTCGCGAAGTACATGTCCTTTTGTGGCGTGTGGGTCGCGCGGGGACGTCGAACCGACGGTGGGACTCGCGGTGCGGCTGCGCACTCGGCGCGGAGGTGCGGGTGTGCGCGCCGCCGGACTGCGCGAAGCGGCTGGCTGAAATGCAACCTTGTTGAATGGGGGGTTTCATGATTGACGTGATCGTTGCCGGCGGCGGACCGACCGGCGTGATGCTGGCCAGCGAGTTGCGGCTGCACGGCGTGCACGCGCTCGTGCTGGAGAAGGACGCGGAGCCAACCAGGATTGTCCGCGCGCTCGGCCTGCACGCGCAGCGTCGAGGTGATGGACCAGCGCGGTCTGCTGGAGCGGTTCCTCGTGCTCGGCCAGCAGTACCCGGTCGGTGGTTTCTTCGCCGGCATCAGCAAGCCGTCGCCGGACCGGCTGGACACCGCACATCCGTACGTCCTCGCCATCCCGCAGACCACCACCGAGCGCCTGCTGACCGAGCACGCCACCGAGCTCGGCGTCGAGATCCGGCGCGGCTGCGAACTGGTCGGGCTGAGCCAGGACGACCACGGGGTGACCGCCGAGCTGGCCGACGGCACACAATTGCGCTCGCGCTACCTCGTCGGCTGCGACGGCGGCCGCAGCACGGTGCGCAAGCTGCTCGGCGTCGGCTTCCCCGGCGAACCCACCAGGGTCGAGACGCTGCTGGGCGAGGTGGAGTTGACCGTGCCGCCGGAGGAGTTGGCTGCGGTGGTGGCCGAAGTCCGCAAGACCCAGAAGCGGTTCGGCGCCGTGCCCCTCGGGGACGGGGTGTACCGCGTCGGCGCGCCCGCCGAGGGGGTGGCCGAGGACCGCACGGTCCCGCCGACCCTGGACGAGCTGAAGCAGGCGGTGCGGAAGCTCGCCGGCACCGACTTCGGCGCGCACTCACCGCGCTGGCTGTCCCGCTTCGGCGACGCCACCCGGCTGGCCGAGCGCTACCGGACCGGCCGGGTGCTGCTGGCCGGCGACGCGGCGCACATCCACCCGCCGACCGGCGGGCAGGGGCTCAACCTCGGTATCCAGGACGCGTTCAACCTGG
>WNGJ01008055.1_pt1 | contig 11229 bp, 9 predicted proteins | sample 5400611 | NCBI WGS metagenome assembly WNGJ01 (sample SAMN13153375, study PRJNA577476) | soil metagenome | isolation source: 40 cm soil or saprolite under Garry oak tree replicate 1 | place: USA:California | collected 2016-06-15 | reverse complement strand
CCCCGCCAGCCTGAGCGCAAGCAGCATCGTCGCGAGCACCACGAGGACGCCCACCGCAGCCGCGACGCCACGAATCGCCTCCACGGAGCCACCCCCGAGATGAATGACGCCCCGAAAAACGAGCAGCAGACCCTGCGGCCGGTCGACCCAGGTATCGCCGTAGAGCCTCGCCCCTCGATCCCACAGTCGGGCAACCTCGGCGAATCCACCCTCGTCCGCCGTGAGCGGAGCATGCAGGAAGGGCAGCCGGAGCAGGACGGCAAGGACGGCCGCCCCGAGCGCAGCCAGCGCTGGGGCCCACCGCGTCCAGACCTCAACCGTCGGACGGTGCTCCTCGCGCTCGCCGGATTCTCGCTCGCGCTCGCCGCCGCCATCGTGTACGGGGGCCTCTCGCTCACGACCGACCGTTACCTGCTCGTCCTGCTCGTCCCGGCCCTCGTGATCAGGCGGGCTCGGCGGTATCTGCTCGATTTCGTCCCCTTCGCCGCTTTGCTGTTGACCTACCAGGAGTGTCGCGGGCTAGCACACGCGCTGCGTCCTCACCCGTACTACCTACCGCAGCTGGATGCCGACAAGTTCCTCTTCGGAGGCCACGTTCCCACGGTCGCACTCCAGAACTGGCTCTGGTCCGGGCACCTGCACCTCTTCGACAAGGTGATCGTCGACATCACGGACGTCCACTTCATCGTCCCGCCGGCGCTGGCATTCGTGCTCTGGGCCAAGCGGCGGGCGCTTTTCTACCGCTTCGCCGCAACGCTCCTCACGCTCTCCTTCGCAGGCGCGCTCACATTCTTGCTCTACCCCGCTGCGCCGCCGTGGGCGGCAGCGCGCCACGGTCTGCTTCCCGATGCGATCCACCGGATCGGCCACGCAGGGCACTCCTCGGCGCACCGTTCGCTCTTCTCGCTCGGCAAGTATCTGGCCTCGAACCAGTACGCCGCGGTCCCGTCGCTCCACGGCGGCTACGCGTTCCTCGCCTTTCTGTTCGTGGCGACGCTCGCGTGGAAGACCCGCTGGCGTTGGTGGGCGATCGGAATCGGGATCCTCTATCCGCTCGTTCAGTCGTTTGCCGTCATCTATACGGCGAACCACTACGTCGTTGACCTCCTGATCGGGTTCGCCTATGCGGCCGCGGCACTCCTCGGCGTGCGCTGGTTCTGGCGGCGCCGCGGCTGGCCCGAGTAGCAAGCCCTCATACGGGCACGGCGGCGCGTGCCTGCTCGGCTGCTGCCTTCACTCCCTCGCCGAAGGTCGGAAAGACGTGGTGCATCCGCGCGATGTCTTCGACGGTCGCGCCGAGCCTGAGCCCGAGCGAGAATCCTTGAACGACGTCGCCCGCGTTGCGGGAGACCACGTGTAGGCCGAGCAGCCGCCTCGTCTGCCGGTCGAAGACGATCTTGAACAGGCCGTGCTTGGCCTCGATGTACGAGAAACGCTTGACGTACTCGTTGCGGACCACCCCGACGTCGTGGCCCTCCTCGCGCGCCTTCTCCTCGGTCAGCCCGACGCCGGCGAGCTCCGGGTCGGTGAAGATCGCCGTGGGCAGGACGGAGTAGTCGGCGGTCGCACCGTTGGCGCCGAACATGTCGTCGATTGCGATCCGCGCCTGATATTGGGCGACCGGCGTGAACTGGGCGACCGCGTTCACGTCTCCCGCAGCCCAGATCCCCGGCGTGGAGGTGCGCATGTGCTCGTCGACCGCGATCCCGAGCTTCGTGGTCTCGACACCCGCGGCTTCGAGGTTCAGGCCGTCGACGTTCGGGACCCGGCCCGACGCAAGCAGGATCTGGGCGACCCGAAGCTCGCGCTCAGGCGAGCCGTCACGCGGAGCGAGAGTCGCGACGACCGCCTCGCCGTCACGCTGCACGCTCTTGACGAACGCGTTCGTGACGATCTCGATCCCTTCTTCGCGAAGGGCGGCCGTCAGCGTCTCGCTGGCCTCGGCGTCCGAGTTCGGCGAGATCCGCTCGACCGCGTCCACGATCGTCACCTCCGAGCCGAAGCGCGAGAACATCTGCGCGAACTCAAGTCCGACCGCTCCGGCGCCGACGACGAGCAGCGACTCGGGCAGCTCTATCAGCTCGAGCGCGGAGATGTGGTCGATCCAGCCCACGTCCTCGATCCCGTCGATCGGCGGGACTGCGGTGCGCGAGCCGGTCGCGATCAGGATCTTGTCGGCCTCGAGCTCGCGGTCGCCGACGCGAACCGTATGCGCGTCGATGAAGCTCGCCTCGCCCTCGACCGTTGTGAAACCTGCCGCGTGCAGATCCTCGACCCATTTCCGCTGCGGCTTCTTCAGCGAGTCCTTGCGCTCCTTGACCTTGGCCAGGTTCGCTCTCGCTGGGCCGGTCTCGATCCCGATCTTCTTGGCCAGCGTGTTCACGTCGTGCATCAGCTCGGCTGCGACGAGATAGGCCTTGGTCGGCGTGCAGGCGACGTTCGGGCAGCTCCCGCCCCACCGCTCGCGTTCGGCGAGCGCGACGCGGGCGCCGTGCTCGCGGGCCGCCTTGTTGGCTCCGTCGCGCGCGGCCGAGCCCGCGCCGAGCACGATCAGGTCGAACTGCTCCTTCGTCATCGCAGCGCCTCCTCGGCTAGCGCGTTCGTCATCGAAAGCTCAGGGGCGTCCAGCGCAATCGCGGCCTGGATCAGGCCAAGGTGCGAGAACGCCTGCGGGAAGTTGCCGATCAGCTCACCCGAGTGCGGGTCGATCTCCTCGGCAAGCAGGCCCACGTCGTTGCAGAAGCCGAGCAGGCGCTCGAAGAGCTCGCGCGCCCGCTCGGCTTCGCCCGCGCGTGCGAGGCACTCGACGAGCCAGAACGAGCAGATCGCGAAGGTCGCCTCCTCCCCTGAGAGCCCGTCGACGCCGTCGGTGACGTATCGGTAGACGAAGCCGTCGGCCGAGAGCTCGTCCGCGATCCGGTCGGCGGTCGCCTTCGCACGCGGGTCGCTGTGCGGCACGAAGCCGACGATCGGGATCATCAGGTTGGAAGCGTCGAGCTTGTCCGAGCCGAAGTGCTGGACGAACGAGCCGCTGACCGAGTCGACGCCCTCACGCTCCACGAGCTCGCGGATCTCGTCCCGGGCCGACCCCCAGGCGTCGACGTCCCCAGCGCGCCCGTCGAGCTCGGCCATCTTGACGAGCCGGTCGAGCGCGACCCACGCCATCACCTTCGAGTAGACGAACTGCTGCGGCTCGCCGCGGATCTCCCAGATCCCCTGGTCGGGCTCGCGCCACTTCTCGAGCACCTCCCCGCCGACCCGCGAAAGGAAGTCCCAGAAGATCTCGTCGATCTCGCCGCCGTGCTGCCGGTACAGCCAGGCCGTGTCGAGGAGCTCGCCGAACGTGTCCAGCTGGAACTGCTGCGCGGCGCCGTTGCCGATTCGCACCGGACGTGAGCCTCGGTAGCCCTCGAGCCAGTCAAGCTCGACTTCGGGTAAGAGCCGCTCGCCGCCGACGCCGTACATGATCTGGAGCTCGTCGGCGCGGCCGGCCGTCGTGCGCTTGAGCCAGTCCATGTAGGCGTGCGCCTCCTCCACGTAGCCGAGCGCGAAGAGCGCGTTCAGCGTCAGCGCCGAGTCGCGCAGCCACGAGAAGCGGTAGTCCCAGTTGCGCTCGCCGCCGACCTCCTCGGGGAGCGAGGTCGTCGCCGCGGCGACGATCGACCCGGTGGGCGCGTTCGTCAGCGCCTTGAGCACGAGCGCGCTTCGAACGACCTGCTCGCGGTATGGCCCCTCGTAGCTGCAGCGGTCGGCCCACGCGGCCCAGGTCGAGCAAGTCTCCTCGAGCTTCGCGCGCACCTCGTCATGTGTGAGCCGCTGCGGCGAGAGCTCGTGCGGAAGCTGGTAGGTCAGGACAACGAAGGCCTCTTCGCCTGCGCGCAGCGTGCGATTCCCCTCCGTGGCCGACCGCTCCGCGTCGCCGAACGGCAGCTCGCTCTGGAGCACGAGCGCGTCGGCGCCCCCATAGACGATCACGAGGTCGTCGGCGAGCGTCTCGAGCCGCGGTGTCGTCAGGCCGTAGTCGAAACGCGGCACGAGCTTGACCTTCACCGCGACCTCGCCGCCGGTGCAGCGCGCGATCCGGACCAGCTGGTGATCCGGGTGCGCCGAGTGCGCGTCCTCACCCCGCCCGGGCACGCGAAAAGCGAAGAAGTCGGTCAGCACGAGCGTGCCGGCCGGCGTCCGGAAGGTCGTCTCCAGTACATTCGTCCCGGGCAGATAGCGCCTCGTCGACTCGTAGTCGTCGTCGAGCGGTGCGATCCGAAAGAACCCCGCCTTGGCCCAGTCGAGGATGCGCGCGAACACCGGCCGCGCCTCGAACCGGTGGAACGTGCACCAGTCGATCGAGCCGTCTTTGGAGACGAGCGCCCCGGAATGGCAGTCGGAGAGGAGCGCGTAGTCAGCTACGGGCGGATACATCTCGACGCTCATCGGGATCCGTTCACCTCCACATAGACCTTGATCGCGTCTTTGTCCTCGGTGAGCGCTCGGATCATCTCTTTGTAGCCGTCGAGCCCCTTGATCGGGGTGGTCAGAAGCTTCTCCAGCCACCCCGGGAAGAGCGCCTGGGCCTTGATCAGGTCGTCGACGCCGCTCCTGAAGTCGGCGGGTGAAGCGTTCACGGTTCCGACCATCACCTTGTTCCCGAGCACGAAGCTCTGGTTGATCTTGTCGGAGTTGACCTCGGCCTTGCGGTCACCGCCGGTGATCGAGGAAAGGACGAGCACGCCATCCTTTCCCAGCACCTCCGCCGCCTCCCAGACGAGCGGGGAGAAGCCGGTCGCGTCCATGATCAGATCAAACGGACCGCGCGCGGCGCTGACCTCGGCGAGGGTCGAGTCCTGCGAGGAGACGTAGATCCCGCCGAGCTCCTCGACGAGATCCGCGTTCCGGTACGGCTTCTGCGGCAGGGAGAAGACGGTGAGCTCGAGTCCACGCAGGCGCGCGGCCATCGCCATCAGCAGGCCGATCGTCCCGGAGCCGAGGATCGCTGCCCGGCGCGGTTGCCACACCTTCAGGCGCCGCTGGATCTCGTACGCCTGGTTGATCCCCTTCTCACCGACGGTTGTCGGCTCGAGCAGCACACCGACCTCGCGCAGCGTCTGCGGGAGCGGGAAGACGAAGTCGGAATCCTCGACGTAGTACTCCGTCAGGTACCCGTGCAGCAGGTTGATGCCCCGCTCGTAGTAGACGTCGTCGGTGGTGAAGTCCTGGAGGCCGATCTTCCCGTAGAGGCTCTTTCCGGGCCGGCGCACGCTCGAGACGACGTAGGTGCCGGGCTTGATCGTGTCCGGGACGTTCGGACCGGCCTCGACGACCTCGCCGAAGTTCTCGTGGCCGATGATCAGGAAGTCGTCCCCGGGCGGCGCGGCGCCGTACTCGGCCGCGTTGATCTCCTTGTCGGTGCCGTCGACGCCCACGCGCAGGACACGCACGAGCACCCCGCGGCCGTCGGGGACGTCCGTGATCTTCGGCTTTGCAACTTCCTCGAGATGAATCGAGTTGGGCTTGCCTGGGTGAACTGCGATCGCCTTGATGCCGCCATCGTCTCATCACCGCGCGGGTCGTTACAGTCGGCCCGGTGGACGAGGGGCAGGTCGTCGCTGCGCTGAAGGCGGGAGACGAGGGCGTGTTTGCGCAGCTCGCCCGCGAGTACCACGGCTCACTCCTGCGGGTGGCTCGGATCTACGTGCCCGACCGCGCAGTCGCCGAAGAGGTCGTCCAGGACACCTGGCTCGGCGTCCTGAACGGAATCGGCCGCTTCGAAGGCCGCTCGTCGCTCAGGACGTGGATCTTTCGAATCCTCACCAACATCGCGAAGACCCGAGCCCAGCGCGAGCGCAGGACGCTCCCCTTCTCCGCGCTCTCGGACCCGGAACAAGTGCCGGAGGCCGCGGTCGACCCGGACCGGTTTCGCACCGGCGACGATCCCCGCTGGCCCGGTCACTGGAGCACGCCGCCGGAACCGTGGGCGCCGGAGCCGCGTCTCCTCGCCGCGGAGACGCGCGAGGTGATCGAGCGCGCGATCGAGGCGCTTCCGGGGGCCCAGCGAGCGGTGATCAGCCTTCGCGACGTTCAGGGCTGGCCGGCGGAAGAGGTGTGTAACGCCCTGGGGATTACGGAGACAAATCAACGAGTGCTTTTGCACCGGGCCCGCTCGAAAGTCCGGCGGGCGCTGGAGGACTACATGAAGCAGGCGCAATGACCAACGTGGACGTCGAGCAGCTCTCCTGTCAGGAGCTCGTCGAGCTCGTGACCGCCTACCTCGAAGGCGCGCTGGACAAGCGCGACCACAAGCGCTTCGAGGAGCACCTCGCCGCGTGCGGGAATTGCCAGCTCTATCTCGCGCAGATACGAACGACGATCGAGCTGGTCGGTCGGCTGGCACCGGAAGACCTCTCAGCCGACGCGGAGCGCGACCTGCTCGAAGCGTTTCGGTCCTGGAAGACCCGCTAACGGACGAGCTTGCCGCTCGGGCGGACGACCAGCCACAGGCCGCCGAACTCCGAGACGTTCTGACACGAGATCTGGCGCGGCTTGCGATCGCCGACGTAGAAGTAGAGCGGGCGGCCCGCGTAAGTCGCCTGCCGCCTGCCGTCGGCGCGGCGGGTCGTGCCGAGGAGCGCCGTTCTCGCACCGTTTGCCGCCGCGAGTCGGCCGTGGACGATGAACGGCGGCCAGGCTCGCGCACACGCGCCAGTGCACACACTGTGCCCCCGCGGGTCGCGCGTGAACGCGTAGAGCACATAGCCGCGTCCGTCGAAGAGGACGATTCCGAAACGGGAGCCGTGCGACTTGACGGTGGTGAGCCGTTGCGCCCCCGTCCCCACCGAGGGCAGAAGCAGCGCGACGGCGAGGAGGGCGAGCAGAAGTTTCCGCATGGCCTTTTCGTCTCAGCGGGCTTCCCAGTCGTTACGCCGCCCCGCTAAAGTTCTCCTCAGTGGCAGACAAAGAAGAGAAGATCGCGCTCGAGGGTGAAGTCGTGGAGGCCTTCCGGAACGGCATGTACAAGATCGCCCTCGACAACGGCCACGAGACGCTCGGCTACACGGCGGGCAAGATGCGGCGCTACCGGATCCGGATCCTCCCGGGAGACCGGATCACCGTCGAGCTCTCACCATACGATCTCTCGCGCGGCCGGATCGTCTACCGGCACCGTTAGAGTCGCGCGAAGCTCTGCGAGCAGCGCTGGCAGGTCATAGCCCTTAGGGACAGGGCACCACGGGCTTCGTCGTTGCCCGCGACCGCCTGACCGCTGTGTTTTGCGCGCTGCCATTGCCCCCAGGACAGACAACCTCAGCGTCGCCGCCGCCCCGCCTCACGGGCTCGGCGACCGCCTCGAATTGCTGCCCGGGCAAGAGCTCGATCCCAGCCGCGGCGCCGATCTCGCTCGTAGATGAGAAGCGTTGCCCGAAGCGAGCTGTCAGGTCGGAGCCGTACTGGCCGATGAAGCCCGGCTCGGCCTGCGTCATCGAGGCGTTTCGCTGCGACGCCCGCGGAGCCGCGAGCGCGTCCGGCAGCGTCATCCCGAAGTCGAGCCGGTTGAGGAGGATCTGAAGCACCGTCGTGATGATCGTCGCGCCACCCGGGCTGCCAACGGCCAAGAGGGGCTGCCCCCGATGGAGCACGATCGTCGGCGCCATGCTCGACCGCGGACGCTTGCCGCCGGCAGGCAGGTTCGGGTCGGGGGCGCCGGGCGAGGGTGGCGCGGGGTCGAAGTCGGTCAGCTCGTTGTTGAGCAGGAACCCGTAGTGCGGGACTGCGATCGCACTGCCCGCGATCTGCTCGATCGTGGTCGTGTAGCTGACGACGTTCCCGAAGCGGTCGGCGACGACGAGGTGGTTCGTGGAGGTCCCCTCGGTGCCGGCGTCGGCCCCGGTAGACGCCGAGCAGGTCGTGTTGTAAGGCGGATCGGGATCGCCGGGCGCAACCGGGCTCGTCAGCGCGGTCGGCCCGATCAGACAGCGCCGCTCGGCGGCGAACCCCTTGGAAAGGAGGCCTTCGAGCGGCACGGGCACATAGGCCGGGTCGCCGACCCAGCGGTTCCGGTCGGCAAACGAAAGCCGCGAAGCTTCGAGGTAGCGGTGGAGAGCCAGGGCTCGATCCGGGGACGACATGTCGAAGCCCTCGAGGATGTTGAGCGCCTCCCCGACCGTCGAGCCGCCGCTCGAAGGCGGCGCCATGCTGTACACGTCGTAACCCCGGTAATTGACGTGCGTGGGGTCTCGGAACGGAGCTTTGTACCGCGAGAGGTCGCGGGACGTCATTACGCCGGGCCGGACAGAGAAGCCGAGCTGCGAGTCGGACGCGACGGGCGGATCGTCGACCGTCTGGACGACGGCTTCGCCGATCGGCCCACGGTAGAAGGCATGGGCGCCCTTCCGCGCAATCAGCCCGTACGCCTCCGCGAGTTGCGGGTTGCGAACGACCGCCCCGACTGCCGGGGCCTGGCCGTCGGGCGTCAAATAGAGCGCTCGGCTCGAGGTGAACGCCTGGAAGCGAGGACGGTTCATCTCGGTCTGGTCGTGGTAGGTCTGGTCGACGACGAACCCGCTCCGCGCAATTGAGATTGCCGGCTGCAGCAGCTCCGAGAGACGCATCGTCCCGTAGAACCTCGTGGCCTTGGCCCACGTGGCGAGGTTTCCCGGCAGGCCGACCGCCATGCCGCTCGTCACTCGCTGCGGGTAGAAGGGGATCGGCTGCCCCGTCTGCGGGTCGATGAACGCGTCCTCTCGGAACGCTTGCGGAGCCGTTTCCCGCCCGTCGATCGTCACGACGCGGTTCTTCTTCGCGAGGTAGATGACCATGAATCCCCCGCCGCCGAGGCCTGCGACGTACGGCTCGGTGACGCCTAGAGTCGCGTTGGCGGCGACCGCGGCATCCACGGCATTCCCTCCGCGGCGCAAAATCTCAATCGCCGTCCGAGTCGCGTCCCGATCGACAGTCGCCGCCGCTCCGCCGGTGCCGACTGCGGTCGGCTGTCTGTCGGCCTGAGACTTAGACGCCGTCGCAAAAGGAGCGCTCCCGGCGAGCACAACGCTGAGCGCGATCAAGCACCCGTACCGCTTACGCATCACAAGAACCATTACCGAAACCGATACGACTCAAACGCCCGCCGCTTAGACCACGAGACCGGCGTTGACACCCCGGTCGGGGTGGTTCACTCTGCGGCTGCCTTCGAAGAATGGAACCTGTGGGAACCGCCCTCGGCTCTGACATCACACTCGAGGAACTTCAGCTCGCAGGACGCAACCATGCACTGCCGCTCGAGGCGCTCCGCCATGCGATCACTCCTCTGGGCCTGCACTACCTCTTGATCCACTTCGACATCCCCGCTGTCGACGAAGCAGCGTGGAGGCTCCAGGTCGGCGGTCACGTGGAACGACCCCTCACGCTTGCGCTCGACGAGTTGAAGGGGAGGCCTTCGCGCACGCTCGCGGTGACGCTCGAGTGCGCCGGCAACGGACGTGCTCTCCTGAGCCCTCGCGCCTTGAGCCAGCCGTGGCTCCAGGAGGCGGTCGGCACCGCGGAGTGGACCGGAACGCCGCTCGCACCTCTACTCGAGGAGGCGGGGCTCCGACCGGGCGCTCTCGAAGTGGTCTTCACCGGCCTTGATCGCGGGATTCAGGGCGACGTCGAGCACGCGTACGAGCGAAGCCTGCCGCTCGGGGAGGCGCTGCGTGAAGAGGTCCTGCTCGCCTGGGGTGTGAACGGACAGGATTTGCCGCCGCAACACGGCTTTCCGCTGCGACTGGTCGTTCCCGGGTGGTATGGGATGAGCCACGTCAAGTGGCTTCAGTCGATCACGGTCGTCGATGAGCCTTTCCGCGGCTGGCAGCAGGACGTCGCCTACCACATTCGCGAGTCCGAGGAGGAGCGCGGGCAACCCGTGACGAGGATGCTTCCCCGGTCGCTCATGGTTCCTCCCGGCATTCCGGACTTTCTCTCGCGGACGCGGTTCCTCGACGCCGGCCCCTGCCTCCTCCAAGGGCGGGCATGGTCGGGCTGGGCGCCGGTCACGAAGGTCGAGGTAAGCGTGGACGGCGGGGAGCGTTGGAGCGAAGCGAAGCTCGGCAGAGCAGCATCCGAGTTCGCCTGGCACGGCTGGACCTATGAGTGGGACGCGAAAGCGGGCGAAACGGAGCTCTGCTGCCGCGCATCAGACGCCGACGGGCGAACCCAGCCCTTGAACCCCGAATGGAACTACGACGGCTTCTGCAACAACGCCGTCCAGCGCGTACCTGTTGTCGTGTCCGCACCGGGAAACAAACCACCACAGCTGCCGGCTTAGCCGTCTGCGTTCCGCTTGTCTAGCGTGTCGCCACTTGGGCGTGGACGATGCCGTTTCCTCGACCGGCGTTACCGAGGAACCACGCGTCCCGGCCGCTCACGGCAATGCGCCCCCCGGCATCCGCCAGGCCGGTCTTCGCCAGGATCCGTCCGTCAGCGTCGAGCTCTACCAGCGCGGGATTTCCGCCGGTAAGCCCAAGCAGACCGGCTCCGTGGATCGCTGCGGTGGCGAGACCGGGCACGAGGACCGGCCTCCGGATCAGCTTTCCATTCGCGTCGACGGCCACGATCGCACTTCCGACCAGGTACACATGGCTCGAGTCCGCGATCACGCCGCTCAGTGCTTGACGGAGATCGCCGCCGGTCGGGACGCGCGTCTTAGAGCGGACGGCCAGGCTCGTCGGGTCCATCCGGACGAGCTCGAGCTCAGACGCGTCGCCAGCCAGCACCCAGAGGCTGCCCAGGCCGAGCGCCGGCTTCGACACCACCTTAGTCCCGCTCGCCGCTGCGGCCGCCGAGACGACCCGCCGGGAGGCTTCGAGCGCAAGCGTCCGTGGATCAAGTCGCACGACATGGCCGTCGCCGACCGAGGCCCACATCCCGCCACGCTGCTCGACGGCCGCCACGCTCGAGGCGAAGACTCTCCGAGCCTGGATCGTCAGCGTATTCGCGTCGATGCGGACCAACTCGTCCGGCACGTTCGCGAACCGTCTGATTACGGTCGTGCCGGCGTAGATGCCGTCAGGCCCGGCGGAGAGATCCATCAGGTAGGTGGGTACATCGAACGGCACCCGGTTCCGTTCGGCGGTCCCGTGCCGGTCCACGCGCTCGACTGTGACCGATTGCGCCATGCCCGGCGGGATGACGAGCACAAACAACGACCGGGCGCGCGCGGCAAACAACACGCTCCCGCGTATGGAGAGCGGGAGGGTGCCTTTG
>WNGJ01008054.1_pt1 | contig 11229 bp, 7 predicted proteins | sample 5400611 | NCBI WGS metagenome assembly WNGJ01 (sample SAMN13153375, study PRJNA577476) | soil metagenome | isolation source: 40 cm soil or saprolite under Garry oak tree replicate 1 | place: USA:California | collected 2016-06-15 | reverse complement strand
TGTAGAACCGGATGGGCTGTCGTGTTCCTGAATAAATGAGTTGACAAGCTCATATACTGTCCCCAATTTTTCGATATGTGGGGAGTGACCACAGTCAGCTAGTTGCACTTCTTGATACTCACCACCGTTTGCTTTGTATTTTTCCAGGACTGTCCGTACCTGTGTTTTCATGGGTTGCGGTGGATAGACTTCTGCTCCTGGCCAACCTGGAACCGCGCCGATCTGTCCCAGGAAGCCAAAGTCAAACAACGAGGTATCGGAAACCACCTGGTCATCTGCTCCATGTATCCATAACACCGGCATTTTGTGGCTAATGGAGGTGAAATTGCTCTGGTTCAGGTATTTGGGTGAGATGCCATTGATTGCTCCCCTACTACCAGGAGCTATATTAGGCCAGTTGTTGGAGGAAGTAATATCGCCAGGATAATTACCAGGTGTCACCCTTGTCATAAGTAGGGATGTCAGATACATCTCTTCGTGGTCGGGAGCAGGCTTAAACGGTGGCTTAAAGTAGAAGGTATTCATGATGGTACGCGGCGAAAACTGGCTGTCACCCCGGTCTTCCTCTGCTAGTAGGCGCACAAAATCGGTATTTACCGTTCCTCCCCCACTTCCTGCAAAGTCGGGCCAGGTCGGAGTTCCTTGCGCATCTTTTGTGCCGCCAAAACCGAAAGGAGAACTCGTAGCTTGCAATGTGAGTGATCGTAATGTATTAGGATAGTCTATAGCGTATTGCATTACAACGTTACCGCCGAGAGACCAGCCAAAAAGGTGATACGAGTTCAGGTGCAATGCGCGAGCGAATGCGTCGAGATCGTCAGAGTAATCTTGCACACCTCGTGTCGCATCTACAGCCAACACTTCGCTCTCACCGTAGCCACGCATGTCGATAGCGTAGATTTTGTAGCGTCCGGTAGCGGATAAGTCCTGCATCAGATCCTGAAAGAACAGCGACGAAGACAAGTTGCCATGAACTAATACTATGGATATGTTTCCAGTACCTGCCTCAAGATATGCGACTTCAAGTCGGGCAGTTTTAACTTTTTTTTGTGTGATTCCAGGTAATAATTGTACTGTACTCAACTGTTATGCCTTTTTAGCGGTAGAAGTAAGTATTTTGGTCGACTTAGGATTCGTTTTTTGCTCTAGTTTTTTGTTGGCATCCTGGATTTTTTTGTTGGTGTATGCACGAGCAATCAGGAATGCTATGCCTATACAGATTGCGACCGGGACAAAGATTGCAATATCCAACTGAACTTTCATGGCAACAAAAACGAGTTGGAATATGGGTACCAGAATAAGAAGAAATGCTGCCATTAAAGTTAAGACAAGAGTCCAGTGTGCTTGTAGATGTTGTTGCATAGTTGTGTAACGGTATTGTGCTTGCTTGCTGATCCTGGACTGCTGATCAAGCAAGTTTTGGCGTTCGACTGCAATTTTTTCGTGTTCGTTGGCCAACTCTTGTTCAAGCAGATCAGCTTTGTATTGTGCCTGGCGTATCAAAGAAAGCAATTCGGCAACATGTTGATCTTCTGTCTGCTTCATATGAAGCTCGACCGTCTTTGCGACATCGTGCAATAGAGGGGGGGTGTGTTCGGGCGTAAGAATAATAGTGTTGGCTGCTTCAGTTACCATTTTTTGGGCTTCTACCGAAACTGTTTCATGAAAAGAGTGGTCAAGTTCCTGGTAGCGCCTTTTCAAATCCTGGTTAGTTGCTTCAAGCTGGTTACGCTCTTCGATAGCTTCACGCAGGTGTATTTCATATTGTTCGATTTCATTTTGCTTAATTCTATGTAGATTATCTATTTCACGTTCTAATTGTGCTTGCGTTTGCCTGTACTGGTAGATGAGGTGCTGTTGTTCGTCTATTTTCCAGCGGAAACGCTTGTTTTCCTCACGCAATTGTGCTATCTGGCGAGATGTAGTTTTACCATTGGATATTTCACCATTTATTTTCGGAAGCATATCTGTGTGTCTTTGTCGCTTCTCGTTGATGATTTCTCGACGGTAAGCTATGCGTGCTGAACGATCGATAGAGCTAGCTGATGTATTATAGTCTGTGTCATCAGGTGAAAACATAGTAGATAAGCCCCCTTGCAAGTGCTTTGATGCAGCAAAAGCATAGTGCGCCTGTTGCGCGTTTAATGCAATTCAGTCAGAAAATAAACTCTCTCTTATGCAATTATGCATGCATATGCGTAAATTTTCAAGTGGTGGCGTTCTGGCTATCCTAGATTTTGTGTGATGAATTGTTCTAGCACCTGAATATATTGTTGTGGGTCGTTACCATAAGCTCCGCAGTGATTGGCCTCATCTACGAAATAAGTTTCCATAGCGATGTTGTATGCATGTGCTTGTGCTACTATCTGGTATGCATGTGCGATTGGAATTGAGCTATCTTTTACACCGTGAATGAGTAAGATGGGAGGGTAGCTCTGACGTATTAGACCTTTTGATCGAGTTTGCCAGCGTTTAAAGCTAGTAGCTGGTCGCGCGTTTAGAGTGTGACCTAGTGACAACGTTAGTGTTTGATACTTCTGTCTGGATTGCCTGAGCTTGCATAAATTGCCAGTCTGCCCATGTCAGGTTATGGGGTATCTCACATTTTTCAAACAGGTTTCTGCGGGTTCCTAAATTGGATGCTTCAGTTCGTATTGCATCCCAACTTTTATGCGGCAACAGTTGCAATAACCTTTGCCGCTTGCTGGTTGGGTAGTACTGTTTAATAGTGTCTCGTTCTTCCTCTGTCCAGTAGGGCAATACGCCGCGTTTGCGTCTTATGTAACTTGTGTCAGGTTCCCACATCGGGTATGACCAATAAACCGTAAGCCGTACAAAGTGGGTTGCGACAACTTCAAGAATTGCCTCTTTGACAAACAGGTTCACAAACTCAATGCGTAATCGTAGCGGCTTTGTGTGCCAAATAGGAATGAGCTTTGCAAGTTCTGTTTGAAAGTCTGCGTATTGTTCAGCCTGTCGTAACTCCTGGCTTTGTTGGAGGTGTTCTTTTTTCTGTGACAATTCCTGTTTTAAGGAAAGATAGTTTGTAAGTTCTTCTCGCCACATATTCAGAAGTGGCTCGGTTTCTTGCTCAAGCTGCTTTCTTTCTTCCTCAGATTGTGCTTGCGCGATAATTCTTGTCTGCGTATCAAGAATTTCTTTCATGGCTGCCTGCTGTTGAATGGCAATTTGATTGAGTTGGTGCGTAAGGTTTGCGAGTTGCTGCTGTTGTTTCTGCGTTTCTGAGGCTATCCATCTTTTATATACCTCAAAGTCACGGCTCTGCCTCAGATGGTCAAAAAAGAGGTCTTCAAAGGCTCTGTCAATAAGATGTGCTTCCATTTCCATATATCCTGTATGACTGTAGGACGTTCTGGCAGGAGGAACAATGCAATAATGCTGCGTTCCATGTGTTAAATGAGTGAACACTTTTGTATAGGGGGAAACAGGGATGAGGCGTTCTTTTAACTCTCCAAACTGAGGCGGCTTAGTGTCTTTCTGGAAATAGCGTTTTGGCTGAATTTCTCTGTTGGTATTGAGCTTGCCTTCTGTCGTGTATGGTGCGAGGCGTTCAAACGCATACCAGAAAAGATACTCTTCCTCTTCATCTAAAACGCGCTCATGGTTATTGCGGCTGATAACATCTCCCTGAACAATCCACCAGCCAATATATACAGGGTTTGTTAATAGCTTTTCTAAGCCGCTTCGGGAAAGAGAGTATCCTCCCCCTGGCAGGAGTCGGCGTTTCCAGTGAGTGATATTTCTTTGGTCAACCTCACTGCCAAAGGCGGGAAACACATACGGCATATCTAATACTTCACGCCGTAACTGCATGATGTTTCCACCCAGTTCAAAGAACCGCTTGAAAATCCAAATGACTTTTTTAGCGTGTGGCAAATAGACAATGAGCTTTTGATAGGTTTTATTGTCTTTGCAGTAGTCAACAATATATCCGCTTGGCACAACTCCCCAACCCGCATAATAGCCTTTCCTGGCTTTTCGCAGTTGTGCGGCATTGAGATAATGGATTTGTTGGGGAATGAATTCTGCTGCCATTTCAGCCAGATATCGAAACATCTTCAAGTGCATAGGATTGTTGAAGTTAAAAATCATCCCGTCAGCAGTGATCAGAATACAATTATGCTCTTTGCAGATGTTGGCAAAGGTATTGTATTGTACTCCTGTCTGATCTCTGAATAGCCGTGAAACCAAGTAGACAAGCACTGCTTTTATCTCATCGGCCTCAATATATCCAACCAGTTCTTGTAGTCCAGTGCGTTGGTCAATTCTGAGTGTGCCAGAAACCCCTAGGTCAGCGTCGAACAAAAGAATACGCTCTTCTGCTACTCCTCTGGTAAGTAACCATTGATTTAAATCTTCTGTTTGCATTTCGGTGCTTTCGGTATTGTTGATAAGTTGCGCAGGTGTTGATTGTCTGGCATAAATTCCCCATGTAGCTTCAATGGGTAAGCGTGTGTTCCAGATGTCAATGTTTTCTTTTGGAGGTTGGGGCTTAAATGTTACCATTGGTTTCTCTCCTTTTTAGTGCCGCTTCGTTTCCTGTTTATTTGACTTCTGAGCGTATTGTCGTCTTACCTTTTCAATAAAAACTGTTGATTGTTCACATTGAAAGCGAAAGAGTGCAACGTGTTGTGGGTTGGCAAAGTCGTATGTCATTTCAGGGGTGATAACCTGCACATCTTGTGTCAGGCATTGCTGTATAAAAAAGCTTACCTGAGTATGGTCTACATCTCTGAATAATCTATCCTCAGAAGAGACAAGAATAGCGTGTATGGTACTCTCCTCAAGAAGCTGTTTCAGCCCTTCCCGCGCTGCAATACCTGTCTTTGCTGATACGCCTTCGTCTTCATACACAACAATTTGCTCTGTATTGTAACCTTGCTGTATCGCTAAGGTAGTAAGTTTTTCAATCTGTGATAACTGGGTGCGTTTTGCTCTTGTTGCTACTCTGGCGTAAATTGCTGCGGTTTTGCTTTGGGGTAGCTGTAAATGTACGATCTGGTTGTCTTTTTGCTGATTTGTCATCTGGTGTAATCTCCTTTGCTGTGATAAGCCGAATAAACGCTTTGCATATACGTTCAATGTCATGAGGTGTTAAGGGTTGCTGTACAGGAACAATAGGAAACAGAACACTAGGGGGTGTAGGTGTGCTGGTTTCAGACAGCACAATAAGCGGTTCGGGTACATCTGAGGTAAGCAAAGTCTAACTCCTTTACTTTTGCCACGCTGAGCGGGGCTTGTTTTTGATAATGCAAAAGTAGACCACCCTTCCAAAACCGTTAACCGAATTTGTGACCACTCCCCAAAAAAGTGTTAATCGAAATCAGTATCCATTTGGTATTTTTTGAGCAGTTTGTTAATCGAAAAGTGTACCACTACCCGTTTAATGATAATGTTGAGAATAGGTGTCCTCATGAGTGAAAAGAGAGCGGGCAATGATAAACGAAGATGCACGCGAACGTATGCGCAGAGCCTACTACCTTGAAAAGAAAACGCTCCGGCAGATAGCGCGGGAAGAGGGATACTCCCGCGTGACCATTCAACGAGCCATTTCTGATGCTTCCCCGCGAACCTACCACATGACGAAACCCCGTCCTGCGATTGTCCTTGGTGCGTATCAGCTTCGTGTTGAAGAACTCATAGCAGAGAATGAGCAGCTCCCCGGCAAGCACCGCTACACCTCCCACAAAATGTATGAAATCCTCAAAAGTGAGGGATATACCGGCTCGGAGTCACGCATCCGCCAGTATATTGGCGCGTATCGGCATACACACCAATCGCCAAAACTCTTTCTTCCCCTGGAATACGATCAAGGCCAGGATGCACAAGTTGATTGGGGTGAGGCTATCGCGGTCATCGGTGGCGTCCGTCAGACTGTACAATATTTTGTGATGCGGCTCTGCTACTCGCGGCGAACGTTTATCATGACGTTTCCCTCGCAAAATCAGGAGAGTTTTCTGTATGCCCATGTGCAGGCGTTCAACTTCTTTGAAGGTGTGCCTGCCCGTATCAGCTATGATAACCTGACAACCGCCGTCAAACTGGCCATGAAAAAAAAGGGAGCGGAAAAAGGCCACAAGCGAACAGAAAACAAAACGTTTGTGACGTTTCGCAGTCACTATCTTTTCGAGTCGCATTTCTGCACGCCTCGCGCCGGTTGGGAGAAAGGCCAGGTTGAAAGCATGGTAGGGTATGGGCGCAGAAACTATCTCACTCCTATTCGGGAAGCTGCGAGCTTTGACGATCTCAATACGATGCTGCTTGAGCGGTGTTTGCAAGATGATACCAGGCGCGTCAGTCGCCAGTCACAAACCATCGGGCAAGCATGGGAAGAGGAAAAGCCCTCTCTCCTGCCGCTTCCGGCATTTGAATACGAGTGCTGCGATACAGTCACAGTGCATTTGACTCCCTACAGCCAGGCAACCTATGAAACCAACCGCTACTCAGTGCCGGTCAACCGCGCAAAACGAGAAGTCATCCTCAAAGCGTATCCGTTCCATATTGATATTTATGACAAAACAGACCTGATTGCCCGCCACCCCCGAAGCTATGAGAAAGAGCAAGACATTTTTGATCCGCTTCACTATCTACCTCTCCTTGAGCAGCGACCAGGCGCATTTGACTATGCCAAACCCTTAAGACGCTGGAAAAAAGAATGGCCTGACTCGTACCACACAATGCTTTCCGTCCTCACAGAGAAATGGCCGGAAGGACGGGGAATACAAGAGTTTGTGCGTATTTTACACCTGCATAAGGACTACGAGACTTCACTCATTGAACAGGCTGTTGCGCAAGCCCTTGCGCTTAAGTGTGTGCACTTGGACGGCGTGTTGCATTGTCTTCGTCAGTTGACGGATGTGAAAGAGCCAACAGCAAGCCTTGACCTCTCAGACCGGCCAGATCTGGGCAAAGTCGGCAATCAGCCGGTTGATCTCTCCCGCTACGAACGATTGTTGAAATATAACTGGTAGAGGAGAACGATCATGCAGCACCAGGCACTTCTTGAAAACTACCTTCGCCAACTCAGGCTCCCGACCTTTGCGCAGAACTACCAGACCTTTGCCCAGGATGCAGCCCGCACGAACCTTTCCTTCGAGCGGTATCTCTTGGCACTGTGCCAGGCAGAAGCAGAACAACGGCAAGCCAACCGGATTGAACGCGCCATTATTAACGCGAAATTTCCCGTTCTGAAAGAATTAACGAGCTTTGATTTCAGCCTTGTCCAGGGCATCACAAAAACCCGTGTTTTAGAACTGTCCCAGGGCGGCTATGTAAGCCGTGCAGAAAACATTATCCTCATGGGCAATCCAGGACTTGGAAAATCGCATATCGCGACAGGACTTGCCCTGGCCGCTTGCAGGCAGGGGAAACGGGTTCGTTTCTTTGGTGTTGCAAGTCTGGTCAATGATATGCTGGCCGCAAACCGTGACTTGCGCCTCTCCAGGTTCATCAAACCGTTTACCAGGCTTGATCTTGTAGTGCTGGATGAATTAGGCTTCCTTCCCTTTTCCAAAGACGGAGGGCAAGTGCTATTTCAATTATGCTCTGATCTCCATGAACGGGTATCCATCATTATCACAACCAATTTACGCTTTGCTGACTGGAACGGCATTTTTGGGGATGAGATCATGACGACATCCCTTCTGGATCGGCTGACAAGCAAAGGCCATATCCTGGAGTTTGTCGGTGAGTCCTACCGCTTCCGGCAGAGAGCGCAGATGGAAGAGCAGGCAGCTTCTTCACAGGCAAGGTAACCCATTTCCCCGCAAGGCTTGCGCTTCGCTCTCTGCCGACCATCTGTGGTGGTGCCCACGGTTTCCAAGAACGCCCCCTGTTAGGATGCAAGCAGCACACCCCGTATGCAACCTCCCTCCACGTTCCCTGCTCCACTGCATTGGCACTGTTAGAGTCCCTATTTTCATCCTATCCTACTGCTGGGGCATAGCGTGCGACGAAGGTGAGAATGCGTTGCGTCAAGTCCTTGCCATTGTCAGGATACAAGATGTCGGTCTCCAAGATGTCGGTGCCGTGACCAAAGCCGGGGTACATCTTGATCTCTTTGGGAGGACTCGCGATGGAGTACATATGGGTGGTGTCATTGGCATAATCATCGCCCTGACTGTTGACGAAGAGCTTGGGAGCCTTGATCGCTTTCACCTCATTGTCGCTGATGCGGTAATCGGCAAAGTTCTGAGGAGCCGAGAGGGTAATGACCGCCGTCACTTGTTGGTGCGCAGCGACTTGGATCGTGGCCATTCCGCCCAGGCTCGCTCCAAGCAGCACAATGCTCGTGGCTCCCTGCTCGCGTACGAAGGCGATGGCGGCACGCAAATCCGTGCCCACTGTGGTCGTATCACTAACCCCGGATGAGTCGCCATTGCCACGAAAATCATAGGCCAGGACTTGGTAGCCTTGACGAGCAAGGCGTTGTACAATACCGCTCTCACTCCAAATGGCCTTTGTTGTCTGGTACATATGAGAACAAATCACGGTGGTCCTGCCCTTTCCATAGAGCAGTCCTGCTAACTGCACATGATCTGACGTTGAGAAATGCACCAGGTGCGAAGCAACATTGGGGACCGTCGGCGTCCCAGCCGGTGTTGGCTCAGGAGGTGCTGATGCCGATGAAGCGCATGCAGCGAGGAAGAGCAGAGCAATGAGAAGCGAGAACAGACAAACACGTTTCATCAAGAAACCTCCTTGAGGGTGTTTCAATCGCAGTCGCCAGGGCTTTGGTCAACTCGTCAAAGCGGGAAGGTTCCATCTCCTTTCCGTCCTTTCTAAAGGCATCGATGCCTCCACATGTAGGAAAAATAACGCAAAGGGTCAGAACGATGCAGGTCAACCAGAGTTAAGGACACAACGACGGGTGAGTTTCTTCAAGAAGTGTACCTGAGCGACAGGCAAAAGGCAAGCAACATGACTAGAATGTTTAGGAGGCAGATGGTGGGAAGGATGAGAGGAGCCGTTTGACAGAACACGGGGGTAAGGGCTTTCAATTACCGCAAACAATGCCTGAGATAATACAGGTTGGGGAATCGAGTGGTACACTTTTCGATTAACATTTTGAAAGAACACTAGGTGGGATGGTCTACTTTTCGATTAACAAGCGGTCACTTTTCGGTTATCAGAAACAGGGCTTTTGCAAGAGTTAGACTGAGGTGAAATTGAAGCTATTTTGTGGTAAAATATAGCTAATCGCATCCAAGCTAACTCTTGAGATACGGGAGGGGTGTATTGTCTGTTACTAGCAGCAATGCACTCCGCTTTATTTTTCTTACCTCTAAGTATACCCGAAAAGTTCAACAAAAATCTATCCTTTTTGGTCTGAATTACAAGATCGGTCTACACAACAAAGATTGTTAGGTGCATGTATCCGGTTCCTTTCGGCAGTCTGGTAGCATCTGTGAAACCAGAAAACCGGATTGTTACCTGTTCCACTCCTGGCAAGGTAGATAAAAGTGTTTCTGCTTGTTGTCTGGTTTTACCCGCAATCAGTCTTTTAATGTGCTCTTGGGCTTTCTGAGAAAGGCCGTACATCCATGTTCCGCTTGTATGGAATGATAAGAACACTAGGGGGGTGCTTGTATGGCTTACGCTTGCCTGTTTTACCCAAACGTGGACATCTCCAAACAAACTATATCCGGCTCCGGTTTTTTGTTGTGCCTGGGAAGCAAGAAATGCTGTTGCTTTTGTTGCTAATTCCTGGCTGTTGTATGCAACTGCGCTGCATGTTTGGGATACGGTTACTTTTACCTGCGTTGCTTCCTGTCCTGGTTGGTGATCGCTGGTGAAAGTTGGACTACAAGGAAGAATGTATAATTGCTCATTGGGTTGTACTTGTCCTTGCAGTGCTAGCCTCATACTGTGCATGACTGAGGTTTTGAGTGGTGTAACAACGCTTGATATATCTGCTTTTGCGACTGTTTGATAATTGCGCTCGTCCTGTCCACTTGTAAACGCATTGAGGTTTTTTACGAATACAGCACTTGAAATCGTTGTGTTAATATCAAGGGCTTGTATGTTACCCGCACTTCCCGAATTGATTGCATGTGCCGCTACTGTAGCTTGTCCGTTTACTGGTGGGTTATCTGGCGGTAGATGCGCGTCCTGGTCGGTAACAACTTGTATGCCATCTGAACCTGTTAAGATCGTTCCGGCTGCTATGGTTTGTTCTGTGAACTGGCCGTTGTACAAGGTGATATATCCGGTTGCTGCTTTTGCATCCTGGTGGCCTTTGCCTGTAGTTAGTGTGGTTTGCGATTGGGAAATGGTAAGCGGTGGTAACACTCTACCTAGCTGCAACGTGCTGTTCAGTGTAACAGTCTGTGATTTTGGAATAAGGGTGATTGTCGCTATTGGCGGGTTCATGATGCAGTAGAGTTGAAACATAAGCGTGGAACATATAAGGAAGAGGTAAAATCCACAGATCGCGTATGCTGGCATGACTGAAATTTTCTGAGGGGTAACGGATGTGCTGTCAACAACCTGCTCTGCTTCGGGTGCTTCCTCTTTGAGAATAACAATCGCGTCAGGAAAATAATGAATGTGGATTGTTTCCTCCGGCTGTGCTTCCTGATCGGTTGGTTCTGGTATGTCTTGTTCCTGGTTGCTGTGCTGTTCATCCATGCTTGCTACGATGCGGTTTATTTCGTCTTCTAGGTTCGAGTGCTTTTGCATCAAACTTCCCTTTCTGGCATGAAGTTGAGGCTATTTTTCTTTCCAGCTCGTTTCCTGCAGAAAAATACTACAAGATGCCTTTTACTTCCCCTGGTTTGGCTGGCCGGAATGTGCCGTTGTCATTTATCATCACTAAGGTTTGCTCTTGTATATGGATAAGCATATCTGGCTTCCCGTCTCCGTTCACATCTCTGAATGAAAGCGTGACAGGGGTTAAATCTTCTCCATCTCCGAAAAGGGTTGTGATTTGGAATGTTCGCTCTTTTGTACTATCCTGGCCTGGAATTTCGATGACCTGAACGTGTCGGTTAAGATTAAGCGCGATAAAGTGTGAGGGGTTTGCAACACTGTCATTGTGTCCCACAACTGCATCTATGTGAAACGTTCGAGGTCTGCCGTAGGTCAGATCATCTTTTGTGATCTGTATCCAGTTCCAACCGGAAAAGACAAGTACCACTAACGCAAGCATGGCTATCATGCCAACACCTAAATACAAAAGCGGGTGTATGCTCCGCTTGTGCTGTTTGG
>WNGJ01030635.1_pt1 | contig 11230 bp, 10 predicted proteins | sample 5400611 | NCBI WGS metagenome assembly WNGJ01 (sample SAMN13153375, study PRJNA577476) | soil metagenome | isolation source: 40 cm soil or saprolite under Garry oak tree replicate 1 | place: USA:California | collected 2016-06-15 | reverse complement strand
TGAGCCGTCCCGGGCAAAGCCCGGAACGGCGGCGACATGGTTGTAGGGACAGTCCCCTCGAGGGACTGTCCCTGAAACCGGTTGGGCTGCCGCTAGCATCAGGCAGTCATGAGCGAACCGACCCAGCAGCCGCTGGAGCATCAGCTCGAGGAGATCGGGACCCAGCTCATCTGGGTCCGTGATTACCTTTGACCCCGAACGCCTGAGGGAACGCATCGCCGAGCTCGAGCAGGAGCTCGGCGCACCAGGATTCTGGGACGACCAGCAGCGCGCGGCGCGGGTTTCGGCCGAGCACGCGCGGCTCACGAGACGGCTGGAGCGCTATGAACGTCTCTCGCGCGACTACGAGGACGCGCGCGAGCTCTTTGCCATGGACGGCGAGATGGCCGACGAGATCGCCGCCTCGATCGAGCCGCTTCGGCGCGAGCTCAATCGCCTCCAGGAGGACGCGCTCTTCACCGGTGACTACGACGGCGGTGACGCGGTCGTGACGATCCACGCCGGCACCGGCGGCACCGACGCCCAGGACTGGGCCGAGATCCTGCTGCGCATGTACCTGCGCTGGGCCGCCGACCGCGGCTTCCAGGCCGAGCTGGTCGAGGCGAGCCCGGGGGAGGAGGCGGGGCTGAAGTCCGCGACCTTCACGGTCAAGGGGGAGAACGCCTACGGGATCCTCAAGGCCGAGCGCGGCGTGCACAGGCTCGTCCGCCTGTCGCCCTTCGACCAGGCGCACCGCCGCCACACCTCGTTCGCGCAGGTGATCGTGAGCCCGCTGCTGCCCGAGGACGAGAGCGTCGAGCTCGACGAGGCCGATCTGCGAATCGACACCTACCGGGCGAGCGGCGCCGGCGGGCAGCACGTCAACAAGACGGACTCGGCCGTCCGGATCACCCACCTCCCGACCGGCATCGTCGTCCAGTGCCAGAACGAGCGTTCGCAGGCCGCCAACAAGCAGACGGCGCTGCGGATTCTCAAGTCGCGGCTGGCCGAGCTCGAGCAGGAGAAACGCGAGCAGGAACTGGCCCGCGAACGCGGCGCCGCCCAGCAAGCCGATTTCGGCAGCCAGATCCGGAGCTACGTCCTCCAGCCCTACCAGCTGGTCAAGGATCACCGGACGGGATACGAAACGGGCAACACGCAGGCAGTTCTCGACGGCGACCTCGACGAGTTCATTCACGAATATCTGCTAGCCAAGGCTGCCGGCAAAGTGATGTAGTTCCGAAGGCTTGGCTAGACTCTTCTGCTCGAAGCCCTACCGGAGCGGCCGCTCGTGGTCGCTCGCTTGACCCGGTGATGGACACAGAGCTCAAGACAGACATTCCGATCGACGTCGTCGAGCGGCCCGAGGTGGACGGCAACGGCGCTCTGCCGACGCCGACCGCCGGGGCGATGATCGTTTTCGACTCCGTGCGCAAGATCTACGAGCCGAATGTCGCCGCGCTGACGGACGTCTCGTTCGTGATCGAGAAGGGCGACTTCGTCTTCGTCGTCGGCGCCTCGGGCTCGGGCAAGTCGACCGTGATCCGGCTCGTGCTGAAGGAGATCGAGCCGACCTCTGGCAAGATCGTCGTCGGCGGCCGCGACCTGACGCGCCTCAAGCGCTCGAAGGTGCCGTACCTGCGCCGCAACATCGGCTGCGTCTTCCAGGACTTCAAGCTGCTGCCGGACCGTTCGGCGGCCGAGAACGTGGCCTACGCGCTGAAGGTGCAGGGCGAGGGCAGCAGCTCGATCCGCCGCAAGGTGCCGGAGGTGCTCAACCTCGTCGGGCTCGCGCACAAGATGTCCTCGCTTCCCGACGAGCTCTCGGGCGGTGAGCAGCAGCGCGTCTCGATCGCGCGCGCCGTCGTCAACCACCCGCCCCTTCTGATCTGCGACGAGCCGACCGGGAACCTCGACCCCGACACCTCGGTCGGGATCATGCAGCTGCTCTACCGGATCAACCGCGCCGGGACGACGGTTGTGATGGCGACGCACGACCGCGAGATGGTCGACAAGATGCGCCGCCGCGTGATCGCGCTCGACGACGGGCGGCTGGCCCGCGACGAGCGGCGCGGTGGATACGCCTCGTAGTGGCTCGCTTCAAGCTCCTGCTGTCTGAAGCCGTCCGCTCGCTCTTCGCGAACGTCTCCACGACCGCCGCGGCGACGATGACCGTCCTGATCGGGATGTTCCTACTCGGCTTCCTGATCGGGCTCTCGACCTGGGCGTTCTCGCTCAGCAACCACTACAAGCACGAGCTCGTCGTCAAGGTCTACTTCAACCACGGAGTCGCCGACAACGGCAAGGAGGTCAACGGCGTTCGAGCCAAGCTGGCCGCGAACCCGCTCGTCAAGTCGGTGACGCCGGTCACGGCCGAAGAGGGCCTGGCGCAGATGCGGAAGAAGAACCCCGAGCTCTTCCAGGGCTCGACGCTGCCCTACAACCCGCTCGGGCCGGCGCTGACCGTGCAACCGAAGCGCGGGGAGGACACCGTCAAGATCGCCGAAACGCTGCAACCGAGGCCACCCGGCGTGCACGACGTCAACTACGGCAAGAAGACGGCCCACAAGCTGCTGACGGCGGCCAAGGTGATCGACATCTTCTTCGTCCTCGCCGTGATCGTCCTGCTCGTCTCCTCGACGTTGCTGATCGGAAACACGATCCGGTTAGCGATCTTCTCGCGGCGGCGTGAGATCGAGGTGATGAAGCTCGTCGGTGCGACGAACTGGTTCATCCGCGGGCCGTTCATGCTCGAGGGCCTGATCACGGGCCTGGTCGGCTCGCTCGCAGCGATTCTGCTGCTCGCGCTCGGTAAGGAGATCGCGCTGCCGCGGATCATGCCGCACGTGATTCGGGCCTCCGACATCCACGCCTGGCCGTTCGGGCTGACGGCGCTGATCATCCTCGGCACCGGGCTGCTGCTCGGCGCTGCGGGCTCGGGTCTGACGATCCGCCGATTCCTGCAGGTCTAGAACCCGTTGTTGTAGAGCTTGCCCGGCGCGGCAAGCTCATTGTCGGCGAGCCGTACTTCACGCCGGGAGTTCCGATCGTCGTCGACCGCAAGGGCGCGGGTGACGCGCGCCCGGGCGATCTCGCCGTCGTCTCCGGCCGGCGTGGCCGGGCGCGTGTCCAGCGCGTGCTCGGCTCCGCGAAGCGGATCGAGAACGTGCTCGAGGCGTTGCTGGTGGAGACCGGGGCCCGGCAGGGGTTCGAGCCCCACGACGCCCCGGCGCCGTCCCTCGAGGGCCGGGTCGATCTCCGCGACGAGCTTTCGTTCACGATCGACCCAGAGACGGCCAAGGACTTCGACGATGCGCTGACGCTGAAGGACGGCCGGGCGTATGTCCACATCGCCGATGTCTCTCACTTCGTCCCGGCCGGCACGCCGCTCGACCGCGGCGCCGCCGAGCGGGCGTTCTCGACCTACGTCCCCGGCCGCGTGGCGCCGATGCTGCCGCCCGACCTCTCGGAGGACCTCTGCTCGCTGCGGCCGCACGAGGATCGTCTCTGCGTCACCGTCGAGATTCCGCTCGACGGCGGCGAGCCGAGCTTCTACCGCTCCGTCATCCGCAGCCGCGAGCGGTTCACCTACGGACGCGCCGAGGAGATCCTGGCCGGGCGGGAGCGTGCTGACGCGGATCTGACGGAGGCATTGAAACGGGCGGAAGCGGTCTCGACCGACCTGCGCGAGCGTCGGTTCGCCCGAGGCGCGCTTCGTGTCGAATCGCCCGAGATCGAGTTCGAGTTCGACTCGAACGGCGGCGTCGCGCGCGCCTGGCGGGCCGAGGAGGCGCACTCGCACATGCTCGTCGAGGAGCTGATGATCCTCGCGAACGAGCGAGTGGCCTCACTGCTCGCCGGCCGCCGCCGAGAGGCGCTGTTCCGCGTGCACGAGCGTCCGGAGCCGCAGGCCGTCCAGCTGCTGCTGGCGAAGCTCGCCGACCTGAAGGTGCCGACGCCGGCCGCGCCGAACGAGCTCTCGCCGGGGGACGCCGCCGCGATCGCGGCGGAGGCGAGCGAGCTCGTCACTGAATACTCCGGAAAGTCGGCGCGGGGGAGGGAGGCGTTCCCGTCGCTCGTGCTCCGGGCGCTGAAGCGGGCCCGCTACGACCCGCGCAACCTCGGCCACTCCGGTCTCGCGAGCTCCGCCTACTGCCATTTCACCTCGCCGATCCGCCGCTACCCCGACCTCGTCGTCCATCGCGCGCTGCTGCGCGAGCTGGACCTGTCCGGGGACCCGGTACCGCCGGACCTGGGCGAGCTCGCTGAACACACGTCCGAGCGGGAGCGGGCGGCCGCCGATGTCGAGTACCGCGCCGATGACATCTGCCTGGCGTGGCTGCTCGACGCCGAGCTCTACGAACGCGGCTGGGACGAGCCGTTCGAGGGCGAGATCATCGGCGTGATCGGCTCCGGCCTCTTCGCCCGCTTCGGCGAGGTTTTCGAAGGCTTTCTGCCCGCTCGACGCCTCGCCGGTGACTATTTCGAGCTCAACGACCTCGGCACGGCCCTGGTCGGCCGCCGCGGCCGCGGCACGTTCCGCCTCGGCGATCCGATCGCGGTCCGAGTCGAGTCGATCGACAAGCCGGCCGGCAAGGTCGAGCTGGCGCCCGCCTAGACTGGATCGATGGCTGGAAAGGGCGAGAAACTGATCGCTGAGAACCGCCGCGCGCGGCACGACTATCACCTGCTCGACCGGTTCGAGGCCGGCGTGCAGCTGACCGGAACCGAGGTGAAGTCCCTGCGCGACGGACGCGTCACGCTTGGCCAGGCCTACGCGGACCTCCGCAACGGCGAGGTCTGGCTGATCGGCGCCCACATCGACGAATACGCACAGGGAAACGTCGCCAACCACGAGCCCGAGCGGGACCGCAAACTGCTCCTGCACCGCAGGGAGATCGAGTCCCTGATCGGCCAAGTGCAGCAGAAGGGCCTGACGCTCGTGCCGACGCGCATGTATTTCAAGAACGGCCGCGTGAAGCTCGAGCTGGCGGTCGGGCGAGGTAAGGAGCAGCGCGACAAGCGCCGGGACATCGCCAAGCGCGATGCCCAGCGCGACATCGAGCGGGCGCTCAGGCGCCGTCGCTGATTCGTAGCTCGAATTCGAGTTCTTCGCCGTCCTCCTCGTCCCAGTGCTGGCCTATGTGCTTGAAGCCGAGACGCCTTGCGAGCGCGAGCGACGGCTCGTTCTCCGGGCTGATCGAGGCGATGAACCGCTGGATGCTGTGTTCGCGCGAGGCCCACTCGATCAGGGCGCGCACGACCTCGGTCGCGTAGCCGCGCCGCCGGTGGGGCTCGAAGATCGAGTAGCCGACCTCGACGGCGTCGGGCGCCTTGACCGCGTTGACGCCCGGCGGCCCATGGAATCCGGCGTGGCCGATCATCGGCCGCTCCCCCTCGGGCAGGACGACCGCGTAGACGAACCATTCCTGGATCTCCGGCCGCTCGCGCATCTGGCGCAGGCGAAACCTGAGGAAGCCGGTGTCATGGGCGTCTGGCCAGTCGTCCGGGAGCTTCAGTGCTGCTGTGGCCTCGGCGTCGCTCCGGCGCTCGGCGAGCAGAGATACGGGGGCGACCTGGTTTCGACGTGGTCGATTCTCCGGCAGAGTTGCAAGCCGAGGTCCCCGGTCGGCCTCGTAAAACAACCGGGAAACAACGTAAGTGCGGATAACGATCACGCACTCGCTCTCGCTGCCTAATCAGTAGCTGAGCGCGTCGCTCCGAACTCGGCCCGTGGTTCGGGTAGCGGCGTCAAAAACGGGCTCGGCGCCTAGGGAGAGCCAATCGCCCGAAGCGCGACACCAAAGGATGGCTAGCCCGGCGGTTGGTCGGCTGCCAACCGGCCGGCGGGCGAAACTCAACGGCAGCCTAAGCTTGTAGACACTCTGGCGGTGCGACCGCGGACGCGGGTTCGATTCCCGCCGCCTCCATCGGCTTGGTTGAGCGAGATTTGGATCGCAACAGTGATTTAGTCCAGAGCCGCTCGGGTTCCCGTGCGCGAACGAACGAATCTCCGGTCTTGGGCACGGTCTGCAAACCGGGCGACCGCTCAGGCAAGCCGCCTCACGGTAGGACTATCCTCGGGCGATGGCGACTTTGGCCGTCGTGGGCGCGGGTCCGAAGGGAATCGCGACTGCCGCCAAGGCGCGGGCGCTCTCGGCGGTTGGCCTCGACTCGCCTCGCGTCGTTCTCATCGACCGAAGCGCCGTCGCCGGAAACTGGAGCGGTCGGCAGGGCTACACCAGCGGCCTCCTGCCACTGGGAACACCGCCGGAAAAAGACGTCGGCTTCCCTTACGCGGCGAGTTGGGGGTCGGCTTCGTCCGCGGTGACCGCGGCCATGGCGAGCTTCAGCTGGCACCGGCACTTGGCTGAGCGCGGCTCGTACGCCGACTGGGTCGATCGCGGTCGCCTGCGACCTACGCATCGCGAGTGGAGCGCCTACCTCCGCGACGTCGCCGGGCGCTGCGAAGCCGAGATTGTGGCCGGCGAGGTCGTCGGTCTCGAGATCGGCGACGACGGGGATTGGCAGGTCTCGATCGAGCCTGGCCTGGCGCTCTCGGCAGACGGCGTAGTCGTCACCGGAAGCGGACCGCCGATTACGGTCCCTGGCCAGCCGCTAGACCATCCTCGTGTACTCGACGGGCGCAACTACTGGCTACACGAGCGAAAGCATAAGAGGGGGATCGCAGAGAACGTCTGCGTAATCGGCAGCGGCGAGACGGCCGCTTCGGTCGTGATCAGCCTGCTGAAGAAGGCGCATCGGCGATCGACAATCGACGTCCTGACCAGTCGCGGCGTCCTCTACTCCCGTGGCGAGAGCTACGACGAAAACCGCTTCTACTCCGACCCGGGCGAGTGGCCTCGGCTGGCTGAGTCGCACCGGCGCGAGTTCCTGGAGCGCACCGACCGCGGCGTCTTCTCGCTGCAGGCCGAGGCCACGCTGAGGCAGTCGCGTGGCTTTCGGACACTGGCCGGGCGCGCCGCTGCGATCGAGGCCGGCGAGCGGCAGGTGATCGTCACGATCGACTACGACGACGAGGAGGAACGGGTGGCCTACGACCTGGTGGTGGTGGCGATCGGCTTCGAGGCCCGCTGGTTTGAGACACTCCTCGGCGCCGAGGCACGGCGCCGCCTCGGCAACGTCCTCGCCGGTGCCATGCTAGAACGGCACATCGACGTCGATCTCTCGATCGCCGGTATGAACCCACCGCTGCACGTTCCGCTGCTCGCGGGCCTTTCGCAAGGCCCGGGTTTTCCGAACCTGAGCTGCCTCGGCCTGCTCAGCGACCGGATCCTCCGGCGATACGTCCCGCTCGCAGAGCAGATTCCGTCGCTTGTGTCCGAAAGGAGGGATCGTGTCTGAGACACCCGACGAGGTCTGGGAGCGCGACGACTGCGTCCGCCGCACGATCGTCCTGCCGACCGAGTTCGCCGAACGGCTCGCCGCCGAGGCCGAGCGGCGGGGTCTCTCGGTCAGCGACCTGCTGATCGAGTACGCCGACACCGGCTTGCAGCGGGCGAGCGCCGAAAGCTGATCATCGAAATGATCGGCTGCGGATCCACGTAAACGCGGTCTCAGCGCTTCGGGCCTTCGGCCCTCGCGCCTACAGCGACGGAGCGGCGGGGTCGCCAGGAAGGACTCGCTCGAGCTCGGCGCGGGAGCTGATGCCGAGCTTGAGGAACACCTTGCGCAAGTGGTACTGGACCGTGCGCGGGCTGATGAATAGCTGGGCGCCGATCTCGGGATTGGTGAGTCCGTCGCGCGCGAGCCGCGCGATCTGCGCCTCTTGGGCAGTCAGGTCGCCGCGAGTCTCAACGCGGCGCTTGCGGACGGTCTCGCCCGTGGCGAGGAGCTCACGGCCGGCCCTGTCAGCGAACGCTTCGACGCCCATCGTCGACAGCATCTCGTAGGCTGCGCGCAACTGCGTGCGGGCGTCGACGCGCCTTTGTTCGCGTCGCAACCACTCCCCGTAGAGCAGGTGCGTGCGGGCGAGCTCGATGCGCAGGCGGGTACGGCCGAGGCGCTCGAGCGCTTCACGGTAGAGCGCCTCTGCGGCTCCGCCTTCGCTCGATAGCGCGCGAACACGGGCTTCGATGCCGCGCGCCCACTCCGTCGGCGTCACGCGAGCGCGTTCGGTCAGCCAGTCGAGCGTTGTCCTCAGCAGCGCCGCGTCGCCTGTCCGCGACGCTGCCTCGGCCAGCTCCGGCACGATCAATGACCCGAACCCCAGTTCATCGCGCTCGAATGCTTGCCAGGCGGCCTCGCGTGCTGCCTCATATCGGCCGAGCGCATTGCCGAGCACCGACTCGAGGTACGTCAGGTTGGTGACGAACCGGCCCATCCCACGCGCGCTCGCCTCGCGTCGTGTGGCCTCGAGCAGCTCGGTCGCCTTAGGCTCCTGGCCGCCCCAGACTGCGAGCAACACGTCGTTGTACAGAACCGGCTGGTTGCCGGTTGCCTCGGCGACGAGACGATCCTCGTCGAAGAGGAGCTCAGCCATCGCCAACTCCCCCGAGTGAACGAGGCTTCCACCGAGAAAGTTGAGCGCGAGGCGCAACTGCACGAGCGCGCCCGCCTCGCGCGCGACCTCTAGCTGGCGCGTGGCCAGGGTATGCACGGCGTCGGCGTCCCACAGCTCGAGAGCAATCGCCTGAGTTGACCTTGAGGCGGCGAGCCAGAGCGAGCGGCCGACCTCGTCACTGCCCATGTTCTGCGCGAGAAGCAGCTGGAGCGCGCGAGTCAATAGGGGCGCGCCCGCCTCGTAGCCCTCCGTTAAGCGGGTCGCGAAGGCGTCGAGTACAACGTCCACTGCGCGCGGCGGCTCCGGACCCGCCGGGGCAGCACGCGCAGCCTCCGCCGCAGCTAGCACGCCGCCGGGGCGATCGAGATCACCCGCCCACAGCGCGGCCAGGAGCGCCTCCAGATGCGTTTCGCGAGCGAGGGGGGCGTCGAGTGGCGTCAGGCGTCTGGCGGCGCTGAGCAGCAACCGGGCCGCGTCGCTGCCTCGCTGCTGCTCCAAGGCGATCTGCCCGCGCAAGTGCTCCGCCTCTGCCGTCGAGTAGGAGCCCAGCTGTGCAGTCTCGAGTGTGACGAGAAGCCCCAGCGCCGCTTCGAAGTCCCCGGCATCCCTCTTCGCCCGGACAGCTGCGAGCAGGCGTTCCCCGCGGCGCGCCGGTTCGAGTGTCAGCTGGGCCGAGCGCTCGAGAAAGGCGGCAGCCGCAGCCAAGCCGCCGCGCGCCTGCGCCCGAGCCGCGGAGCGGTCGAGCTCCTCGGCGACGTCCTCGTCGGGGCCGGGGGCAGCGTGAGCTCGGTGCCACGCGTGGCGGTCCGGGTCGAGCTCGGCGTCTGTCGCCTCCGCCAGGGCGCGGTGCGCTTCCTGCCTCCCCTGAAGCGACGCCGACCTGTACGCCGTCGAACGCACCAGCGGATGGCGGAAGCGCACGCGTGCTCCGATCTCGAGTAGGCCCGCCTGGGCTGGTGCCGTGGCGGCGTCGGTCGAGATACCGAGTCGTTCGGCCGCTCGCCAAACGAGCAGCGGATCTCCCACAGGATCAGCCGCCGCGAGTTGTAGAAGGCGTCGAGAATCAGACGGAAGAGCGGCAATCCGGCGCCGGAAGGTCTCCTCGACGCTGACTGGGGCCGGAACGCCGCCGGCGAGCCCGAAGCCGCCCGCGACCTCCGCCGGGGTCAAGTCGCGAAGCAGCTCCAGCATCTCCAGCGGGACGCCGCGCGTCTCGCTGATGATTTGCTCGCGGACGCGCGGGTCGAGGGGCGCGGTCAGGATCGAGTCCAGCAGCGCGCCGGCCTCCACTTCGCTCAACTCCCCGACGACAAGCTCCGGCAGCCCGGCGAGCTCGTCGCTGACGGCGCGCGCCGCGAAGATCAAGCCGACCGACTCCGCTCCCAGGCGGCGCGCAACAAAGGCGAGGACGTCGGCCGAGCCGCGGTCGAGCCACTGCTCGTCGTCCACCACGCAGAGGAGCGGCTGCTCCTCCGCCACTTCCGAAAGCAGGTTCAGTACGGCCAGCCCGACGAAGAAGCGATCCGGGGGGCGTCCGGAGGCGAGCCCGAACGCCGTCCGAAGCGCCTCGCCCTGGGGTGCCGGTAGACCGTCGAGACGATCGAGCATCGACGCCAGCAGCTGATGCAACCCGGCGAAGGCAAGCTCCATCTCCGACTGCACGCCTGCGGCGCGCACCACCCGAAACTCCGACGCTTGCTTAACCGCGTAGTCGAGAAGCGCCGTCTTGCCGACGCCCGGGTCGCCCCGCAGCACGAGCGCCTTGCTTTCGCCTGCGCCGACGGCGTCGATGAGCCGGTCGAGCACCTCGCATTCGCTGCGGCGGCCCGTCAGCGCAATGCGGCGGCTAACTGGGGAGAGCATGGCCATCTTGCTGGTGACGCGACGTTATACGTGTGCCGACAGGCTGCGACGACTGGCCATTGGCGGATGCGATCGTACCCCGCCGCTCCTCATTCTCGGAGGTGTTCCGAAAGGAGGACGACAGAATGACCACCGTCGAGCAACCTGGGCGCTTCACGACGCTACCTGACGAGGAGGCGCTCGCCGCAACCGTCGTGGCCCTCGAAGAGCACGGTTTCAGCGTGGAGGTGGTCGACGACCTCGATGCTGCCCGCCAAGCCGTCCTCGCCCGCATCCCCGAAGGCTCGTCCGTAATGACCAATACCTCGGTCACGCTCGAGGAGGCCGGTATCGCCGCCGCGGTCGACGAGGGCGGGCGGTATGAGTCGGCGCGCAACAAGATGATGGCGCTCGACTTCGCCACGCAGCTGCAGGAGATGAAAGCGATCGCCGGCCAGCCTGACTACGCGCTCGGCAGCGTTCACGCGATCACCCCCGATGGGACGCTCATCGTCGCCTCGGCTTCCGGCAGCCAGCTCGCCTCCTATGTGTGGGGTGCCGCGAACGTCATCTTCGTTGTCGGCACGCAGAAGCTCGTCTCCAGCGCGGAGGAGGCCCGTGAGCGGATCGTCGAGCACAGTCTCCCCCTCGAGGATGCGCGGGCGTACGCCGCCTACGGGCAGAACAGCCAGATCGGAAAGATTCTCGAGATCCACCAGGAATTCCCCGGCCGCATCCACGTCGTCCTCGTCCGACAGTCCGTTGGCTTCTGAGAGTTTGGATGGGTGAGCAAGCCTGGAGCGCCGCTGAACCAAGCCAACCGAAGGGAGATCGTCCGTGAGCACCGAGCAGCGAGAGAACCTGGAAGCAATCCTGCGTCAGTCA
>WNGJ01008053.1_pt1 | contig 11230 bp, 11 predicted proteins | sample 5400611 | NCBI WGS metagenome assembly WNGJ01 (sample SAMN13153375, study PRJNA577476) | soil metagenome | isolation source: 40 cm soil or saprolite under Garry oak tree replicate 1 | place: USA:California | collected 2016-06-15 | reverse complement strand
GCCCGCCGCGACCTGGGTGGCGGGCTTGCCCGCGGCCTGGCCGGCCACCAGCACCCGCCCGTCGGCGACCAAGCTGGCGGCCTGCTCACGGGACCGCGCGAGCCCTCTCCTGACGAGTTCGGCGTCCAGCCGCCGGCGGGTGCCCATCCGCTTTCCTGGGCGCCGTTCAGCTGCCCAGCTGGCCTGGGCCGTCGTCCGGTACCGCCCGCTCACGCGCGCCAGCGTCGCCCAGGGCGTCCGTGAGCCGCTGGTGAACGCGCTCGAAGATCGCCGGGTGCTCGGCGACCGGCAGCCCGGCCAGGTCCTCCAGCTGGGAGACCGCCTCGTCCACCCGGCCGTCGCCGGTGGCAGGCCACGGGCCGGCCGGCTCGGGTGAGCCCGAGGCATCCGCGCCCGGTTCCGACTCCATCAGCTTGTTCTCCTCCCGTCGGGCCCGCTCCCCGGCTTCGCTGTCTTCTGCAGGAAACGCTACCGTCCATCGGGGACTTCGCCGAGCATGGCGCGGCCGCTTTGGCCGGGCGGGGAATTCCGCCCTGCGTTCTAATATTTAGTCAGTGGGAACGGGGGAAGCGAGGTGTTTCATGGCTACTGCTGAGGAATGCCGCCAGGCGCTGGAAAGCCTGACCGGCCGGATCCAGGAGATGGACCCGGCCGACCGTGCGGCCTATCTGGTGGATCGCGTGATCAGCTGCAAGGTGAGCGATCTCGGGATCACGTTCGTGACCCGCCTCGGGCCCGACGGCGCTTCCCCGGTCACCGTGGCCAACGGCTCGGATGGCCAGGCACAGGTCAAGTTCACCACCAAGAGCGACGACCTGATCGCCCTCGCCGAGGACCCGGGCAGCATCGGCCGGGCGTGGCTCACCGGCCGCCTGAAGGTCGAGGCGAGCATCTTCGACCTCCTCCGCCTCCGCAACGCGCTGTGACCGCCGTGCTTCCCGGCCGGCCAGCACCGGGGTGAGCCGTGCCCGAGGGTGACACCGTCTGGCTGACCGCCCGTCGGCTGCACGAGGCGCTGGCCGGGCGGGCGCTGACCCGCAGCGATGTGCGGGTGCCCCGGTACGCCACCACCAACCTGGCCGGACGTGCCGTGACCGAGGTCGCCGCCCGCGGCAAGCACCTGCTCATCCGGGTGGAAGGCGGCATCACCGTGCACACCCACCTGCGGATGGACGGCTCGTGGCGGGTACGGCCCGCCCGCGAGCGCATCGCTAACAGCCACCGCATCCGGCTCCTGCTCGCCAACGACACCTGGCAGGCGGTCGGCTACCAGCTGGGCATCGTCGAGGTCCTGCCCACGGCCAGGGAGGCCAGCGTGGTCGGCCACCTGGGCCCGGACCTGCTCGGCCCCGACTGGGACGAGGCGGAAGCGGCCCGGCGGCTGCGCGCCGCACCGGCACGAGCCATCGGCGAGGCGCTACTCGATCAGCGCAACCTGGCCGGTATCGGTAACTTGTACAAGGCCGAGGTGCTGTTCCTGCGCGGGGTGGACCCGTGGCGGCCGGTCGGCGAGGTCGCCGGCCTCGACGCCCTCGTCACCACCGCCCAGCAGCTGATGGACGCGAACAAGGAGCGGTTCAGCCAGGTCACCACCGGTGTGCGGCGGCCGGGCGAGCAGACCTGGGTGTACGGGCGGGCCGGGCGGCCGTGCCGCCGGTGCGGCACCCCGATCCGGGCCGCCGAGCAAGGCGGCGACACCACCGAGCGGATCACCTTCTGGTGCCCGCACTGCCAGTCCTGACCGGCTGCCGGGCGGCCGCACGGGTGGCTGGCGGCCCTCCCGCGTCTGGCCGCCAGCCACCCCCGGGCGGGGTCCCTCACGCGTCCCGGGCCCGGAGGTCCCGGGTCACGCGTCCCTGGTGCGGAACAGGATCCCGCCCGCCACCACCGCGATCGCGGCGTAGGCGCAGAAGACCCCGAACCCCACCCATGGGCTGAACATGTTGGTCCCGCTCAGGTTCTCCCAGATCGCGCCGCCGGCATTGAAGGGGATCCACTTGTCGACGTGGGTCGCCCAGCTGCTGGGCAGGAAGCCGCTCAGCACGAACAGCACGAACAGCAGCGCGACAGATGCCGTGATGGCCGCGGCGGTGTGCCGCAGCAGCGCGCCGATGCCGTACGAGAGCAGCCCGCACACGGCCAGGAACAGCCCGCCGCCGACGACCGCCCGCAGCACCCCGGGCTGGCCGATGGTGGAGTTGAGGTGCTGGGTGGCGAAGATCGCCTGGCCGATGAAGTAGGAGCCGAACGACGTCACCAGCCCGGCGGCGAGCGCGACGGCGGTGAACACGACCGCCTTGGCCGCGTACACGGTTCCCCGGCGCGGCATCACGGTCAGCGAGGTCCTGATCATGCCGGTGGAGTACTCGGAGGTGATCGTGAGCGCGCCCAGCACCGCGATCACCAGCTGGCCGAGGATCAGCCCGAACATGCTGAACTCCGTCGCCCGTGACCTGATCCTTATCGCCTCGTGGGCCTGCACGACCGCGGGCTGCGAGGCGTAGTCCTGGATCCGGCCCCAGCTCAGCAGCGCGCTGATGCCGATCGTGATCACGATCATCGCGGCGAGCGTCCAGTAGGTGGACCGGACCGACCGGATCTTGGTGAACTCCGAGCGCAGCGTGCCGCCGAACCCGGCCCGCCCGGCGCTGGCCGGCAGCACGCTGGCCCGCCGGCTCCCGGCGGCTTGTGCCGTCACCGTCATGTCAGGCCACCCCTCCCGTGCTTACCCAATCGTCTTGTTCCGCGGCCTGCTCCGCGGCCGGCCCGCCGCCGGCGCGGAACTCCACACTGGCCGCGGTCTGTTCCATATAGGCCTCTTCCAGGGACGCCTGGGCCACGGCCAGTTCATGCAGCCGGACCCCGTTCTCGTAGGCGAGGTCGCCCACCTTGTCGGCCGCCAGGCCGTGGATGACGATCGCCTCCCCGGCGGCGGCCACCCGGCCGCCGGCCCGGCGGATGGCGGCCACCAGCGCGTCCGGCTGGGGGGTGCGCACCCGGACCGCCTGCACCGAGTTGCGCTCGATGAATTCGGCCACGCTGCAGTCGGCGATGAGCCTGCCGCGCCCGATCACGAGCAGATGGTCGGCGGTGTTCTCCATCTCCGACATCAGGTGACTGGAGACGAAGACGGTCCGCCCCTCGCCGGCGAGCTGCTTCATGAAGGTGCGGATCCACATGATGCCCTCGGGGTCCAGCCCGTTGACCGGCTCGTCGAACATCAGGATCGCCGGGTCGCCCAGCAGCGCGGCGGCGATGCCGAGCCGCTGCCCCATCCCCAGCGAGAAGCCCTTGGAGCGCTTCCCGGCCACCTCGGTGAGGCCGACCAGGTCCAGCACCTCACCGACCCTCCGCCGGGGCAGGCCGTTGGTCTGGGCCAGACAGAGCAGGTGGTTGTAGGCGCTGCGGCCGCCGTGCATGGCCTTGGCGTCCAGCAGCGCGCCGACCTCCCGCATCGGGCCCGCGCTGCGGGGGAACTCTCTCCCGTTCACGCTGACCGACCCGCCGGTGGGGTGGTCCAGGCCCAGGATCAGCCGCATCGTGGTGGTCTTGCCCGCCCCGTTCGGGCCAAGGAACCCGGTGATCCGGCCGGGCTCGACGGTGAACGACAGCTGGTCCACGGCCAGCTTGTCGCCGAAGCGTTTGGTGAGGCCGCGTGCCTCGATCATTGTTGGTCCTCCTCAGGCGCGCGGGCCCCGTGCCCGGCCGCCAGAGTAAGTCTGTCCGTGTTGAGCCCGCTGGCGCGTCAGCCGGCGCGCTGATTCGGGTCCACCCGGAGAACGATCTCCGGCTACTCCCGGAGATGTAAGGGGGCCGGGGGTTGACCCGCGAATCACCAGCCCAGGTGGGTCAGCGCCGGGGCCACCGCCGCCGCCGTCACCCCATCCGCCGCCCAGCTGGTGGCGCAGAGGGCGCGCAGGCCGTCCATGGGATCGCCGCCGCCGCCGAGCACGAGACGGGGGGGCTGCCAGCGGGCGTGCCAGCCGCCGCAGGCGAAGTCGGCACCGGCCCGGGTGACCGGCGGGTGGGGGGTCAGCAGGCCGGACAGGTCCGGCGCCAGGTAGGCAGGGCGCTGATGGGGCGGCGCGAGCACGGCATCCGCGGGGCGGGTCACGCCGGTGAGCACGAGCATGCTGTCGGCGCCGACCCGGACCGCGCCCTCGATGTCGGTGTCGAGGCGGTCGCCGACCACCAGCGGGTGGCGGGCGCCGGTGCGCGCCACCGACTCGGCGTGGAGCGGGGGTTCGGGCTTGCCCGCGACCAGCGGTTCCTGGCCGGTCGCGGTCGCGATCACCCGGGCCAGGGAGCCGTTCCCGGGCTGGCGGCCGCGCGCGGAGGGCAGGGTCTTGTCCGCGTTCGAGACGACGAACAGCGCGCCCGCCTGGACCGCCAGCGCGCCCTCCGCCAGCAGCGCGTAGCCGAGGTCGGGCGCGTAGCCCTGGATGACCGCGGCCGGCCGCTCGCTGGCCACCGACACCGGGCGGAACCCCCGTTCCCTGACCGCCACCCGCAGGCCGATGCCGCCCACGACGAGCACCGCCGCCGCCGGCGGCAGCCGCTCCGCCAGCAGGCGGGCCCCGGCCTGGGCGGAGGTGACCACGTCGGAGGCGCTGGTGGGGACGCCGAGGCCGGTCAGCTGCGCGGCGATGGCCGATGGCGTGCGGGAGGCGTTGTTGGTGACGAACGCGACCCGCAGGCCGACCGCTTTCGCCTTGGCCAACGCGTCGGCCGCCCCGGCCACGGCCGACCTGCCGATGTAGACGACCCCGTCGAGGTCGAGCAGCGCCACGTCGTAGGCGCTGGCGAGCGCTTCGGCGCAGCCGCGCGGCGCCGCGGCCGCCGCGTCACCGGTCACGGCCGGCCCCGCCCCGGCCGGCCCGCCGGTGGCCAGCGCCGCCGGGCCCGTCCCGGCCGGCCTGGTGATGCCCGGCGCCGCCGTGGCCGGGCCCGTCGCGGCCCGGCTGGTCAGCCAGGGGCGTCCCCGGCCGGCGGCGGCGAGGCGGGAGGCTCGGGAGCGGCCCGGGCCCGCAGCGTTGCCCGTACGCCGCGCAGCGCGTCGGTGTAGTGCGGCAGGTCGGGGCGCATCGCGGCCGCCAGCGCGAGATGCTCGGCGGCGGCCGCCGGGTTCCCGTCCCGGGCCAGCGCGAGGCCCAGCCCGAAATGTGCGTAATCGTCACTCGGGCTGGCCTCCACGATCTGCCGGAAACTGTCTGCTGCCGCAGCGTACCGGCCGGCGTCGAACTGGGCCCGGCCGAGGGCTTCCAGCACGCTGCGCGATCCTGGCTCGGCCTCGGCCGCGCGCTGCAGCAGCTGCGCGGCAGCCGCCGCGCTGCCCCGGCTGAGCAGGTCGAGCCCGCGGCGGTACCACGAATAAGCGTCGCCGTCCGGGGCCGGCGGGCTGGACTCCACGCGCTGATCCTCGTCGGAGCGGGAATCGTGGCCGCCGTCCGGTGCTTCTGACATATGTGCAGATCCTTCCGTCTGGCCAGCAGCCAGCACCCGGCCTCGCGCTGGCGCCGTTCCGCGGGCTGCGCTATGCGCAGGACCGGGTCAGCGGCCTAGCCGAGGTCACCTCTCCACCGTACGACGTGATTGCCCAGGACGCCGCAACCCAGTTGCGGGCGGCGGACCCGCACAACGTGGTCCGGCTGATCCTTCCCCGCCACGATGCGGGCAATCCGGGCGATGCCTACGGCGACGCGGCGCAGCAGTTCCGTGACTGGCAGGAGCAGGGCATCCTGCTTCCCGACCCCCAGCCGGCGCTGTACGTCTACGAGCAGGCCTTGCGCGGCGGGCAGGTCACTCAGCAGGGGCTGATCGGCGCGCTGCGGCTGACGCCGCTGGACGCGGGCGCCGTGCTGCCCCATGAGGACGTCATGCCCGGGCCGGTCGCCGGCCGCCGGCAGCTGATGGAGGCGGCAGGAGCCAATCTGGAGCCGATCTTCCTGCTCTACGACGGTGACGGCGCGGACGGCGCGGCCTCGCGGCTGGTCGCGCGGGTGGCCGGGAGCCGGCCGCCGCTGATGACCGTGGACACCGACGACGGGATCCGGCACCGGCTGTGGGCGCTGACCGATCCGGCCGAGCAGGCGGCCGTGGCCGCCGACCTCGCCGCGCGCCAGGCGCTGATCGCGGACGGGCATCACCGCTACGCCGCCTACCTCCAGCTCCAGGCCCGGAAGCGGGCCAACGGCCAGGACGGGCCCGGCCACCCGGCCCACCTGGCGCCATGGGACGCGGGGCTCGCGCTGCTGGTCGACTCACAGGCCTTTCCCCCTCATATCGGGGCGATCCACCGGGCGATCCCCGGGCTCAGCGCCCCGGAGGCGGCACAGCGGGCGAAAGCCGCCTTCGCGGTGCGGCCGCTGCCGGAACGGCTCCTGCACGACCCCGACGGCATCATGGACGTGCTGCGCGAGGCCGGCGGCGTGGCGTTCGTGGTGGCCGACGGCGGGGAGGCCCACCTGCTCACCGACCCCGATCCGCGGCAAGCCGAGGCGGCGATGCCGGGCCGCTCGGCCCGCTGGCGCGGGCTGTCCGCCTCGGTCCTGCAGGAGCTGTTGCTCGCTCGCGTGTGGGGGATCCGGGACGACGAGAGCAGCGTCCAGGTGTATCACGATGCGGCGGGAGCGCTGCGGGCCGCGGCCCGGCCTTCCGGCGGGACCGCGGTGCTCTGCCCGCCGCTCGCGGTGGCGGATGTCTACGCGGTCGCTGCGCACGGTGAACGGGTGCCCCGCAAGTCGACGTCCTTCGCCCCCAAGCCGCGCTCGGGTCTCGTGCTGCGCTCGTTCGCCTACGGCTGACGGGCCCGGCCACCGCCGTCTACGGGGAGTGGCTGAGCTTGCGGATGTACAGCCAGTCGGGCCCCTCGGTGAGCGGCACGAAGTTGGCCAGGAAGTAGGCCCGCAGCCGCGGTGTCCACGGGATCCGCGGCGCGGAGCTGGCCGTGAGCCACAGGTACTGGGCCGAGCGGAACGCCGACATCCACAGCTGCTCCACGGCAGGGACGCGCCCGGCGCCGGTCAGCGCGTTGTGGCCGCCGGAGAGCGCGTAGTCGCTGCCGACCCCGTCGACCATCGTCGAGCAGCCCGGGTCGGCCGAGGTGAACCGGTTGATGGCGATCGTGTACGACACCTGGTCGGTGAGCACGCAGGCGCCGGGGGGGACCATCCGCTCGGCCGCGCTGATCTCCGAGGCGGGGATGGCCGCGGCCAGGTGGCTCTCGGCCACTCCCTGCAGGACGGCGAGGGCGGCGAGCGTCGCCGCGGCGAGCACGGCTGCCCCGCGCCGCAGCAGCACCACCGGCCGCGCCCGCGCACCGGCCATCGGGGCCGCCCCAAACACGCGGGAGAGCGGCAGCGCGATGGCCAGCGCCAGGAACGGCGCGAGGAACGCGGCGTAGTGGCTGTAGAAGTCGGATGGCCACAGGAAGGCGACGATCGCGAGCCCGAAGGTGGCGGTGGCGAAGATATCCAGCGTGGGCGGCGCCTGGTGGGTGAGGCGGACGCCCAGCACCATCAGCCCGGCGACCATCACGATGACGGCGGCGGCGATCGCCACTAGCGCCGGTACCGACAGCTGCGGCGCGTGGGTGAGGCCGAGCATATGCTGCAGCCGGAAGGCGAGCGGCACCCGGACCAGGTCGGACCTGACCAGCTGGGCGACGATCACGCTGCGGTAGAAGGTCCGCGGGGCGAGGAGCGCGAACGGCAGCACGGGCAGCAGGAACCCGGCGACGACCCCGGCGGCGAACCGGACGGCCTGCCGCGGCCGGCGGGCGGTGAGCGCGAGCACCACCAGCACCGGCAGGATGGCCCACACCTTGACCGCGCCCGCGAACCCGAACGCGAGCCCGCCCCAGATCAGGCGCCGACCGCCGGCCAGCCGGTCGCCGTCGAACACCGCGAGCGCCCCCAGCAGGCAGAACAGCACCAGCCACGGCTCGAGCAGTACGGTTCTGGCCGCCTGCATGCTGTCCGGGTACACGGCGATGATCCCGCAGCTGACGGTCACCGCGAGCAGCCCGCGGTGACGGGTGAGCAGGCCCGCCAGCGGCACGGCGGCGGCGCTGGCCAGCGCGGTGAGCACCCGCCCGGCGGCCATCCCAGCGACGGTGCCGGCCGCCTTGGTCGCCAGCGCGACCGGGGCCATCAGCAGCGTGATCCCGGGCGGCTGCACCATGATGAAGTCGCGGTACGGCAGCGCCCCGTTGATCAGCCGGACGGCGCTGCCGAAGTCGGTCCCGTCGTCGTACTCGGTGATCCCGAGCAGGTAGCCGGGGCGGCTCAGCTGATACAGCCGGAGCGCCAGGCCAACCACGGTCGCCACGATGATCACTGTGGTCGTCGCCCCGGGCAGGGCGAGCCGGCGGCGGGCGCGCCGGCCCCCGACGGCAGGCGGGAACCCGGTGCTGGGCGTTGTCGCAGACGTTCTGCTCACGGGTGTGTGACTCCGCACGTTGTGCGTGGGACGCGAAACACGCGGCGGCCATGGCCGTTGCCCGGCCCGGGCCGGAGACTCCCGCAACGTGCCGGGATCTGGCCGCCGCGTGCGATCCTACTCGCTCACCGTCGCCACCCGGCCGGTTGTAACTCACCGTTACCGGCCAGCGGCCATCGGTCTCGTCGTGGTCTGGCACGATAAAACCCATGAACCAGGCAGAACGCAGCTCCGCCACCGGCGGCGGTGTCAGGGCACTCGGGCACGAGGTGTTCGAAATCGACACCCGGATGGCCGGCCACGACAAGATCACTGCCGGCTACCTGATCCGGACGGAGCGGCCGTGCCTGGTCGAGACGGGCACCGCGCCGTCGGCGCGGGTGGTCCGGGACGCGCTCGCCGGCCTGGGCATCGGCCCCGGGGACCTGGCCACCGTCGTGGTCACTCACATTCACCTGGACCACGCCGGCGGGGCGGGTGACATCGCCGCCATGTTCCCGGAGGCCCAGATCGTGGTCCACCAGCGGGGGGCCAGGCACCTGGCGGACCCCAGCCGCCTGATGGACAGCGCGCGCCGCGTCTACGGCCCGGCGCTGGATGCCCTGTTCGGCGAGCTTGCGCCCACTCCCGCCGAGCGCATCCGGGCGGTGGAGGAACGGGGCTCGATCGACCTGGGCGGCGGGCGGCGCCTGGACAGCCATTACTCCCCCGGCCACGCCAAGCATCACGTGGGCCTCATCGACTCGGTCAGCGGTGATCTGTACGTGGGCGATGCGGCCGGGGTGTTCATCGAGGAGACCAAGGACCTGCGCCCGGCGACCCCGCCGCCCGACTTCGATCTCGACCTGGCGCTGGATTCGCTGCGGATGTTCGCGGCGCTCAGGCCGGTGCGGCTGCTGTTCAGCCATTTCGGGCCGGCCGGGGAGGTGGCGCAGACGCTGGAGCGGTCGGCGGAGGAGCTGAACGTGTGGACCGAGCAGGCCAGGCGGGCGCATGACGCCGGCCTCGACCTCGACCACGCGGTGGCCATGGTGACCGAGCAGACCAGGCAGCGGTACGCGGCGCTCGCGCCCGGCGCCGACCCAGCGCTCAGTGCCAGGTTCGAGCGCCAGAGCGGCGCGGCCCTCAACGTGACCGGCATCATGCACTGGCTCGAGCAGCAGGAGCAAGCCGCGCGCTAACCGGCGTCCGGCCGCCGCTAAGCGCCCCAGGCCGCGCTATCCAGCCTCCCCCGGCTGGGCCGTCGTCCTCCGCGGAGGGCCGGCCTCTATGGCTGGACGGCCTACGGGGCAAGGTCAGCGTCCTCCGCGGGTGGGCCGGCCTCCTCGGCTGGGCGGGCCTCCGCGGCCGGCTCAGCGTCCTGCTCAGATGGACGGGCCTCCTCGGCTGGGCCGGCCTCCGCGGCCGGCTCAGCGTCCTCCGCGGCTGGGCCGGCATCTTCCGTCTCGTGGGTGGCCGCGGCGGGCCCCGTGTCGTCGTCGCTGGCGGCAAGGTCCTCGAGGACGGCGGTGTCCAGGTCCTCGAAGCGTTCGGCGGCGTCAGTCTCCCCATCGGCATCCGCTGCCGCTGCCCGGCCGAACCAGTCCCGCGCCTCCTCCGCCCGGCCCGCGTCGAGCAGTGCGTCAGCATAGGCATAGAACAGCCGGGCCGACCACGGTCGCAGCCGCCCGTCGGTGAGCTCGGGCACCTGCAAGGCCACGGCCGCGGCGGCGGGACGTCCCTCATCGCGCCGGATACCGGATTCGACGATCCGCAGCTCAATCTGGACCTCACGGTTAAGGCCGCTGACGCCGGGGTCGTTGATGATCGCCAGCGCCCGGTCCGGCCGGTCCAGCGCCCGCTCGCAGTCGGCCATCAGCGGCAGGTAGCCACCGCGCCCGGTGAGCCGGCGCGCGGTACGCAGCTCGGCGAGCGCGTCGGCCCAGCGCCCGGCCCGGTAGGCCGCGATCCCGCAGGCTTCGCGTATCACGCCGACCCGGGCCGCCAGGCGCCGCGCGGCCAGTGTGAACTGGTAGGCCTGCTCGGGGTCCTCCGCCAGGTCGGCGGCCACCAGCCGGCGTGCCACGGCGTCGGCAAGATCGCCGGGCAGGGTGCGCAGTTCGGCCCGCACCTGCGGATCCAGCTGGTCCGCGGAGACGGTGTCGGGTACTTCCGGCCCCGTTGGCACGTTCCGCGCGGGCCCGTCGGCCCGACCCGGCCCGGCAGCCCGGCGCGGCCCACCGGTCCTGCCTGGGCCACCAGTCCTGCCTGGGCCACTGGGCCTGCCGGGTCCGGCCGCATTCCTGCTCGCTGGCCCGGTTCCGTCGCTGCGGGCCCGGGACGGCCGCTGCCCACGTTGTTCCGCCTGCGGCCCGCGTCCCCGGTCGGCGTTCTGGAAGCGTGGGGGGCGCCTGCCGCCTCCTGGCCGGTCTGGGGCCCCGGCATGTTCCGCCTCGTCGCGCCCTCTGGGCGCCGTTCCGCGGCGGGCTGGGCCGCTCGGACGCCCAGTCCCGTCGCGCGCGCCGCGTGTCGCACCGCCGCGGCCGGAGCCAGCGTCGCGCTCCGCGCCACCCGGGCCGGAATGGCCGCGCCCGGTGTAACCGGGCCGGGCGTGCCTCGTGTCCCTTCCGCCCTCATCCGGTCTCTCACGGCCCGAACCGGCAGCGCCGCGACCCGAACCGGCAGCGCCGCGACCGGTCCCAGCCCCGCCGCGGCCCGTGTCCCTTCCGCCCTCACCCGGCCTCTCACGCCCCGAACCGGCAGCGCCGCGACCCGTCCCAGCCCCGCCGCGGCCCGTGTCCCTTCCGCCCCC
>WNGJ01014605.1_pt1 | contig 11231 bp, 6 predicted proteins | sample 5400611 | NCBI WGS metagenome assembly WNGJ01 (sample SAMN13153375, study PRJNA577476) | soil metagenome | isolation source: 40 cm soil or saprolite under Garry oak tree replicate 1 | place: USA:California | collected 2016-06-15 | reverse complement strand
GGCCTTGATGTGCACCTCGAACTTGGTGCCGCGGACGGTAGCGGTCGCCGACTGGCCCGAGACCTTGAAGGTCGCGCCGCTCACCAGGTGCTGGACGTTGGTGAAGGTGCGGCCGACTTTTTCCGCAATGGAGACGTCGCGAAGGTTGCCGTCCTTTGCGAAATGGGCGCTGGTCAATGTGATCTCGGTGTCACTCGCCAGCCGGGTCAGCGTGCCGTCGGGAAGCTGGATGGAAGCGCGACCCTTGGCGTCAGTCTTGACGCCGTCGCTCGCCTGCACCATCGCTCCCGAGTTGGCCTGCGAGTATGCGCCGTCATGGGCAACCGACGTGACAGGCACGTAAACGGTGAGCGTGGCGACGGCGTTGGTGGCGGCCGACGCGGAGACGTTCAGCCATATCGCCGCACCCCCAACCAGGAGCACCAACACGACCAGCGCCAGGATCCACGGGAGTCCGCGGCGGCGCCTAGGAGCTGGCCTGGCGGCTACCGCGGGCATGGCCGGGAACGATAGCGCCTTGGACGCGGAACCGAGCCCACATAGAGAACCAACGCTTCCGCAGCCCCTTACCGGTGGCTAACGATGACCCTCGATCACCATGATCAGCCCACCCAGGCCGCTGCATGAGTAAACGCGGTCCACGATGAAATCGATCGATACGCCAGTTTGCCCGGTCGCCTGGGGCAGGCGCGACACCACCTGCGTCGTGATGTTGACCCCGCGAACCGTGAGCTGGGTGAGGGTCACGCCGAGGTTCGGCGTGGCGGCATAGAAGTCGATCGTCCAGGAGACCGGCGTGCCGTTGAGGTCGGACGAGTAGTAGATCCGGGCCGAGTTCGGCGAAGTGCCCTGAACCGCGAGGCTGATGCCGGTGGCGCCTGATTGGGACAGCGCGTCGGTGATCTGCTTGTTGCTGACCGTCTGGCGCACCACCCCACCCGTGTCGATTTTGCCCTCGACGCATGGCGTGTTGGTGGCAAACGAGACGGCGAAAGGCTCGCCACCTGGAACGTCCTCCGCCTTCACGATGGCCCGGTACCGTCCTGGAGGTCCATTGATCGTCCCCTGGACCGGCCGCGAGCTCTGCCGCGACGAGTGGGCCGTGCCGTTGGGGTCGATGATGGTCAAGGTCATGAAGCTGCCCGGGTAGCAAAGCGCCACGCTGAGCAGTCCCCCGGGCGAGTTGTAGTCGACCTCCGAAGATTGTCCGGTCGAGATGCTGTCTCCGGTCGAGGTCTGCGTGGTCCCGGCCGTCGTGCCCGACAAGACTGTTCGCGCACACTGCGCGGCCAGCGGATACGGGTCCTGCGCATCGGGCTGAATCACCCGCGGCGCGGACAGCCTGCCGTTGGCGTCGGCATCCACCTCCTGCCCGGCCGCAAGTGTGAGCGTGGTGGAGCCAGCGACCTTGACCGTCCCGTCGAACACCTTGATCAGGTTGGTGCCGTTGGCCCGAACGAGCACCTCGAACTGGGTGCCGCGCACCTCAGCGCTCACCGAATGGCCGCCGACGTGGAAGCTGGATCCGCTGATCAGGTGCTGGACGTTGCTGAGCGTCCGCCCGATCTTCTGCGCCACGCCCGCCGACTGCAGGGTGCCGTCTTTGTTCAGATGAGCGCTGGTCACCGTGAGCGTGGTGTCAGAGGACATCCGAATGAAGGAACCGTCCGGAAACTGGATCGCCGCCCGGCCGGCGTGCCCGGTACGAACCGAGCTGCCGGCGCTCAGCGCCTCGCCCGGGACGGCGGTGCGATAGCCGGAGTCGTTCTTGCCGACGTCGACCGGTGCGTTGAAAACGACCAGCGCCGCCGGTGCAGGCACGCCGGCTTGAGCCTGTACCACGAAGAAGTACCAGCCACCGCCGACCAGCAGCAAAAGGACGACTACGAGCATGCCAATGCAGCCCAGGCATCCCATTCCGCAGCCGGCGCAGCCGCTCCTCTTGGCCGGCGGTATTGGCGTCGACCCGGGCACGACCGGTGCTGAGGGCGGCGGCTGGATGGCCATTGGTCGCGGACTCTAGCTGGCCGGGGTGAGGAAATCGACGACCAACCGATATGGGTTGGTGAGCGTGAAGGTTCGCAGGCAGACCGGCTGTCCGAGCCCGAGCCCCCATGAGACGTAGCCCTCGAAGTCCTCGGTCAGGCGCGCTTCCTTCAACACCCGGTACTCGGAATGAGAGAGGTCGGTAGGCCCCGTGTAGGTGTTCGCCTCGGTCGCGGAGTGGACTCGCACCAGCACACCGGCGGTACCGCCGAGGGTGATGGTCTGGCCACTCGCGCCTTGCTGGAAGGTGGGCTTCGCCTGTCGCTTCACGGTGTAGGTCGGTACGGGACCATCGAATTGAAGGACGAAGCGGTCGTAGTCAGTCTGCGAGGAGACGCGCACCGAGTTGACGTTGGCCACCCCGGTCTTGCCACCGCCCAAGTCGGCGCAGGCGAACGCGGGCAGGTTGGTGCCGGGGGCGGTCGGCGGCGTGACGGGTGGCTGCGAGAACCGCGGCCCCGAGGCGGCCGAGCCGGCGGACGGTGTGGTGGCCTGATTGGCGGCCGGGTTTCCAGTCGGGCCAACCTGGGCGCACGCGGCGGCCAGGATCAGGGACAGCCCGGCGGCTGCAGTGAGTCGCACCGGCGAATGATATGGTCGAGCCTCCCCAAAATGGGGGAATAGGGCCGCGCCGAGGTGGCGGAATGGCAGACGCGTCGGTCTCAAAAACCGATGTCCGCAAGGGCGTGGGAGTTCGAATCTCCCTCTCGGCACCAAACTTCGGTTCTAGTTGATCCGCACGAAGCGCGCGTGCGTGACCGCAGGTGAGCTGACCATCTCCACGCACTCGTAACCGGTGGGACCGCCATCGAGGTGGTCGAAGAGGCGTTCGCCGCTGCCCAGGAAGATCGGAACGATGGCGAGGCCCATCTCGTCGATGAGCCCGGCATGCAGGTACTGCTGGACCGTGGACGCCCCGCCGCCCAGCCTCACTTCCATCCCGTCGGCCGCCTCGAACGCGCGCTCCAGGGCGGACTCGATGCCATCGGTGACGAAGTTGAACGTGGTCCCGCCCTGCATCGAGATCGGGTCGTGCGGATGATGCGTGAGCACGAACACCTGGTGGTGGTACGGCGGGTCGTCGCCCCACCACCCCTTCCAGTCGGCGCCGGCCCAAGGGCCTCTGATAGGGCCGAACATGTTGCGGCCCATGATCGTGGCGCCGATGCCGTCATCAGCATTGGCCAGGAAACCATTGTCGATGCCTTCATCGCCTCCCTGTTCGCCGAGCATTCGAAGCCCGATGCGTGTCTTGAAGACCCACTCATGCAGCATTGGTCCACCGACTCCCAGGGGGTTGTCGACATCCTGGCTGGGACCGGCGCCATAGCCGTCGATAGAGATCGAGAGGTTGTGGACTCGAAGCTTCGGCATGGGATAAGCATGGGGCGCGACGGGAGGTCGCGCCCCAGCTTCCTTCGCTTACCCGGCCAGCTGGTTGGCGCGGGCGAGGATGCCCTGGGCCTGGTCGATCAGATCCTGCACCTGGCTCGCGTTGGCCTTGTCGAAGGCCACAGCCTCGAGAAGATTCGAGATCTTCAATGCGAGAGCGTTGCGATCGTTGGTCAGGCTGGTCAGCTTCGCGTCGAAGTTCGAATATCGGGAATCGTCTGACGCGTTCCCGCTCTCGATGGCGGTTGTGGCGCCACGTACGGTCGCCATCCCGAAGGCGCCAACCGGCGCATTGATCTGCTTGTAGACCTCCGCCAGGTCGAGGATGCTGCCGTCGTGGCCACGTGTGTTGAGGAGCTCGAAGAGGACGCGGCCGTCGTGGCGATAGTCGTCGCGGAGCTCGGTCAGCGCCATCAGCGTCGGCCGGATGTCGGTGTGGTCGGACCACGTCTTGTTGTCGATGCCGCCGGTACGGACGCCCGGGCCCACCATGGCGAGCCACGTGGTCGTGATCTGCGGCTGGATGTCACCGTGACTCCAGACCTCGACGCCGGGGCAGAGCATGACCGTGGCCGTGTCGGAGCAGTCGAGCGGCGCCTGCGTCCCTGCGTAATCCGGCAGCTCGAACTGCGTGAAGGTCGGAGTTCGCAACGGGTCGGATGTGACCATGTGCAGCGCGTTGAGCTCCGCGCGATCCGCCATGTACTGCGTGAGGTTCTCGCTGCGTCCGGTCAACGGGTTGGTGACGACGAGCGCGCCGACCGCGCGCTCCATCACTCGAACCGACGCGTCATTCGGCGCGGGGTTGCCATTGACGTAGTAATCGGGTGCACTGTCCCCCTTCAAACCGAAGGGCGTGGTGATGCCCTGCTGGGCGAGCAGCGCGTCGAGTGCGACCTCGACATTGCCGGTCTTGTTGGGGTCGTAGTGGCACGGAACGGTGACGCCGTTGCAGCCAGGGTTGAGCGGGCCCGCTCCGACGAAGTGATCGTTCTCGTCGGCTGAGACAACGAACAGCGTGTTCGACTTGTTGATCCCGTCCTTCGCGAGACGGTTGAAGAACGTTCCGAAAGCGCGATCGTAGTTGCGAAGGTTCTGCTCGTACGTGGGATCGCCAGCGCCGAGGCCGGTGTCAGCCTTCTCGTGCGCGGCCGAGATGTATGCATATGTGACCGGCACGCCGTGTTCCTGCATTGCGGCCACGTACGAAAGGGAAACCGCGGCCGTAGTTCCGTTGAAACCCGGGAAGCCAGGAAGGACCTCGCCGCCGGGGCCGCTGTTTGCTATCACGTTGCCGTCGAGATCCGTCATCGGCTGCGTCGAGCTGATCAGAGGCGCTGCATATTTGTGGCCGAAGAGGCCGTTGAACCCGACATAACCTCCCGGCTCGTTCGGGAGCACATCCGGCTGGCCATGGTTGGCGCTCGCGCAGAGCGCCGCCGAGTGCGCGCAGTGGACGGCAACGCCGATGAAGTCGGCGGTCGTCTTCGCTTGACCGAGGTCACTCATGTCCGCGGCTTCTGTTGCCTCCGGTGAGCCCACGCCGTAAACCGTGGCGACGTTGCTGACGCGCTCCAGCTCGATGTTGGCCGTGCCGACGCCGCCGACGTTGCAGCCGGCTCGAGTGAACGGCACCCACGGCGCGGGCGGAATCTGACCGGCGGCCGTCAGCATGTTGTACTTGCCCTCCGCGGTGCCGTCGAACGCCAGGGCCTTGTCGGTCCAGTAGGCAAAGCTCAGGGCCGTGTGCGGAACGCCGTCCGGGCCATAGAACATGTAGGTGTTGCTCACGGGCTGGCCGTGGCGATCGGGATAGACCCCGGTCAGCGTGGTCAGGATGTCGGTGCCGGTGTGCGAGATCAGCGGCGTGTGATTGTTGTTGAGCACGGTGCCGTTGCCGACGAGGAAGTTGTAGAGGTTCGGCATCTGCTCGACGTCCGAGGGAACGTTGGGGTTGTCCCTGCGGAAATGCACGTTGTCGAAGGTGATCTCGATCACATGCTTGATCGAGCCGGTCGGCGATCCGAGTTGACAGGTGGCGGCCGAGGCCGCATGTACTTGCGTCGGCCCGCCTCGGACGCTGAAGCCGGTCAATGCGAGCATGGTCGCGGCAGTCACGATGGCGACCCCGCGGACCTGATCCAACCTGGTTGCACTCATGTGCTTACCCCCTTGCCTGCTTTTGAGGAGCCCCGCAGCTCCCAATTTAGTCTTACGCGGCCAGGTGAAGGGCGGGCGAAACGGCGGCTAACGCTTGCGGCTCACCAGGCTCCGCCGCCGCCGCCGCCGCCACCACCGCCGGAGAATCCGCCACCGCCAAAGCCGCTGGAAGAACCCGAGCTGGGGCTGAACGCGATCGCGCTCGAGATGTTTGCGTTCATGGACTGGAGGCTGCTCGACAATAGGGCGGCCTGGAAAGGTCCCTGACCCACGTACCACGCGTTGGTGGCACTGGTGTCGATGCCTTCGAATGCCTTCGCCCACATGGTCACGCAGCCGAACACGATGGCGTAGGGGAGGAGCTGCGTGAAGATCTCAGCCTTGGCTGCGAACTGCTGCCGATATTTCTCAGCGGTCGTCATGTAGAGCCGAAAGCCGAGCGTGTGTTGCAGCAGCTCGCGTCCGGTCGCGGTCCGCTGCGTCATGAACGGAAACGAGATTGCCAGCGCGACGCCGATGAGAACGACCGCGCCCCCGATCAGGCCCCAGCCGAACTGTGTGCCGAGGACGTAGGCGACCGCCACACCGGCGAGCAGGAGCCCAAAGCCGAGACAGCCCCACGCGGCTCGCGACTGCTGCGGGCTGCTCGAAAACCATTTGCGAAACATGGCGTCCTGGTACATCTGGTGCTCGGCGGTCCTCAGCACGAGCGCGAACGTCCCTTTGAGGTCCGAGAGGGTGACCTGCTGACGGCCGGAGAACAGGCCGGCGAGAATCGTGTTCTCGTAAGGCATGAGCTCGGCCGGATCCCAATTTCGCATCTGGGTCAAGACCCAGTCCTTCTTGCCCGGGACCTCGGCGATCGTGAGGAAGCCGCGAACCGCGAGGTCGACGATCGTTGCGGTGACATCCTTGGCGTCCGCTTTCTCGTCGAGGATCAACCCGAGCTCCGCGGGTCGCATGTCTTGGGGAGGCGCGAACTCGACCACCACGGGGTCGTGGCGGAAGAGAGGCTCGGCGCCCTGACGGGGATCGTTTGTCAGGTAGTACTGCGTCAGGTACGCGCGGTCTCGTCCGTGCACCCACCAGTTCCAGATCACGAATGCGAGCCCGGCGGCAAGCACCAGAAGCGCCAGCCCGAACGTGAGGGGATTGACGTCGAATGCGTCCTGTGGGAACTGCCGGAGCCGCGATTCGAGCATCGGAGGCGGCACATTTACCGCGCCTTTGTCGAGCGCGGTCACGATGGACATCTGCTCGCCGGAGGCGAGAGTTCGCGTCGCGGCGTAGGTGATCGCCGACCCGGCAGGCTCAGAGGTACAGGTCTCCCGCGATCCGCCCGGACCCTGGTAGCAGGCCGCTTTCTGGAACGCGTTCGAGGGGACGTGCACCGTGGCGGTCACCTTTTGCTTGGATACCGGCCACAGCCCTCCGTCGACGTTCCAGAAGAGCTCGTCGTGGTCGGAGAAGGCGTTCATCGCGCCTGTCACCGTGTAAGTGATCACGTAGCGGTTCATCCCAGACACGAGCAAGGCAGGGTTGCCGATCTTGATCACGTAGTTGTCGCTTTCCATGGAGTCGGAATGCGTGATCAGCCGGGCTCCGTCGGTGACCGACATCACCTCGAGGTTGTAGTAGCGGTCGTGGCTGTCGTCATAGCGATAGCGAAGCGGGATGGTGCGAAAGATGCCGTGCTTCTGCAAGGAGCCGAAGTCGACGTGGATGTCCTCGGTGACAGTGAGCGTCGAGCTCCTCGCAATGGCGATGTCCGAGTGGAACGAGGTGATCACCCACTGCTCTTCGGCCTGCGCTGTGGAGCCGGACAGCCCGATCGCCCACGATGCCGCGAGCAATGCGATACCGAGGCGAGCTGCGGGAATCCTCATTTGGCATCGCGTATATTGCCGGGTTCATGCCTGAAACTCGACGCCATTGTTATGGCTTCTGTTACGTCGCCGTCCGCAACCTACGTCGCGGAAACTGATCTTTGGCAACTTTGCTCGCGCTGGAATCTGACTCGGCCGCCCAGCCTGACCACAACAACCAGCGCGATTACGCCACCCTCAAGCGCCGCATCCAGGAAGCCGGCCTGCTCCAGAAGCGGCCGGCGTATTACGTGCTGAGCATCACCACCAACACGGCAGTGATGGTCTTCTGCCTGGTGGTGCTGTTCACGGTCGGGGTGGTTTGGGCGCAGGCGCTGGCGGCGGTCGGACTCGCCATCGTCTCCGGGCAGCTCGGCTTCCAGCTGCACGACTCGGGCCATCGCCAGATGTTCGTTTCGGGGCGCAAGAACGCGATCGTCGGACTGGTGACCGCGGACCTGCTGCTCGGTATGAGCTACGGCTGGTGGGTACAGAAACACAACCGCCATCACGGCAACCCCAACGACGTGGACCTCGACCCTGACATCAAGGTCGGCGCCATCGCCTATACGGACGAGCAGGCTCGGGCGCGCCGCGGCGCGGGCAGGCTTGCCGCCATGTACCAGGCGTACCTCTTCTTCCCGCTGACGACCTTCCTCGCGTGGAGCATGCACGTCACGGGGCTGAGCTACCTGATCAAGGAGAGCTCGCGATATCGCCGGCTGGAGTTCGGCCTTCTGGCCGTGCACGCCGTCGTGTACCTGACCGCGATGGTGTACTTCCTGGGGCCGTGGTCGGCTCTCATGGTCGTCCTCATTCACAAGGGAATCGGTGGCGCCTACATGGCGTCCGTGTTCGCCCCCAATCACAAGGGCATGCCGCAGACCGACAGCGCGACGCGGATGGACTTCGTACGGCTCGCTCAACTACCAGATCGAGCACCACCTGTTCCCTGGCATGCCCCGGCTCAACATGCGGCGGGCGCAGCCGATCATCAGGCAGTTCTGCCTGGAGCAGGGAATCGAGTACTACGAGACGTCGTTCCTCGATTCATACCGAGAGCTGCTCGGATTCCTGAACGAGATCGGCGCTCCGCTTCGGGCCGAGGGAATTCGGGTATAGGTACTTTCAGCAGCCACTAAGCGGTATTCGCGCCGACTACGCCGCCTTAATCCGTATAGTGCCTGCTGCCATCAAATGACCCTGCCCAACCTTCGGCATGACATCCGCAACGTGGCGATCATCGCTCACGTCGACCACGGGAAGACGACGCTGGTCGACGCCTTGCTGAAGCAGAGCCATACCTTCCGGGACAACCAGGACGTCGGCACGCTGATCATGGATTCGAACGACCTCGAGCGCGAGAAGGGGATCACCATCCTCGCCAAGAACACCTCCGTGCGCCACGGCGACGTGACGATCAACATCATCGACACCCCCGGGCACGCCGACTTCGGCGGCGAGGTCGAGCGGGTGCTGAACATGGCGGACGGCTGCCTGCTCCTGGTGGACGCCGCCGAGGGTCCGATGCCGCAAACGCGTTTCGTGCTCCGCAAGGCGTTCGAGGTAGGGCTGCGGATCGTCGTGGTCATCAACAAGGTCGATCGAAAGAACGCCGACCCGAAGGCTGCCCTCGACAAGGTCCACGACCTGTTCCTCGAGCTCGCCGAGGACGCGGACCAGCTCGAGGCGCCCGTGATCTACGCCGTGGCCAAGGAGGGCCGTGCCGGTGTCGACGCCGACAACCTCGCGCCCGACCTCGAGCCGCTTTTCAAGACGATCATCGAGCACATCCCGGCTCCGGTCATCGAGCCCGGCGGCTTCCAGATGCTGGTCGCGAACCGGGCTTACGACGACTACACGGGACCGATGGCCATCGGCCGCATCTCTCGCGGCAGCGTTGCGCCGGCAGATTGGGTCGCCGTGCTCAGCGCCGACGGCGAGGCCCGGCGCGTCAAAGTGGTGCAGGCCCTTCTCTATCGCGGGCTCGACCGCATCGCGGTGCCGACCGCGAGCGCCGGCGACATCGTGGTTCTCACCGGGCTCGAGGAGGTGGCCATCGGCGACACCCTCACCGATCCCGAGTCTCCCGATCCGCTTCCGCGCATCGAGATCGACGAACCGACCGTCAGGATGACATTCGGCGTCAACACCTCGCCGTTCACGGGTCGCGAGGGCAAGTTCTCCACCACCCGGCAGCTGCGGGCGCGGCTGTACAAGGAGCTCGACACCAACCTCGGCCTGCACGTTGAGGACACCGACGCGGCCGAGCGCTTCCTGGTCAGCGGCCGCGGCGAGCTCCACCTGGCCGTGCTCATCGAGACCATGCGCCGCGAGGGCTATGAGTTCGAAGTGTCCCGGCCGGAGGCCATCGTCAAGAAGGTGAACGGTCAGCTCATGGAGCCGGTGGAGCGGCTCACAGTCGATGTCCGCGAAGAGCACCTGGGCGCGGTGACCGAGTCGCTCGGCAAGCGACGCGGAGAGATGATCGAGATCAGCTACGACTCGAGAGGTGGCGTGCGCCTCGAGTACTTGATCCCCACCCGCGGCCTGATCGGCTTTCGCAACAACTTCTTGACCCTGACGGCCGGCACCGGGCTGATGGGGTCGATCGGGATCGGCTACCGCCCCTGGGCCGGCGAGTTCAGGGAGCAGCGCAATGGCGCCCTCACCGCATCGTCGCCAGGCACGACGCTGGCGTTCGGCCTGGCCGGCGCGCAGGAGCGGGGCACCACCTTCATCGAGCCTGGCGAGGCGGTGTACGAGGGGATGATCGTCGGCATCCAGAAAAGGCCCGGCGACATCCGCATCAACGTGTGTCGCGAGAAGAAGCAGTCCAACATCCGGTCCTCGACCTCGGATATCTCTGTGCGGCTAACGCCCGCCAGCAAGCTGAGCCTCGAGCAGTCCCTCGACTTCCTGGCTGAGGACGAGCTTTTGGAGGTGACCCCGCAGCATCTGCGGCTTCGAAAGCGTCACCTGACGGAGGTCGACCAGTCCCGGGCGCGGCGAAGCACGCTGGTCCCTACTCACGGCCGCTGACGCCGCCGGGACCTCCCGCCAGGCGGGGAGGGAATGGCCAGGCGCCGAAACGGGTATACTCCCTTAGTCGGCACAGTGCCGGCGCTCACCGCAGGCTCCGTTTCTCGAACAGGCCCGCCGAGTTGAGTAGGCCTTTAGTTCGAGAGATTAGGAGATGGAAATGCCTACAGGCACCATCAAGAAGCTGGTCGCGGACCGTGGCTTTGGCTTTATCGCAGCCGAAGACGGTAAGGAATCTTCTTCCACAGGAGTGGCACCGAAGGCGACTTCGACAGCCTCCGCGGTGGCGAGAAGGTGACCTTCGAGATCGAGGCGAGCCCCAAGGGCCCGCGCGCTCGCAGCGTCCGCACCGTCTAACAAGACGAAACAGCAGAAAGAGCCCTGGGTCGAAAGGCCCGGGGCTCTTTTGTTTTTGCGAGTAGACGGTCCCATCCTGGGGGCCGCCGATTCTCGCAGCGTCGTTGTAGCTTTCGAGCACGGAATCATGGATTACTACGAGAGGCGCGCGGCCGAGTACGACGCTACGTCGTGGGACCACCCGGAAGGCGATCCACGAATCGCGGAGTCGGTCAGGAGCGTCATCGCGTCGCTGCCGCCGACACGGACCCTCGACGTCGGATGTGGGACCGGATATGTAAGCCGCTGGCTTCCTGGCGACATCACACTTCTGGACGCCAGCGCGGCGATGCTCGCGAATGCGCTTGGCCGGCTGCCTCAAGCAACCGT
>WNGJ01008050.1_pt1 | contig 11233 bp, 12 predicted proteins | sample 5400611 | NCBI WGS metagenome assembly WNGJ01 (sample SAMN13153375, study PRJNA577476) | soil metagenome | isolation source: 40 cm soil or saprolite under Garry oak tree replicate 1 | place: USA:California | collected 2016-06-15 | reverse complement strand
CGATGCTGTCGGATCATCTGGCGGTCAGCGCGGAGCTCGAGCGCCCCTAGCCGCATGCAGTACGTCGCCGGCAACCGGCTCACGCTGCTCAAGAACGGCGCGCAGTATTTCCCGGCCCTGGTCGAGGCCATCGACGCCGCCCGCAGCGAAGTGTTCCTCGAGAGCTACCTCTACGCCGACGACGAGACCGGCGAGCGAGTGACCGGCGCACTGGCGCGCGCCGCGGCGCGCGGCGTGAACGTGCACCTGCTGGTCGACGGCTTCGGCGCCCGCGACTTTCCCCGCCGGTTTCGCGAACGCCTGCGCGCTTCGGGCGCGCACCTGCTCGTGTTCCGGCCCGAATTCGGGCGGCGCCGCTGGCGGCGCGGCCGGCTGCGCAGGATGCATCGCAAGCTTGCCTCCATCGACGGCAACGTCGCGTTCGTCGGCGGCATCAACGTGATCGACGATTTCGAGAGCCGCGAATGGCAGGCGCCGCGCTACGACTACGCGGTGCGCATCGAGGGACCACTCGCCGGCGAGGTGCGCAATGCGGCCGCCCGGCTCTGGCTGCGAGTGTCCTGGGCTACGTTGCGCCGCCGTACGCGCCCGGATGCCGCCCTGCCGCCGCCGTCGCCCTGCGGCACGCAGCATGCGTGCCTGGTGGTGCGCGACAGCCTGCGGCATCGCCGCGACATCGAGGACGCCTACCTGCGGCACATCGAGGCGGCGCGCGTGGAGATCGTCATCGCCTGCGCGTACTTCCTGCCCGGCCGCACATTTCGCCGCGCGCTGTACGCGGCAGCCCAGCGCGGCGTCCGAGTACAGCTCCTGCTCCAGGGCCGAGTCGAGTATTTCTTCCTGCACTACGCCATGCTCGGCCTCTATGGCAGGCTGCTCGACGCCGGCGTCGAGATCTACGAGTACTACCAGAGCTTGCTGCACGCCAAGGTGGCGGTCTTCGACCGGCGCGCCGCCTGCGTCGGCTCCTCCAACATCGACCCGTTCAGCCTGCTGCTCGCGCGCGAGGCGAACGTATTCGTCGACGACACCGGCTTCGCCAAGGAGCTGCACGACAGCCTGGAGCAGGCTATGCGCTCGGGCGCCGAGCGCGTGCCGCCGCGGCAATGGCATCGTCAGCCGCCCTGGCGGCGCGCCTGGATCTGGCTTGTCTACGGGCTCGCCCGGTTCCTCGTCAGCCGCCTCGGGTTCGAGCGCTACCACTGACCAGGCGCAGCCTGCCCTGCTCGAGAGCGGGCACTACGGGCAGGGCGTCGAAGCGGCAGGCGAACTCGACCTCCTCGCGCAGCCCGCGCGCCGCCATCATGCGCCCGACGCGGCAATCGAGCAGGGCGTCGGGCGCGCGCGCGTGGCGGTACAGGGCGAGCGCGGCCCTTGCGGCATCCGACAGGTCGGCCGCCGCGCCGAGCAGGTCGGCGAAGCGCTCGACGAAATAGCCGGCGCCGTAGAAATCCTCGAAATTGAAATTGTCCCCCGAGCCCGCGCACACGAGGAGCACCGTCTCGCGCGGGTGCCGGGCCACGATATGCTCGGCGAGCCGCCGGGCATTGAGCAGCGCGCCGCAGTACACGCGCGCCGCCCCGGCGGCCTGCGTCATGGCGACCGTGCCGTTGGTGGTCGAGTAGATCAGCGTCTTGCCTTCGATGCCGTGCTTGAGCAGCGATAGCGGCGCCGGATGCGCGAAGCCGGGAATGGGATCCGCGTTCAGCTCTCCCGCGACCACGCAATCCCTGAGTCGTTCCCTCGCGGCGCGCGCAGCCGATTCATCGAGCACGGGGATGACTTCGGTGGCGCCGTGCGCGAGCGCCGTAACCATGGTGCTGGTGGCGAACAGGATGTCCAGCACCACGACGATCTTCCCCGACAGGCGAACCTTGTCGAGCTCCTCCTTTTTCATCAGCACGTGAATCTTGTGATTCAAATCGATTTTCACGCTCATGGCCGGCGACCGAACATGCCCCAGCCTTCCATGCTGAGCACCAGCTCGCCCTTCTGGTTGACGGCTTCCCAGCGATGCTTCACCAGCCCGACGCCCGGGCGGGTGCTCGAAGCGCGGGCGGCGAGCACGGTGCGCCGGTAGACGAGCGTGTCGCCGGGGCGCACCGGATTGGGCCAGCGAACATGGTCGAGCCCGGGCGCGCCCAGGCTCTGGCTGTGATTGAGGTAGCTCTCGCACATCAGGCGCATGCCGACCGAGCAGGTATGCCAGCCGCTCGCGATCAGCCCGCCGAAAAAGCCCGTCTCGGCGGCCGCCGCATCGACGTGGAACGGCTGCGGATCGAAGCGCCGGCCGAAATCGACGATCTCCTGCGCGCTGAAGCTGTGGCGCCCCATTTCAACGCTGTCGCCGACCTTGAAATCCTCCCACCAGATCATGCTTGCGGCGCGGTGCGTTCGTAGCGCCGAACGCGCTCGCGCAGCTCCTCGGGCAGCGGCACGGCCCTCATGCTCGAGGGATCGGCGTTCACGTACACCAGCTCGGCGGTGGCGAGCGCTGCCTCTTCGGCTTCCCGATAAATCTCGAAATGGAAGGTCATGCTCGAGCGGCCGAGCTTGGCGACCCGGCAGCAGACCGCCAGCACGTCGTCGTAGCGCGCCGAGCCGAGGTACTCGACGGTAGCCTTGCGCAGGAACACGTCGCTGGCATAACGCTCGACGTAGCCATGGGGGTAGGGCAAGCCGATCTCGCGCCAGTACTCGGCGATCGCGGTGTCGATGTAGGTGAGGTAATGGCCGTTGAACACGATCTTCTGCATGTCCACTTCGGCCCAGCGCACTCGCAGCCGCGGCGCGCAGACGAAATCCGCTCTCGGCATCGGGGGAAATTGCTACCTGCGTGACAACAGGCTAAAGTGTAAACGAGGAGGAGACCCCATGCTGCGCTCGGCATTGCCGGCAGTCACCCTTGCGCTCGTTGCATCCGTCGCCGCGGCGCAAGGCACCATCAAGATCGCCATCCTCGGCCCCATGGCTTTCGTGCAGGGCGAAAACCACTGGGCAGGCGCCGAAATGGCGCGCGACGAGATCAACAAGGCGGGCGGTATCAACGTCGGCGGCAGACGCATGCAGGTCGAGCTGATCCGGGCCGATACCAACGAGATCCAGTCGGTGCCGGACGCGACCAACGCCATCGAGCGCGTCATCACGCGCGACAAGGCCGACTTCCTGATCGGCGGCTTCCGCTCCGAGGCGGTGCTCGCGATGCAGGAAGTGGCGATGGACTACAAGAAGATTTTCCTCGGCGCGGGCGCCGCGCATTCCAAGCTCGGCCTCAACGTCGAGCAGGACTACGAGCGCTACAAGTACTGGTTCCGCGTCACGCCGGTCAAGGACGTCGACCTGGCGCGAACGCTGTTCGCCGTGATGAACTCGATCGGCCAGCAGATCCGCACCGATCTCAAGACCGACGCGCCCAAGGTCGCGATCCTCGCCGAGAAGGCGGTCTGGACCGAAGCGCTCGTCGCGGCCGCGCAGAAGAACCTGCCGGCGATGAAGATGGAGGTGGTCGGCACCTGGCAGCCCTCGGCGACTGCGACCGACGTCACCGCCGAGCTTTCGGCGATCGACCGCAGCGGGGCGCACATCGTGTTCACGATGCTCTCCGGGCCGGTCGGCATCTCGGTCGGCAGGCAGATGGGCGAGCGCAACATGAAGGCCGTCGCCTGGGGCATCAATGTCGAAGGGCAGAAGGAGGAGTTCTGGCAGGCGGCTGCGGGCAAGGCGCAGTTCGTGTCGACGCTGGACACGTACTCCGAGGTCGAGATGACGCCCAAGACGATACCTTTCGTGCGCGCGTTCAAGGAGCGCTTCAAGAAGGCGCCGACCTACAACGCGGCGACCTACGACGCGATCATGATCCTCAAGGCGGCGATCGAGCAGGCGGGCAGCACCGAGGCCGACAAGCTGGTGCCGGTGATCGAGAAGATGGAGCACGTCGGCACGGCGGGCACCGACACCTGGGACAAGCGCCACGACCTGGTGTGGGCGGTCGGCAGGACCGCCGGCATCGCGGTGCAATGGCAGGACGGCAGGAAGGTGCCGTTCTGGCCGCCGGACGTGAAGGGCATGCAGCCGTTCAAGATGCCGAAGCCGTAGGTTTCTAGATTCTCCAGGACATCCTAGTAACGGGGCTGGTCAACGGCGGCGTGTACGCGCTGCTGGCGATCGGCTTTTCGCTGATTTTCGGCGTCGCGCGCATCGTCAACATCGCGCACACCGCCTTTTACATGCTCGCCGCGTACTGCTTCTACGCGCTGATGGTGAAGGTCGGGCTCGGCTTCGTGGTGTCGGCGCTGGTCGCGGTCGGGGCGGTGACGGCGCTTTCGGTGATCTGCTACCGCCTGGTCATCGAGCCGGTGCGCGAGCACGAGGCGGCGGTGCTGATCGCGACCATCGCGCTCGCCCTCATCTTCCAGGAACTGATGCTGTTTTCATTCGGCGGGCACTACCTGGGCATTCCTTCGACGCTCGAGGGCGCGGTGCGCGTCCTCGGGGTGAGCATCCCGCTGCAGAGGCTGCTGATCCTGGTGGTCGCCGCGGCGATGCTCGCGGTGGTCTGGTTTGTTCTTTACAGGACGCGCCTCGGCCTGGCGATCCGCGCCACGGCGAATGATCTCGAGGTCGCCAACCTGATGGGCATGAACGTCAACCGGGTCGCGATGGCGACGGTGGCGATCTCGGTCGCGCTGGCGGCGGTCGCCGGCGTGGTCGTGGCGCCGGTGTTCGTGGTCGATCCGTTCATGTGGCTCGCGCCGCTCGTCACCATGCTCGCCATCGTGGTGCTTGGCGGCCTGGGCAGCCTCAAGGGCAGCCTGATCGGCGCGCTGATCATCGGCTACGTCGAGGCGATCACCGTGTTCGTCCTGCCCGCGGGGGCGTACCTCAAGGGCGCGGTGGCGCTTCTCATCATGGTGGCGGTGCTGCTCGCGCGGCCCGAAGGGCTGTTCGGCGTCGCGTTCGAAGAGGAGCGCTGATGTACCTCCTGCGGCGCGCCTGGGCCGAGCTGCGCGACGAAGTCCTGGCTCTGCCGTCGCGCACGCTGGTGCTGGCCTGGGTCGTGGCGCTTCTCGCGCTGCCGGCGGTCTACGGCGACCCGTACGTGATGCGCATCCTCACCATGAGCTGCCTGTTCGCGATCTTCGCGGCGAGCTGGGACCTGCTGGCCGGCTATACCGGCCAGGTCAACTTCGGCCACGCGCTGTTCTTCGGCGCCGGCGCCTACACCTCGGCGCTCGTTTCGCTCAAGCTCGGCGTCACTCCCTGGGCGAGCGTTTTCGCCGGCGCCGCGATGGCGACGCTGTTCGGGTTTTTGGCCGGCTACCTTTGCCTGCGGCTGCGCGGCTCGTATCTGTCGCTCGCCACCCTGGCGTTTCCGCTGATCGCGCTCGGGCTGCTGTTCGCGTTTCCGGATTTCTCCGGCGGCGAGCTCGGGATTTCCGGGCTGCGCCGGCTGACGCCGAGCGCGACCGGCAACTACTACGTCGCGGCCGTTTCGATGCTCCTCGTCGTGTTCGGCTTGTGGACGCTGGCGGACTCCAAGTTTGGCCTCGTGCTGCATGCGATCCGCGACGACGAGGTGGCGGCGCGCGCCTCCGGCATCAACACGCCGCGCTACAAGCTGATCGCGTTCGCAGTCTCGGCCGCCGCAGCGGGCTTTGCGGGCGCGCTGTTCGCGCATTACCTGCGCGTCGCAGGCCCGTCCACGCTCGAGGTCGCCCTGTCGTTCCAGGTGGTGATCTGGGGAATCTTCGGCGGCGTCGCCACGATCTACGGCCCGGTGGCTGCCGTCTTCATCCTGTATCCCCTCACCGAGTGGCTCGGCAGCTTCAGGGCCTTCGGCGAGCTGCGCCTGCTGATCTTCGCGGTGATCGTGCTGCTGGTGCTGCTGTTCATGCCGCGCGGCCTCGCGCCCTGGCTGCGCGACAAGATCGAGACGCAATGCCCGCGCTGCAAGCAAAGAAATACCTTTTACAGAAAAATCTGCAGATTGTGTGGCGCCGCGCTACAGGCCCAGGTACCCGGCGCGCAGGGTCTCGTCGGCCATCAGTGAGCGCGCGCTGCCCTGAGCGATGATGCGGCCTTGCGACAGCACGTAGCTGCGGTCGGCCATCCGGAACACCTGCCCCACCTCCTGCTCCACCAGCAGGACCGCGGTTCCGCCGCCGTGGATGCGCCGGATGGCTGCGAACAGCTCCTCGCGGATGCGCGGCGCGAGACCGAGCGATGGCTCGTCGATGGCGAGGAGCCTCGCCTGGTACATGAGGGCGCGGGCGGTCGCGAGCATCTGCTGCTCGCCGCCCGACAGCGTCCCGGCGATTTGATCCTTGCGCTCGGCAAGCCGTGGGAACATGGCAAAGGAGCGGTCCAGACGGCGCTGGGTTTCAGGGCCGCTTTTCGATAGAAAAGCGCCGGCCATGAGATTCTCCAGCACCGTCAACTCGCGGAAAGGCCGCCTGCGCTCCGGACAGTGCACCAGCCCCCGTCGCCGGATTTCGTGTGCCGGCAGGCCATCGATGCGCTCCGCGCCGAAGCGTACTTCGCCGGCCAGAACAATGTCGCCGCCGGCGCCGCGCTTCATCCGCGCCTCGAAGCGCACCAGCCCGGAGATGGCGCGCAGCAGGGTCGACTTGCCGGCGCCATTGGGCCCGACGATGCCGACGAGCTCGCCGTCATCCACGGCGAGCGACACGCCGCTCAGGATCTGTGCCTTGTCGTAGCGCACGCCGAGATCCTTCACCTCAAGCAGCGGCATGCTCGCTCCCCAGGTAGGCCTCGATCACCTTCGGATTGCGCACCACCTCGGCAGGGGGCCCGTCGGCGATGATCTCGCCGTAGTCGACGACGATCACCCGGTCGACGATCGCCATCAGCTCCTTGAGCTTGTGCTCGATCATCAGCACCGCGGGACCTTCGGAGTGCAGCCTGCCGAAGCGGCCGCCCTTGTGCAGGCGGCGGATCGACTTGGCGAGCAGCTCCGACTCGGCCGGGTTCAGGCCGCCGAGCGGCTCGTCGAGCAGCAGCAGCTCGGGCTCGGTGGCGATCGCGCGCGCCACCTCGAGCCGCTTGAGATCGCCTTGCGACAGCGCCGAGGCCGGCTCGAGCGCCATGTCCGAGATGCCGACGAACTCGAGCGCGTCCATCGCCTTTGCCTCGATGCTCTTTACCCATTCGCCGCCGCGGCGCGCGCGCGGCGCCACCAGCGGCACCATCACGTTGGCGATGATCGGCAGGTGGCGGAAGGGCCGCATGTTCTGGAACGTGCCGGCGATGCCGCGCTCGACCACCTCCCATGGCCGCAGGGCGGTGATGTCCGCGCCGCGGAACACGATGCTTCCCGCATCGGGCTTGAGGATTTTCGTGATCAGCCGCAGCAGCGTGGTCTTGCCGGCGCCGTTCGGGCCGATCAGCCCGACGATCTCGTCGCGCCGCACCTCGAGGCTGATCCGATCGACCGCCACCAGGCCGCCGAAGCGCTTGGTGAGCCGGTCGACCCGCAGGAGCGGCGCGGACATGCGGCTAGAATACCGCGTGGACGACAAGAGGTTCCTCGAGCAGATGGACGCGGGGCTCGCCGGCTGGGCAAATCCGGCCGAGCGGCTGCACCAGGCGCTGGAGAAAGACGAGTTCACGCTGTTCTGCCAGCCGATCCTGGCGCTCACCGGCGCCGAGCGCTACCCGATGGCGGAAATTCTGGTGCGCTTGCGCGAGGAGGAGCGGGCGCTGCTGCCGCCAGGGGAGTTCCTGCCGGTATTCGAGCACTATCGCCTGATGCCGCAGCTCGACCGCTGGGTCGTGCGCACCACCGTCAAGCGCCTGGCGCGCGGTTCCCGCATTCCGCGCTTTACCGTGAATCTGTCCGGACAGACGCTGGAGGATGCCGATTTTCCGCGCTTCGTCGCCGGGCAGCTGGCGTCGAACCACGTGGCGGCGGGCGCGCTGCTGTTCGAAATCGACGAGAGCGACACGCTCGCGCGGCTGGATGCCGCGGTGCGCTTCGCGAACGCCTATCGCGCGCTCGGCGGCAAGCTGATGATCGACGGCTTCGGCCGCAGGTCCGTATCCTTCAGCGCGATCGAGGCGCTCGGAGCGGAGTACGTCAAGGTGGACGGCGCCATCACCCGCAAGCTCCTGACGAGCGAGGTCGCCAAGGCGAAGATGAACGCGCTGCTGCGCGTGGGCGAGGCGCTCGGCTTCGCCATGGTCGCGGAATTCGTCGAGGATCAGGCGGTGCTGCTGCGGCTCAAGGCGCTCGGCGTGGGCTACGCGCAGGGCTTTGGCATCTACCAGCCTCACCCGGTGGATTCCTTCGCGGCCGAGCCGGCGCGCTAAGCGCCCGTTTCTTCCCTGAGCTCGCGCCGCGACACCTTGCCGACATCGGTCTTCGGCAGCTCGCCGCGGAACTCGACGATGTGCGGCACCTTGTACTCGGCGAGCTGCTGCCTGCAGTACGCCTTGATCTCGTCCTCGCTCAGCTTGCCGCGCGCGTCGGCCTGCAGGACCACGATGGCCTTGATCCGCTGCCCGACCGAAGGGTCGGAAACGCCGATCACGCCGGCCGCCTTCACCTGGGGATGGCCGTAGAGCACGTCCTCGACATCCTTGGCGAAGATCGAGTAGCCCTTGTACTTGATCAGGTCCTTGGAGCGGTCGTAGAAGTGGAAGTAGCCCTCGCCGTCCATGCGCACGATGTCGCCGGTGCGCAGCCACCGCGTGCCGTCCTTCTCGACGAAGGCGCGCGCGGTCTCCTCGGGCCGGTTCCAGTAGCCGAGCATCACGTTCGGGCCGTCGAGCACCAGCTCCCCCGTCTCCCCCTCGGCGGCGAATTCGAGCGTCTCGGGATCGATCACCGCGGCCCGCATGTTGGTCACCGGGCAGCCGAAGCTCCCGGTCTTCGGCCGCTGCAGCGGATTGAGGTGGCTCAGCGACGCGGTTTCCGACAGGCCGTAGCCCTCGATGATGGTCGACCCGGTGCGCCGCGCCCAGGCGCGCAGCGTCGATTCGTGCAGGGTGTCGGCGCCCGAGAGCACCAGCTTCAATCGCCGCCAGTCGACCTTGTTGGTGTCCTTGTGGTCCTTGAGGTACTCGTAGAGCGTCGGCACGCCGTAAAACACCGTCGCCCGGTAGCGCTCCATCGCCGTGAGAATCGCTTCGGTGTCGGGGCTGGTGAGCAGGACCAGCAGGTTTCCCTGGCACAGGCCGTTCAGCATGATCACTGCCTGGCCGTAGATGTGGAAGAACGGCAGGAAGGCGAGAATCACCTCCTTGCCCGGCTCGAAGGCCCTGAAAGCCGCTTGAGCGCCGACCAGCGCGGCGACCAGGTTGTAATGCGTCAGCATGACGCCCTTCGGATTCCCGGTCGTGCCGCCGGTGTAGGGCAGCGCGGCGATGTCGGTTTTCGGGTCGAGCGCGATGTCGGGGGGCCGCGGTGGATGGCGCTTCAACAAATCCTGCAGCCGATGCGCCTGGGGAGGAGTTTGCATCTTCCTCGAGAACAGACGTTTGAACGCCGGCAGGTACTCGCCGACGTTCGTCACTACGAGCAGGTCGATGGCGACACCCGCTTTCGCGACCTTCTCGTAGAGGACATCCTGGCAGATCACGGCTCTGGCGCCGCTGTCCTCGAGCTGGTAGCGCACCTCGTGGCTGGTGTAGACCGGGCTGATCGGCGTGACCGCGGCGCCGCACTTCAGCGCCGCGAAATAGGCGATGATGAATTGCGGGCTGTTGACGAGGTACAGCGCGACGCGGTCGCCCTTTTTCACGCCGAGCCCGGCGAGCGCGCAGGCGAGGCGGTCGGTCGCCTCGCGCAGCTCCCGGTAGGTGATCGAGCGGCCATAGAACACCACTGCGGCGCGCCCGGGGGCGCGCTCGGTCGCCTCGTCGAACATCCGGCTGACGGACTTGAGGGGCACCTCGACCGAGGCCGGCACGCCCTCCTGGTAGTGCTTGAGCCACGGACGGGACAAATAGCGCTCGCTTGCGCCCATACCTCCTCCGATCGAAGATTCTAGCGTGATGGACGAGCTCGTCGCGCGCAGCCTCGCCAAATGGCCGAACGTGCCCGCGGTCTACGGCTGGCTCGCGCTCGACCGCCGGGGCAACTGGCGAATCAAGGGGCAGCGGATCAGCAATGCCGCGCTGCGGGAGTTCATCGCCCGCAACTACGAATGCGACGCGCAGGGGCGCTGGTTTTTCCAGAACGGCCCGCAGCGCGTGTATGTGAGCCTCGCATATACGCCGCTCGTGGTGCATTACGACGCAGACCGGCTGTTCGACCAGTGCGGGCGGCCGTTCGGCTGCGACACGATCTATCAGGATGACGAGGGCTCGGTGCTGATCGCCGCCGGGGGGAAGATCGCCCTGCTCGACGATCGGGAACTCGCTCGTTTCGCGGACCGGGCCGAGTCTCTGGCGCGCATCACCCGCGCCGAGGTGCCGCTGCGGTTCCGGTTCGTCCCCGACCCGAAGCCGTAGCTACCGCGCGAGATCCCCGGGCCTGGAGACCCCGCGCGACAGTCAGACGGAACTAAATACCGGTGATCGTCCCGTCGATCTTGATGAAGTTCGTCGAGCCGAATGTCATCGTCAGGCTTCCTCCCCCGGCGACGCCAACGAACCGGCCGTCCCCGGCTGTGATGCGGTAGGTCCCGTTATAGTGAAGGACCGAGAGGATGCCGGCCTCATTGCAGAGCGTACCCACTGTGGCGAAGCTGATCGTACTGCCGTCGGCCGCCGTGATCGAACCGGTACCGGTGATGAACTCACACGCTCCGCCGACTCCGTTTGTTCCCACAGTCCCGGGCATGGAGAGGCTCAAAGAGTACGTAGCGTTCCCGACGTGCTGGGGCATCGCCGGGCCGCTCGAAGACACTCCGGTCAAGCTCGCCGACCCACCCCCGGTCCCGTGGACCTCCCAATTCAGCCCCGCAGCCGGAGCCGCGATTGTTCTGGCCGCAAAGCCGAGACCAAGCGCGAGCGCGAGTAGTAGAGTGAGGATTGGTTTTGCGCAACGTGACGTCATTTCAGTTCTCCCTTTTCCGTTAGAGGTTCTCCATGTTATCGGCCCGGCGTGACGGGATTAGCAGCGCGGCCCCCGCGGGCGTGAGCAGACCGGATTACGTATTGCGCTCTGTGAACTAACCTCTGTAGGAAGATCGGACTAGGTTGGAGCTGAAGATCTGCGACGGCTACGGGCACGACTAGCTGCTCGCGTATTTCTGCAAGACGCGCTACT
>WNGJ01020231.1_pt1 | contig 11236 bp, 7 predicted proteins | sample 5400611 | NCBI WGS metagenome assembly WNGJ01 (sample SAMN13153375, study PRJNA577476) | soil metagenome | isolation source: 40 cm soil or saprolite under Garry oak tree replicate 1 | place: USA:California | collected 2016-06-15 | reverse complement strand
CCCGGTTTGATGTCCAGCCAGCGGAAGAAGGGCGCAAAGGGGCCGGTTGTCGATGGTCTGCACGGTGCGAGGTATACGACAGGGAAGGAATAGCAGCCGTATGACCACAGTGGAAATCATTCTTATGTTGTTGATCGCGCTGTGCGCGATCGCTCTCGGCCTGACGCTGCGGCATTTCCTGGTCAGCCGTCTCAAGAAGACTGTCCTTGACAACTGGATTGTGCAGGTATTGGGTGCCATCGTCTTCGTAATTCCACTGATTGTGGGCGTATTTACATACTTTTTTGTCCTAAAAAGTGCTCTATTAATCAATTTTCTGCTCTATTTAGATACCCCGAGCTATTTAAATAGTCCTTTGCCAACTATCGTGCACTATGCCTGGTTATTGTTCTGGACAGCGTTCGCGCTTTTCGTGGGGGTAGCGGTAGGGCGCACTGTAATGAAGCTCACTATCCGTAGTTTGAATAACAATCGCCTCGATATCAACCTGCGCGTCTTAATTGGGCGCATCGCCTTCATTGGTATTATGATTATCGATGCGTTCTGGGTATTCACTATATGGGGGGTGGCAATAGCTTTTCCTGTCACAGTCTTCGGCGCATTGACTGTAACGTTTACGATCGCGTTCCAGGACATTTTAAAGGACCTGGTGGCGGGTTTCTATATTTTGATGGAGCGTCCCTTCCATATCGGCGATTCGATCACCATTAGCAATGCCGCCTATGCTCCTCTACACACCGGCGTGGTTGAAAGCATCGAGCTGCGCGCAACCAAGTTGCGTATCTCCAGCGGTGAGCAGGTGATCGTGCCCAACACACTTGTTTTTGGGGGCATCGTCATCAATAATTCCTATTATGCAGAGAGGCGCTCCACGATCAACGTGAGCTTGCCAATCGAAGCATTTGATAAGCAAGAGACGCTCGACCAGATTCTCAAGGCGCTTAAAGAGACTGACACTGTCGCGGAGGTGCCAGCGCCAATCGTCGTAGTGAGCAACTATACAGCTGAGCATGTTGTATTGCTCGTCCATTTCTGGATAAGGAAAGGAAAGTTTGCCAGCATTTCCGACGTAATGTATACTCTCCGTAAAGCTCTTCCCAAAGCAGACCTGTCTTATGTCGATTCAACAGTTGAAATAGCATAAGTCAACAGTACTAGCTCGTTCCCTACAGGAGAAAGATTTCGTTGCAACAATATAATAGATCACAGCGAGACGTACAGCGGTTTGGCCTGTTAGGGGGCACGTTTGACCCGATTCACTACGGTCACCTGGTTATAGCCGAAGAGGTGCGGACGGCACTTGACCTGACTAAAATGGTGTTCGTGCCTGCTGGCTATCCGCCGCACAAGCCGCAGAAAACAATTTCGGAGACGCGGCATCGACTCGCTATGGTTGAGCTGGCAATAGCTTCGAACCCGCACTTTAGCATCTCTACCGTCGATGTCGAGCGACCGGGGCCATCGTATACAGTGGAAACGCTCAGGTTATTACGCGAACAGTGGGGAGAAGAGACGGAGATCTACTTCGTGATCGGGTGGGACAGCCTGGAAGAGTTACCTACATGGTATAATCCAGTAGGGATACTGGAACAGGTCACCCATCTTGTCGCTGTCCATCGTCCAGGATATATAGAAGTACCCGGGTATCGCGATCAGCTAGAGGAACGATTGCCGGGACTCAAGCGGCGCCTGCTGACAATGCCGGCGCCACAACTGGAGATATCAGCGACGGACTTGCGTCAACGGGTGGCGGAAGGTAGACCAATTAAATATCAAACACCCGAAGCAGTTGAGCAATATATTATCGAACATCGACTTTATGGACAGGGAGAGAAGGCAACACAACGACATGACACCCATGCATCTTGAGATAGGAGATCGATTGCGCCTGCGCAAGCCGCACCCATGTGGAAACTATGATTGGGTCGTCGTGAGGCTGGGGGCCGACATCGGCTTAAGCTGCGAGAAGTGCGGGCGTCGTGTATTATTACCGCGCTCAGAGGTTGAGCGACGCACGAAGCAGGTGCTGCCGCGTGCTACAAAAGCTGAAATAGAAGATGAGTTCGACACGGACTAGAAGGCTATTTTCGATCGCGCCAAGGAGTTTTACATGGCTGTAATCGCTCCACATGACGGGTATCTCACGTTATTGAGAAAGAGAAGTTTTCTGTACCTGTGGCTGGCACAGTTAATCTCCATGACCTGTTTTTTTGCCTCAAACTATGCCGTGCTCGTATTGATCGAGGAGGTAACGGGTTCAACTATCCTCATCGGTCTCGCCATTATCTGTTTCAGCCTTCCCGCCTTGATCCTGGGCGCGCCCGCCGGTGTCTTTGTTGATCGCGTGAATAAACGACGTGTTCTGTTGGCCAGTAATTTCTTGCGAGCCATCGCCACCTTCATCTTCGTTATTTCGCTGCTGGTTGACCGCCACCAGCTGGTCCCTATTTACCTGCTGACCCTGCTGATCTCGGGCATAGGTCAATTCTTCACACCAGCAGAGGGAGCAACTATTCCAATGCTGGTGAGTGAAGAGGAATTGGTACCGGCACTATCACTCTTTAATATCACGTTTACGCTCTCACAGGCGATAGGCTTTATCCTGCTGGCGCCACTTATCCTGAGTCTCCTGCCCACATACACTATAGCTTCGGTGGTGATCCACCCGATTGAAAGCCTCTACCTGATCATCGCGGTGCTCTACGCTGTCTGCACCGTTCTGATAGTATTGATTCCGACCAGGGATTTTATCCAGGTAGCACGTGGCTCCCAAAACCGCAGAAATACGCAGAACCTTGAGATCGTGAGCAATATGTGGACAGAGATGTACCAGGGCTGGGTCTTTGTGCGACGCAATAAAAAACTCTTCCTGGCGGTCGTGCAGCTCTCTTTCGCGGGGACACTCCTGCTGGTGATTGGTGAACTTGCCTCGCCGATTGTGACGAAATTGCTATTGCTCGAGGCGAACAAGATGGCGCTTGTCTTTGCTCCGGCAGGGATTGGCCTGGTAGGTGGTTCAGTGTTGATGCCGCGTATTCTGCCGCGCCTGGGCAAATCTCGAGCTGTTTTTACCGGCGCGGCGGCACTGGCAGCGGCAACAGTGCTGCTCCCTCTTATAACGCTAGCGGCAAAAGCGATAGCGCCGAATAGTTGGAATACGAACCCCATCTTACTAATCTGCGTCGCGCTCGTGATGCTCATTGCAGGGGTGGCGCTGGCCTTTATCAATATTCCAGCACAAACGTCCATGCAGGAACAAACGCCAGAGTGGATCAAAGGACGCGTCTTTGCCTTACAGCTTGTGCTGTATAATGCTGCTGCCATCCCGATCATCCTGTTTATAGGTGGTATCGCGGACCTCTTCGGGGTCGATCGCGTGTTGTATCTGCTGTCAATTAGCGTACTGGGTTTCGGCTTCTGGGGCCTGTACTACGAACGAAAACACGCGATAAAGTCGCTCCCTGAACCACTCGATGGAAAGAAAGAGGGAGAAAAAGTGGCTGAGGAAGATACACTTTCGTCAAAACTGTAGGACCGATTTGAAATAATACAAGGAAGGTTATGGACCCATCGCAGGCAGCACAAATTAAACCGTATGCTCCATGGTTGATCATCGCCGGAGTCTTTGTCCTTTTCATCCTGCTGCGGGTAACGCGCCGGGAATTGCGCGCGCGGGTTGATGAGATCGGGTATAGACTCATTGGAAGCAGGGGTTTGTTTATCTGGTTCTGGATGAACGCGCCAGGGGTTATAGTGCACGAGCTGAGCCACGCTCTGGCGGTACTGCTGTTGTGGCCATGGGAATTTCGTCTCACTAACGTCACGCTTTTCCGTATTAGACAGGTGCAACCGCGGGGACGGGATAGCCGCTCGATGAGAAGTGGCGGAAGGCAGCCGCTCCAACTGGGTGAGGTACAGTATTCACGAGCTGAAGGTCGCATAATGACCTACGTTGGTGATGGTTTAAGTGGTACGGCGCCCCTCTTTGGTGGGATCGCCATGTTTTCTTTTCTATACTGGGTCGCTACCGGCTACAATATCTGGGATTTCCACCTGCAATTTTTGCGACGGCGGGGGGCGCGCTACTTTGTGATCTGCGTTATCATAGCGGCTGTCGTGATCGTAATCCTGCTCTGGCTGTTCAAATTGCTGGTCTTTAATGACACCACGCTACAGGCCATCTCTTCTATCGCCATGCACATTGACTTTGCTCTGCTGGTGTTGCTCGCCATTGACTTTGTTTTCTTCCTGGGAGCAGAGCTGCTGGCGCGGGCGGTGAGAAGGTAAAGATGATCACCAATCGAATTTATCGATGAGAAAGGTGCGGCTGTAGTGCAGGAGTATCGGGCTGCCGTGAGGACAGACCGCGGGGGCAGTGACAGCGGATAGCGATGTCAGGAGCGTTCGCTGCTCATCTATGCTGAGAACACGTCCCCGGCGCAGTGCTGAACGACAGGCCAGGCCAATCAGTAAATGATCCTCCCAGTCGGTACTATCTTCGGAGGCAATTTCGGCCAGTTCGGAGAGGTGGCTCGCCAGTTGTTCCTGCCCAACACCGCTGGGAACAGAGCGGATGAGGAAACTGCGTCCACCAAAACGCTCGCACTCCAGGCCAAGGTCGCGCAGGACCGGCAAACGCTGCTCAAGGAGCTCCGCCTGCGCGCGCTTCAATTCAACGACAACAGGTTCCAGCAACAGGTGCGAGTCGGTCCATTCATCTTCCGCATCAACCCGTACCCCGACGTGTTTGCTGCGCAGGTATTCGTAAATGACGCGTTCATGTGCCCGGTGCTGATCTATGAGATACAGGCTGCCATCGGGCGCCTCGGCGAGGATGACCGCCTGCTGAAGCTGCGCAAGAGGCTGCAGCGTCGCCAATATTTCAGCTGCGGCCGGAGGAGCAACCTCAGCTTTATAGCCTTCGGCCGACTCAGCGACATGCAATCCGCGGCGACGAGGACCTGGTAGGCGGCGCTGGTAAACAAGTTCGGGGCCAGGGAACGACGGCGAGGAAGGTAGAGCCGGGCTGCGTTCTAGCACCGAGCGGACCGCCTGCGTCAGGGCAGTGACTATTTCGGACTCGTGCAGGAGCTTTACCTCGGTTTTGGCGGGATGGATATTTACATCGAGATCGCCAGGCGGAAGCTCAAGGTAAAAGACGAGCAGGGGGTGTTTACCCTTTGGCAACAGGCCGCGATAACCAGACTCAAGCGCATCTTGCAACGGGCGGTTATGCACCCAGCGGCCATTGATAAAGAGCATGATGTGCTGGCGGCTGCTCTGTGCCAGGGCCCTGTTACCGACGTAGCCATGGAGTGTGTAGTGTTCAGCAGTGGCTGAGACAGGATGCAACATTTCCGCCAGGGGAAGTTGATAGAGTTCGGCCAGTGTTGCGGCAAGGTCACCTGTGCCGCCAGTTTGCAGCGCAACTGTCTCCTCAATGGTCAAGTTAAAGCGGATAGCCGGAAAGCCCACTGCATAGCGGCGCATGAGTTGCAGGATATGGCCGGTCTCTGTACGGGCGCCGCGCATAAACTTGAGACGGGCAGGCACATTGTAGAAGAGGTCACGCACTGTAACTGTCGTACCATGCAGGCGCGCACGCTGCCCACGCTGCTTCACCTCGCCACCACGCATTGTAATTAGCGCGGCAGCCGATTCCTCGACGAGGTTTTCGGATTCGATAGGGCGGCTTACCAGCGTCAATTCTGAAACCGCGGCAATACTCGCCAGAGCTTCTCCACGGAATCCAAGGGTATGTAAACGGCCCAGGTCTTCAAGGGCGGTAATCTTACTGGTAGTATGACGCGCGCAAGCACGCTCTAACTCATCTTCTGGAATACCATAACCATCATCGGTGACGCGCACAAGGCGTAGACCGCCGCCGCGAATATCTACACGTATCTCATGCGAACCGGCATCAAGAGCGTTCTCCACCAGCTCCTTGACGACTGATACGGGCCGCTCGATGACTTCACCAGCGGCGATACGCTCAGCGATATCCTGGGATAAGACATGAATGGGGGTTCGTGTAAGCACTTTTTGCATCAGTTTTTGTTTCTATTCTTCTGTATCACAAACAACAGGTTGAGCGCGTCAAGCGGTGTAATCGCACACAGATCAATGGAGTCGAGGTCCGACTCCCGCCCATTGCTCTGTTCCAGGGCATGGGCTACGAAGCGAGCTTCTTCACTCTGCCATGCATAGCGTGATTTGGAGGTAGCAACGACTTGCGCGCTGTAGGGAGCGTTGTAGGCGGCTTCTAGATCGTGTTGCCCATTTTCCCCTGCTTTATATTGGCCATTGCCATCGGCGACCATTTTTCCTTCGTCATTACGGGGAGTTAGCGCGTACTGCAAAGCTTCTTCTGTATGCCCATTTTGCGCGAAGACAAGCTGAGTTCCCGCGTGATCTTTGCCCGATTCGAGATACTGCAACACCTCTTCCGCACGGCGCACGATACCTGGCGGCATGCCTGCCAATTTAGCCACATGCACGCCGTAGCTGCGCCCGATACAGCCGGGCGCCACGCGATGCAAAAAGACGATTTCACCCCGCTTATCGTCGCTGATCTGCATCGTATACACCTTTAAGTGGGGCAGTTCAGTGGCCATCGAGGCCAGTTCGTGGTAGTGGGTAGCGAAGAGCGTACGCGCTCCCGTGACGTTATGCAGGTGTTCGACGACGGCACGCGCAATGGCGAGGCCATCGTAGGTACTGGTGCCTCTACCAATCTCATCCAGGATAATCAAGCTGTGCCTGGTAGCATGGTGGATGATGGTGGCGGTCTCTTCCATTTCCACCATGAAGGTGCTCTTCCCCGAGGCGATATCATCCTCGGCACCTACACGAGTAAAAATGCGATCGACCAGACCCAGGCGAACGCGGCGGGCCGGCACAAAACTGCCGATCTGGGCCAGGAGCGTGATCAAGGCTACCTGGCGCAGGTAGGTCGATTTGCCGGCCATGTTCGGGCCAGTCAATAGTACGATACGCTCCCCTTGCTCTTCTTGCTCCCCTTGCAACTGAGTATCGTTGGGAATGAAAACATCGCCATCGAGGGTGTATTCGACTACAGGATGGCGGCCGCCGAGGATCTCCAGGTCGAGGCTCTGCTCTAACCTGGGACGTACGTAACCCTGGTGAGCAGCTACCTCCGCCAGGCACAATAAGACATCGACCCTGGCAACAGCCGCGGCGGTCGTCATCAGTTGGGGATAGTAGACGCTTACCTGGCGCAATACATCGGCGTAAATGCTGCGCTCCATCTCCTCGATACGTTCGGTCGCGCTAAGGATGCGAGCCTCGTGCTCCTTCAGTTCAGGGGTAATAAATCGCTCCCCGTTAACCAGTGTCTGTTTGCGCATATAATCGGCGGGGACAGATGGCAGGTGGGTGTTTCTGACCTCGATATAATAGCCGAAGACTTTGTTGAAACCTACTTTGAGCGACTTGATACCGGTGCGCTCGCGCTCGATAGCCTCCAGCGAGGCAATCCAACGGCGCGATTCACCGATCGAAGCAATCAATTCATCCAGTTCGGCATGAAAACCGGCACGGATCAAGCGCTCACCGTCATCTTGCTCGTCGGCATTGTGCGCGCGGGCTAAGGATTTTCCGATCAATTCAACCACCTGCGGGCATTGGTCAAGCTCATGGGCGAGTTTAGTCAGCAGTTGAGCGTCACAGCCTAGCAAGAGTTCACGCAGGCGGGGGATGATGGTCAAATAGTCACGCAGGGCGACGACTTCGTTGGGAACGGCGCTTCCCTGGCGGGTGCGACCGACGATGCGTTCCATATCGCCCAGGCTTTGCAAGCAGATGGCGAAGCGGCTGCGCAGGGCCGGACTTTCGTAGAGCTCTTCCACGCTCTCAAAACGCTCTTCCAGCTGGCTCAGGTCGAGGAGCGGCTGCGTCAGCGTGCGGCGTAACTGCCGCGCTCCCATAGGAGTGATGGTGCGATCAAGGACACTGAGCAAACTTCCCTGGGTTGTACCGCTGCGGGAACCCTGTAACAGGTCAAGGTTGCGCTGTGTATGGGCATCCAGGACCATGTAGTTCGTTGTGCGATAGGAACGCAGCCCGGTTAAGAGCGAGAGGAGGGCTACATTCATCTTCTCCAGATAGGCAATGATGGCTCCAGCCGCGGCAATAGCCTGCGACGCCTGGGCGCAACCATAAGCATCCAGGGATTGCACGCCGAACAAGCGGCACAGGCGGGTATGAGATGCTTCCTGGTCAAAAAAATAGGAAGGACAGGGCGTCACGGTCATCGTCGCGGCTGGAAGTTGATAGCTATTGGATTGGCTCCCCTCGACAACAAGGCATTCAGAGGGGGCGAGACGCTGCAGTTCCGCCTCGAGGGCAGCGGGCAATTCAGCGGGAGTGAACCAGGTGACGATAAATTCGCCGGTGCTGACATCGATAGCAGCGAGGCCAGTCTGCGCGCGTGCGGGAGCAATGGCAACGAGATAATTGTTCTTCCGCGTGGGAAGCAGGTTGGGTTCGGAGAGGGTACCCGCGGTGAGGATGCGGGTTACCGCGCGCTCGACGATACCTTTACCGACTTCGCCTACCTGGTCGCAGATGGCGACTTTGTAGCCGCGCTGAACCAGTTTGCCCACGTAATTTTCCAGGGCGTGCAGTGGTACGCCCGCGAGGGGAACCCTGCCATCCTCTCCATCCTTGCGGGAGGTGAGGACAATCTGTAGTTCACGGGCAGCGATACGCGCGTCCTCGTCAAAGGTCTCGTAGAAATCCCCTACCTGGTACATGAGAATGGCATCGGGATACTGGCTCTTTATGCGCAGATACTGCCTGCGCGCAGGAGTTGTCATGTGATTTACTCTCTCTTCCTCACCTCAAGGCAGCGCGTAGGCCCTGGCCTTTCAGGCCTGGGGAGGAAGCGCTGCCGGACTCCCACATGCGTACCCATAGCCATCGCCACGATGGAGTGGGGTGCAATAGCGGGCATGGATGCCTTCCACCACCCTGGCCCCGGTCGTGAGTTTAAAGTAGCCATCGGACTTGATGGCCACACGTCCCACGTAGGTGCCCAGGTGCACGCCTTTCGTGACTACGGCCCGCAACATATCCCCGCTGCGGAACCCGTGTGATCGGCTCGGCCCCTTTGGCTTGCCACGCGGAAAGCCTCGCTTATTCATGTTGCACATCTGACGGCATTGCCTGCCGGTGGCAGTAATCAGCAAGGGTCGCACGGTCTGCCAGTTCCGCAACTCCTCGGGGGTGCTGGCGCCCACGCAGGCGGCATCCGTCCAATGGGTCTTCGGAATGCCCTGGCGGCTGCGGTTGTATTTGGTGCGCCCGCCACTCCCCCCCTCTACGGGGAGCCCGAAGGCTGCCAACCGTTCATAGAGCGCCCAGCGGGTCGCATTGACCACTGCCACATCCCGCAGCGAGGCCTTCGCCTGTGCCAGAATGTGCACGAGCCGCTGGGGATCATGCGCCAGAAACACGCGGATGTCCTGCGTCCCCTTGGCCTGGTTACACGGCACACAGGAGAGCGTCAGATTACTCTCGCGGCTGCTCCCCCCACGGCTCCTGGGTCGAATGTGTTCCACCTCCAGAGGCACGCCCGTCGCATCACAATAGGCGCATCTGTGCCCCCACTTCTCCAGCACATATTCCCTGGTCTCGTAGCCCGCCAGCGTCCCCTGCTGGTACTGGATGCCCTCGATGCCCGGTGCCTGCATGGCTTGCGTATCAAAGCGCACCAACTCCACAGAGAGCGCCGTGATGGGACACAGCCTGCGCAGCCGTTCGACCCAGGTCACCACGTTTTGCACGCGGCTCCTCTGGGAAGGCGGGAGCCAGCCTTCCGACCTGCATCGGTTCGCGAAGCGCGCTTGTCGGTAGCGCGTATGCCGCTGCCTGCGTCCTCGGCGCACGGCTCGCCGTTTGCGCAAGCGCTCCACGATCGTCTCTCCTTGATGGGTGAGCTCCCCCGCCCACACCACCTCGCCACTCGTCTCTCCTACCAGCGCCAGACCCGTGGTGCGACTTCCCGGGTCGATCTTCAAACGGAGCGGCTCGCCGGCGGCTTGCGCTCCGGGCTCTTTGAGCAGGAGGGTGAAGGGGAATCGCTTGAAGACCGCCGCCCTGCCGGCCTTGAGCAAGAGCCGTGCTCGCCCCGGATGTACCGGAGCAAGTGGGCGCTTGTGGGCGTCCACCAGAAACACGTGTGACATACCTACTGCTTCCTTTCGTTGTCTGCCCCGCTTGGGGCCTCCGCTTGCGCGGGTCATGTTTTCCTCGCCCTGGTTCGTTGGCGGCCGTCTTCCCGCTGCACCGGCTCTGCTTCCCCGTGCACCTGTTTAACAGCGGGATTGAAGCGCCTGGGACTGGAAAGGCCATCTCAGGGTCCGACTTTTGGCGCTCCCAACGAACGGTTCCCTGGCCGCTCTCTCCTCAAGAGCACTCAGGGGGGCTGGTCAGCATCAGGGCACACCCTTTCTCAAGAACATGCCCCCGGGTTTCCCCGTGGGGTCGCTGACTCACCCACACTTTTTTGTAAGGAATTTGGGGTGCCTGTTTTCTTTTGAAACACTTGTACTCTTTTATACTCTATTCTGTGTAGGTTGTCAAAAGGTGGCAAAAGTGTCTCCCTTGACAAAAGCTCCTTGTTTTATTTATTGGCATTTAGATCAGGGTTTCACGGTATTTTGAACACCTTCTGCGCAACAAGAATGCAACAGGTTAACAGGGTCTCACACCACTACAATGCTCGCGCATCTAGACCAAGAATACGCGTGAATATTCCTTGTGGATGAGGAGACAACGCTTGCTGATCTGCGAGGCCTCGCAAGAGAGGCTCAGGCATGCTTGCCGATTGCTGCTCACTTTTCCTTGAGCATGGCCCACACGCCGGGCAGCGCCAGTTGTTGGAAGATGCTTTCCATCTGTTCTGGTGGGTAGGGCATAGAAGCCTCGACCCACCATTTGAGCAAGGTGAGCAAGGCCCCGGCCAGGTACTGGGAGACCACTGGCAGAGGGATCGGCGGCGAACGTTTTTCTGCGCAGAGGGTGGAAAGAGCCGGTTCAATCGCTCGGCAGAGTGCCGCCTGCAAAGCTTCCCACAAGAACTCGCCCGCACGGCTTCGCATCAGCGCCCGAAACGGCTGATTCTCAGAGTGGTACACATGCTCAAACAGTTCCAGGCTGGGCAGGACCCGTTGTCTTGCTACTGCATGGGCGAGCTGGCGAGTGAGCCGCTCCA
>WNGJ01024950.1_pt1 | contig 11237 bp, 9 predicted proteins | sample 5400611 | NCBI WGS metagenome assembly WNGJ01 (sample SAMN13153375, study PRJNA577476) | soil metagenome | isolation source: 40 cm soil or saprolite under Garry oak tree replicate 1 | place: USA:California | collected 2016-06-15 | reverse complement strand
CCGAGATGCGCATCGGCTTGTCGGAGGGCCTGGTCGAGGCGGCGATCGCCGAGGCGTTCGGTGTGCCCGTGACCCAGGTCAAGCGCGTCCACCTCATCACCGGAGACATCGGCGAGACCGCGGTGCGCGTGAAGCGCGGCGAGATCGAAAGCAGCGCGGTCACCCTCTTCCAGCCGGTCCGATTCATGCTCGCGAGCCCTGTGGAAACGGCTGCCGACGCATTCGAGCGCATGGGCGCCGAGAAGGTGTGGACCGAGGAGAAGTACGACGGCGTCCGCTGCCAGCTCCACCACGCGGAGGGGCGGGTCGAGCTCTTCTCGCGCGACCTCAAGGAGACGACCGCCGCGTTTCCGGAGCTTGCCGAGAGCGCACCGCGCATCGGCCACGACGTTCTCTTCGACGGCGAGGTGCTGGCGCACCGAGATGGCCGGGTGCTGCGGTTCTTCGAGCTCCAGCGCCGGCTCGGACGCAAGATCGTCACGGACCAGATGCGCCACGAGGTGCCGGTCGTGCTCGTCATCTTCGACCTGCTCTACCTGGACGGCCGCCCGCTCCTCGATGAACCGCTGGAAGAGCGCCGCCGTCTCCTCGAAGGGCTGGGCCTCGATCATCCTTTCTTGCTCGCGCGGCTGGAGGAGGCCACCAGCCCGGATGACCTGGACCGCATATTCGTCGACACGCGTGAGCGCGGTAACGAAGGCTTGATGGTGAAGGACCCGAAGAGCCCCTACACGCCAGGGCGGCGCGGCCTCGCGTGGTTGAAGCTCAAGCGCCCGCTGGCGACCCTTGACGTCGTCGTCACCGCGGTCGAGTGGGGGCACGGCAAGCGAAAAGGGGTGCTGTCCGACTACACCTTCGCCGTCAAGGACACCGCGAGCAGCCGCCTCGTCAACGTGGGCAAGGCTTACACAGGGCTGACGGATGCCGAGATCGCCGACATGACCAGGCGATTTCTCGCCATCACGCTCGAGGATCGAGGCTGGGCGCGCATCGTGAAGCCCGAGGTCGTGCTCGAGGTGGCTTTCGACTCCATCCAACACTCCGGACGTCACGCGAGCGGCTACGCCCTGCGCTTTCCGCGCATCGTGCGCATCCGCGACGACAAGCCGGTGGACGAGATCGACACTCTCAACCGCGTGTCGGAGCTGTACGAACGCTATTTCGGCAAGAAGACCGAAACGTCCCTGAGTCAGGTTGCCGAAACATGAAGGTCACTTTCATGGGCACGGCGGGTGCCCGCTTCATGGTCGCGAAGCAGATCGCGGCATCCGGAGGTCTTTACATAGAGGAGGGGGGCGCCCGCTTGAGCCTCGACCCCGGGCCCGGCGCGGTAGTCCAGTACGCCAAGCGCAAGGTCGACCTCACCAAGCTCGACGCCATCGTCATCAGCCACCGACACCTCGACCACTGCGGCGATGTCAACGTGATGGTCGAGGCGATGACCGACGGCGGCTTCCGCCACCGCGGTCGCCTCTTCTGCCCCGCCGATGCGCTCGACGACGATCCGGTGGTCCTGCGCTACCTGCGCCACTTTCCCGAGGAGGTCGTGCGTTTGCAGCCGGTGACGACATACACGGTCAACGGCCTCTCCTTCGCCACCAGCCCGCTGCACCGGCACCAGGTCGAGACGTTCGGCTTTCGCTTCGGCGACCGGCTCGGTTGGGTGACCGATTCGGAGTACTACGACGGCATCGCGGAACAGCACAAAGCCGAGGTGATGATCATCCACTTGGTCCTCATGCAGTGCCGATCAGGGCTTCCCCACCTTTGCCTCGACGACGCCGAACGCATCATCCGTGAGGCCAAGCCGCGCCTCGCCATCCTCACGCACTTCGGCATGACCGTCTGGCGGGCGCACCCCTGGGAGCTGGCCGCCAACCTGACCCAGAAGCTGGGGACCGAGGTCAAGGCTGCGCGCGACGGCATGGTCCTGGAAATCTAGTTGTCGCCCCAGCAGCGCCTTCTTTTGCTGCTCATCCTCGTCGGCGCGCTTGCCACACTGCTTGGGCTGGTCTCGCGGCGCGCACGCGTGCTGCCGTACCCGGTGGTGCTGGCCGGCGCCGGTGTCTTGGTCGGGCTCCTGCCGGGCGAGCAGCTGCCGCACGTCGGCGCCGACGTCATCCTCCTGGCCTTCGTGCCAGGGCTCGTCTTCGAGGCGGCCCTGACGCTGGACCTGCCCGAGCTGCGCCGGCGGCTGCTGCCGGTGAGCCTGCTGGCAACCGTGGGCGTCGTCGTGACCGTCCTCCTCGTCGGGACGCTGACGCACCTCGCGCTCGGGCTCAGCTGGGCGAGCGCCTTCTTGCTCGGGTCGATTCTGGCTGCGACCGATCCCATCGCGGTCGTCACCCTGGTACGCCAGGTCAAGGCTCCGGCCGGGCTCGCCGCGATCCTCGAAGGCGAGAGCCTTTTCAACGACGGCACGGGCGTGGCTGTGTTCAGTGCCGTGCTCGCGACCATCGTCGCCGGCCACCCATCGTTCGGCGATGCGACGCTGCGCTTCTTCGCCATCACCATCGGCGGGGCTGCGGTCGGAGTCGCCGTCGGTTTCCTGGGCGTAGCCCTCGTGCGAGTCGCCGAGGACGCTCCTCTCGAGATTCTCGCGACGCTCGTGATCGCCTACGGCAGCTACCTGGCGGCCGACCTCGTCCACGCCTCGGGCATCGTGGCGGTGGTTTCGGCGGGGGTAGTCATCGCGCGCTATGGATCGTCCGCCGGCAAGCTGCACGGTACGCAGCTGCTGGGCTTCTGGAACCTGCTTGCCTTCGTCCTCAACGCGGTTCTCTTCATCCTCGTCGGCGCTGCCCTGCCCGCGTGGAAATTGCTGCCTGTGGCTGGACTGGTGCTCGGGACCTTCGCGATCATGCTGCTGACACGCGCAGTCCCCGTCTACGGATTGCTCACGGCGTCGGCTATGAGGTCGAGGGCAATCCCCTGGGCGTGGCGTCATCTCACATTCTGGGCAGGGCTGCGTGGTGCGCTGTCGGTTGCGCTCGCGCTCTCCGTGGCCGGCGTCGCGGGTGTCGACACTCGCGTCTCAGCGATCGCCTACGGCGTCGTGCTGCTTTCGCTGCTCGTCCAGGGCGGCATGATCGTGCCAGTCACGCGCGCCCTGAAGATCGAACGAGCGGCGTGAAGCCCTCGGGATGGCACTGGCGTGCGGCGGTCGCCCTGCTCGGCGTCGCCGTCGCCTTCGTGATCTATCCGATCATCGAAGGGCCCAACGACGTCATCAACTCGGACTGGCCCGCGTTTGCAACCGGCGCGCGCCTGGTCGTCGAGAACCCCGGGCACCTCTACGACCTGGAGCAGCAGAAGCGTGTCGAATTCGAGGTCACCGGCGGAAAGACGCTGGTGACGCTTGGCATCAACGGCATCCTGCCGTTCCTCGCGCCGGCCTGGGTCGCGGTCATCGCCATTCCGTTCGAGCTTCTCGGCACCGACCTCGGCGGCCGGGCCTGGATCCTGTTCGGCCTCGCCTGCCTGGCCCTTGGCACGTACCTCGCGACCCGGCCGCGCCCGACCTCGGCGATACTCCCGGTCTTCGCCTCAGTTCCGACCGCACTGTTGCTGCTCAACGCTCAGCTCGACGGGCTCGTGGCGCTTGGCATCGGCGCCGCGCTCGCCTTCCGGAATCGGCCTTACATCGCCGGCCTTGCGCTCGGCCTGACTCTGATGTGGGCGTCGGTGGCGGTCTTGAATCCGCGCTGGGTTTTCGACTGGCTGGCGCCGACTGGGACGACGATCACGCCAGGAAGCCGCGAGGTCGACCTTCCCCACCTGGGCACGCTGCTGCCGGCGTCATGGCAGCTGTATGCGGTCGCGGCGCTGACCCTGGTCACGGTTGCCGCGGTGGCGATTCTGGCTCGCCAGTGCAGAAACGGATTCAACGGTCAGGCGGCGATCCTGGTCGCAGGTGGCGTCCTTGCCGCCCCTCATGCGCTGCCCGCCGACCTCGTTCTTGTGGGCCTGGCGCTGGCGATCTGGGGCCAGGCTCGGTGGCATGACTGGGTGCTGCTGTCATTGGGCGCAACCGTCGCGGCCCTCGCGCCAGTGCCGTGGCCGTCGCTAGCCGGTGTATTGCTGGTCGCTTACCTGTGTGTTCGGATCAGCGGGTGGCTGCCAGAACGGGCACCGGCGTCTGCTGGATGAGCCCGTCGATCAGGCCGTATTCGACCGCCTCCTCGGGGTTGAGGAAGAAGTCTCGATCTGTGTCTCGCTCGACTCGTTCCAGCGGCTGGCCGGTGTGCTTGGAAATGAGCTCGTTGAGGACGGTCCGAATGCGGACGATCTCGCGAGCGTGGATGTCGAGGTCGCTGGCCTGGCCCTGTAGGCCCTTGCCGCCGATGAGCGGCTGGTGCATGTGGATAGTTGCGCTGGGGAGTGAGAAGCGGCGTCCTTTAGCGCCGGCCATGAGGACCACGGTGCCGAAGCTTGCCGCCCGGCCGATGCAGACCGTGGAGATCGGTGCCTGGACGTACTGCATGGTGTCGTAGATGGCGAATCCAGCGCTGACAGCGCCACCGGGCGAGTTGACGTAGATCTGGATCTCTTTCTCGGGGTCGTCAGCGGCCAGGTAAATGAGCTGGGCCACGACCAGGTTGGCGACGACGTCGTCGATGGGGCGGCCGATGAGGATGATGCGGTCCTTGAGCAGGCGCGAGTAGATGTCGAACGATCGCTCGCGGTTGCCGCCCTCGTTTTCGGTGACCGTGGGGATATACGCCACTTCCGAGACTCTACGAGATTTATATTCGAGCGGTTGGCACGCGCCTCCGTCCTTGCTCCTAGCGCGCCTGCCGCGGGCCGAGCTCGAGCCATGGGATCGCGGGTGGAAGCGGCTCTACGAGACGCTGGCGGCGGCGCAGCTGGACGAGATCGTCATGGCGGGTGCCGTCGAGCGCATGGACGCCTACATCTCGACACTCCAACCCATGGTGTCGGCCTTTTTGGAGCGACGATAGATGGCTATGGATCCGCTCGAGGTGCGCAACCTCATCCCGCTTGCCGGGAGGTACATCCACATGAACCACGCCGGCGTGTCGCCGATGTCGCTGCGCGTGGCCGCCGCGGTCGAGCAGGTCGTCGAGGCGTCGGTAAATCGCCCGTACCCGGCCGGTTGGGCGCACGACGCGGCGGATCGCGTGCGCGGCCTGGTCGCTGAGCTCATCAACGCATCGCCTGACTCCATCGCCCTCACGCGCAGCACCGCCCACGGGATCTCTCTGCTGGCCCAAGGGTTGGACTGGAAGCAAGGCGACAACGTGGTCGGGGCCCGCGGCGAGTACCCGGCCAACGTCTATCCGTGGATGGCGCAGGCGGCCAAAGGCGTTGAGCTTCGCCAGGTGCAGCCGCAAGGAGGCCGCATCTCGCCTGAGCAGGTGTTCGCGCTCGTGGATGCAAGAACGCGTGTGGTCGCGCTTTCGCACGTCGAGTTCTGGAACGGATTCCGTGTTGATATCGAAGCCATCGGCGCGGAATGCCGGAGGCGCGAAATCTTGTTTGCGGTCGACGTGATGCAGAGCGCGGGCGCGCTGCGCGTGGACGTGGGCCGGATGCCGATCGATTTCTGCGCGGCGGGTGCGGGCAAATGGCTGATGGGCCCACCCGGAATCGGCTTCTGCTACTGCGTGCCTGACCTGCTCGAACGGCTGCAGCCGCCCATCGTCGGCGTTTGCTCGGTGGTCGGCTACGACCGCTACTTCGAATACGACCTGACTCTGGCCCCGACCGCGCGCCGGTTCGAAGAATCGGTGATCTCCATCCTGGACACGGCTGCTTTAGGCGCCGCCCTGGAGCTGCTGCTGGAGGTCGGCCTCGACGCGATCGAAGCGCGCGTTCTCAGCCTTTCGGCCAGGCTGGCGGAGGGCCTCGCCGGACGCGGCTACGAGCTGGTCGAACCATGGCCTCGGGCCCGGGCCGAGTCGTCCGGCATAGTTTCATTTCGTAAGCCGGGCGGGCGGGCGCGGGAGGTGCTGCGAGACCTCGAGGCGGCGCATGTCGTCGCGCGCACCCATCAAGACTTCGTGCGGCTCTCGCCGCATTTCTACAACACTGAAGAGGAGATCGATCGCGTGCTCGAAGTGCTCACCCCCGAGGTAGCTGCGACATGAACACGGTGCAGGTCAGCGACGAGCTGCAGGCATACCTCGACCGCCTGATCCCGCCGCGGGACCCGGTGCTCGCGCGTATGGAAGAGGAGGCCCATCGGGAGGGCATCCCGATCATCGACGCCCACGAGGGCGCGTTCTTGAGCCTACTCGTACGCATCGCAAACTCCAAGCGCCTTCTGGAGCTCGGGACAGCCACCGGCTACAGCGGCATCTGGCTGTTGCGTGCGACCTCCGGCGGTACCTTGACGACTTTCGAGACCAACCACGAGCGGGCGCTCAGGGCCCGCTCCAACTTCGACGCCGCGGGAATGGCGAAGCAGGCTTTGGTGCTGGAGCAGGACGCGGTCATGGGGCTCGAGAAGCTGACCGCCCGCTTCGATTTCTGCTTCATCGACCTGCTCAACTCATTTCCTTCGGAGGACGTCACGCGCAAGGTCTTCGACCTTTGCACGGAGCGTCTCGATGGAGGCGGTCTTCTGATCGCCGACAACGCGCTGCGCCAGGGCGAAGTCGTGAAACCGAAGAGCCAGCAAGCGCGCAACGTCGCGTTCTACAACGACCTGGTGGCGAAGGATTCGCGCCTGGAAAGCGTGGTGGTCCCGATCAGGGACGGGGTGTCGGTTGCCCGGGTGAGAGACTGATGGAGTCGTCCCCCTCGATCCAGTAGGTGCCGTCGGTCGCGTGCTCCTTCTTCCAGACCGGCACCGACTCCTTGAGACGGTCGATCCCCCACCTACACGCGTCGATCGCTTCCGCCCGGTGCGGACTCGACACGGAGACCACGACTGACGCCTCGCCGATCTCGAGCCTGCCCGTGCGGTGGGCCATCGCGACGCGCGCCTCAGGCCAGCGCTCGGCGATCTCGCCGGCGATCTTCCGCATCTCTGCCTTGGCCATCTCGGCGTAGGCCTCGTACTCGAGGTGCGTCACCGATCGACCTCGAGAGTTGTCGCGGACGATGCCGGTGAAGGTGCAGATGGCGCCGGCTCCCTTGTGCGCCACCGCCGCCTCGAGGCGCCGAGCGTCGAGGGGATCGGTCGTGAGCTCGAAGAACACGCCGACCGCATGGACCCCACCGCTGACAGGCGGGATGAACGCAACCTCGTCACCGTCGGCGACTATCGCGTTCCAATCGGCAAATTCAGCGTTGAGCGCGGCCCGGACCGATTCACGATTGGGGTCGAGGCTCGGGTGCAGCTTTCGCAGGGCGTCGTATACGTCGGCCACGGTCGCGCCGGCGCGAAGCTCGACGCTCTCGATGTCGGTGCCAGCCAGCTCGCGCAGGCGGGCGAATAGCAGCGCCCGCACGGCGATCGCGACGGCCATCAGAACATGTTAATCAGCGAGGAAGACGTGGACTTCCTTGCCGGAGTCGAGCGCGCGGTCGACGGTCGAGCGCGTTCCCTTGGACGAGCCGTCCCAAAAGGCGACCAGCACGTCGCACGCATCGACCAGCCGCTGGTTGCGCGCCGCCGACTTGCTGGCGTCGGCGAGCTCGTCAAATGACGCCGGCATCACCTGCACTGCGATGCCCTTGGCGCGTGCGGCTTTCGTCGCTGCGGCATCGACCCCGCTCGCGCTGCCGGTGATGATGGAGGCCCGCGGCGCCAGTGAGTTCACATAGTCGGTGACGCGTTGCGGGTCGGAGAAGCGCCTGCTGCCGACGATGGCAACCTTCACGACCGCCCAGGCTTAACCAGCGGTCGCGGCGTTCTTGCCGATCGCGTGAATGTTTTCCTCGAACAGCTTTCGGAGCTTGAGGGCCTGGCGGTCGTAAGCCTCAGGGTCTGCCCAGCTGCCGCGCGGATCGAGCACCTCCGCCGGCACTGCGGGAACCCGATCCGGAATGTGCAGTCCGAAGATCGGATCGACATGGGTCGGCACCTCGCGGAGCCTGCCTTCCACCACCGCGCTCACGATCGCCCTCGTGTGCGCGATCGACATGCGCTTGCCGACCCCGTAAGGGCCGCCGACCCAACCGGTGTTCAGCATCCAAACCTGTGCGTGGTGGCGGTTGACACGGTCGATGAGCATGTCGGCGTACGTCTCCGGCGGCAGCACGAGGAACGGGGCGGCGAAGCATGTGCTGAAGATCGGCTCGGGCTCGGTCACACCACGCTCGGTTCCGGCGACCTTGGCCGTGTAGCCAGAGAGGAAATAGAAGCGAATCTGGTCGTCGTCGAGGCGAGCCACCGGAGGCAGGACGCCATACGCGTCGGCAGAAAGAAAGATGACGTTCCGCGGATGGCCGCCGATGCCGGACAGAACTGCGTTCGGAATCAAGTCCACCGGGTAGGCGGCGCGGGTGTTCTCCGTCTTCTCGTCTGAGTCGTAGTCCGGCACACGCGTGCGCGGGTCGTACACGACGTTCTCGAGAATCGTGCCGAAGCTTTCCACCGCGGCGTAGATCTCGGGCTCGGACTCCTTATGAATCCGGATCGTCTTCGCGTAGCAGCCACCCTCGAAGTTGAATACTCCCGAGTCGCTCCAGCCGTGCTCGTCGTCGCCGATCAGGCGCCGCTTGGGATCGGCCGACAGCGTGGTCTTGCCGGTTCCGCTGAGTCCGAAGAAAAGGGCCTCGTCGCCACCGTCCTCGTCGACGTTGGCCGAACAGTGCATCGGAAACACCCCCTTGGCCGGGAGCAGGTAGTTGAGTGCGGTGAAGATCGACTTCTTGATCTCGCCCGCGTATTCGGTTCCGCCGATGAGAACCATGCGGCGCCCGAGGTGGACGAGGATGAACGTTTCGCTATGCGTCCCATCCTGAGCGGGGTCGGCCTTGACGGAGGGCAGCGCCATGACTGTGAAATCGGGTTCGAAGCCGCGCAGCTCGTCGGCATTGGGCCGGATGAACAGGTTGTGCGCAAAGAGGCTGTGCCAGGCGAACTCGGAGATCACGCGCACGCGAAGGCGGTGGCGCGGGTCGGCGCATGCGAACACGTCCTTCGTGTAGACCGGGTTGGCTTGGGAATACTCCTGCATGCGGGCGAGCAGCCGGTCGAAACTGGAAGTGGAGATGGGCTGGTTGCCCGGGTGCCACCAGATGGCGTCGCGGCTGGTCGGCTCCTTGACGAAGAATTTGTCCTTGGGCGATCGGCCCGTGTGCTTGCCGGTCTCGGCCGTGAGCGCCCCCGTGGACACGATCACGGCCTCGTCCCGCCGGATCGCGTGCTCGTACAGGGCGGCGGGGCTCAGGTTGCGGCGCTCAGGAGAATCGCCTGGGGCCCCTCCCAGATCGGGTCGGCTGGGGGCGGCTTTCATCCGGGATTCTGCCTGGCGGACACAGGCTAAGGATAAGCACCGGGCCCAGCCGTCCGCCTAGCCCAAATGGACGAAATTTCTTGGCTAGGCGATCCTCGACGACCGCCGGCTGCTGGCCCGCCGGCGCTGCTTGCCGCTGACGTAGTCGACCAGGATGTACTCGCCCAGCCGGTCGGGCGAGACGAAGAACGCCCGTCCTTTGTTGATGCGTGTCATCTGGTTGATGAACTCTGTCAGGTATGGCCCGCGCTCGAGCATGAAGGTGTTGATAACGATGCGGTCGCGGGTGCAGCGCCGAACTTCGCGCAGCGTCTGCTGGATCGTCTTGAACGATGGCGGATAGGCGAAATAGGGCCGCCCGTTGTCCTCGTCGATGTGGGCGGTCGGCTCGCCGTCGGTGATCATGATGATCTGGCGATTCCCTCGATGCTTGGCCAGAAGCGAGCGCGCGAGCTGGAAGCCGTGCTGCATGTTGGTGCCGTACACGTAGTCGTTGAGCGCCAGCTGCGGCAGCGTCTGTGGCTTGAGCTCGACCGCATAGTTGGAGAACCCAACGACGTACAGCGAGTCGCGGGGGTACTGGCTGCGGATCAGGGAGTCCAGGGCGATGGCCACCTTTTTCGCCGCGAGGAAACAGCCGCGCAGGAACATCGAGCGGCTCATGTCGATCATCAGGACCGTCGACGCCTGCGTGACGTGCTCGGTGCGATGGACGACGAAATCCTTGGCGTCCAGACGCACAGGCAGCTTCGGTCCTTCGCGAACCAGTGAGTTGAACAGCGTCTCCTTGAGGTCGAGGAGGAATGGGTCGCCGTACTCGTAGTCCTTCAGCTCCTCCGACGAGTCGTTGCCGATGCCGCCGCGAAACAGCTGGTGCTGCCCCATGCGGGTCTTCTTGAGCTGGTCGAAGATATCGCGCAGCGCCGACTGGCCGATCCGTCGCATGCCACGCGGCGTCAGCTCCATGCGACGACCCTTGCGCTCGACATAGCCGGCCTTCTCGAGTATCTCTGTGAGCTTGCGCAGCTGGTCGAGGGCTTGCCTGGCCTCATTGCCGAGCAGCTCCTGAGCGAGCGAGCGGTCGACGTCGTCGGGCCGAAAGCTCCCGCGCTCGAGCTGTGACTCGAGACGGTCCATCTGCTGCAGCCGCTCCATCAGACCCATCGCCTCGCCCATCGATAGGGGGTCTTCGCCGAAGAACGGATAGCGCTCGGCCATCTCCGACGGCGGCATCATCGCCTGCATGAAGCCGGACAGCCGGGCCAGCTCGAGCCGCAGCGAGTCGTCCTGCAGAAGGGCGTCCATCATCTGCCTCAGCTCCTCGCGCGCCTCGGGGCTGAGGCTCTGGAGGAGCGACTGCATCTGCGCCATCTGGCGCTGCAGGTGCTCGAGCAGCTCGTCGAGGCTGTTGATGCCGGGCGGGAACATGTCACCGAAGCGCTCCATGAACCCGTTGAAGTCGGGGGTCCGGCCCTCCATCCGGTCTTCGAGCATCTTGTTGAGCTCGCGGACCATGTCGCGGACGCGTGAAAGGTCCTGGCCCTGCATCGACTGGATCGAACCTTTCAGGCCCTGGAACATCTGGTCGACCATCTGCTTCTGCAGCTGCTGCATCAGCTCTTCGAACTTCTGGCGCGCGGCATCGTCGACGAACTCGTAATCGCGCAGTGACTTGACACGGCCGCCGAGGTCGTCGGGGAGCCGGTCGAGCTGATCGCGCCGCTGCCTGGCTATCCGCTCCATCAGCTTCTTGGCTTCGGGCGTTGCGGCCTCATTCAGGCGCCGCTCGATACCGCCGCGCTCGGTGTCGATGACGTCCTGCACCTCCTGGCGCAGCTGCTCGACGGTGGAGTCGAGGTTGTAACG
>WNGJ01008045.1_pt1 | contig 11237 bp, 12 predicted proteins | sample 5400611 | NCBI WGS metagenome assembly WNGJ01 (sample SAMN13153375, study PRJNA577476) | soil metagenome | isolation source: 40 cm soil or saprolite under Garry oak tree replicate 1 | place: USA:California | collected 2016-06-15 | reverse complement strand
CCCGGCCGCTCATCCTGATCTGCAATGAGGGCTTTCAGTCCAGTCTGGCCGCGGCCACCTTGCACCGGCTCGGCCTGGCCAATGCCACCGACCTGGACGGCGGCTTTGTCGCCTGGGCTGCGGCCAGCTTGCCGCTGGTGCCCGCCGGGATGGGCCCCGCTTCGACCCATCCGGAGACTCCATGAGGAGGTTCACTGTCACATGGACGCGCCGGGTGACGGTGTCGCAGACCTTGCCGCCGTGCTTGCGCAATCGTTCCCGTTCTCCCCCGGCGGCGGAAGGACGGGTGCGTCTCGACGTCCTGGAAGCGGGCAAGGCTGCCGGGCAGCGGCACCAGGCCGAGATGGGCGACCAGGCTGCCGCCGGTGAACGCCCCGAACCAGGTCGCGCGGTTGGCCTCGGCCAGTTGCCGCCGGGCGATGGTGCGGAGCTCAATGAACTGGTGATCCTCTGCCGAGGCTGCTTGCTCGTCCGCGGCGCCGCACGCGGTCCTCAGCTCCCGGGCCTGCCGCCAGTCCTCTGCGCCGGCCAGCGGCCGGATCACGGCGCCCGTATGCGGCCGCGGCGGCTGGCGCACGCCGGAAGTGGTCAGGACGATGCCGCGGTCCGCGGCCAGGCCAGCGGAGGTGAAGACGGCCTCATCCACCTCGGCGGCGTGGGTCACGTCGACCCCGAACGTGCGGTGCCGGGCCGCCGGGAAGGTGGCGGCGAAGCTGTCGAGCCAGCGGGCGATCTCGCCGCCACCCGGCGGACTGGCCAGCAGGATGAAGTTGCCCCACCAGTAGCGCGGGTTCTGATCGGTGCGGACCACGATGTGGTCGCCGCGATCGGTGACGGTACTGCCTTCGGCCCGGCGGACCGCGAGGTCCGTCCGGTAGCCGAACGAGCGCACGCGCACCCTTTCATTGTGGATCACGGGGTCACGTGCCGATTCGTCAGATGCCGGAAATTGCTCACGTCTCTGTCAACGAGCAGCGGAAGCCTGCCTTGCGGACTTCTGCAAGGCTCTGTCTCGACAGCGCTGACTCTGCACGTACTCGAGGAAGGGATGACATGTCCGACTACGATGTGATCATCGTGGGCGGCGGGTCGGCTGGCGCGACGATAGCAGCCCGTCTGTCTGAGGACGCGACACGCGAAGTGTTGCTGCTCGAGGTCGGACCGGACTACCGCTCGGCCTCAACACCTCCGGCGCTCCAGAGTCGTGATGACACCGGGCTCATGATCGATGGCTTTCCCCCACCGGACCAGATCCTCGCGCGGCACTTCTTCCCTCTTCTGACCGCGCGCCGAACGTCAGAGCAGGCGCCAACGCCCCTGTTGCGCGGTCGAGGAGTAGGTGGCAGTTCGGCCGTCAACGGCATGTTTGCGATTCGCCCAACGGTCGAGGACTTGGATGGGTGGTCCGCTGCGGGTGCTCGCGGGTGGTCGTTCGACGAGACGCTCCCGCTGCTCATGCGGCTTGAATCCGATAAGGACTTCGGGAACGCCGCCTATCACGGCACTGACGGCCCGATTCCGGTCGTGCGTCCGGCGGCGGACGATTTCCTGCCGATCGACGAGGCGTTCCGGCAGGCTGCGCTTGACAGAGGGCATTCGCCGGCGCCTGATCACAACGCTCCGCGGACCTACGGGATCTCCCCGTACGCCTACAACGCGCCTGACGGCACTCGTGTCTCGACTAATGACGGATATCTGGAACCGGCAAGAAATCGCCCGAACTTGCGGATCCTTGGTGACACGTCTGTCGACCGCGTCCTGTTCGCGGGCAGGCGAGCCGTGGGAGTTCGGGCGGTACGGTCAGGCGAGACGGTTGAATTCCGAGCGGAAGAGGTGATCCTCTCGGCAGGAGCGGTCCATTCGCCGGCGATCCTCCTCCGTTCCGGCGTCGGGCCGCCTGCAGATCTTCGGAAACTTGGCCTTGACGTCGTAGCGAACATTCCAGTGGGCAGCGGCTTGCAGGACCACCCGCTAATGCTTCTCCGCCTGCGCTTGACCGACGGCGCGCAACCGCAGGCCCCGGGCACCCGTCCAGCCCGCTACTGCCTCCGATACGGACTTGGAGCGACAGCCGAGCCGACCGACGCCATGTTGACCCTGATGAGCGTCGCGTCAGCGCCGAACGTCGGCATGTTGTACGGATGGCTCAACAATGTCGCATCGACCGGACGTATCAAACTCGCGTCGCCAGATCCTGCGATGGATCCGATCGTGGACTCTAACCTCCTTTCAGATCCAGAAGATATGCGGCGGATGCTGCAGATGATCGACGATATGAAAGCGCTGGCGCGAGAACCGGCGCTGAGCAGGTGTACGGCCTCGGCCGACCTCGCGCCCATGGATACGACATACGCCTTTAAGGCCGAAGAAGAGGCAGCTGGCCTGGCTCTCCTTGACAGGTCGGTGACAGAAACCGAATTGAAGAGCTTCGTACTTTCAAATGTCTTCGACGCTGCACACATCAGCGGGACATGCCGGATGGGGTCCGCCGATGATCCTGACGTCGTAGTCGACCATCACGGTCGCGTACTCGGCCTTGAGAACCTTCGCGTTGCGGATGCCAGTATCTTTCCGTGGGTTCCCAGCGCCAATACCAACTTTAGTGCGGTACTCGTCGGCGAGAAGATCGCCGATATCATCCGGACTCAAGGCTAGCCGCGTAATGCGGGCGGTCCCGTGGAGCCGCGCTCACGCAGGCGCGGCGGCTGCACAGTGCGCCGGCGGTAGGGCTTTCGCTCGATGGCGGCGAGGATCAGCCGGACGGCGCCGCGGACGATTCCATCGATATTCCAGTTCATCGTGGTGAGCGCCGGCGTCAGCAGCGCAGACATCGGGTGGTCATCGTAGCCCAGGACCGACACGTCGCCCGGGATGCGCAGACCGAGTGCGCGGGCCGCCGCGTACGCGCCGTACGCGATGGAGTCGGCGAAACAGAACAATGCTGTCGGCCGGTCTCCCTTCGAGAGCACCTCATTTGCCACCTCGGTTGCTGCCGTGAGCGCCAGCGGCGAGCTGATAATGCTCACGTCGAGGCCGAGCCGCTCGGCTTCCGCGGTGACGTGAATGTCGGCTGGGCGATCCGGCGTGCTTGGCTGGGTCGGCGTCAGCACCCCCATTCGCCGGTGGCCGAGCTTGTACAAATGCTCCAGGGCGAGCGTGACGCCAGCGCGGTTGTCAAACACGACCTCGCCAGCCGCGCGCCCGCCGGGCAACGCGTCTCCGATCGACACGATGGGCAGGCTCCCGGCCAGCTGTGACCATCTCTCATCCGATGGGTCGAGCGGCTGCACGATGAGACCGTCCACCCGCTGGTCCCGGAGCTGATCGGCGAGAATCAGCTGCCGTTCGGGGTCACCGGCGGCGTCTACCAGGAGGGCGTAATGGTCACGGGCCAGCAGGGCGCTGCCTATCCCGACGCCGAGCAGCTGCTGCCAGAGATCCTCCAGCGAACCGAATAGCAACCCCACCGTGCCGGTCCGGCCGCTGGCCAGGGCGCGGGCGATGCGGTCGACGTTGTAACCGAGTTCAGCCGCAGCGCGTCGTACCCGCTCCTGCGTTTCCCCGGAAGTCTGGATACCCCGCAAGGCGTACGAGACAGCCGCAGGTGACAGCCCTGTAGCCTCTGCCACGTCACGGATCGTCGCACGCTTGCGTTGCTGCGGCACAGTTTCCAGTCCCGGGGATTTGCTGAGCCTTTGCCAGCCCAGTAGTCGCGGCCGCCGTGCCAGCTCGCCACGCCGTTGACAAAGAGCCTAGCTGAGGGCTTGACGCATCGCGTACTGAAGCGATTCACTGATGCGGATAAGTGAACCGCTTCAGTGAATCGGATCAGCAAGCGCCCCGGTAGCGGCCTGCGGGCAATGCGCATCGACCGGCGCAGCGATCCGAGGAGGACACCGTGCACGTGGACATCCATCAGCACGTATGGCCGGACGCGCTCGTCGAGGAGCTGCGGCGGCGATCAACGCCGCCGCGGCTGGATGGCTGGACGCTGCTCACATCCGGCGAACCGCCATTCGAGGTGAACCCGGCAGACCACGACATCGCGCAGCGCGCGGCCGAAGCGGCCAGCGACGATGTTGGCCTGGCGGTCGTCGGCCTGTCGAGCCCTCTGGGCATCGAGTACCTGAGGCCGGATGAGTCCGAGCCACTCCTCGACGCTTATCACAACGGAGTTGCCGCCCTGGGCCATCCGTTCGCCGGCTGGGCCGCCGCCTGCCTGACGCAAATCGACGCGGCCAGCCTCATGAAGCAACTCGATCGTAGGCTTGTCGGCCTCCAGCTGCCAGCAAACGCGGTCGCCGACGAGTCCGGCTTCCAATGGTGCAGCCCTCTGCTCGACGTGCTGGCCGAACGAGACCTCCCGCTCTTCATCCACCCCGGCCCTGCGGCCGGGGTGGATGGCAGCCCGGCGTGGTGGGCCGCCCTCGTCCCCTACGTCCAGCAGTTGCACGCGGCATGGTTCGCGTTCCGGGCCTTTGGCCGGCCGGCCTATCCGCGGCTACGGGTCTGTTTTGCTGCGCTGGCGGGTCTCGGGCCGTTGCACGGCGAGCGCCTGGCCGCCCGCGGCGGAGCCGACCCCTTGGCGCGCGGTGTCGTCGATCCGCGCATGTTCGTCGAAACATCCAGCTACGGGAACCGTGCGGCCGATTCCGTACTGCGAGTCCTTGGCGTTGACATGCTCGTATTTGGCTCTGACCGGCCGTATGCGCAGCCGCACCCCGATCTTGGCGTGGGCGAGGCCGCGCGCCACGCGATCAGCGTGACAAACCCGGTGCGGTTTCTGCACGGTGACAGGGCGCCGGCCCTGTCCGGGAACTGATCATCCACTAGGAGGGTGCGAAGTGACGGCAATGAGCATTCCCGATCTACCCGCCCGGTACCTTGACAGGCGCGAACTTACTGCGCTCGTTGAGGACCTGGCTGGCCGCCCGGATTTGTGGCGCGACCAGCTTGCCGACGCCGGAGGGCAGCGGCACTACGCCTCGATCCATCGCGACGAGTATGTAGACGTCTGGCTTATATGCTGGTCGCCTGGCAACGACACGGGCTGGCACGACCACGACGTGTCCTCAGGAGCTGTTTGCGTGGCGAGCGGCGCGCTGACCGAGTCCAATCCCCGCATCGGCGGCGAGCATGTGCGGAAGGTCGTCGCCGAGGGCTGCTCGTTCTCCTTCGGGCCTGACCACATTCACCGGCTCACCGATGAGGCTGCGCAAGCCGTCTCCCTGCACGCCTACTCTCCTCCGCTGTGGCGGCTCGGTCAGTACACCATCGATGACGGCGGCGTGCTGCGCCGCGTTTCTGTCTGTTATGCCGACGAACTACGCCCGCTCGACTCGACGCCTCCCGTACCGGTCGGGTAGCGCAGTCATGGTGGTGGGCGATGTCGCGGATCCGGGTCCCACCCGACGGCCAGCCAGACCGCCGCAGGTAAGACGTTGATCGGCTGAAGTGCAACTCTCAGGTTGCGTTCGGATACCTGATCGCGGCACCACTGGAGCGGGTCTGGTCGCTGGTCGCCGAACCTGGATTCTGGGTGGCCGACAAGGCGAGCCTGCCCGGCACAATAGCCAGAGAAGGTGAATCGATGGTCGCGAAGAATGCCGAGTATGGCGACTTCCCGGTGCGCGTGGAGAAGGTCGAGCCGCCGACGTACCTGGCGTACCGCTGGGCCAGCGCGTTCCCCGGAGAAGAGCTGCGCGAGGACAACAGCACTCTCGTGGAGTTCACGTTGACCACAGCAGGCGACCAGACTCGGCTCCGCGTCGTCGAGAGCGGGTTCGCGGCGCTGGCCGGGTCGGAGGAACTGCGCGGGCAGGCGGTGCAGGACAACTCCGGCGGCTGGCCGAAGGAGCTCAGCGCGCTCAAAACGCGCGCCGAACAGCCATCCGTGTGACGGACGAACGTCGCGTCGCTGTCGAGGCGGTCGACAGCGTCCTCGTCGTCCTCGTCGCGCTGGCCGATCCGACCCGGCGCCAGCTGCTTGATCTGCTTGCTGCACAGGGTGAGGCCACCGCGACGACGCTCGCCGAACGCCTTCCCGTCTCGCGGCAAGCGGTGGTCAAGCACCTGGCCGTCCTGGACGGCGCTGGGCTGGTTTCCGGCAGCCGGGTCGGACGCGAGGTGCGGTACGCGGTGCGGCCCGCGGCGCTGAACGCGACGGCGCGGTGGATGGCCGCGCTCGCGGCCGACTGGGATCGGCGGCTGGCCAACATTAAGCGCGTCGCTGAGGCGGCGGAGCGGGATTCGCGTCAGCGCAGCTAGCGACCTGCGCTCTGTTGTCACCGTAAGAAGGAGAGGAACAATGACCGATCACGAGACCGGCACACGCGAGGAGTGGCTGGCGGCCCGGCTGGAGCTGCTGCAGGCGGAAAAGGCGCTGACCAGGCGCAGCGACGAACTGGCGCGGCGGCGACAGGAGCTGCCCTGGGTCCAGGTCGACAAGGACTACCAGTTCGATACCGACCAGGGCCCGGCGTCCCTCGCCGATCTGTTCAGCGGACGCCCACAGCTCCTCATCTATCACTTCATGTTCGGGCCTGACTACACCGCAGGGTGCCCGTCCTGCTCGGCGATCGCCGACGGTTTCAACGGCTCCGTCGTCCATCTCGCCAATCACGACGTCACGCTCTGCGCGGTATCGCGGGCTCCGCTCGCGAAACTGCAGGCTTACAAGCGGCGGATGGGCTGGAGCTTCCCCTGGGCGTCGTCGTCAGGCAGCGACTTCAACCACGACTTCCAGGCGGCGCACACGCGGGAGGAGTGGGAAGCCGGAGCCGTCGAGTACAATTTCCGCCAGTCGGATTTGCGGCCGTCAGCCGGTGACGACAGTTCTGGGCTCGACGAGTTCGCATCGAGCATCGTCGGAACGGACTGGGAGACGTACCGGCGGGAAGGGCCCGGCGTCAGCGCGTTCGTTCTTGAGGATGGCGTCGTGTACCACACCTACTCCGCGTATGCACGCGGGCTGGACGGCCTCTGGGGCATGTACCAGTGGCTCGACCGGGCACCACTCGGTCGCAACGAGACCGGCCACTGGTGGCGCCGCCACGACGAATACGACTGCCAGTGACGCGTGCTCCGCTGCGGCGGCGCCGATGAGCACGGTGTTCCTCAGGCGTCCCTGGTCATCATTCGCCACGCGCCGAGGATCGTCCAGCCAGCCAGGCGATGATTACGCAGATGGCCTGAGCTGCCGACTCGGGCAGCAGTGCGGCGCCAGGCCCTCCGACGCCTTCGGTTATCCGGTGGCAGCGCGGCTGCCACCGGCAGCCCGGAAGGTTGCAGGTGCGCAAGGACCAGTCCGACGACCGACCGCTGCAGATCCTGCAGGTGAGGGATGGCGAGCCCGAGTACGAATCCGACGGCCGCTTGAAGCTCGATCCACAGCCCGGCCTTGGTCATGAGGGAGATCGAGGGGCTGGCCGGGCGGGCCATGGCACGGGACACTCCGCGGACTGTTCCCGTTGTAGGGGAGAGAGCAGATGACCGGTTCGGCGCGGTCCCTGGCCCAGTTCTCCGAAGCCGGCGTGGGACAGGCCGGCAGGTATGTTCACGTTCGAGTCATCGATGACGGTCGGCGCGGCGAGGGCGGATACCGCGCAGACGATCGCGACCAGCGGCACGAGAATCGCCAGTCCGGCGGGGATGCGGGCCAGGTAGAGCGCCAGCCAGGACCGGCCGGTCACCACCAGGTGCCGGACATGCCTTCGGTGAGGTCGCGCGGTCCCGCCGTGCAGCCCACCATGACGGCGGTGATGTATACGAGTGTGGGCAAGAAGCCGGCTGCCCAGGACTGCGAAGATCACGTCGCCGCGCGAGGCGAACACGTGCAAGAGCAGCCCGATGAGGAGGAACAACGCCGGGAGCCCGATGTTCACCACGACGACGGCGATCATGAGGCCGCGCCGCCGCCGCAGTTCCATGACTCTGGTGGCGATCATGCCGATGGTGGGAATCGGCGAACCCGGCGGTCGCGGGAGTGACCGGCTGGCGCAGCCCGCACCGGGTGGTCGGGCGTGAGCGCGCCGCCGGCCGGCATCGTTGTCATTTCAGGTCTCCCGGCCTGCTTGTGACCTGCAGGAACCACGACTCGAGCGAATTCTGGACCGGCTGGAGCCGATCGACAGAGATTCCGCCTGCGACGAGAATCCGGTTGACTTCGGCACTGACGTCGCGTCCGGTGCCCGCGGGCAGCATGATCTCCAGGCCCAGCGCAGCCGGCGCGGCCTCGATGCGGGCACCGAGGATGGTGCCCGCGAGCAGGGCACGGGCCCGGCCGGGTTCAGAACATTCGACCTGAGGCGCGACCGACGCCCCCGCCAGCAGCTCGGCGATCGGTCCCTGCTGGATGATGCTGCCGCGATCAACGATGGCGACAGCGTCACACGTCCGTTGGACTTCGTCCAGGAGGTGGGAGGACAGCACGACCGTTGCAAGTGTGCGATACGGGAGGAGGGCGCTGCATCGGCCCGCGGTTGCACATTTACCAGTCCGCCACGCTGTAACCCCAGGTGGAGGCATATCCACCCTGCGATGGATCAGGCCGTTCAGCCTGGAATTGGTGCCGTTCGAGCCGGCGCGCCGTAGTGTTCGTCAGATGAGCACAGATCTCGCGGGCAGCCGGGCCCTAGCCGCGCTGCGCAGGGCGCGGGCGCGGCAGGAGGCGGCCCTCCGGTGGCTGCGCCGCCTTGCTCCGCACCTGTTCGTCGTGATGGTCGCGGTAACGTTCGGCAGCGGCCGGAACCCGATGCGTGCTCTCATCGCTGACGACCAGCGAGTGGTCCGTGAAGGACTGGCGATGTTGCTGGGCCTCCTGCCCGACGTCGAAGTCGTGGGCTCCGCCAGTGATGGCGACGAGGCCGTCCCCATGGCCGCTGACCTGCTCCCCGACATCGTCCTCATGGATCTGCGGATGTCCCGCTGTGATGGCGTCGAGGCCACCCGCCTGCTGCGTGAGCGCGTGCCAGATACCAAGATCGTCGTGCTGACCACATACGCGGATGACCGGTCCGTGATAACCGCCCTGAGGGCTGGCGCACGCGGTTACCTGATCAATGACGCGGGCGGGGCAGAGATCACGTGGTCGACGCCATCGCCACCGGATCGCCGGCCCAGGACCGGCGGCCGCGCTCATCTCTTCCTGCGGGTCTCACTCCCCGCGAAGCCGAGGTACTGTCACTCATCGCCAACGGCACGTCGAACAGCGAGATCGCGGAACAACTCGTCGTCAGCGAAGGCACCGTCAAACCCACATCAACCAACTGCTCGCCAAGATTGACGCACGCGACCGCGCCCAAGCGGTCACCTTCGCCTACCAGCACGGACTTACCCGGCTGCGGGATAGTCCGGCTGAAGGCTCTCACGCACTTCAGCTGGAGGGGAATACCAGCGAAACCACCAGCAGGCTCTTCGACTAAACAGCCTGCGCTGCGCCGGCCGCCAGGCTGGTGTCAGCGCGCGCTGGAACCCCCGGCGGTCTTGCAACGTCAAACTAGTGGCGTAGGCCATCGTGCTCCGCTTCCTCTGATCGAGTCGGCAGCTCTGATCGAAGGATCAGCAAGGTGGCCGTCCCAGCTACAGCACCACCTCGCGCAAGATCAACGAACGGCGTCGGCGGACGTTAGCCAGGCAGATAACGGACGTCCGAAGCCGGCGTGCTTCTCGCTTGGCCCGACCTCAGAGGACAACTGCGTGCACAGTGACCCGCAGCCCGGGCACCAGGCTCCGGCGCCGGAACAGGCAAGAAGACGCTGGCGCAGCCAGAGCCCGCAAGCTGGGTCAACTGATCTCGCGGATACGGAAGAGGACCAGGACGGCTCGCAACTGGAGCTGGTCTCCGACTCGTCGCTTCCGACTGCCAGAGAACTCGCCGCCAGCGGCACGAACCCTACAACGCCTGGCGAGGACGGGATCGTGAAGCGGCGGCCGACCAGAGCCCGTCATCCCGTCGCGCTCCATCTGGCAGTCTTGCTGGGCTACGTCGCCGCCGGTGTCGCGGTTACCTGGCCACATGCCACCTACCTGGCTGGCCGGCTCCCTTACACAAGGGACGCGGGAACCTACGTGTGGAACTTCTGGTGGATAGCGCGTTCGGTGGAGCACCTGAGCAATCCGTGGTCGACCACCTACCTTGCCGCACCGGTGGGGACCGAACTCGGGCTGAACGCGCTGATGCCGCTGGCCGGTGTGGTGATGATGCCGGTCACGGTCTTGTTCGGCCCTAGCGCCTCCTACAACCTGCTGTGCATCGCGCTGCCAGGCCTGCTCAGCTACGCGACCTACAGGGTGGCGCGGCTCTGGCTGCCGTCGCAGGTCGCGGCGATCGCCGCGGGCGCCTTCTTCGGCTTCTCGAGCCTCGTGGACTTCTGGACGTGGAATCACGTGAACCTGGCTGCTGGCGCGCTGTTCGTGCCGCTGGCGCTGGAGGCCGCGGTCCGGCTGCGTCGCCGACCCGGTCCCCGCCAGGCAGTGATTCTAGGTCTGGTCATTGGCGCCAGCGTGCTGGTCGATCAGGACTCGGCGCTGATGGCCGCGATGTTGGCTGTAGGGGCACTGCTACCGTGGCTGCTCGGCCGGCCGGTGCCGGCCGGCGACGCGGACCGATCTATCGCGGCGCGCGTTCTGAGTTGGCCGAGGTGGACACGAGTCATCCCGCTTGCGGTCGCCGGGCTGATCAGCGCGGTCGTGGCCAGCCCTCAGCTGTTCGCGATCGCGCATGAGGTCGCAGTCGGCGGCCCGGCCATCCATCCTGACGCGCACTCCTACCGCGGGGGTGCTTCGCTCCCCAATCTGATCGAGCCCTCGCAGCGAGTGAACGATCTCGGGTTGCCCATCCCGCACTCGCCGGGATTCGCCACCTACGGGACCGCGCTCACCATCTTGGCGATCGCGGGTCTGGCACTTGCGTGGCGACGGCGCAGAGCCTGGGGCTTGGCACTGGCGTGGCTCGGCGCCACGGTGCTGGCCATGGGGTCGACCCTCAATGTTGGCACTCACGCCTATGTGCCGGTTGCGCAGGTGTGGCATGGCGTTCAGCTTTCATCAATCATGCCGTACACCTGGCTCGTGCAAGCGCCGGGACTCGAGAGCTTCCGGGTACCAGCCCGCATCATCGAAGTCGGCCTGGTGGCCGCAGCATTGCTGGCCGGGTACACAGTGAACTGGCTCCGCGATCACGCTCCGCGCGTGATGATCGCCGTCCTCGCGGTGGCGGTTCTGGAGGCCGGGCTGTC
>WNGJ01008044.1_pt1 | contig 11238 bp, 8 predicted proteins | sample 5400611 | NCBI WGS metagenome assembly WNGJ01 (sample SAMN13153375, study PRJNA577476) | soil metagenome | isolation source: 40 cm soil or saprolite under Garry oak tree replicate 1 | place: USA:California | collected 2016-06-15 | reverse complement strand
TCGACTCCCTGTCTTACCGGACCTCCGTTGCCATGTCGATCCAGAACCGGGCAGCACGGCAAACCCCTTGACAGCAGCTCTCAGCCCTTAACTACCCGGCCTTGCGCCTAACCGACGTGTAGCGATCACGCATCACAAGGAGCCTCGGGCTTTGTGTCCATCGGTATGCCGTAAGTGCGGGCGAGATCCTTGATGGCGGTTCTGCTGTAGCCGGCGCGCTGTCCGATCTCGGTGAAGGAGAGTCCCTGCACGTGGTGGAGGTCCCAGAGCTGCTCGCGGGAGATGTCGTAGCGCGCCCGGCGCCGGCGGGCGCCGCCGGCTGGATCTGCAGGCGCTGGGTGGTAGAGGAGGATCGCCTGGATGGCGTCGCTGGTGGTTCCGAGGCGGCGGGCGATCGCTGCGGCAGATGCGCCGCCGGCGCGGGCGAGTGTGTGGATTTCGCTCAGGTCGACGCTGGCGAGGTCGGGCCCGGGCAGGTTCAGGCCGTCGAGGATCTTGGCCGGCGGCTGCCAGGCAGGGGGCTCGTCCCGGATCTGACGGCGTAGCAGGAATTGCTCTGCCACGCGGGTGAGCTCGGCGGCGAGCTCGGGTGTCAGGTAGGTGATGAAGGCGGCCAGCCGGTTCTTGAAGTTGTAATCGTTCCCCGGTCGCGCAAACGGCGCCCGGGTGAAGGGAAGGCCGCTGACCCGGGTGAACAGAACATGACGGGCGTATGGGGCGAGCCTTCTGGAGAGCTGGACGTGGTCGGCCCGGTCGGTGCGCAGGCGGATGTCCTCCCACTCGGTGTCCGGGAGCAGGCTGGTGTAGTCCAGGTGCCGGCGGCGCTCGTAGTCGATGGCCGGGGGCTGGGCATCGAGGTAGCCGACAAGCATCGTCAGCGCGGTGCAGATATCGCGCCATTGCGGCGTGGCGTGCAGGCGCTGCAAGGTGCTGGTGACCGTCCAGTGGGTGGTCACGTCGCCGAGGAGCTCGGCTGCTTCAGCGTGGGTGAGCCTGGTGCCGGCCAGGAGCAGGGAAGCCGCGAGGGCGGGGCCTCGCACCCCGGGGTAGCCGTCTTGCCCCGGCAGGAGCCGGGCGGTCCAGGCGGGCCAGAAAGCGGAGGGGATCGCATGCCGGCGGGCACGCGCAAGGGCCCCGGTCGTGTCGAGGCGGACGGCGGGCGCGCGGGTATGCGTGCGGTAGCGCAGCTGGTCGCCCGGACGTAGGTCCGGGCCGAGCACGGCGAGCTGGACGCCGCGGAGGATGTCGCTGGTATTACGGCCCCAGTCGTCGAGGCCGGAGGCGTGGGCCGGCAGGCGGACGCCCGCCGAGGTAAGCCGGCGCAGCCGGCGCGCGGCGGTTCCGGCGTCCTGGCTGGTCATGACCTGGACGGCATGGGACAGGCCCAGGGCCGCTCCAGCGGTCATGGGCGGCGCGGCCCCGACGCGGTGCTGGGCTGCGTGCTGGCCGGCGTGCTGCTGGCGGGCGAGCTGGTGCAGTGCGGCGAGCACCCGGTCGGCCATGTCACCGGGAATTTCCCGGTCCAGGGCGTGCGTAATGATGCGGCCCGCGATCGCGCGCAGGTCGGCCAGCGCGGTGATAGTCGCCTGCGGGGCGGTGGCATAGAGCCCGAAGTCGGCGGTGTCACCGTCGATAAGCTGGTCGAGGATCTGCTGGGCGGCCAGGACCGGGTGCCCGGCCGGTATCTGCAGGGTAGAGGTCCGGGCGAGGTCGGTCCCGCAGCGCTGGTGGCGGCGCCGTCCTGGCCGCTGGCTCTCTCCCGGCAGGGGGATGGGGGCCTCGCAGTAGCCCGGGGACGGCGGCAGGTGGCTCTCGCTGGCCCGGAAGCCGGGGATGCTGTCGCAGGCGGGGCAGGTATCGGCTAGCAGCCGCTGGTGAGTGGTGCAGGCAAAGCTCCAGGTCAGGCGCCAGCGGAGCTGCCAGCGCCCGCCGGTGTCGGCCAGGCAGCCGGGGCAGTAGCGTGATCCGCGGCCGCGGCCCCACAGGGCGCGGAGGCTGACCCGGCGGCTGGCGTGGTCGATCATGATGGCGCGCTGGTCATAGCGGGCCATGGTCATTGCGTGGAGCGCGGGAACGGGGACGCCCGCGGCGGCGCTGATCGCCTGCGCCTCGTGGTCACGCAGCAGCACAACCCGGTTGGCGGGGATGTCGCTGGCCCGGAGGACGTTGTGCGGTCCGCCGGGCAGGCCGAGCGACCAGTGAAGGTCGGTGAGCGGCACTTTGAGACGGTGCGCGAGCGCGTCCAGCCACGAGTCCAGTGCCTCCCCCGGCAGCGGTGCCAGCCGCAGCGGGAGCGTCCTGCCTGGCTTCATGCTCCTCTGCTTCGCGCTGACCGCCGTCCGGCGGGCCTGGGGCGGCTGGTCAGCCGCCCTGCCGCGAGCGAGGCCTCCAGCCGGACCCGGGCTGCCTCGGCTGCGGCGTCGTTCTTGATCTGGTCCAGCAGCCCGGTGTCCAGGCGCTCGGCGCCGGTGCGGATCGCGCGCTGGCAGCCGCGGCTGACCAGCGTCATGAGCGAGCCGATGTGGCCGGTAGAGCGGGCGAAGAGGTAGTCCGCCAGGTGGTCGGCGAGCATGCCAGGGTACTTGCCCGCGAGCACCAGCCGCTGCTCGATCGCCAGCAGCAGGCTGCGCCAGTCGCGGCGGTGCTCGTCGGTGTCGATCAGGAACGGGTCCAGGGTCAGTGCGGTGGTGCGGCGGCCGGTCTGGGCCAGGGACTCGTCGCCGTCGCTGTCGATCTCGCCGAACAGGCCGCGCTCGGCCAGGCCGACGCCGACGAACAGCAGGGTGACGGGGAACTCGTTGGCGATGTACTTGAAGTGGTTGCTGATCTCGGTCGCGCTGCGGTTCCTCGGGCGCAGGAAGTGCAGGTCATCAACTACAAGGACGCGTACTTCGCATGACAAGAAGCAGTCCAGCGCCCGCTCGCCGATCTGCGTGGTGGTGCCGCGGGCCTCGCCGGGATGGCCGAAGAAGTCGAGCATGGCCCGGTTGAAGTCCTTCATGCCGGTGTTGCCGGTCAGCCCGACCCGGCATACCGGCCACCGCTCGTGCCCGGCCTCGGTGACCGGGCCTGCCTCCGCGATCTCCCGCAGGTGGAACTTCCTCGCGAACGACAGTACTGCCGTTGTCTTCCCCAGGCCCGGGAACGCGTCGACCGCCACGGCGCCTTTCGCCTTGTCCCCGTCCTGCTGGTTGGAGTCGGCTATGTCCCACAGGTCCTCGTGCAGCGCAGCCAGCTGCGGGGTCCGGATCGGCCCGAGGTTGGCGTGCCACGCGCGCCGGTCCCGGTCGTGGACCGCACGGGAAGCAGGGCTGAGCGCCGACAGCTGCGCCGTCGTCAGCTGCTCGGGCATCACCCGGTCAGGGGCCTCCGCGAACGTCCGCCAGCCTTCTTTGTGCGCCAGCGTCAGGTTGTCCAGCCGCGGCCCGGTGCCCGCAGGCACGGTGCTGCTCACGCGTCCCCCAGTGCGTCCGCGTAGAAGTCGTCCTCGCCGCCATCCGAGGCGGCGGGGGCGTCGAGCTCGTCCTCCTCATCGTCATCCCCGCCGGTCTGCCCAGGGTAGGACTGCAGCCCGTCCTGGCCTTCCGTGCCCGGATCGCCCGCTGGGTCGGCTGCCGGCTGGCCGAGTGTCCGGGCCAGCGACGACAACACGGCCAGCGGGTCATCATCCGCGCCCTCGGGCCTGAGCAGGGCCTTCTGCTCGCGAGACAGGCGCAGCGCCATGCGCCGCTCGGCGGCAGTCATCCCGAGGCCGAGGTTCCAGCGCTCCAGCAGGGCGGCGACCGCCTGCTTGTCGTCCGGGTACCGGTACTTCGATGCGGCCATCTTCCGGGCGAACTCCAGGGCCTCCTCGCTGACCGGGAAGTCCACCGCCGGCGCATGCTCCCAGGTCAGGGTGGACCAGCGGCGGGTGTCCGGGCGGCGGAAGTAGACGCGGGTGATGTCGTCCGGATCAGCCTGGACCGGCCACCGTCCCCTGGCCTTCGGCCCGGTGTAGGGGCTTGTCTGCCCGGCCAGGCCCGCCAGCGCCGGGCCGCGGTAGCGGCAGGAGCGGAGCTCCACGCCGTAATGGTGGATGGGCACCCACTCTGTCTTAAGGAACTCATAGGCCAGGTCCGGGTCACGCGGCACCTCGATGTAGCCTGCACGGGCCACCCCGTGATCGAACATCGCCGCCGGGGACAGCTCCAGCCCAGGCACCTGCGGGTCGGCCAGGCCGTCGTTCGGCTTGTGGTGATACACGCAGGCCGACCACTCCCGGATGATCTCCTCAAGCTCGTGGAGGAAGAAGAACGCCTGTCCCTCCGGGTCAAGGCCGCGGGAGTGGACGTCCGGGCCCTTGTAGGCGGGCAGCCATTGCAGCAGTCCCTCCCGCAGCGTCCGGAAGTATCTTTCGACCGGCCCCTTGTCCCGGCCCGTGCGCAGCCTCGCGGGCTGGATGGAGATGCCCATTCGCTGGCAGACGCTGGTGAGGTGCTCGGAGACGTAGACCTTGCCGTGGTCCACCACGAGGGTCTCCGGCACGAGAGCGGGCGACGCCGCGCCGCCTCCCCGGGCCGCGTCGGCCATCGGGCCCTCGATCGCGTCGCGGTCTAGGACGATGCCGCGCGGGATGCCGTGATCGGGCCAGGCCGCGTGCGCCGGCCAGTCTGCTCCTGCTGGCCTGGGCCGGTATGCCTGGAACAAGGTCGCGGCAATGTCCACGGACTTCGTCGATGCCGGGGTGACCCGCAGGCCCGTGATGCAGCGCGAGTACCAGTCCATCGCGACGCTGAGTTCCGGCTGCACCCACCGGAACGTCAGCTGGTCGAGCGCGAACACGTCCAGCCGGGTGGTGTCCATCAGCAGGTACTCGCCGGGGCGGGAGGGCCGCAGTTTCCCGTACGCGGCCGTCGGCCGGCCCGCGATGTCCCGGCGGCGCTTCCCGCTGACCCCGAATGTCGGCTGCCTTCTTTCCAGTTCCGCCAGCCATCTGTAGGCGGTCGACCGTGTCGGCAGGCAGATCTCCTCGCCCGGGTAGCGGGCTGCCAGGCGCGGGCCGATGCTCTGGAGGATCTTCGCCTTGCCCGGCGTCGACTCGTCCTTGTGCTCCCCCATGATTTCCAGGGCCATCTCGACCCACCGCGGGTCCGCCCGCCCCAGTCCGCCCGCTCCTGCTTCTCTCGCTGGCAGTTCTCCGGCCAGGGCTGCCTCGCGCTCCTCGCGCGTGGCGGCGACCCAGCGCTTGACCGTGCGCACGCTCACCCCGCGCTCCGCGGCCTTCGCCGCGTACCGCCGCATCAGCGGTATCCCGGGCGCGTACTCAGGGCGCGGCTCTCCCTGCCCGGCCAGTTCCGCGGTCCCCGACCGGTAGCCGGACAGAACCTCGTTCACGTCCGCCGCCCGCTCCCGCACCTCCTTCAGCGCTTCCGCGGTCAGCTGGCCCAGGATCACCGACGCCATCTCGCGCGGCTCGTCCGAGGACGGGCCGGGACCGTCCGGGATCACCCTCGCACGGCCCGAGGCGAGCGCCTCGCGAAGGGACAGCCGGAACCTGCGGTCCCGCCCGTCCCGCACAAGCAACTCGTTGCCGTGCGCCGAGGCGAACATCTCCACGACCGTCACGACCTCCCCGTCGTAGGCGAAGCGAGTTCCCACGCCCACGCGGACGCCGGCCTGCCCCATATACGCTCCCCGGTCGAAAGAGCCGGCCTTCCCGTCCTCCGGCATCCGCCCCTCCCCGCTGTCCGCAGCCGGACGCGGAAGGTCCCGCGTCCCCGCTCCCCTCACCTCGGCCGTGACGCCTGCGCGCAGCCGGTGCCGGGCCGACAGCGGCGTGCCCAGGTCCGTCACCAGGTGCTGCGCCCACAGCAGGTGCAGCACGCCCGCTCTCACCAGTTCCGCAGGCCGGCCCGGAAACGCCCGGAACGCCTCGCCCAGCGTGGCACCGTCCAGGCCGGCACTGCGGATCTCCGCCAGCAGCTCCTGATCGAGCAGCCAGGCGCGCCGGTACCCGGCCAGGAACCGCACGTTCGCCAGCTCCGCCTCCGGCGGCTCGGACCACGCCTCGAACTCCCAGCCCCGGGATTCCACCGTCTCCCGCGCCCAGCCCAGCGAGAATGACACCTTCGGCCGGGTCAGCAGGTGCCGGGGCTTCACGTCAACCACCAGCGGAACCCTGCCCCGGCGCAGGATCAGGAAGTCCGGGACGTGCCTGCGCTTCCTGCCGTCTACCTGAGCCGAGAGCAGGAACGGCTGGGCGAACACCGCTTCGGTGCCGCGGTCGAAATCGGCGTACAAAAGCCTGGTCAGCTCAAGCCTGGACTCGTAGATCACGTGCCCGCTCATGACCGACGACCAGTAAGTACCCGAGTAGTGCTGCTGACCATGACGCCAGCGGAATGTCCGCCACGGAACCGTCCGCGCGATCCCGAGGTCCGGGGCACCGGCCGTCCACTTCTTCTCACGGACGACGCCATCCTCATCGCGAAGGCTCACGGAAACGGAACCAACGACAGGACTCACGTGCCACCTCTCGCACCGCAGGGCTCAGCTGAACCCTGTCCTGACGAAAAGCTAACGACCGTGACAGAACGCAACTATAGAGTCCAGCACAGAACGAGAGCGGCTAGTTACGCAAAGAAGCAACGGCTAGACGGCTCGTCCCACTTTTGTGTCCCCGATGGGCCAGACGAGGGACATCAGAAATGGGAAAGGGACATCAGAAATGGGAACCTACAAGTTACAAGGCGATGGCCGCGAGCGTACCTAGGAGGATGAACGGCCCGAGCGGCAGGTGGCTTGTGCGGGTCGCCCGGTGCAGGGCCAGCAGCGCCCCGCCGTACAACCCGGCCAGGGCGAACGCGGCGAAGGTGCCCGATAGCAGGGCCTGCCAGCCGATCCAGCCCAGCGCGGCGCCGACGCTGGCGGCGAGCTTGGCATCCCCCAGGCCCAGGCCCCCCGGCCGGATGACCGCAAGGACCAGATAGAAACCGGCCAGCGCGACCGCGCCGATGGCCGCACGGCCCAGGTGGCCGGGCTGGTGGCCGGTGAGCGCGGCGGCGGCCAGCAGCGCGAGGGTCCCGGCGAAGGCGGCGGCGGTGAGCGGGTCGGGGAGCCGGCGGACGGCCACGTCGATGAAGGCGAGCGGGACGGCCAGCAGGACCAGCCAGGCCAGTGCCGCCAGCTCCCATGCCGAGGATGCGCGGGCAGCCACGACGGCCAGGGCCAGCCCGGCGGCCAGCTCGGCCTGCAGCGGGTACGGGCCGATCCGGGCGCGGCAGCGGGGGCAGCGGCCGGTGACCGGCCGCAGCGCCCGCCACCGCCAGCGATCCAGCAGGATCTCCTGGCTGCAGACCGGGCACGCATGGCGGGGCGGCAGGCCGGATTCGGTGCTCCGGGCGAACACGCTGGCGCGTATCCGCGGGCCTGCGATCACGCCGACAGCGGCTGCGGCGATGATCCAAGGCAGCGTCACCGTATCCCCTACATCTCGCCCGAACGCGAGCATGCGCCACAACCACTCGCCGGGAGCGGGACACGCTGACGACGGGCAAACCTCCCGTGAATCTGCTCCCGATTTTAGTAACGAGATGTCAGCCGTTTCGGCCTGCGGCCAGGGTGCCGCATAAAGCACGCTGACAGCGCTGCGCCTCGCGGAGAACTCCGATCCGCTTGGCATTCGGCCTCGCGGTACAGAGACGGCTAATCCGCGACCTGCGCGGCGACTAATGCCAACTCCTCCGGGTCGTGGGGCTACGCTCTGCGACTGTGAATGGCAACGATGGCCTCCGCGCGATGCACGCGGCTGATGGCGACCCGGAACGAACCCTGGTGGCGGATCGCTACGGCAGCGTCGTCGACCTTTACGTCCTTTTGCAGCGCCCTGACGGGATGATTCTCCTGCTGGAGCGCTCGGGCACTGGCTATGCCGACGGCCAGCTGTGCCCGCCCTCGGGTCACCTGGAGGCGGGGGAATCAGTCGTCCAGGGCGTGATCCGCGAGGCACGCGAGGAAACCGGGGTGGTCATCGATCCTGGTGACCTGGTTTTCAGGCACGTCATTCATCACCGCAACCCGCTGGGCCAGGCACGCATCGGCTTCTTCTTCACTGCCACCCACTGGCAGGGGGTGCCCGACAACACCGAGCCGCACAAGTGCGCCGGGCTGTACTGGGTCGATCCAGCCCGCCCGCCTGCCAATACCGTCCCCTACACCGCTGCGGCGCTGGCGGCGATCACGCGGGGAGCGCCTTTCTCGCTTGACGGCTGGCCTGGATGAGGGGGCTGGGGATGAATCGATATCCGGCGGACGGCGGCCTCCGCCGGGCTTAGGAGGCGACCGGGGCGTCGCGGGTCAGGCCCAGCTTGGTGACGCGGGCAGCGATCCACCGGACCCGCTCGGCGGTGGTCATGTTGGGCGGGATGTCGATGACCCGCTGCCCGACGCCCGCGCACGTCGACCGGACGACCCGGTCGGCGGCCGGCTGCAGGTCCAGGACCTTGGACCGGTACGGGTCACCCACTTGATGCTGGTCGAACCGATCGCAGCAGTAGAACACCGCATCGTAGGTGCCAGCCCACGCTTCACAGAAGGTTTTCATCGCCTCCAGCACGGCGGCCTCGCGGCTGCCGGGCGGGGTCTCCAGCACCAGCCAGGCGTAGGCCATCACGTTAGCGATGGTCTTGTCGGCGATGATCATGGTGTGCTGGCGCGCGGCGCGCAGCTGGGCTGATAGCTGGGCGGCGAACAGGTCGACCTCGGTCTCCAGGTCGAAGGTGCCCTTGTCGTGGACGACGATCTCCTCGATGAACGGGCTGTGCCGTGCGGGTTCCTCGACGGTGGCGACGTGGATGCCGCGCTCGCGGTAGTAGGCGGCCAGCGCGTGGGTCAAGGTGGTCTTGCCCGAGGCGTGGGTGCCCTCGATGGCCAGCACGACGCAGTCACGCAGCATCAGGTTCTCCCAGCAGCGCGGTGAACACAGGATGCGCCAGCCAGCCGAGGGTGTCGCCCAGTTCGCGGGCCAGCAGCCGGTTGACGTTGAGGCCGGGCTGCCAGTGCGCCAGCCCGGCGGCGCGGGCGGCGACCAGGGCGGTGGACAGCGAGTGCCGCAGGTTCAGCACGGTGATCTTCTCCCGCGCCGCGACGTCGCCGTCCTGGAGCCAGCGGCGGTGCAGCGCGGTCATCGAGATGCCGCGCAGCTCCGGCTGGGTGACATCCAGGCGCAGGTCGGCGCAGACATCGACCAGCCGGCAGGACTGGCAGGCCAGGAGGTGACCGGCGTCGTAGCGGGTGTCGAGGAAACGCGGCTGGCTGGGGGACGCTTCCCGGCGTTGCCGCCACGAGGCAGCCGCGGCCGCGACCGCTGGCCGTGCTGCCGGATCTGCCGCGGCCAGGACCCCCAGGTCGCTGCACAACTGGTGGCCGGCGATCAGGCTGGCGTGCTGCATCAGGCAGGCCAGCGCGGCGGCCGCCCCGGCTACCAGGTCCGGGCCCTCGCTGGCGTCCTGGACGTAGGCCGAGGTGTACCAGAACCGGGACACCTCCAGGCGGGTGCTGGCGTCACTGGCGGGCAGCGCAAACCAGACCACCGAATAGCAGAACGGCACGTTGCCGCCCCGGACCCGGTAGTTCTTGGACCACTCCACATCAATGGCCGCCAGCAGACGGGTCTCAGGCGGGAGCCCGGGCACCAGGCCGGAGCCGGGGACGTTGGTGCTGATGATCACTTCAGGTTCCCCGGCAAGGCCGCTCCCACGCGGATGCCACTCTGTGCGACGGTCTGAGTGGTCAGGGCCGCAGTATCCGGTGCGGGCTGGGGCAGGCAGTCCCAGGTGGCGGCAGCAAGGACCGGCCCGATGCGCAAAATCCCGGCCCAGTTGTAGCGGCCCTGGTGGCGGGCGCAGACCAGCGCAATCATCAGCGCCCGCTCCACGGCCAGCATCACCCCCTCACCGCCGTCCGCCCCGTCTGCGCCAGACCAGGCAGCGATACCAGCATGCTGGCAGGCCAGCTCCAATGACGGTGTCCGGGGCAGATCGAGCCCGCAGTCGAAGGTCGCCGCCCGGCCGGCGATCTTACCCCGGGCCGCCCATTCACGCTCGACGGCAGCCAGTCCTCGCAGCGCCGCCGCGTCGCCGGCCTGCCGCAAGGCGGCCAGATCGCCGACGAGCAGGTGCCCGGCCAGGACGGCCGCGTGGCGGCGGGCCTGCATCAGGTCCAGATCGGCCAATGCGGCCAGCGCGACCAGGTCCGCAGGGTCGTCGGCGCTGGCCGCGCGGAACCCGAACGTCAGCGTCTGCTCCGTCACGCTCATCGCCTGGGTGCGGTGCAGCGGCAGGTACACGATGGCTACCGCAGAAGGCGCCAGATGGCCGTCCATTGCTGTCCGCCCGGCGGGTGAAGGCCGCCAGTCTCGGGACGGGCCGGCGGTAGAGCTGCTGCCCGGTCCGGTACGGGTCATCGGGCCAGGTCATGTTCGTGTACGTACGCATCACGGGTCGCTGCGCGTGGCGGTGTAGATGCTGCGGCCGAGGTATTTGGCATAGTGGCTGGCCTTGTACGGGTAGCGCTCCCAGATCGCGGTGACCGGCTCCTCCAGCAGGTTGCCCAGCCGCAGGAACAGGTCCGGCTGATCATAGACCGGCCACGCCTGCGCGTTCCCGTTCGGCTCGACCACGATCATGTGCCCCTCGGTCTCGGCCGTCCACGGGGTCATCCGCACCGCCGGCCGCCAGTCATGCGTGACCCGCAACTCGGTCAGCCGCTCGAACGCATCCTGCGCCTCCTCGACCGTGATGAACTCCCGCTCGGACAGGCCCAGCGCGTTGCCCTTACGCAGCGGCAGGATCAGCTTCAGCTTCCCCGCATCCAGCACGTCAGCGATCTGGTACAGGTACGGCAGGGCATGCACCGTCGACCGCAGCACCACCGCCGACAGCGAGACCGGCAGCCCGGCCTCGGTGAACGCCCGCACCCCGGTCATGGCCTTGTCGTAGTCGCCCCGGACCCGCGAGAACGTCGCCCGCGGCCCGTCGAACCCGATGTTGACGAACGCCACCTTCCCCGCCAGGCCAGGCGCCATGACCAGGCCGCGGGTCGCATTGGTCGGCAGCCCGATGATGAAGCCGGAGTACATGTCCACGATCTCGGGCAGGTCGCGGCGCAGCAGCGGCTCCCCGCCGGACAAGAACACCCGCTGCACCCCGACCAGGTTCGCGCGGATCACATCGAGCTGGTCCAGCGTCAGGTCGGCCATCT
>WNGJ01008043.1_pt1 | contig 11238 bp, 11 predicted proteins | sample 5400611 | NCBI WGS metagenome assembly WNGJ01 (sample SAMN13153375, study PRJNA577476) | soil metagenome | isolation source: 40 cm soil or saprolite under Garry oak tree replicate 1 | place: USA:California | collected 2016-06-15 | reverse complement strand
AGTCTGGAATGGTAATTCTGTACTTTTCCCTCTCTTGCTTCTTCATTCGTCCCGTTAGCGACACTGGCTGGTAGCTGATTGCTCGGACGATGTCGATGTTTCTCTGGGCGAAGCGGAGTATGCCGCCTAGCTCGTGATCATTGATTGACTTGATGACGGTCGGGACGAGTACTACGCCGAGGTTTGCTTTTCGGCAACTCTCGATTGTGTAAGGTGCCTCCCAGTGGTTCTTGGGGTTGGTCTTGGGGCTGACTCCGTCGAAGCTCATGTAGAGGTTGCTGAGCCCGTTATCGCGTAGGATATGGGCCAGGTTGGGGTTGAGTGCGAGGTTGATGCCGTTCGTATTGAGCTGGATATGGTCTACTCCCTCTTCTTTGATGATCTTAACGATCTCTGGAAGCTCTGGTCGTAGGGTCGGCTCTCCTCCGGTTATCTGGAGCGAGTTTCCTGGTACGGGCCTCTCAGCTTTGAGAGCTCGGACCATTTCTTTGACCTGGTCGAGGGTTGGCTCGTACACGTACGCTCCTTCCAGGCCCTTCTTGACGTAGAAGAAGCAGTACCAGCAGGTCAAATCGCAACGGTTAGTGACAATGATGTTCGCAAGACCGGTATGGCTGAGGTGATTAGAACATAATCCGCAGTTCGCGGGGCATGCGCAACTCTCGATCGGGACGTTCGGTGCGTGGGTTCCTTTGCCGTCAGACCAGTAGGTTGCGAATTTCTGATACATGTCGTATGAGCCGAAGTAGAGCTCTTCTGTCTCACCGTGTTCCGGGCAGGTCTTGGTCATGAAGACCTTGCCTTCCCGTTCGAAGACGGTGCTTGGGAGAATGCGGTTGCATTCTGGGCAGATGCTTTGCGTTCGGCGAATGAATTGTCCTATTTGCTTCTGTGGCGACTGTAGTTCCGCCGGTAGTTCGATTTCTAATAGTGCCATCATATACCACTCTGAGTAGTGAATACGGGTAGCGGGACCGGTATTAATGCTTTTGACACCAGTCACAAGGTGAAATAGGGTACTACCCTGAGGGGTATCCTATGCCCGTTCCGGGCTCTCTCAAACGCCAGCCGGTCAACAAGAACGAGATCGCTCAGCTTCTCGAACGCCAATTCAATTTACCACCGTTGGAGACACTTGCCTATCTTCAGATGATCGAACGAGGTAGCGTTGGGATAGATGAGCTCGCTGAAACTCTCACCCTCTCAAAGGAGAAGACAAACGACCTCCTTCAAGTAATGATTAGACGAGGTCTCATCATACGGGCACCAAGATCAAAAGATGCCTACAGCGCACTTCATCCAAGGATGACAATGACCAACATCTTCAAGATCTACGAGAAAGACCTTGTTCAGTCCCTAAGGGATCGCAGAGCTACTGTTGACAGAGTAGTCAACCTCTTGACACCTATCTATGAGGAAAAGAAACCGGATTCGAATTAGGATTCTTCAGAGGCTTGAGAGGGAAGCGGATTGGGACTGTATCGTTTCTTGTCCTTGTTCTCCTGCAGAATATCCGCGAACGGCTCACCCTCTTCTTCAGACTCAGCCTTTTCCTCCGCTTCTTGAGACTGGGTGTTCTCCTCAGCTGAAGAGTCCTCTGCAGCTAGGTTCGTTTCGTCCATGGATTCCGTTGGAGATGGGTGTGCTTCGACTGGCTGAGAAGGAGGAACGTCCGGAATAGGGATCGTTAGGGTCTCGGCCAGAGGGGTCTCGGGAACCACCTCGATTGCAGTGGACTCCTCACCTGAGGTCTCAAGGGAGGGCTCTTCCGGCTCGTCAGACGGCGCCATAACATGTTCTCTTTCCCGAGGGATTATTGCTCTGGGGTCCTTAACACCGTAGAACCGGTCTGTGAAGTACGAATAGACGTCTATCGTCTGAGCAGCGGGATGGGCTGGAAAATCGTCTTTGAGCTGGCAGAGAGCACAGAGGACCGTTGCGTGTCCAGTCTGCTTGTCAATGGTTACCCTGACAGCTTCTTCGCCGCATCGTGGGCATGTGAAGACTGTGGGGAGTTTCTTTTTGACGATTCTAACTACTCGGCGTCTTCTTCTCCCCAACCCAAACGACTCTGAGAGTTCAGGTGGGTAGGAGTCAATATTTACCTTTGTTCGGGGTTCTTCCCGCTCGTCTTTTGAGTCGAGAGAATAGCATACCCCCAGCCAGCGATGCTGAGTCCAAAAAGGGCCTCGAATATGAGGAATGCGGCAAAGGCTATTGCGCTTCCAAAGATAGAGGCGAGCCCGATAATTTGGAGAACAATTAGCCAAAGGCCCCATCTGGGGAGGACTCTGGCTCGAACAACTGCCACACTGAAAACAAGATATCCAACCACGAAGGTAAATGCGACTATTAGAAAGGTCGCAATGTAGCCGTTGTTCGTAGATAGGCCGTCGTACAGCGAGGGCGAGTTAGCCGCCATGTAAGGCCCTAGGAGGGCATCGCTCCACAATGCGTATGCTCCACCAGTGGCGCCCGCGAAGAAGAAGAGTAGAAAGCCCAAGGTCCCAAGCCTACCGAGGCTGGCTGAGAACCGCGAGTACCAGCCTACAAGCCCCAGGAGGATGGTCATCCACCCGGCGAACTCAAAGATATGCGCTGGGACCCAGAGCGACTGTTGAACAAACTGGGATGTAGTCCCTTGAGGGTGTATGATAGAGGCTACGACTATCATCCCTCCGCCGAGCAGGAGCAATGGCCCACTCCATCTCTCAACGGTATCCAAGCTATCTCTGGGCAGAACCTGTATGCGAGTATAAGGCTTCCTTCAAGGAATCTTAGCGAAGCGGTCCGAGCATGGTCTCGGTTCCGTAGCGAATGCTCTCCTTACCCATAGATGCTAAAACTCCATTTTGGCCCCATATCATGGCGAGAACAAGGATAGGGGTTTACATTGGGCGGTCGGCTATGTTCTTATGCGGAACTCAAAATGTTGGAAGAAGAAACCTGAACTAAATTTACCTTTGGTCACAGGTTCGACCGCTAGACCAGCGTTGGACTCGCAAGGAAGATCAGTATTCAGGCGGGACAATCGAGAACCGAAAACCCGGAGAGCCTGCCCGGCCTACCCTTGAAACTACCCGAATTCGGGTTTTGCGGATCGTCTTTCGAAACCGTTCTGAAATCTGACTTTGAAACCAGTTATTGAATCAGCTACCAGAAACAGTTTCTGAAACAGCTTTTGAATCAGTTCCTGAAACAGGTCTTGAAACAGATCCTGAACTAGTCTTTGAAACCGCTACTGGATCACTTCTTGAACAACAACCGTGAATTTACCAAGGCCCCCCGGGGCCTACTCGAGTCTCGCGCCGTCAAGAGACTCTAGGGGGAGAAGGAAAGTATAGCAAGCGCTTATTACGAGCGATTTTCCGCCAATCCCTCTGGTAACTATGCCCGGTAAAGTAGTACATTTCGAGCTACCGGCCGACAACGTCGAACGCGCGAAGACCTTCTACATGAAAGCCTTCGGATGGGAGATCAACCAGTACCCAGGAATGCAATACCACATGGTAGGCACCACACCATCAAATCAGCAGGGAATGCCCACGGAGCCAGGCGCCATCAACGGTGGAATGACCAAACGCCAAGACCCAAACAAGAACATCGTAATCACGGTAGACGTCCCTGACATTGAAGCAGCACTCAAGAACATCGAGAAGTTAGGCGGCAAGACAGTCAAGAAGAAAGAAGCCGTCGCAGAGATGGGCTTCACAGCCTACTTCAAGGACACCGAAGGAAACATAGTCGGACTCTGGCAGAGCGCTCGTCGCATGTAGAAACAATATCTAGTCTGTCGGCCCCCATTCTTTTTTCATCCGGGTTCACCGAAACAGTACTCCAAAATTCCTATCGTTGAGCAACCGAGAGACTAACCCGTCCGATAGCTGTTAGGGGCGAGGACTGAAATAACCCACTGAACCACTCTCAACAAACTTCTAGAAGGATCGATGTATACCGAGTTGAAAGCGCAGCCAGCCGAGAGACACAAGCACATCCGCGCCAGAGGCTATATCGGAAGCTCAGCGCTCGGAATATCGGACGGGCTTATCACGAATCTTGCGTTCCTGAGCGGATTTGCCGGAGCGACCGACAAACTGCCATTGATTCGTTTCGCCGGAATAGCCTCCATGCTTGCCGGGGCCATCTCGATGTTTTTTGGAGGTTTCCTGGCTGAACGTTCTGAATACGAGCTTTACGAGGCTGACGCCAAACGGGAAGCAGGCGAGATAGAACAGGAGCCCGAGGAGGAGAAGAGCGAGCTGAGAAATTTCTACGTCGCAAAGGGTCTCAGTCAGGACGAAGCAGGAAAGGTTGTTGAGAAAATAGCTTCTGACAAGGAGAAATTCTTGGAAGACATTTTGATCCACGAGTTACACGAACACAGAACAAGGCTGGAAAACCCGTTCAAGATGGGCGGAGTGATAGGTCTCTCATTTCTAGTCGGTGCCCTGATACCCTTGGTTCCTTTCCTTCTTCTCAACTCGAGAGATAGCTCGATCCTCGCCGCAGCACTGGTCTCCCCGTTGTTTCTATTCGCGGTTGGAATGTGGAAGGGTCGGATTGTCGGCAGAAAATTATGGAGGAGCGGTCTGGAAACATTGCTCATCGGCGTCTTTGCATCCGGGCTCGTGTACCTGATTGGAACCGCTCTTGTTTTCGTCTGAATGAGAAAACATACAATGTTGACAAGAACCGCATCTCTTGGTAGAGGAGGTTACCGGTTTTGTGGAATCTCTCGCTGTCCATTCATGTAACTTTGCAGAACATGAGGTAATTCGATCGTTCCGTCACGTGTCTGATTGTTTTCCATTATCGCCACAATGGCGCGCTCAGTGGCAACTAGCGTGCTGTTCAAGGTATGCGCGTATTTGGTGGGAAGGCTGGGCTTCTCCCTGTAACGAACCTTTGACCTGACAGCCTGGTAAGAAGTACAGTTACTGCACGACGCCATCTCCCGATACTTTCCTTGTCCAGGCAACCACGCCTCAAGATCGTATTTTTTCGCCGCAACAGTCCCAAGGTCCCCTGTGCACACATTAACCACCCTGTGCGGGATCTCAAGACTCTGGAAGAACTCCTCAACGTTCCTCAACAACTCCTCATGAAGTTTCCAAGAATCCTCTGGTGTTGAGAACAGGAACATCTCGACCTTTTCGAACTGGTGGACTCGGAATATGCCCTTCGTATCCCGCCCGTGCGCTCCGGCCTCTTTTCGAAAACATGGACTGACCCCGGCGTAACGCAACGGCAGCGTCGGCTGATCGATAATATCGTCGTTGTGAAGTGCCAGAAGAGCATGTTCAGCTGTCGGTATCAAATATAGATCCTCCCCCTCGATCTTGTAGATAACGTCCTCGAAGTCTGTGAGCGCAACCGCTCCTGCAATGACGTCGCGCCGGAGGAAGTATGGAGGCTGGTAGAGCTCGAAACCTTTCTCCTTGACGAAATCTAGTCCGTACTGGATCAGTGCATGGTTCAGCCGAACGAGGTCTTCTCTAAGATAATAGAACCGAGCCCCAGCAACACGGCCGGCTTTCTCAACATCGATGAGTCCATGTTTGAGTCCTAGATCGATGTGGTCAAGAGTCTTGAAATCAAACTTTGGAATAGTACCCCACTTTCTCACTTCTACATTGTCGTCTTCGTCTTTTCCAAAGGGCACGCTATCGTGAATAATGTTGGGAAGATTCAAGAGAATATTATCGATCTTCTCTCTTTCTGCATCGATTCTTGCTTCGAGGCTTTTGATCTTCCCCGGGACTGCCTCGGCTTCTTTCATTAGTTCCGTGGCATCCTGTTTCTTTTTTCTCGCCTCGGCGATTGCCGCGGTGACCTCGTTCCGTCTCTTCCTCAGCTGATCAGTCTCCGCTTGGAGCCGCCGCCATTCAGCGTCCAGTTTCAACAACAAATCCACCTGGCCCAGCTTCTCGGTCAAACCTCTCTTTCGCAGGCTCTCTTTCACCACCTCCGGGCTTTCTCTCACGAGCTTGATGTCCAGCAAAACAGGTTCGCGTCAAGAATCATCCCGTCGGTAAAAAACCAATGTTCCCCTTCGATGTGCCAAGACTTTTCAAGGACCAAGACCCTCTCGGAGACTCCAGTCTTGGAGTTACACCAGCACGACGTAGTCTATTTCGGAGTCGTCAACCTGATCGATAACGGCAACGTTATGGGCACGATCGACGTCTGGAAATGCAGATCATGCCCACAGACATTCTGCGAAGACAAACGTTTCGGCATGACAGACCTTGCCCCAGAAGTTGGACTCCCAAAAATAGAACCTAGCTCAAAATGGGCTGCCCTAATCTGCACGAGAAACACCGGCTCGAACTGGACCCTTATCCAGACAAGACCTGGCGCAATAGTTCAGCACTCTTGCACTCCTGACACAAAACTTGAACTCACCGTTGGACTCGATTATTCGATAGAGGTTGGTCCCGCCTCTGGAATAGGCCAGCATAGAATCATCCTTGTGGAAAACTTCGTCAATGCACCAGTCGACGTGATAACGGGGAAGAAGCATCTTGGAACAACCAACGCCAACCAAGCGCTGGGAAAGCCATTCTCGTTTACGCCGCCTTTGTCCGCGGCTGTGATCTCCCCCTCTAGATATAATGTTCTCAACCTAACAAGCATCCTGTTCATCATCTCAGGAGTCTGGCTTGGCTTAGTCGCCTCGTTCAGCCTCGCAACCCCAGCGACCTTTAGCATCTTTGCAATTCTCGCCCTTGCGGCCATTTTGTCAGGATTCTTTTTGCGTAGGCCCAAACTCTGGCCCGCTACCTTGGGTTTAGCAACAGTTGCAATCGCGTTCCTTGCTCAGCTCTTAATCCAGTTTGGCAGCGGGCTCACCGCGAGCGCCATAGCGTTAGACATCCTTCTGGCCGCATCCGCTATTACCGGCTGGTTGTCGTGGTCACGCGTTAGGAGTCTGAGAGCAAAACAGTGGCACCCACTAGACATGCCAGCCTACGGCTGATCACAGATGAACGCTCAGAACCCATTCCGGAAAGGCGAGGAAGCCCAGCTACAATATGAAATCGACGTGTTCATCGACGAGATGGGCGACGCGAGCGGCGTCGGCGGCGGAGTCGCCAACTTCCTAACAGGCTACGCGATATACAAGGGCGAAAGATTCCCCTTCGAAGCCGTCGCCTACGGACGCATTGGCGGACAAAACGTCAGCCCAACCCTCCAACCCGACGCGATCAAGAGACTCGAAGAGCTCGGAGTAGACCTCGAACTTTTCACGGCACGATTACAGAGAAAAATGGTCGAAGGAGAAATGACGGTGAACATTCCCGAGGGAACCTCTCCACCAGAATAGACGCAAGTAAGAATGGTCAGACCCGCAGATCAGAGCCGCTTTCACGGAACGCTAGGAATTGATGGTCACTAGCTTCTCGCCGAAATAGTACGCCTTCAGATTACAGAACTCGCACCAAGCGCCAACCCTATTGTCAGTCTGGTCCGAGAAGTAAACGTTCAACCGCGCACGCCCACAACGTGGACATTCATTGCTCGCAACCTTCTCCAACACTAACTACCACGAGTCTACAGCCTCCGGCAAGTATTATCCAGGAGATGATGCCAAAAGTGAAACTGAGAACTATCCCGACGACCCTCCTCTCCTGACTCTGGTCGGGTCCGCAGCTCTGCAAAGACCGCGCTTATTGAGAGGAAGATTTGGCGGCAATCTCTACCGCCTATTTAAAGCGGGTGTTACCCGAGAGTTTCGGGATTAGTTACAACCTGCGGATTACTCCTTCACGCACTCTTCTTCTTGACGGTTAGGCGCATGAGTCAGTGCATCATAATCTGTCCCTCCTGCGAGAGAGAAATATTGAGCGACAACCAGATCCGCAGAACCCCGAGAGGGAGGGTCATCTGTGAGCAGTGCGCCGAAGACACCTACCTCGATGTTCCACTAGCTTGAGGAGACCAGCAAACCATGGACCCAGTTATCATCGAACTAATGGGCGGGATGCTGGCGGGAACGCTAGGGGTGTTAACTGTGATGCTTAGAACTGGACACCTTACCGTGGTGCTTAGAACCAGAAACCAGACTCCAATAACGATGCCGATGCTCGCGGTAAGAAAACCCAGAAAGGCCTCGCCAGTTCGCCGGCGAAGCATTTCTCCACCCACAAAGAAGGGACGTAGCAATGCAACCGACGTGAGAACGAGAAGGAAAGCTAAGAACAAGACACCAGACACAACACCTGCACTAAGCCAGACACCCGTTATTGCCTCTGCAACAATGGTGTCTTTCGATACTTGTCCTTCTTGCGGGCTCCAGGCTCCGGGATCGTTGCTGACCGAGCATTTCTTGAGTAGCCCCTCTCACAAGAATGGCCTTTTGAAAATAGTCGAGGCGGACCCTGTCAAGGCGGAGGCAGTTGCGGAGGCGGAGGAAGAGGATTCAAGGCAGTCGGTGAGAAATCTCTTGCAGATGCTCGTTCCCCCAAGAGCATTCGGACATCGTCACGCGCACAAATCAGTGAGTCCAATTTCACCAATAGTCGAATATCTTGGTCCTGCATCCGGACGCATCCGTAGGCTATGACCCCATTCTCAGGGAGAACATGTTCAAAAAATGAACTGAGACTTTCCGAGAGGGAACTTCTACCATTCAGAGTAGAACCCATAACTTGCGAGAATCGCCCATTATCAGTCCTGATCTCGAATTTGAAGGGTCGCTCTAATACTCAAGGGACGAAGGCACGCTGAAAAACGCGATAATGCTCAACCGATCCAAGCCCAAACCATGCCTGAATCAGCAAGACTCGCCCGGAATCAGTGCCTGACAGGAAACGATTCTGGAAAAAGGGGGGTATTGCACAACGGTTTTGCGCCACATGAGCGGTTTTCCCCGAAGTTCTCAGGCGGTAAGATAGGCTATTATCAGCCCTGATCCGCGATTTGAACAGGCACGTCTAGAACATGCGATATTTCGTGCTGTAAACGCGGATAATTCCCGATCGACCCAAGCCCAGATTGGGCTTTGATCAGCCTGTCTCGCGCATTATCAGTACCAGACAGGAAATGTTCCAGGAAAAATAGGGGGTCTTAGCGACTCGACCTCGCGTCGCATGAGTGCGATCTCCGCTTCTTCCAGGCTGGATGAATTCTCGAAGCGCAGATTTCCTAGTGCGGAATTTCGAGCGGTACCAGAGTTGGCTCCGGCTTTGGAAAAGCAGTCTGATGCCTCAGATAGGCAGATGGATCGCGCAACCGTTTCTTCTCACACAGTTTCTCGAGGAACTTTATCCCTTTACCGACTGGATCCAGCGGTTTCATGTCAAGGTATCCTGATTCCACCGCGCCCCTCAGAATCTCGTCACCCCTCGGACTCCTGGTAATCACTGTGCTCCAGCCAGGAGAAGAGCCAATGGCACCGACCGCAATGTCAGCCAATTCAGCAGAATAGTCAACACAGACGTTGCATTCTTCGCGCGCCGCCCCCGCTAGCGCTTCGACAGGCTCATCGATGGCCAGCTTATCGCCCGTATAGACGAGCAGTCTATTTCTTTTGATGTTCACCTTGGTAACGTTGCTGAGGTCTATTCCCCTCTTGCCCTCGACATAGTCGACCATCATCTTCTGATAATCAAACACTTTCGAACAGAAGAGACCGATTGTGAAGACGAGATTTCTCGCGAGCTTCGGCGCGGCTATCCAGTGAGTGCCCATCCGCCAGCTTCCCTGAAGCTCACAAGGCAAGCCAACAAGAGCAATACGTTCCTCCTGGAAATTGACAACTGACCGGTTAGGAATGGCAACCTCGGCGAGCCCTCCCACTTGTCCTCCTGGAGTGTATCTAGATCCGGCGTGGTTCAACAAGTCCTCCTTTGTCCGCGCGATCTGAGGCTCGGGCCGCCAAGGCTTACCCGAGGTAAGGCCAGAGTTCACAGCGTAGTCGATGATCTTCCGGTCCAACGCGTACAACAAGAGAGAAGTCACCGCACCACCATCCTGCGCACGCTTGACAACGTCGGGATCTTTCGACTTGACAGAGTACGCTCCGACATGGATCCCGAGAATTGCCTCCTCAGCAGTTCTCGCTCTCCCGAATACCTGTTGCTCTATCTCCGCAACTGGCAGTTCGATTCTCGGGCAGCTGTAGTAGCAAACCTGGCACGCAGCACAAGTGCCCCGCATGACCGGTTCCTCCTTTTCGCTGTGAAAGAGAATATCGATCGGGCAGGATGCAATGCATGCTCCGCAGTACATGCAGAGATTCTTGTTCACAACCTCCTGGATGAGATTGCCAAAGATCTTCAGCTTTATCGGCCGCGCCTTCCAGCCCTCACCCTCAACAGTCGACTTTAGCGGCACAATCTGAGGAACGGCTACCGGTGTTGCTGATTTCGACGCGGTTTGTCCTGACAATATCTATTCCTCCTTCTGGCGCACCTGCGACGCGCCCCCGATAGTGTCAACGCTGAAAACATACTTATCGTCCTTCTTGACTGGTGGCTTGGAAAGTCTCTCCGGACTCCACACAAGCCGATCACGCGTATACTCCGCAATATCATATTCCACCGTCTCCTCCAGCGCAAACTCTGGACAATAATCCGTGCAAAAGTGGCAGAAACAACAGCGACCATAGAAGTACTGCGGATACCATCTCTGGCCCCGCGGCACTATCGTGATGCATTTCTCAGGACAAATCCACGCGCAAATCCCACAACCAGTGCATCGATCGAGGTGGAGCAGGTGCCGTCCCCGGTATCCCTTCTCAACCGCATATCGCTGCTGTGGAAATCTCAGCGTATACGGTCTGTGAAAGAGATGACGGATGCCCGTTAGATACGCGATCGAAATATCAACCGCGGCTTTCGCTTTGCCGATGATCGGGGCCATCGCTTTCTACCTGTCCGCCTCTACAGGCCAGTAATCGATGCTCCACCAAGCCGTAGGCATGTCCGCCAAACGGTTTCCAAGCAGAACCGCCGGTATAGCCGCCATGTTACGGTATGATCCCGTAATGTATCTTGCACGGTAAGGCTTGTCTCCTCCCTCTCCGATGAGATAGAAGCTGCATTCGCCACGGGCCGACTCGACCCTACCATATGCGACTCCACGAGGCAGGACAATCGGAGCCTTCCTCCTAATCGGTCCCGCGGGAATCTTCTTGACAATCTGGCGGATTATCTTACAACTCTCCCGCATCTCATCCACATGCACCATCGCCCGACTGAAGGAATCCCCATCAGGCCGCGTCGAGACCTCGAA